>WNFL01431524.1_pt2 | contig 25319 bp, 34 predicted proteins | sample 5400361 | NCBI WGS metagenome assembly WNFL01 (sample SAMN13153351, study PRJNA577476) | soil metagenome | isolation source: 40 cm soil on Douglas fir-dominated hillslope | place: USA:California | collected 2013-09-17
TCGGGAAGCGCGGGCCGTGGCACGCGGCCCCGTAATTATTGAGGATCGCGTCGCGGGCGGCGTTCGTGGCGTCCGAGCCGCTCGGGCACTGGCCGCTGTACTGCACGAATCGCGGAATCGCGACGGCCTGCAGGCTGCCGTTGGCGTCTGCGACGTTCACGGTCGTGTCGAGCCCGCCCATCACGTACGTGGCATTCTTGTCCTGCCCGAACCCGAGGAAGTCCGACATCTGGCCCTGGAGGACGCTGGAGAGGAAGAACGTCAGGTTCGCGATCTTCGGGACCGGTCCGCCAATGTTGCCCTCGAACCGATTGAAGCCGACGCTGATCGCGTCGCCGAACGGTGAGTCGCTCTCCGTCGACACGGACCCGGCATAGCTCTGTCCACCGGCGCGGGTCGTGAAGGAAATGACGCCCGACTGCGCATCGGCGAACTCGACGCCGAGCGCCCCCGTGGTCACCGACGCTTCTTCGACCGCGTTGGTGCCGAGGTTGACGCGCTGCGAGCCGCTGTTGGTCGAGCGGACCGGGGCGCCGTCGATGTAGACGTTCGCTTCACCGGGCCGGCCGCCGCGGATCGATACGCCGGCGCCCGCACCCGACTCGACGACGCCGGGTTGCACCGCGATGATGTTCCGGATGTCGTCGACGGGCAGGTTGTCCACGAGCTGCTGCCCGACGCTGGTCTTGGACGCGACTTCGTCGCGCGGCACGATCGGGTTCGCGGCAGCCGTCACCGTCACGCCGGTCAGCACGACCGCGGACGATTGCATCTTCACGTCCACCGTGATCGTGTTACCGCCCTGCACGCGGACCCCGCGCACTTCGGCGGGCGCGTACCCGATGAACTGCGCGCGCACCGTGTAGCTGCCGACGGGCACGTTATTGATGAAGTAGTAGCCCTTCTCGTTGCTGATCGCGCCGAACGATGTTCCGACGACGAACACCTGCGCGTTCGCAATCGCGACGCCGGCCTGGTCTGACACCGTACCTTCGAGCTTCCCCGTAGTCTGCTGCGCCGAGAGCGGCGAGGTCGCGATCACCAGTGCGATCGTGAACCCGACACTCAGCGCGAGGAAGCGACCGAAAGCGCTCCGCACACGATGAGTCATGGATGCGTCCTCCAAAAACGTGGATGCGCGTGGACTACCGGACAAAAACGATGACGTCGACACGCCACCTCCCTTCGGTGTGCACGTACCCGACGGCTGAAGCGTTGCTGTTTTGGTAAGCTGCCCCGCCGTCAGCGATGCGTCAAGGCAACACCACGTCAACGTCTTAGGCGCGTCTGTCCCCCCCGGGGGACAGAGATGACGGGGCCAGCGGCGGCGATAATGCAGCACCCCAGGGAGGCCCGCAAGACCCCCTCTCGAGCTTCAAACGAGCAGCAGCTCGGTCTGGGGTACCCTCGGCGTCACCTCCGGGCCCCCTCCATCGAGGAACACGTTGATTTCACTCCGCATGCCGAAGCGCCCCGGCAGGTAAATCCCCGGCTCGACCGAAAAGCCGATCCCCGCGAGCAGCACGCGGTCGTCCGCCGTCTCGAAGTTGTCGAGATGCGGCCCGGAGCCGTGCAGATCTCGGTCGATCGAGTGCCCCGTCCGGTGCGGGAAGAACTCGCCATAACCAGCCTTCGTAATCACGGCGCGGGCCGCGTCGTCGAGCTCGGCCCCCGTGACCGGAGACCGTCCCCAGCGCTCGCGCAGCGAGCCAACGGCCGCATCCCGCGCTCCGCGCACCGTCTCCCACACCCGCCGCACCTCGGCATCGGGCGTCCGGCCCGCGAACGCCATCCACGTCTGGTCGGCGAAGACGGTGCCGCGCGCGGGCCCCGCCCACAGATCGAGGAGCACGACGTCCCCCGGGTGCAACCGGAGGTCGGCGCCCTCCTGCGGCTCGTAGTGGGGATTCGCGGCGTTGGCCTGGAAGCCGACGATCGGGGGGTGATCCGTGACGAGGCCGGCGCGCGCGAACGCCTCCATCACGCGACGCTGCACCGCCGTCTCACGCACCTCGGCGCCGCGGGCCAGCTCCCCGCCGGTCCAGCGCAACGCCTCCTGCGCGATGCTCGCCAGCGCCTCCGCGGCGCGGCGGTGGCCGGCCAGCTCCGAGGGGGACCAGCGCGCCGCGAACCGCGTGACGAGCGGAGCTGACGACACGACGCGCGCGCCGAACCCCTCGAGCAGTTCGATCACACCGTGGGGCACGCGATCCAAGTAGGGAACGCCGTCGCTCGGCGACACCTCCATCGCGAGCGTTTTTCCCGCGACGAGGGGACTGAGCACGGCGTGCAGCTCGCGCCACGCGGCGTAGGGACGCACCTCGCCCGGAAAGCCGTCGAACGACGCCAGCTCGATGCGGTGCGCCACGGCCACGGGCCGTCCCGATCGTGGCAGCAACACGAAGAAGCGCCGGGTGCCCATGCCGTGCAGGCCGAGCACCCGGGTCGCGACGGGGTTCACGCCGTGAAAGTCGTACAGCAGCCACCCGTCGGCGCCAAATCCACTCAGCATCTCGCCGAGCGCGGTGAAGTCGAACGCCTCGAGCAGGCCGGCAGCCATCAGTGGTGGCGGGGATCGGACGACGCGGCGCGCCATTCGCAAGCGGCGGCGCCGGTGGCGCGGCAGGTGGTGTGGAGCATCGCGCCCTCGTAGCCGACGAGGAGGCGCAGCAGCTCGGCGAGCGCCGCGCCGTAGAAGCCGCACGCCGCCCCGTCGGGCGTGGCGTTGATCGCGATGGGATCGGCGACGCGGGCCACGGGCACGTGGCGCTCGCGAATCAAGTCCGCGCCCAGGACGGCGCGGGCGGCGCGCCGCGCGGCGAAGTGCCCGAACAGGCGCAGGGGACCGAATACCCGGCGCACCGCGCGCCTCGCTGCCCGCCGCCCCGCGTCGGCGAACACCAGATCGGCATCGGGCCGGCGCCCCACGAGCCGCAGCAGCGCCTCGACGTGCGCCGCGTCGACGCGCGCATCGCGCCGCACCAGCTGCTCGTACTCGGCGAGCTGCATGGCGACCGTGGGCGAGAGCCCCAGGCGCTTCACGAGGAGTTCCTCGGCAAATTCGGTGAGCCCGTCCTCGACCGGCGTATCGAGATTCTTGACCGCCTCGAGGACGGTGAGCGGAACGATGCTGTGCACCACGGCGCGCGAAACCTAGCACCCCATTGCGAAACTGGGGAGCCCGGACGAGCCTTAAGCAACCCGATGAGCACCACCCCCGCCCCCACCCCGGTCGACGAGAAACGGGAGAGCTTCGAGCGCGAGGCCCTCGTCCACCTCGACGCGCTGTATCGCGTCGCCCTGCGGCTCACGAATAACGCCGCCGACGCCGACGACCTCGTGCAGGAAACCATGCTCAAGGCGTACCGCGCCTGGGACCAGTACGAGAAGGGCACGAACGCCAAGGGATGGCTCCTGACCATCCTCCGCCACGCCTTTATTAATGAATACCGGCGCCGCACCCGGCACCCCGAGAACGTGAACCTGGACACCATCGAGCCGTTCGCGGTGTTTGGGGAGATACAGGACGAGGACCCCCAGGGGGCGTTCTTCGACAAGATCGTGGACGACGAGGTGCTCCGGGAAATCGATAAGCTCCCGGAGGTGTTCCGTGAGACCCTCGTGTTGAGCGACGTCGAAGGCATGTCGTATCAGGAGATCGCCAAGATTCTCGAGATTCCGGTGGGAACCGTGAAATCGCGTTTGTTCCGCGCGCGCAAAGTGCTCCAGGCGCGGCTCTACGACTACGCCGTCAGCCAGGGCTACATCAAGGGAACGCCGGCATGAATTGTCGCGAGTGCGTCGACCACTTGTACGAATTCCTCGACCGGGAAGCCACCCCGGAGCTGGAGCGCGACATTCGTCAACACCTGGAGGAATGCCCGCCCTGCGGCGAGCAATTCGACTTCGAGGCGGTGTACTTGAAGTTCCTCCGGGCGCGCTGCCGCACGCAGGGCGCGTCGGCCGACCTCAAACGGCGGGTGCTGCGCGAGCTGTTCGGCGAGTGAAATGGCTGACCGCGGGCGGCGCGGCGGCAGCGCTCGCCGTCGGCGGGGCAACGGTTCTGGGGACAGGATGGCGAGGCTTGCTGTTGCTCCTCGCCTTTCTCGTTTCTGGGAGTTTGTTGACGCGGGGCGGTGGCCGTCGCAACGCGCGCCAAGTGCTGGCGAACGGCGGCGTCGCCGCCGTGGCGGCGCTGCTCGGCAGCTGGCCCGCGTTCGCCGGCGCGGTGGCCGCCGCCGCGGCAGACACCTGGGCGACGGAGATCGGCGAGCACTCCCCCACTCCCCCGCGGCTCATCACGAGCGGAGCACCGGTCCCGCTGGGAGCCAACGGCGGTGTGACACTGCTGGGAACGGCGGGGGGTGTGGCGGGGGCGGCGGTCATTGCTGGACTGACCTACGCGCTAGCGCCCCGGGGCACCGCCCCGGGGTTAACGCACCCTGGCGGGTTTGCGGTCGTGGTGGCGGTCGCCGGTGTGCTAGGCATGCTGTTCGACTCCCTGCTTGGAGCCACCGTGCAGGGGCCCGGGGACAAATGGCTGGACAACGACGCCGTGAACCTCGCGATGACGATCGCCGGGGCGGGCCTCGCCGCCGCCGGATGGCGGGCCTGCTGCTAGCATGACGCACTGGGACGCCGTGGTGGTAGGTGCCGGACCCGCGGGGTCGGCGACTGCCCTGCTCCTCGCCCGCTCCGGTGCCCGCGTGCTGCTCCTAGACCGCGCCCGATTCCCTCGCGACAAACCGTGCTCGGAGTACTTGAGCCCCGAAACGACTCGCGTGCTGGAGCGGCTCGGCGGCGGCGTGCTGGACGCCGTGGCGCAGGCGTCACACGCGCGGCTCACGGGCATGAAAGTCGTCGCACCGAGCGGCAGAGCGATGATCGGTCGCTTCGATCGCACCGGGGCGCGCTTCAGCTTCGCCTTGCCGCGCACGAGCTTCGACATGATCCTGCGGAGCGCCGCCGAAACAGCGGGCGCGGTGGTACAGGAAGGCGTCAAGGTCCACGACCTGATCTACGATCGAGGCGCCGTGGGTGGGGTGATCGCCGCGGAGACGCATCGAGCCCGCGTCGTCGTCGGGGCGGATGGCCTGCGGTCGGTCGTGGCGCGGCGGCTTGGCGGCGTGCGCACGTCCTCGCCCCGCCGCGTCGCGTTCACCGCGCATGTCGCCGACGTCGCAGGTGTCACGGACGTCGGTGAGATGCACGTCGGCCAAACGGGCTACGTGGGCATGGGGCCCATCGGCGGCGGCGTGACGACCGTCGCCCTCGTCGTGCCGGTGAAGACGCTCAAGCTGCGGACGGGCTTCTTCGACGCGCTCGATCGCTTCCCCGGTCTCGCGGGCCGCTTCGATCGCCGGCGGGTGGTGCGCGGGATACTGGCCACGGGCCCGTTCGCCCAATGGTCGAGGGCGTCGGTAGCTCCCGATGGAGGCGCGCTGCTCGTCGGCGACGCCGCCGACTTCTTCGATCCGTTCACCGGGCAGGGGATCTATAGCGCGCTGCGCGGAGCGGAACTCGCGGCTGCCGCCGTGATGGAAGCGCTCACCAGCGGCGCGAGCCTGCAGGCATACGCTCGCGCGCGTCGGCGCGAGTTCGCCGGCAAGTGGCTGCTCGAGCGGCTCATCGCCCTGGGGGTGGGTTGGCCGGCGCTCGTCGAGCGGGTGGTCGCGCGGCTGGCGCGCCGCGCCGATCTCGCGGATCTTCTGGTCCGCGCCTCCGGCAACTGCATTCCCGCGCGCGCCGTCCTCGCTCCCGGCGTTCTCGCCGGCCTCCTCTGGTGACCATGCACGGCGTCGAACCCGCCCTCTTCCGCCAGCTGCTCGGCCGCTTTGCCACGGGAGTCACGGTTCTGACCACGCGCTCGACCGGTGGGGAGCCGGTCGGCATGACCGCCAGCTCGGTCGCGTCCGTTTCCCTCGATCCGCCGCTCGTGCTCGTGTCGGTGGACCGCGGTCACGAGATGCACGCCGCGCTCGCCGCGGCGCCCCACTTCGTGCTGAATGTCCTTGCCGCCGACCAGGAGGCGCTGTCACGCCGTTTCGCCGCCGAGCAGCCGAACCGCTTCAGGGGTGTCGGCTTCCACCCGAACAAGCAGGGGATCGCGGTGCTCGACGGCGTGCTCGCGCACATCGAGTGCGAGAAGCAAACGGCGATTCCGGCGGGGGACCACTCGGTGTTCATCGGGTTGGTGGTCGGGGGGACTGTCACTGAGGGTCGGCCGCTCCTGTACTACCGCGGCGGGTATGCGGGCCTACGCGAGTGACACACGGCCAGGGTGCGTGAACCCCGGGTCCGTGGCCCGGGGTTAATGCGCACCGTTGACCGAGCCCACATGTGCGCACCCTTAGAGCGCGCTTACGCCGCCGCCAGCGAGGTCGAGCGATGGCCCGCAATACTGCCGCACTACCGCTGGGTGCGACGCCTCGACGGAGGCCTCGTCGAGATGGCGGCGTGGCGACCGTTCGGCCCGGTGAGGTATCCCGCCTGGTGGGTCTCCGAGATGACGCTCGACCGGGCTGCCGGGGAGATTCGCTATCGCCACGTGCGGGGTATCACGCGAGGCATGAGCGTCGTGTGGAGGATGGTCGAGGCTCGCGGAGGAGTGGAGGTGGAGATCGTGCACACCTGGGACGGCCCACGCTGGCCTCTCATCGGCAGTCTCGCGGCGGACCTCGTGATCGGTCCTGTGTTCATTCATGGGATTGCGTCGCGCACCCTGGCCGGGATCAAGCGCGCGGTGGAGGACGCCGCATGATCGCCCGCGCCCCGCGGCGGGTGGTGATCACCGGCGTCGGTGCGGTGACACCGATCGGTACGGCGGCGGCGGGGTTGTGGGCCGGGCTCGAGGCGCGGGCCTCGGCGGTCCGCGAGATCACACGCTTCGACCCCGCGCCGTTCCGGAGCCGCATCGCCGCCGAGATCCCCGACTTCCGCCCGCAAGACCACCTCGATGCGAAGCGCGCGCGCCGGCTGGACCGGTTCTCGCAGCTCGCGGTCACCAGTGCGCTGCTCGCGCTCACCGATGCCGAGCTCGAGGCGGCGCGCGAGGACCCGGACCGCGTCGGGGTGATGATGGGCTCGGCGCTGGGGGGCGTCGCGTACGCCGAGGCGCAGGTCCCGAAGTACCTCGCCGAGGGGCCGCGCGGGCTGGACGCGGGGCTGGCCCTGGCGGTGTTCGCGGGCGCCGCGAGCTGCAACATCGCGATCGAGTGCGGGTTCACCGGGCCGAATGCGACGAACGCGATGAGCTGCGCGTCGGGGACGATCGCCGTCGGGGAGGCGTTCCATGTGGTGCGCGACGGCCGGGCGGACGTGATGCTCGCGGGCGGCGCCGAGGCGCCGCTCGCCCCGCTGACGTTTGCGGCGTTCAGCAACATCCGGGCGATGAGCACGCGCAACGCCGACCCGGCGCACGCGTCGCGTCCGTTCGACGTCGGCCGTGACGGCTTCGTCATGGGCGAAGGAGCCGCGGTGCTGGTGCTCGAAGAGCGCGGTCGCGCCGTGGCGCGCGGTGCGCGGATCTACGCCGAGGTCGTGGGCCACGCGTTCACCAACGACGCGTACCACATGACCGCGCCGCGCCCCGACGGTCGTCAGGCCGCTCGCGCCATACAGCTCGCGCTCGTCGACGGCGACGTCGCCCCGACGGAAGTCGGCTACATCAACGCGCACGGCTCGTCCACGCCGCTCAACGACTCGACGGAAACGACGGCGATCAAGCAGGTGTTCGGGGATCACGCCTACCGGCTCACCGTGAGCGGCACGAAGGGCTACTACGGGCACGCCCTGGGTGCGAGCGGCGCGATCGAGGCGGCGATCTGTGCCCTGGCCTTGGCCCGGGCCTGGCTGCCGCCGACGCTCAACCTGGAACATCCCGACCCCGCCTGCGACCTGGATTGCCTTCCGGGTGAAGGCCTGCGGGCCCGGCCCGCCGCGGTGGTCTCGAACTCGTTCGGATTCGGCGGCATCAATGCGGCGCTGGTGTTGCGGCCCGACGCCGGCGACCGGTAGATTGGCCCCGCCTTCACTCTTCAACTCTTCGGGAGCAAACTCGTGAATCCCAAGGCCCTGCGGCCGCTCGTCGCCGAATTCATCGGGACGGCACTCTTCGTTTTCCTCGGCGTCGGCAGCATCGTCGCGAACGCCTCCGCGAATAACGCGATTGGCGCGGTCGGCATCTCGCTCGCCCATGGCGTCGGCATGGCCGTGATCATCACCATGACGATGTCGATCTCGGGCGGCCACATGAATCCCGCTGTGAGCGTGTCGCTCTGGCTGGCGCAGAAGATCGACGGTCGCACGCTGGGACAGTACGTGCTCGCCCAGCTCATCGGGGCCGTGGTGGGCGCGCTGCTCGTGAAGGGATTCTTCCCGACCATGGCGGGACGGGTCACGTCGCTGGGCACGCCGCAGCTGGCGGGCACTTTGGGCCTGTTCGAAGGCATCGGGATCGAAGCGCTGCTTACGTTCTTCCTCGTCAGCGCGGTCTTCGGGACCGCGGTGTCGTCGGAAGCGCCCAAGGTCGGGGGATTCGGGATCGGGCTGGCGATCTTCGTGGGGGCCTTGGTAGCGGGACCGCTCACGGGCGCCGCGATGAATCCGGCGCGCGCGTTCGGCCCGGCGCTCGTCGCGTGGGAGTGGCACGGCCAGGCCGTGTACTGGATCGGACCGCTGCTGGGCGCGACGGCCGCGGGAGCACTGTGGAAGTTCGTGCTGCTGCCGCGCGACGTTACGAACCTGGCGTGATGATGTAGGGGCGCAGCATGCTGCGCCCCTACAACCGTTCGGCTACAATCGGCGCGAAGTACGTCAGGATGATGCCCGCGCCGGCCCGCCGGATGGCCGTCAGTGATTCCCACATCGCACGCGTCTCGTCGAGCATCCCCCGCTCCGCCGCCGCTTTGATCATCGCGTACTCCCCGCTCACCTGATAGGCCGCAAGCGGGGCACCGAACTCCTCGTGCGCGCGGCGGATCAGGTCGAGGCACGGCCCCGCGGGCTTGACCATCACGATGTCGGCGCCTTCCTCCAGATCGAGACGGATCTCCTCCATCGCCTCGTCGCCGTTGGCCACGGCCATCTGGTAGCTCTGGCGGTCGCCGAACTGGGGCGTCGAGCCCGCCGCCTCCCGGAACGGCCCGTAGAATGCCGACGCGAGCTTCGCGGCGTACGACATGATCGGCACGTGCGAGAACCCCGCCGCGTCGAGCGCCTTGCGGATTCCCGCCACGCGCCCGTCCATCATATCGCTCGGCGCGACAAGATCGACCCCCGCCCGCGCCTGTGTGACCGCCACCTTGCCGAGCAGATACACTGACGAATCGTTGTCCACCTCGCCATCGCGGATCACCCCGCAATGGCCGTGATCGGTGTACTCACAGAGGCACACATCCCCGATCACGAGGAGGTCCGGCACGGCGCGCTTCACCGCGCGGATCGCCTGCTGCACAATCCCCTGCTCGTCGTACGCCTCGGAACCCGTCCCGTCCTTCGCCGCCGGAATGCCGAACAAGACGATCCCGCCCAGGCCGAGGCGCGCGGCGCGCTCGGCGTCCTTCACCAGCTCGTCCACCGAGACCTGCGCGACACCCGGCATCGCATTCACGGGCCGGCGGACGCCGTCGCCGTGCGTCACGAACAGCGGCCACACGAGCTGGGAAGGCACGAGGTGCGTCTCCTCCACCAGGCGGCGCAGGGCAGGCGTACGGCGGAGGCGCCGCATGCGACGAACGGGAAAGGAGGCGGGGCTCATCGGGCGAGTAAGCTCGCCGCGCCATCGGCCTCGAGCAAGCGGGCCACGGCTTCACCCGCCGCCTCCGGCCGCGCAGAATCGATTGGAGCAGAAGCGGTGTGCTGGACGGCGCCGTCGAGGCCCGTCACGCGACCGAACAGGCGTTGCCCATCTACCCACGCCGCCACCGGAGCCTGACAGCCGCCGCCCAGCGCCGCGAGCAGAGCCCGCTCCGCGGCGACGGCCCGCGTGCTGACGGCGTCGGCGAGCGGCCGCAGCGCGTCGCGCGTGGGGCCGTCGTTCGCCCGAATCTCGAGGCCGAGCGCTCCCTGCCCGGGAGCGGGCATCACCTCAAGAGGGTCCAGCGGCGCCGCTCGCTCGGCGAGTCCCAGCCGCTCGAGCCCGGCGAGGGCCAGGAGCGCCGCGTCGCACCCGTCGCCGGCGAGGGCCTTGCGCACGCGCGTCGGCACGTTCCCCCGGAGCGACACCACTTGAAGATCGGGTCGCAGATAGCGCACCTGCGTCATGCGGCGCAGGCTCGACGTGCCGACCCGCGCGCCGGCCGCTAGATCCGTGAGACGCGTGCCGCCAACGAGCGCCTCCCGAGCGTCGTGCCGCTCGGGCACCGCAGCCAAGGCAAGGCCGTCGGGAAGTTGAGTGGGAAGGTCCTTGAGTGAATGCACGGCGACATCGATGCGGCCGGCGAGCAGCGCGTCCTCGATTTCCTTGGTGAAGAACCCTTTCCCCTCGAGCTCGTGCAGCGGCCGATCGACCTCCGCATCACCGCGCGTCGCGATGACCACGATTTCCGCGGTGACCCCTCGCGCTGACAATCGATCGCGCACCCACTCCGCTTGCCATTGCGCGAGGCGGCTCCCCCGGGTGCCGAGCTTCACGCGAAGCGCCGCACGAGCGCGTCCACCAGCCCGGGGACGGAATGCGGCTCCGCCTCGATGAGGTCGCCGAGGCCGAGCTCGCGCGCCGTGTCCGCCGTGACGGGCCCGATCACGGCGGCGGCGAAGCGTCCCGCGGTCGCCGCGCCGCGGCCGACGAGGTCCACAAAGGAGCGGACCGTGGAGGAAGAGGTGAACGTCACGGCGTCGATCCGGCCCTCGCGCAGCTCGACGGCAAGCGCGCTCAGGTCGGTGGTCGCGGGCACGGTGCGATAGACCGGCACCACCTCGACGACCGCTCCACGCGCCCGGAGCCCGGCGGGCAGGGCGTCACGCGCGTCCTGCGCGCTGGGGATCAGCACGCGACTCCCCGCGAGGCCGCCGCCGGCTCCCAGCGCCTCGGCCAGGGCTTCGCCGACGAACTCGTCGGGGACGAGTGCGGGCGTCACGCCGCGCTGGGCGAGCGCGTCGCCGGTGGCGGACCCGATCGCCGCCACGGCCGTGTTCGCGAAGGTGCGGGGGCCGAGGCCCCAGGCGAGCAGCCGGTCGAAGACGATCTGGACGGCGTTCTGACTGGTGAATACGACCCAGCGGTAGGCGGAGAGGCCGGCGAGCGCGGCGCGCAGCGGGCCGAGGTGCGGCAGGGGCTCGATGCGGATGACCGGCGCGAGCACCACGGCGGCGCCGTGCGCTTCGAGGGCGCGCGCGAGATCACCTGCCTGCTCGCGCGCGCGGGTGATTACGATGCGGCGCCCTTCCAATGCACGTGACATGCGCCGTTGCAATCTCACCGCGGCTGCACCCATTATCAAGCAATGCTCCGATCCCTGCGCGCCGCGCTCGCACGCTTCTGCGTGCGCCGTGCCGCCGCCTGCCAGCGCCACGCGCCGCAGCGCGCCGTGGCCTGGCTGCGCCTCGGATGCACCATCACGCCCACATTCGGCGAGCCCTACGTCGCCTTCGTCCATCTGTCCCGCGCGCGCGAAGATCGCTGGGGTGCGGTTGACGCGGCGCGGGAGGCCAGCGTCCGGTTCCCGGACAATCCCGACGCCTGGATGCTGTTGGGGGAGGCGCTGCAAATGGTCTTCCGGCAGCCGGAAGCGCTCGGCGCCTTCGAGCAGGCCCTCGCGCTGGAGGAGCGTGCCGACGCGGCCCTAGCCGCGGGCGATCTGTACCGACGCGCCGGCCAGTACGCGGACGCGGCGGCACGGTTCGCCCGCGCGTACGCGGCGGGCGGCGGCGCCGAGGCGCTGTGGCGCAACGCGCAGGCCCTGTTTCAGGCGGGAGATCATGGCGCGGCGGAGGAAGCGCTGAACCTCTGGGCCACGCAGGTGCCGGATGGCCACGAGCGACTGCCCGAGGCGCGCGCCCAGCTGCGGACTAAGGCTTGAGCGTGCGCCGGTAGAGGAGGACGGCGTAGCCGACGAGGATGGCCGCGGTGATGACGTACGCGGCGACCATGAACGGCGTGTTCTCAGGCATGCGGCTCTGCCTGCTCGCGCAGCAGCGACAGCGCGTAGCGTTGCGTCACGAAACCGACATACAAGACCGTGAACACCAAGAAGGAAAACGCCAGCGTGGCGAGCATCGCCCCCGGCAGCGACGGCGCGCTCGGCTTCAGCACGATCGGCTGCGGATGCAGGGTCGGGAACATGTAGACGCTGAGGTGCACGAAGGGCACGAGACACATGCCGCAGATCCCCACGACCGCCGCGTAGCGGGCCCGCAGGCCGGGGTCCGTCACGGCCCCGCGCAGCAGCAGGTACCCGACGTACATAAGGAAGAGGAGCAGCGTGAGCGTGAGGCGCGCATCCCACGTCCACCACGTGCCCCAGATCGGCTTGCCCCAGATCGGGCCCGTCGTCAGAACGATGCTGCCGAAGACGATGCCGACTTCCGCGGATGCCTCGGCGAAGCGATCGAGGCGTGGGTCCTTCAGGAAGAGGAAGAAGATCGACGCCACGCCGACCAGCACCATCGCCGTTTCGGTCCAGATCGCGGCGGGGACGTGCAAGTAGAAGATCTTCTGCGCCACGCCCTGCAGGCGCTCGACCGGAGTGAAGCGGATCGCGCGAACGTACACGGCGGGAAGCAGGGCGAAGCCGATGGCGGTGATCCAACGCCCCGTGTGCAGCAGCTTCATTCGTTCACCGTCGCCGGGAAGAGGACGAACGCGAGCGCGACGAACACGATGTCGAAGGCCGCCAGCAACCTAAGCCAGCCCCCGGCCTCGCTCAAGGGACGGCCCGCGAGCAGTGCGGCGGTGGCGAGCACCGCCCAGATGAGCGGTGGGATCATGAACGGCAAGAGCAGCACCGGCAGGAGCAGCTCGGCGAAGCGCGTCCGCGCCGTCATCGCGCTGAACAGCGTGCCGACCGCTACGAATCCCAGCGTCGCCAGGGCGATGACGGCGAGCAACGGGCCGAGCACCGGTACAATCCTCACGTTGAAGAACAGCGCGAACAGCGGCAGCCCTATCCCCTCGACGGTCGCGACGAATGCCAAATTCGCGAGCAACTTGCCGAGGTAGATGCTCGAGCGGCTCACGGGGGCGAGCAGCAGTCCGTCCAGCGCCTGGTTCTCGAGCTCGAGCTGGAAGGCGCGGTTCAAGGCCAGCATGGCCGCGAAGGTGAACGTGACCCACAGAATGCTGGGCGCGAGATCCACCGCCGCCACGGCGGTCGGATCGCGTCCGAAGTTGAAGACCATCAAGACGAGCACCGTGAACACCACGGCGGACAGGATCGCCGTGCGCGAGCGGAACTCGACGAGCAGGTCCTTGCGCGCGAGGCGCCAGGCGTGGCGCAACACGTCAGCCACCCGTCACCGCGCGGCGATAGGCGTCGGCGATCTCGGCGGCGCCGCGGCCATGGCGTGGTGCGATCTGTACGAAGCGGCCTTCCCGCATGAACGCGATGTCGGTCGCCAGCTCCGTTCCCTCTTCGACGTTGTGGGTGACCAACACCGTGACGCGGCCTGCCGCCGCCTGGCCGGCGAGGACGGCGCGGAACTCTTCGGCGGCGGTGCGGTCGAGCCCCGTGAAGGGTTCATCGAGGAGCAGCACACGCGGATCGTGGATCAGGGCGCGCGCGATCGCGACGCGCTGCACCAGGCCGGGGGACAGCTCGCGCACGAGCCGGTGCTCGTACATCTGCAGCCCGAGCCGGGACAGCAGATCGGCTTCGCGCCGCAGAAAGTCGGGCTTCGGTACGTCGTACAGCGCCGCCCAGAATCGCAGGTTCTCCGACACGGTGAGCTGGGCGTAGAGCTGCGGCTGGTGACCGATCCACCCCACGGCGCGCCGTCCGCCCTCGATGCGGGCGCGGCCCGCGCGGGGCTGGATAAGCCCGGCGAGCACCTTGAGGAGCGTCGTCTTCCCCGCGCCGTTGGGACCGAACACGGCCAGGGTCTGCCCGGGCTGGAGTGTGAAGGAAACGTCGTCGAGCGCCCGCACGGCACCGAATGCGTGCCGCAGCCCCTCAGCCAGCAGCATCGATGGCGGCCGCCAGCTCGTTCAGGTCGTATGGCTTCACGAGGTAGCGACTGTGCCCCAGGTCCAGCACGTTCATCAGGGGCTCCATGCTCACGTAGGCGGTGGTGACGACGACGGGAAGCGCCGGTTGGGTTTCGCGGATGCGCTGCAACAGGGCGATGCCGTCGGTGTCGGGGAGGCGCATGTCGAGGACGAGGACGTCGGGCTTGAAGTCGGCGAGCTGACGGATGGCTTCGGCGCCGTTCGGCGCGTAGGCCATGGTGTAGCGACCTTCGAAGAAGCGCTGGTAGGAGTTCCGCAGCGCGGATTCGTCCTCGACAAACAAGACCTTCCGCGGCGTGACGGCCATGATGCGTCCAATATACGCCGCGGGGGCGGTCAGGGCACGCCGGTCTCCAGCTCGAAGAGATCGTCGAGCTTGGTCAGCACGAGCAGGAACCGCAGCTCCTCGTTGGCGCCCCGCAGGCACACCGTCTGACGACGCTCGGCGGCCTTGCGCTGGATCAGCATCAGCGCGCCCAGTCCCGCGCTGTCCACGCCGCGCGTCCCGGAGAGATCGATCACCAGGCGGCCGGCGCCCTCCTCGAGGGCATCGAGCAACTCTCCCGCCGCGCGGCGAAACGCCGTGCGCGACTCGAGATCGAGGCGCTCGGGAGCGGCTAGTGTTTTTTCCATCTGGCGCGTCGACATCACAGTGGTCTCCACGGGCATCGGTGACATAGGTTTCCTCGAGGCTCCCGATATGCCACTCCGATGCCACCCTAGCTAAACTGCGCTACGTCAATCGGTTGTCAAAGGCAGCGTGACCGCGCTCACCCTGCGCTGTGCCGCAGACCGAGCGGCGCGGCGCATCTTGCCAGACTTCCCTCTTCCTTATATCTCACGGGCCATGGCCACCAGCGACCGCATTGAAACGTTGCTCGACGAGCAGCGCAGCTTTCCCCCTCCGGCCGCCTTCCGATCCGCCGCCCACGTGCACGATGAGACGCCCTACGAGGAGGCGCGTCGCGACCGGGAAGGGTACTGGGCCAACTGGGCTAAGCAGCTCGAGTGGATCCGGCCCTGGGACCGCGTGCTCGAGTGGAAGCCGCCGCACGCCAAGTGGTTCCTCGGCGGCAAGCTCAACGCCTCGGTCAATTGCCTCGACCGCCACGTCCGCGCCGGTCGCGGCGGCCGTACGGGACTCATCTGGGAAGGCGAGCCGGGAGATGTGCGGCGCCTCACGTATGCCGACCTCCTCGCCGAAGTCCAGAAGTTCGGCAACGTGCTGAGAGGGCTGGGCGTCAAGAAGGGCGACCGCGTCGCGATCTACCTGCCGATGGTCCCTGAGGTTGCGGTGGCCATGCTGGCGTGCGCGCGCATCGGCGCCGTGCACACGGTCGTGTTCGGCGGGTTCTCCGCCGAGTCGCTGCGCGACCGGATCAACGACGCCGAGGCCAAGGTGCTCATCACGGCGGACGGCGGTCATCGCCGCGGGTCCGTCGTACCGCTCAAACTGAACTCGGATGACGCAGTCGCGGCCACGCCGAGCATCACGCATGTCGTGGTGCTGAAGCGCACCGGACAGAGCGTGCCGATGCAGGCGGGACGCGACCACTGGTGGGCCGAATTGATCGCCAACGCGAAACCGGACTGCCCGCCCGAAGCAATGGACGCCGAAGACCCCCTCTACATCCTCTATACGTCGGGCACCACGGGGAAGCCGAAGGGCATCCTGCACACGACGGGCGGCTATCTGACCCACGTCTACGCGACGACCAAGTGGGTGTTCGATCTCAAGGACTCGGACGTCTTCTGGTGCACCGCCGACGTCGGCTGGGTGACGGGGCACTCGTACGTCGTGTATGGCCCCCTCGCGCTCGGCGTGACGGAGGTGATGTACGAGGGCGCGCCCGACCATCCGACGAAGGATCGTTTCTGGGCGATTTGCGCGAAGCATGGCGTCACCGTCTTCTACACCGCGCCGACGGCCATCCGCGCCTTCATGAAGTGGGGCGTCGAGCTCCCCGCGAAGCATGACCTCTCGAAGCTCCGCCTGCTCGGCACCGTCGGTGAGCCGATCAATCCCGAGGCGTGGATGTGGTATCAGGAACACATCGGCGGCGGCCGTTGCCCGATCGTCGATACCTGGTGGCAGACGGAGACGGGCGGGATCATGATCACGCCGCTCCCCGGCGTCACCACGACGCGGCCCGGCTCCGCGACGATTCCCTTCCCCGGCATCGAGGCCGTGTTGCTCGACGGCGCCGGCAAGGAAGTGAAAGTGGGCGGCGGCTACCTGGCCATCACGAGTCCCTGGCCCGGGATGTTGCGGACGATCTGGGGCGACGACGAACGCTATCGCTCCGTGTACTGGAGCCGCTGGCCCAACACCTACTTCCCCGGCGACGGCGCCAAGCGGGGCGACGACGGCTACTACTGGATCCTGGGGCGCGTCGACGACGTCCTCAACGTCGCGGGGCACCGCATCGGCACGATGGAAGTCGAGAGCGCCCTGGTGGACCACCCGGCCGTCGCGGAGGCGGCGGTGGTGGGCAAGACGCACGAGTTGAAGGGTCAGGCGCTGGCGGCGTTCGTCACCCTCAAAGAGGGTCGCCAGGCGACCGACGCGCTGCGCGAAGAGCTGAAGCAGCACGTGGCGAAAAAGATCGGCGCGCTCGCGAAGCCCGACGACATCCTGTTCTCAGCCGACCTGCCGAAGACGCGCAGTGGAAAGATCATGCGCCGGCTGCTCAAGGACATCGCCGAGGGCCGAACGCTGGGGGACACGACGACGCTGGCCGACCCCGCCGTCGTCGCCCGACTCAAGGATCAGTACGAAGCGCAGGAGTCCTGAGACTGTGGAGTGAGACGAGCCAGATCGCGGTCATGAGTACCGCGCTGGTAACGCACCAGCGGCAGATGGCGTGGATGACGAACAGCTCGAGGTAGCTGAGCCAGCCGCTGAACAGCACGCCGCCCGTCGCGAGCGCGGCGAGTAGCAAGACGGGGCCGCGCCGCTCGAGCCGGGCCGGCTGCAGGCTGACGAGCGCGACCGCGAGGCGCTGCCCAACGACTCGTCTGCACGGTCTCGCACCCGCCGGTCCCGCACTTCAGCTCTCCGCCGATGCCGAGCGCGTGCAGTCCCAAATAGAGTGCGATGAACCAACCGACCAGCGCGAGGACCGCGATGGTCTGGCGATGCCGCATTATTTGCGGCGGACGGCCAAGCTGTCCGCCAACCTCTTGAAGTCATCTGACGTCGGCAGGCGGTTCCCGGTGTGCAGCTCGGTCCCATTCACGAAGAACGTCGGCGTGCCGTTGACGTTGCGCTGCAGCCCTTCCTGAAGGCTGAACTGGATGCGCGACGCGAACCGGCCACTGGCCATACACGCGTCGTAGCGCGTCAGGTCGGCGCCGGCGGCCTTCGCGAAGTCGCGAAACAAGCCCGTGGGATTCTTCCCGGTCTGCGCCCAGCCGTGGTTGAAGAAGAGCTGGTCTTGCATTGCCGAGAACTTTCCTTGTTCGCCCGCGCACTGGGCCGCGTGAGCCGCGTAGCGTGAATACTGGTGAATAGAAAGGGGGAAGTCGCGATAACGCCACCGCACCCTTCCCGTAGCGATGAGCTGCTCCTTGATCGTCGGCATCTGGACGACCGCGAAGCTCGCGCACACCGGGCATTCGAAGTCCACGTACTCGACTACCTCGATGCGCGCGCTGTCGCTGCCGTCGGTGTAGCCGCGGAAGCCGTCATCGACCACCGTCGCGGGGGCCTGGCTGGCCGCGCGCGGCGCAGAAGGATTGGTTTGGAGCAGGTAGACCAGCATCGCGACAAGGGCCATCGTCAGCACCCCCAGCATCACGTAGAACCGCTTCATTCCGGCGAGGCCCTCCTCCAAGGTTCGTCGTCGTCGGGCTCATCGAACTTCGGTTCGTCGAGCCGCTGCTGCGCCTCGTCCACGATCCGCCGGCTTTCGGCGACGTCCGGCGTATCGTAGGTGCTGCGGACTTCGTAATGAAACAGCTCGCTGCGTGCGTTGCCCAGCAGCTTTTGCAGCTCAGGGGCCGCGTCGAGCAGACGGCGCCCACCGACGCGGTCCAACTCCTGGATCCGCTCGGCCAGGGCCCTGAGCAGCGCCACCAGGCGTTGCGCGCGATCCGGGCCGTACACTTCTTCTGTCATCGGGACCTCCAAGGGAGCATCGGGAACCCCGCGCCCCCGCCGTGGCATTATACCACACAACCGATTATCTTGCGGCGCCGTTCCACCAAACGCCCGTCGCCCCGAGAGGAGCACCGCCGCATGGCCAAGAAGCGTAGTGAGCCCCGGAAGACCTCCACCCCCACGACGTTCGAGCAGGCACGAGACGAGTTGTTCTCGCACATTCTCCGCTGCGGCGTGCTCGAAGCGACCTCCGAACACCAAAAAGAGTGGTTCGACGATACGATGGGGTATCTCGCGGACCGCTTCGAAGAGCTGACCGACGTCGAGTTGGGCGAGCTGCGCGTCCTCGGCGAGCGCTACTGCCGCCCGGTCGTCGCGCGGACCGCGCCCGTCGGCGCCGACGCCTAAGGCCGGGCCCACCGGCCACGCCACCCCGCGGCGACTCGCGCGCCGCCGGCCAGCCCCAGCTCCGCGTACCAGCCGCCGCGCCGCGTTGCACCCGGCGCGGCTTCGAGCCCCACCAACAGCGCCAGATACCCGCTCCCGGGAGCTCCCCGGCGACCCGCGACGGCGACCCCCAGCCCTCCGTACAGTCCGGCGCCACTCCGCGCCGACGGCGTGACGAGGAACTGCGCGGTCAGCTGGGCGCGCGCCGCGGCACGGCCACTCTCCGTCCCCATGTCGATCGCGAGCGCCACTCGGGTCTGACCGCCCGGCCGGTAGCCGGCTCCGATCTCCGCGCCGGCCATCGTGTGACGGGCCACGGCGACTGCGGCGCCGGCGCCGGCCTCGACGACGGTGAGCCGTTGGGCGCGGAGCGGCGCCACGACGGCCGCGAGGGCGGCGACTGCGGCGAGCACCCGGCCGACCGGCGACGCCTTAGGCAACGGTGACGTCGTAGCTGATGCTGATGTCGGGCGCGAGCGATGCCACGACCGAGCAATACTTCTCGAGCGACAGGTCGATGGCGCGGCGCGCCTTGTCCTCGTCGGCGCCCTCGCCGCGGATGGTGAAGTGGAACGCGATCGCGGTGTAGCGCCTCGGCTGCGTCTCGCGGCGTGTGCCGAGCATCGCCACGTCGAGCGCGACGAGGTTCACGCGTTGCTTCTGGAGGATGATGACGACGTCGGCGGCGGTGCAGGTCGCCGCGGCGAGCAGCAGGAGTTCGACGGGCGATGTGGCGGCCTTCGAGTCGCCGTCTACGAGGATCGTGGGCCGGCCCGGCGTCCCCCCCTCGAACTGCAGCCCTTCCTTCCATCGCACAGTAACCGCCGCCGTCGGCGCCGCCACGCTCAGTTCCCGCGCCGCGTGGTGAGGCCGATGTAGAGGCGGTGCCGGCGCAGCGTGTCCATGCCGTGGGACTCGACCAGCCAGTTGAACGTCGAGCGGGAGTGCAGCTCCAATCCGAACACGACGTTCAACCAGATGTCGGGGCAGTCCGGGTCGGCGCCGCAGGCGTCGTGACCGGCCAGCGAGAACCCGAGCCCCACGTACGGCGTGGCGACTTCTTCATCGGTGGTGAAGCGCCACAGCGACTCGAGGCTGGCGACGTACGTGTTCTCGCCGTTGAACACCCCGATCTCGCCCGAGGGGCGGAGCCGGACGCGGTTCGTGAACAGGTCGCCCATGTCGAGCGTGGTGCCGAGTACGAGGTGCCCGTCGCCCTTGAAATCGATGCCGGTGCGCACGCCGAAGCCGAACAGCCCGATGCGCGTGCCGGTGGAGCCGCCCGAGCTCTTGGGTGGCGAGAACTGCTGCCCGCCCGCAACCGGCGCCAGCCAGGCCGCGGCGATGACTCCGAGCAGTGTGGCCCCAATGACGCGCATCCCGATCCTCCAGTTAATGCAGCGCCGCGACGCGCGCGGCCGCCCATCCGTAGTCCCAGGTTGCGTACACCGCGATCGCGGCGGTGGCCCACGCCAGGGGTCGCACGAGCGGCGAGCCCGCCGTGTAGGCCACCAGTGTGAGTATCTGCGCGACGGTCACGGCCTTGCCGCCGGCGCGGGCCGGCAACGCGACGGGACGCCGCAGCAACCAGGTGCCGAGGAACCCGAGCACCGCCAGAATGTCGCGCAGCAGAACGCCGATCAGCTCGTACCACGTCAGTACGCCGCGACTCGCCACCGTGAGGAACGCCGCTGCCGCGAACACCTTGTCGGCGACGGGATCGAGCACCGCCCCTGCGCGCGACGAGCCGACGCGGCGCGCCAGCATACCGTCCACGAAATCCGAAGCGGCCGCGACGCCGACGATGACGAACTGCCAGGCTGGGCGGTGCACAAACGGAAACAGCACCGCCAACGGAAGCCGAAGCGCCGTCACGACATCCGCCCAGGTCCCCCACGGTTTCACTTGCCCGTGCCTCCCCGGAACCGTACTTTCACCCGGTGGACCTGAAGCTGCTGAAGCAGGCCGCCATCTTCCAAGACCTCGACGAAGGCGAGCTCGCTCGCGTCGCCGAGGTATGCCGCGAGCAAAAGTTCACCGTCGGTCAGTACGTCTTCAAGGAGGGCGAGCCCGGCAACCGCCTCTTCCTCATCTCGGAAGGTGAGGTCCGGATCTCCCGCACCATCCCCGGATCGGGGGAAGAAGCCCTCGCCGTCTTGAAGCCTGGATCGTGCTTCGGAGAGATGTCGATTTTCGACCGCTCGGAGCGGTCCACCGACGCGATCGCCAACATCTCTTGTACGCTCATCACGATCTCCCGCTCCGATTTCGAGTTACTGCTCGACTTCAACCGCGACGTCGCGTACAAGGTACTCTGGTCGGTCGTGCGGCTCCTGTCCGCGCGGCTCCGGGTGACGAACGACAACCTGCGGTCGTTCCTCGCCATGTCCATGTTCTAGGCTGGTCGCCAGCCCCCCTCGCTTACCCCAATCGGTCAATGGGTGTTCGACCCCTGGCTGCGCTAACCTAGGGAGTTTTACACTTCATGCCACCCATGCACCGCGCTCGCTTCGGAATCCTCACCCTGACGGGCCTCGCGCTCGCCGCGGCCTGCGGCGACAACGGGTCCGGCGGCAGCCCGCGCGTCGTGGTCGCCCCGATTCTCGACTCGCTGTTCGTGGGCGACACGGCGGCGGCACGCGTCGCCCGCTACTTCGACGCGAACGGCGATTCCCAAGCCACCGGCCCGGTGCGCTGGTCGAGCTCCGACGCCGCGGTCTTTACGGTGGACAGCGTGACCGGCGTGATCGTCGGCAGGGGACGCGGGGCGGCCGTGCTCTCGGCGCGGGCAAACGGGATCAGCGGGACGTCGCTCCTCGTTGTGTCGCGCGTCCTCGATCTCTCCTTGCTGCTCGACACGGTCTATCTGATGCCGGGAGACACGTTCACGGTCCCCTTCTCCGTTCGAGACAGGAACGGCAGCCCGCCGCCGGTGCGGTTCACACCGGCGAGCAATGGAGTGTTCACGATTGATTCCACCGGACGCATCACGGCGAACGGCGCGGGCGGGCCGCTCCCCTTCACGGCCCACGCCGACACCGTGACGGCGGGCGGTACGGTGGAAGTCGTGGTGCTCGCGGACACCGTGGGCGGCAAGGGATCCTTCACGGTGCTCGGCACGGTGATCCGCCGGGCGCGGGCGGGCGCGCGCGCCATCAATTACCGGCGCCAAGGGGACACGGCCACGTTCCGCATCTCGTTGCCCGTCGTCTCGAACGGCGTGGCGATAGAGAACATCGTGATCACGCTGCGGGATTCGGTCGGCGCCCCGGGGACGGCCGCGATCGACTCGATCTCGCTCAGCGAGGCGTTCGGGGCAAACTCGGACTTTGTGTGCCGCCCGGCGCGGAACTGGGCGATCTGGTCGGTCCTGAGCAGTCCCCCGGTGCGCGGCTTGTCGCGTCAGGGAGGCACGATCGCGATCACCCAAGTCGCGAGCCTGGCGCACGGTCTCGCCGTCAGCGGGCGGTTCCGCTTCACGGGGCAGCGCAGCGACATGTACGACGATCCGCTCGGGGCTCTGCCGGTGCGCGGCACGTTCGTCGCGCCGGTGATCACTGACACCCGGTCGTGCCGCTGAGGTTCGACCACGCGTTCGCCGACCTGGGCGGCGTCGCGCCCGAGCGTCTCAGCGATCCGCAGGGCCTCGCCGGGCTGCTGCTCGCGGCGGCGAACGCCGCCGGGCTGCACCCCGTCACGCCGCCGGCCATCACCGCCGGTCCCAAGGGAGTGAGCGTGGCGCTGTTGTGCGAAGGGGGTCACATCACCCTGCATGCGGCTCCCGACGAGGGGCTGTGTTTCGTAGACGTCGCAGGCTTAGGTGGCACGAACCCGCAACGAGGATTGGACGTGATCATCAAGCGGCTGGGCGCCCGCGAGGTGCGAAGCGACGCGCGGCGCCGCGGCCCCGTCATTGGAACCCTGGACTCGGAGCGAACATGAACGCATTGGCGCCGTATGCCGCGTTCTTCATGCGGCTGGCAGTCGGATTGGTGTTCCTGAACCACGGCATCGCGAAGTACCACATGGGCGTCAGCGGCGTCGCTGGGTTCCTACACAGCCTCGGCGTGCCGTTCAGCTCGCTGTTCGCCGTCTATCTGATCATCGTGGAAACGGTAGGCGCGGCCTGCGTGATTCTCGGCATCTTCACGCGCGCGTGGGCGGCCGCCATGGCGCTCAACATGGTCGTGGCGATCTTGGTCGCGATCCTACCCAACGGGGGAAAGTTCGAACTCGAAGCCCTGCTGTTCGCCGGCTCGGTGACGCTCGTCGCGCTGGGCGACGGCCCCTTGAGCCTGGCGGTGCGCTTCAAGAAACACTCCTAGTGCAGGATTCTTAGCACTCCCGCATCCGCCCCGGCCCGGAGAAACGTCTCCGGGTCGGTGGCGGGGATGGCAAGCCCCGTCTGCTTGCGCCACCGCTTGGCGCTCGCCTCCATGTACTGCTCCAGCGACCCCCCGACCCATTCGGCGGCGTCGTCCTTCATCTGCCGCACGATCTCCTCCCACGTACCCACGTACGTCGCGCCCGACGGGATGCTGACGCGATGGACTTCACCGGCGAGCCCCGAGCCGCGGTTGCGCATCCCCTGGAGCTCCGTGAGGAGCGTGCCGAACAGCTCGAGCTGCCGGGGATCCCGCACCTGGCCGTCCGGCCCCATAGCTTCGATCTCCGCGAGCAGGAGGTCATCGGGCTCCGCGTCACCCGTGAGTTCGCTCAGCCGGTCGTGCCAGGGCACGAGCTCCGGATCGTCTTCAGAGAGACGGTAGACGCTCTTCTTGAGCTCGATCAGACGCCAGATGGCGAGCGCATCGTAATGCTCCTCGGCATCGGTCCGCTCGAGATGGAACAGGGCGGCTTCGTATTCGCCGCGGTCGTAGAGCAGGTTGGCGAGGTAGATGCGCGCTTCGCCGAGGCTGGGATCCAACTCGAGAGCGCGGCGCAGCCAGTGCAGGCTGCTCCCCTCGTCCGCCAAGCGGTGCGCGGCGTAGCCGGCGCACGCGGCCGCCTCGGCCGAGTCGGGGTGGGCGGTGAGCGCCACCTCGAAGAAGCGCCGCGCCTGGTCCAGCACGCCCTCGCGGAACAGCGCCCGCCCGATTTGGAGCATCAGGTCGTGGTCGCCCTCGAAGCCGAGGGCGAGGATGTGGTCGAAGCACGCGACGGCAGCCGCCCGCTCCCCGAACTTCAGGAGGACTTCGCCGAGCCCGGCGAGGGCGTCTTCGTGGTCCGCGTCGAGACCGCGCGCCTCCTCGAACGCGCGCCGCGCCCAGGCAAACTCGTCGCGCGCGAGCCGCGCGTACCCCATCCCCACGTACAACTCGACGGCGTGGGGATACAGCCCCAGGCCTTCGCGCAGGGTGTCTATGGCGTCGTCGTATTGTCCTTCGTTGTAGAGCTGATGTGCACGTTCGTCGTATTCGTCGGAGCTGAGGAACGGATCCGACATCGAACGGGACCCTCCGGGAAGGTTGTGCTATGATACGAAACCCCGGGCGGTTACACAAGCGACCGGCGGCGGCTATCTTGACCGCCGATGACCTCCGCCATCGCCCCGTTGTCCGACGGCTCGGTCACGTCGCCGGCGGGGTTCACTGCCGCCGCCGCGCATGCGGGCCTGAAAGCCGACGGCGCCCTCGACGTCGCGCTCATCGTCAGCACGACGAGCTGCGCGACCGCCGGCGTCTTCACCCGAAACGCCGTGCGCGCCGCGCCCGTGATCTACGATGCCGATCTGCTGGGCGAGCGCCCAGGGCGCGTGCGGGCGGTGGCGATGAACGCGCGCGTTGCCAACGCGTGCACCGGTCCCGAAGGCCTCGAGGCTGCCCGCGCCATGGCGCGCGTCGCCGAGGAGGCCGCCGGGCTGCCACCGCGCACCGCGCTCGTCCTCTCCACCGGGGTCATCGGCGTGCCGCTGCCTGTAGAGAAGGTGGCGGCTGGTCTGCGGCAGGCGGCGGCCCGGCTCGCGGCCGACGGCGGCCTCGAAGCCGCCCGCGCGATCATGACGACCGACACCCGGCCGAAGCATTGCGCTGTGCGTCTCGAAACTCCGGCGGGCCCAATCACCATCGGCGGGATCGCCAAGGGCGCCGGGATGATCCATCCCGACATGGCCACGCTGCTGGGGGTGCTTACGACCGACGCCGCGTCCGAGCCCAGCGTGCTCGGCCCGTTTCTGAAGCGCGTCGCCGACCGGACGTTCAACGCCATCTCGGTGGACGGTGACACCAGCACTAATGACACCGTGCTTCTGCTCGCCAACGGTGTTTCGGGGATCGATCCGGCGCGTGACGGCGCGACCTGGAAGCTGTTCGAGGAAGCGGTGACCGAGGTGGCACGCACGCTGGCGCTGGCGGTCGTGCAGGACGGCGAGGGGGCGACGAAGCTGCTCGAGATCCACGTCGTCGGGGCGCAGACCGAGGCGTTCGCCCGCGAGGTGGGCCGGGCGATCGCGCGCTCGACGCTCGTGAAGACCGCGATCTACGGGGCGGATCCCAACTGGGGGCGGGTCCTCGCCGCCGCTGGGGCCGCGGGGGTGCCGATCACTCCCGACCGCGTCGGCCTCCAGGCGGCCACGAACGGCGATTGGCTGACCCTCGCCACGGCGGG
>WNFL01229181.1_pt2 | contig 25317 bp, 15 predicted proteins | sample 5400361 | NCBI WGS metagenome assembly WNFL01 (sample SAMN13153351, study PRJNA577476) | soil metagenome | isolation source: 40 cm soil on Douglas fir-dominated hillslope | place: USA:California | collected 2013-09-17
ACTGCCGTGGCCGCGTGGCCGCGCATAACATTTGCGGCTGCCGTTGCGCTGCTCACAGCGCTGCCAGCGTGCAGCGTTGGCACTGACGGATCCGGCACCTCGGCTAGGCCCGGTGCGGCGGTAACCCCTGCCGAGCGGGTCTCCGGACCGCTGTCCTATCTGTACGTCGTGCCGGCCTCGGGCGGTGCACCGCGTGCGCTGCTCAGCCCGTCGCAGGCGGCGAGGCTGGTGTCCGTGTCGGACCCCGCCTGGTCACCTGACGGCCGGCAGATCGCGTTCACAGCGGGGTGTCCGACCTGCACGCCCAGGCTCTACATCGTCTCCGCGTCCGGGCGGAAGCTGCGCGAGATCCCGACCGGTCCTGGCGGCGTCCGGTCGCCCGGATGGTCCCCGCGCGGCAACGCGATCGTGTTCGCTCGCCAGCGGGGTGAGCAGCAGTTCATCGTGGCCGTCGACCTGAGAAGGAACCACGTCCGGGTGATCAACGGCGAACCGGAGAAGGCCGAGAACAGCGACAGCACCCCTGCCTGGTCGCCGGACGGGCAGCGGATCGTCTTCGCCAGGGAGTTGCACCACGAGGACGTCACCCTGTGGGTTGTACCGGCTGCGGGCGGACCGCCGCGGCCGTTGATCCGCCGCAGCAGGGCTTTCGACCAATCGCACCCGCGGTGGTCGCCGGACGGCAAGAGCGTGGTGTTCATGCAGGCCGTCAGCCCGTCCGTGACCTGGGACCTGTACGTGTTCGACGCCGCCGCAGGCAAGGTCAGCAGGCTCACCGACGATCGGCAGAACGAATACGATCCAGCCTGGGCACCGGACGGCCAGAGCGTCGTGTTCGCTAGCGACCTGGCGCGGCGGGCGGGCTTTAGATCGCTCTACGTTGTCGGTACCGATGGCTCCCGTCTTCGTCGGCTGACCGCCAGCCTTGCCGACGATGCGATGCCGTCCTGGTCCACAGACGGCCGTGAGATCGTTTTCGTGCGGCGGCCAACAACGCAGGCCTGACCCGGGTCATCGGCGCCTTCGGTAACGGCTAGCTCTGGTAGCTCACGACAAGTTGCGGCTTGACCGTTCCCTCGCGGCTTGAGAAGGCGATCGCGGTCGAGTTGATCCCGAGCATCGCCATGCTGAGCATGCCGTTGCCGTTGCTCAAACTCGACACATTCACTGTGGTCAGCGTGTTGGCGGCGAACGCACCCGATTGGCCTGCATCGGACGTGCCGATGGGGGGCGCGTTGTTCCAAGTAAGTGTCGATTCGCTCCATGAATTGTCTGCCACGGACCTGACCGCGTAGCCGGCCCCCGACGACGACGTGGCGTACACGTTCAGAGTCAGCCCCGTGACCGTCCCGGGAACCGCGCTCAGATCGAACTTCAGGAAGCTGTAGACCAATGGCGAGCCGTCGACCCGCAATTGGGCGGAGGTCCCGTGGTTGACGGTCGGGTTCGCCGAGTCGATGTAGGTGTCCGCGGTCGGGTTCAACGTGATCGTGTGAATGTTCGACGGGGGCGTCGTGACCGAGGCGCCCGCCGACTGCGGTGAGCGGTTCCCTGCCGCATCGAAGGCATCCACGGTGTACGTGTAGGTCGTCGACGGCGCGACAGAAACGTCGGTGTAGGTGGTCGCGTTGGGCCCGGAGGTGGTGGCGATGGCGGCGCCGTTCCGGTAGATCGTGTACCCGGCCACGCCGACGTCATCGGTTGCCGCGCTCCAGGCGAGGTTGACCTGGCTCGCGGTGGCGGCGGTAGCAGTGAGTCCGTCGGGGGTCGACGGTGGCTGCGTATCGCCCTGGTTCGGGGTCGTCACTGTCGCGGTGTTGGAGGCAGGCGAAATGTTTCCAGCCGCGTCATAGGCGTAGACGGTGTAGCTGTAGGTCGTCGCTGCCTGAGCGGTGGTATCGGAGTAGCTGGTTGTCGCGGAGGAAGCGAGGAAGACGCCATTCCTGTACACCTTGTAGCCAGTCACGCCGACGTCGTCGGAGGAGGCACTCCAGGTCAGGTTCACCTGCGTCGGCGATGAGGCCATGGCCGTAAGGTTTGCCGGAGCGGTCGGAGGCGTGGTGTCCGAGGTCGCGCCATGGCAGGCCGTTGTCCCCGAGTCTGTGAACGTCTGGCCGGCCTCCGGCACGAACTGCCAGTCATAGCTGGTCGGGTGCAGGGTGATCTCCAGGACGCCGAAGGTACTGGCATTCCTGACCTCGCTGTTGGCGGCAATTGTGACGAAGCTTGTGTGATTGGCGCCGCCTGAGCCGACGATGAACTCCCTGATTCCCCTCGATGTGTCCAGGCTTCCTGACGGGGTCTGCGGAGCGAAGCGCTCGTAGGTGTGGTCGTGGGCGCTGAGGATGAGGTCGGCGTTGTTGTCGTACAGAAGCTGCCAGAACGTCTTGGAGTTATTGTTGGCCCGGCCACCCGAGCTGAACAGCGGGATGTGCCAGTAGGCCAGAGTGCAGAAGTTGGCATGCGTTTTCAGGTCGTTCGCTAGCCAGATCCCCTGGGGCGACGTCGCTCCGCACCCACCCGCGTTCCCGCAATTCGAATTGAGCGCGATGATGTGCCACGTTCCTATGTCGTAGCTGTAGTACCCCTGGCCGGGCTGCCCGGCGGCGGCTCCGAAGTAGGCGAAGTAGCCGGCGGCGCCGGCATTCGCCGGAGTGCAGTCCGTTCCGCCTGATGTCAGGTACTCGTGATTGCCCACCGCCGGGTACGTGATCGACTTCACCCTTCCCCAGCTCGGCCCGTAGGACTGCAGGAATGCCTGGTAACCGCCGCAGTAGTACTGGTTGTCCCCCAGATCCAGGACGGCCGCCAGGTTCGCGCCCACGAGCAGATTGGAGGTGTACATCTGGCGGCACGAGTTCGCCGCGCCGTTACCGCCGTTGAAGTTCGAATTCGACGGGTCGCAGGCGATGTCGCCAGCGGTGGCGATCACCGGGTCTGGGGCCTGGGCGAGCTGGCTGGCCGAGGCTGGGTTAGCCGGAGGCGCTGCGACAGGTATCAGGCCGACTGATCCCAGCAACGCCAGCCCTGCGATGGCCGCCAAGCGGCGCGAGTCCTTGCTTGCCAGGCGTGCGTCAGGTCTTTTGCGACTCGCTCGCGGATGGCGCACCCAGGCGCAGCGACCAAACATGGACTCCCCCCTCGCCCACGGAAACCATGCATCGGGTCGCATTCTACGCTTCATTTCCAGTAATGCCATAGCAGCGCGATATGCGGCGCCTAGTGCATTATCTCCCGGTCAATGACCGGCCAGGTGAATGCGGCGTCATCAGGGCTGGATCATCGACGGATCAGCCTTGACGTCATCGAAGACGGCGTCCGATGTCGGAGCCGTAGACGTGTCGCCGAGCTGCAGGTACCCGATCGGGTTCGTGCCCAGCGACTGGGTGCCGGTCAGCTGAGAGACGGGCGATCCGTCCAGCCACACCGACATCGGACTGGCGGCGCCGTTGATCGAGCCGAAGATCTCCAGCGTGTGCCAGGCATTGCGGGATACCACCGCCGAGCTCATGGTCGACACGCCGGTGATGTCGTTGCGCAGCCCGAGCTTCCCGCCCGAGCTCACGTAGAGGGCGGCGATCGCTCCCTTCGTTGCGGTTCGGAACCGAAGCAGGTAGGCCGAGGTGGAGCCCTGGCTATGGATGTCGAACCGCGTCGAGTAATACAGCGAAGTCCACGTCTGCGAGAGCTTCTTGTACGCATAGGCAGGCGAGCCCGCGGCGACCCCATCGGCTGCGTAATTCCCGTCGTTAACGATCTGGTTCTGGACTGTCATCCCGGTCGAGGTGGTCCACGCCGACATGTTGCCGGACTCGAAGCCGTCGTAGAACATGGCTGAGCCCGGCGTCGTGACCGTGGCCGAGTTGCTGGGTGTCGAGGCGTTCCCTGCCGCGTCTCGAGCCACCGCGGTGTAGGCATAGGTCTGGCCTGACTGCGCGGTCTGGTCAACGTAACCAGCCGGCGGCGGCGCGCTGCCGACCAGGATGCCGTCGCGGTAGATGTCGTAAGAGGTCACGCCCACGTTGTCGGTCGAGTCATCCCAGTTCAGCTGGACTTGACTCGGAGAGACTGCGGTGGCCTTGAGATTCTGCGGCTCAGACGGTGCCAAGGTGTCCGCAGCGGCAGGGTCGCAGGCGACTGAGCCTGAGTCGATCGTCGTACCAGCCGTGGTGACGAACTGGAAGCCCGCGCCCGCCGGTCCCAGCGTGAGCCGCAGCGCGCCGTAGTGCGTGAAGTCTGAGGCCACTAGCCGGGAGTCGGTCGTGACCGCCTGCTGCAGGCCGTGGCCCCCTGAGCCGTCGACGATCTCGGTGATTCCTGTGGGGCTGGGGTTACCGTTCGCATCGAGTCGCATCCAGCGCTGGTAGTCGTGGTCGTGGCCGTTGATGACCAGCGTCACGTTGTGCTGCGCGAGGATCTGCCAGATTCCCGCCGTGTTGGTGGCGCTCCCCTCTGACCCCACGTTGAACAGAGGTTCGTGGTAATAGACCAGCGTGCACGGTTGGTTGTTGATGTTCAGGTCTTTAGTCAGCCACTTCGTCTCGGCCACGTAATTGCCGTTCGATGTCGTGGACCCGATGAATTTCGAGATATTGTCGAGCGAGACGAAGTGCCATCCACCGGCGTTGTAGCTGTAGTAGTGCGGCACATTGTTCCAGTACCACTTGTAGCCGCTGATGTCTGAGCCAACGTACTCGTGATTACCGATCGCCGGGTCGCTGATCGAGTAGAATTGGCCATACTCACCGGGAATCCCTGGCGCCCCGTACCAGTTATTGAACTCCATCGACCGGCCGTTTTGGTAGACGTCACCAAGGTAGAGGAACAGATTCGGGTTCCACGACGAGATGAGGTTCACGACGCTGGTCTCGCTCGACTGGCCAGAGCCTCCGTCTCCAGCCGCAGCCACCACGAACGGATGCCCGGCAGAGGGCGTCGTCCCGGCCGTCGGGGTAAACGCAGAGTTGTTGACCGGGGTTGTCGAGATTCCATTGCTGAACGTGACCGTCTGCGCTGCCTGGCTGGTGCTGAATCCGTCCCTCATGATCGCGTAAACGCGGAGCGTGTAGCTGCCATCAACCCATCGGGTGGAGTCAAGCCTCCAAGCGAATGGGGATTGGTAGTCCCACAGCAAGGCGCCGTTGTCAAGTGTGAAGAGGAGCTCGCGCACCCCTGGGTTAGTGCCGGTCACCGAGACCGTCGCGGTCACGCCTGTGCTGCCGGTCACGGTCGCCCCAGCGGCAGGCGCGGTGATGCAGACCGTCGCCGAGTACGCGTTACTCGACGGGCTACTCGTCGAGCATGATCCGGCGGCTGCCGCTGGCAGGGCCGCCCATGCCACGCCGCCTGCGACCAGGCCCGCGGCGATAAGGGCGGCGCGAGGTCGCCGCATGACGGCGAGGCGGGAAGAAACACCTGCGTTCATCGCGCTCACCGTCTCCTGACTACGGTCGCGACGCTGCCGCCGAGCAGCAGGAGAAAGACGCAAAGGATCACAAGCTGACTGGCCCCGGCGTGGAAACCGGCCGGGTCACTAGAGTTGAAGTTCTGCACAACGGGGGCCTTGGCGTGCTCAACGGCAGCAATGATCTTGAGGGCAGTGCTCCCGTATTCCTGGCTAGGTTCGATCTCGCTGTTCTCGCTGTACTCATTCCAGCTGATCAGGCCAACTGCGTCCGGCGAGGAGGCGATCGCTGCGTTGAGTTCCAGCCGCAAGGTCTGGCCGCGCTGGCGCCTGATATCCCTGACGCCGCCAAGCAGTCTCGCGTCGAAGCCGGGTGCGGCCGGAGCGATCCACAAGCCGTGGTGCTGGTGCACCACCTTGGAGAACTCAGCAAGCTTGCTCGCGTAGCCTGGAGTGCGCCGTGGGTCTGCCGAGGACCAGTAATAGGCATCTCCGCGAAAGAGCTTGGCGATGAGCTGATAGTCAGATGGCTGCTTCTCAGTGGCCAGGATGATCAGCTTCGAGGCGTAGGCCCTGCTGATCGACGTGAGCTGCTTGGTACTGAACAGCCATGTCCCTGACCACGCCACCAGGGGCTTACCGAAGATGTTGAAGACGGGATCAGAGCCATAGTGCATCGCGAGATAGTCGAAACTCTGACGGACCTTGCGCATCGAGATCGGGCTGCCATAGAAATCACGCCCCTCGATGACGATTCCGAGCTTAAAGCCGGCGGCCGCCGCGACCGAGCGCAAAGCCGCAAGTCGGCTGTTAAGGACGGGCGTGTCCTTCCAGCTCACAAGGAACCCGGTAATGCCCGCTTGCTTGGCCATCTTGACCTGCTGACGCATAATGCTCAGGTCACTCGAGGAATAGCGCCCGATCAGCGGGTAGTCCTTCTTCATGCGATTCCACGAGCTTGGATTGAACCAGATATAGAAGTACGCGAGCAGCGGGATCTGGCGCGCCGACCCTGCCGCTGGCTGGCCGGAGCTACCTTGTGAGTGCGCCGGCGAGAGAGTGGCCGACGCGCTGGGTGACGGACTCGGAGACTGGCTGACAGGTGCGCCCTGAGCTGACGGCGCGATGACGCCGAGCAGCAGCGTCATCATCGGAAGTGCGATGGCAGCCAATGCCGTCTTGCCGAACCGGCGGCGCGACGAGCGCGACGTGCTCACGTCGTCCCCCGTTCCCGCTCTGACGTGCGTTCCCACGCCAACCTGGCCGTCGATTTCACCTCTTCCTCGCTAAATGCCGACGGGGAGGTCACCGCCTGCTCATCCGGGGCGAGGTTGTCAGGCGCGAGGCCATTCGGGACGAGGTGTTGACTCCCGTTGACGCTGTGGTCACCTGGCCGCGCGCCGTCAGCAGACCGCCGGGTGGCCTCTATGCCTGAGTGTGCCACGGCATCGTTGGCCGACCCGCCGGGCGGGACTGTAGCTGATGCAGCGGCGACATGCTGACCGCCGTTGCGGCGCCAGGTGTCGGCTGCGGTGCGAGGATCGGTAGCGGCCGCCCAGCTCAGTCCGGAGGCGACATCGGATCTGGGGATCAGCTCTAGCAAATCATAGTTCGCGTTTTCCTTGATGATGGAATCCGACTCGGGAGGGACGAGATCAGCCTGCGCTTCATGCGGCTCTGCCTTCGACTCAGCGCCGAAACCGACTGAGTCATCCGTAACCACCACATTGCCGACGACCGATGCCTCGTCCGCAGCCGATGAGTCACCCGCGACCTCAGCGCGGCCGGACGCTGCTGACTCGCTCGCGGCCGCAACATCTTTGTCCTCGGACGCTGCACCGAACTGAGCGTCCTGCCAGGATGCGCTCTGGTCTCCGGCCACTGGCTCCTGGGCCTCGTCCTGCTGAACGGCCACCGGCTCGTCACGATGATCGGGATGTTCGGCCGGATGACCCACGTGCCAGGCTGGCAGTCGGGTGCCGTCTTTTCGCCGTTTGATCCGGCCGCCGACGAGGGGCAGCCCGACAACGAACAGCAGAGCGAACGCTCCTACCGCCGCAAAGTCAACCCAGCTAAGCAGCAGCAGCCTGGCGACAAGCGGCTTGGTCAAGGTCGCCGGTGACGACAGTCCGACGCCAGGACCCGTGGCGACCAGGTCGTAGGTCGCGCGGGGCATGCCGCTAAGCGTGACGGCGTGGCCGGATCCCAGCCTGACGGTTCGGCTGGAACCGCCGACCAGTCGGACCCGCACGGCACTGCCCACTCCGAAGCCGAACAGAGCGTCGCGCACTTCGATGCGCATCGGGAAGAGCAGCAGCCTGACGGTCCAGGTGCGGTGTTCGCGGACGAAGAAGCTCTGGCTGCCTCCGTACACGACGTTGGCGCCACCGAACATGACGTCGCGGACCGAATAGCGGATGGGCAGCGCATACAAGCCGAACCGGTCCCGCACGATGCGGTTGGCCGACAGCATGTCCGGCGGCTGGTCGGGCGCGAACGTGTAGCGCTGGCCGAGGCTGTTCGCCATGGTGATGCGTTTCACGGCCGAGAGCGGCACAGGCCGGCCGGCTCCGTTGCTAAAGCGGACGCTGATCGGGTGGGACACCTGAAATCCAGCCTGCTCGTCATTCAGGCCCTGGTGCAGATAGATGGGCCGGCTGGCGAGGGCGATGCCATCCAGCCACCGGCTGAACCGAACGGCGGTACCCGCCCGATGCAGGCGGGGCGGCAGGATGGTGATTTTGTGCCTTCCGGCGAACGTGCTGATCGTCACCGAACCGGTGGCGCTGGTCAGGTGGGCGACGCCGTCGAGTACGACCTGGGCCTCCGGCACGACAGGGACCGTACTGACCCGCAGGATCGCAGCGCCCGTAGCCCGAGCGGGCTGACCGGCCGCAGCGAGGGCCGGGCAGTTGCCGAGGGCGATGCCGCACGCGGAGACGACTCCAGCCGCACCTATCAACCTTATCGCCCTCATATCGGGCCACCGCCCGGAGGGACGACAGCAAGGCGCCGGCGGGACGTCTTCCATGCGAAGAACACCACGCCCAGGGCGAAGGTGACCCCGATCCCGTACAGGCCGTACAGCAGCGGATCCCTCGCCGCATTCACGAGCTTGGGCGGCGCTGCGCGGATGAGCGGAATGATGTCGGGCGCCCTGCCGGGCTCGCTGAAGTCAAATGCACCCATCAGGCTGCCCGCGCGCTTGTCGAGCTTCGTAAGCGGGCGAATCCTCCAGTTCTGCTCGATGAACTTCAGCATCGAGGTGAAGTCCAGGCTGGTGTGGATGATCACGTGCTCGCGCGCATAGGCGCTGACCAGCATCGCAGGAACCCGGAAGCCGTCACCATGGGCATCGCGGTGTGGCGGGCGCACGTGGTCGTACCAGCCGCCCCAGTCGTCGTAGGCCATGACGAATGCCGAGGAATTCCATGCATCACTCGCCATGAGGGAGTTCACCAGACCTCTGACGAACCGTTGTCCAGTGGCAAGGCTGCCCGGCGGATGCTCGCTGGCCCCCGATGGCACGATGTACGCGACACTCGGCAAGGTGCGATCACGCAGGTCCCGGTAGTACTCGCTGAGATCGGCCATGTGCGAGTTGAGCTCAGGCTTATTGAGGAAGCGCGGAATATCGAGGAGCGGATCCCAGACTGCCTGAGAGGCCCGGTTGGGGTTCGACAGACGGCGGAGCGTGCGGTAGCTGATTGACGGGTCGTAGTTCTGCACATAGAACTTCCACGACACTCCGGCATGCTGGAGCCGGTCGAAGATCGTGGTGATCTTGAGCCCGCCGTGTGGTACCGAATCGGCGCCGTTGCCGACGCCGGCGGCCGTCCAGTAGACGTGATTGATGAAGCTGCCGCCCAGAGCCGAACTGAAGAAATGGTCGAACAATACGTACCGGTCGGCCATATTCCAGTAGAAGGGCAGGTCGCGGCCGTCGTAGTAGCCCATGGCCTGCCGGGGGTAGACGCTGCGCAAACGCTGCGCCGCGACGAAACCGTCCATCCGGCCGTGGTTCAGGTCGTGACGGGCCGACAATTCGCTATGGTCAAGATCGACGATGGAGCGGTTGCCGATATGGAAGGGCCGCACGCAGGGCCTGGGACCGTTGGCCGGGTTGACCGGCATGCACACCCTGCGCGGAATCCCGTCGGCACCAGGATAAGTTCCAAAATAGTTATCAAAGGTATGATTTTCCTGCAGCAGGACTATGAAGTGCCTGATTGGCGTCGTCGGCGCGTGCGGCCCCATCTTCGCCCCAGGTGACGTCTTCCCTGGCGGGCTCGACGCGTTGCCCCCGGCGGGCACGCCGCCTGGGCCAGGCACGCTGGGCGCGGCGACCGCCGAACCGGGCTGAGCCGCAGCTAGCAGCAGGCCCAGCGCGATCGCGCCAGTCGCGGCGGCCGTCCTGGACCTGGTCATGGCCGCACTTCGTAGATGACGATGACCGGCCGGAGTGTTGTGCCGTCACTGGTGGCGACCCGCACCGTGCCGGTATAGACAACGCTCCCGCGATACCGCCTGACATAGGTCATGAGCCTCCTGGAGAAGAAGGGGCTCCGCGCTGCCGAATAGGCGTCCCAGGCGATGTACTGGACCTGGCCGGTGCGCAGCATCAGGTCAGGGTTGCTCACCGGTGTGTACGCCGGATTGCGGTGCAGCGGGTTCGGGCTGACCGAGATGCCCAGCACCTCCCTGTGCCCGTAGAACTCCAAGATGTTCGCCATCGACGGCCCGATCGACAACATCTCCGTATCGGTAGGTGTCTCCGACCTGATCCACGTCCCCGCTTCCCGGCCGCCCGGAACGCCGCCGGTCCCAGCGAGAAATGAGGTTGACCCGGCGGCGCTGATGCTCGACCAGCTCAACAGCGCCAGCGATGCCGCCACAGCGGCGGTCGCCACGACTCCAACCGCCCGTGCGATGCTCGCGTGGTGCAGGCAGATCACGTGCCATACAACTGGGCTGGCTAGCAATCCCGCCGCCAGCACCGCGCATGGAGCCGCCACAGGCAGCAGGTACTGGAAGCCCTTCACGGGCCACAGCTGGAAGAACATGACTGGTACGGCGATCCAGCAGATGAGCAGCGACTCCCGCCACGACCAGCGCCGCGATGCCACAGCGAAGGCCAGCATCGCGGCCGCGCTCGCCATGACGGCGATGCCGATAGCCGGAGGAACCACAGCAGGGTAGAAGGTCCAGACATGGTTGGCAGGCCGGAACAGCTGCCAGGTCAGGAAGTGCTTCCCCGAAGACGAACCTCCCGCAACCAAGAGCGAGATCGGATAGGGCAGAGCGACGGCGACGAAGCAGCAGAAGAAGACGGCGATCTCCTTGAGCCTGACCCTGACGCTAGGCGTCACCGCCAGGAAGGCGTAGGCCGCCGGAAGCAGCACGATAGCCGTCTCCTTGGAGATAAACGCGAGGCCCAGGCTGGCCCCGGCGGCATAGAGCAGCCATCGGCGGCTTTCTGCCGCGAACCTGGCCAGGAACCAAAGGCCGAGTACCGAGAAAAACGCCATCGGCCCGTCCAGCAGCGCCTGCCTGTTCACCACGACCAGGTAGGGCATGACGGCTAGCAGAAGGGCCACGATCGCCCCGGCGCGTCGCCCGTAAACGCGTGCACCGAGCGCATATCCGGCGGCGACCGTGGCCAAGCCGAATGCCACCGCGAGAAGGCGAGGACTGTAGTCGCTTACCTTCAGCCGGTACATCAACGAGGTAGCGAGTTGGAATAGCAGCGGATGCGCGCGGAATACCGGGAACAGCCTGCTCAGCTCCGGCGCACCCGCGATAGACGCACCCTGCCCGGCGTAGACGGCTTCGTCGCTGTTGAAGCCGAGTGCGTTTATGTGCCACAGACGAAGCGCAACGGCTGGAACAGCGATCGCCGTGACCGCCAGAGCCGCGACCAGCCTAGTACGAAGGGTGCCCAGGCGGCCCGACGGTGCGCCTGGCACGAGCTCGGCGCGGCGCACGGGAAGGTCGGGCGGTGCCGTGGCATCGGACCCGGCCCCCGTCAGATACGCCTGCGGCCGGGAGCTGGCCGCCGCTACGGTGAGGCGTGCCGTGGCCGTCGCCATCGCATCAACGGGCGCGGCGTCAGCTTCAAACAACGGGCTCACCGCGGGAGATCGCGCAGGCTTACCTGGAAGCGGGCCGCCCGGTGCCATGCCGGCGAGTGGCGACAGCAGCCGGGGAATGTCGTCGGCCCAGCTGAACGTGTTCGAGGCTAGCGTGCGAACGCGCACATGACTGAGGAAGCTGTCGAGAATCTGACGCTCGGCAGCCCGGAGTTCGTGGTAGTCCATCCCGGCGATCGTGATTGCCGGGGCGAGGTTTCGGAACGGCGGGAATCCGTAGGCGTCATCGGTATTGATGATCAGACGTTCGAGTGCGGACTGGTGGTCGAGATCGGCTAGGCGCGGTTTGCCGCGCTCGATGATGAACAGCTCGCTGACCTTGGTGCTGGGCGTCATATGGCAGGGAACGAGCCGATCCACCGTGTATTTGGGCGGCGGGATGAGCATCTGGATGAGTGCGTTGATGCCCATGATGGGCAGGTTGAAGCGGCTGAGCGCCATGCCGATCGAACGCCCGCTTCTTGAGTGCAGGCGACTCTGGATCTGCAGCCTCCGCCACTCGGCTCTCGTCAGATCCTCAGCCCTAACGGCGCGCAGTGTATGCGCACTGATCGTCAGCGGCTTGGGGTAGCAGGACGCATATCCCTCGGCGTCGATCAGCGTCATGTCGTCCGACAGGAACCGGCAGCCGTGCTCGCGCACGAGGCGCAGAATGGTACCGGTCTTGCCTGTATCGGTCAGGGCCGACAGCATGATGCCGGTGCCGTCAAAATCGACGCAAGCGGCATGGACGAGCATGTGACCGCGCGATACCATCACGAACCTCAGCAGCGGCTCGATGATGTTGGTGTAGACCACATGCGAGGAGCGGGCGAGGAGCGGCCCCACCTCGACGTCGATGCGGTCGTCGCCGAGGCGAGCGCGGAAGTTGGCGCCGATCCTGCCGAGGTGTTCCTCGTAGCGGATGGCAGTCGTGCCCGTGTGCTCGGTCATCGCCGCTCGCCGACGTGGCGTCCTGCCGCCGACGTCGCCAACCCGCACAGTGATGTCCAGCTCGTCGTAAGCAACTTGCTGAGCGCGGAAATACTCCATCTCGGGTAGCAGGATCTGCGACCCTATCGTCACGACACCGCCAATGTCGTACCGGTAAGCCAGATACTGGGATCGCTTCTTGCCTGACGAGATCCCTTGATCAGCGCCGCCTTGATCGGCAGTCACTGTCATGTCGACCAGCACGCGCACCGGATCGCGACTTTCCTGCGTCGCCGAACGGAAAATCGCGCGGTCACTCAGCACGAACCGGACAAGGAATAGCAGCGTCAGCGTGAGGCCATTGGCGACAAATACTCCCATCCCGGTTGCGACGAGCACCTCAATCACCGGAAGCCGGGCCAGCAGCAGCAGGTTGTTCATTGCGAAGAACCGGATGACCCGGCCAAGCCGGGAGCCATGCGCATTGCGGCGGTACACCAGCGAGTCCACCAGGACGAAGTTCCACGTCGTCGAGGTCTGCGTGGCGAGGGCGACGCCGATGAGGTGGTTCAGGCCGAGGTAACGGTAGAAGATCCACAGGGCCGCAGTGTTTACTACCAGTCCGCTCGCGCCGATGCCGCCGAAGGCGATGAACCTGAGCAGTTCGCGAATGCGCTCGGACCGAGTCTTAGGCCCTGCCCGTAGCTGCGTCGCAAGCCGCACGCGGCGGAGCGTGATCACCTGCCGCAGGAAGGTTATCCCCTGCCGAAAGGAAGCCTTGGACTCTCCCGCGTAGCGCGGACCGAAGGAGTAGGCGACTTCCGCGATCCTAGCGACGGGGTTCCGCACCATGATCTCGAGCAGGATCTTGAAGCCCCTCGGCCGCAGCTTGTCCAGGTCCACCGCAGCCTTACGGAATGCGAACAGACCGCTTAGCGGGTCGCTCGCCATCGCCAGCCGCCGCGGGAAAACGCTCTTGAGCAGTCTTGTGCTCCAGGACGAGACCAGCATGCGCCTGCTACCGCCAAGACCGTCCGCTGAGGCGTCGCTGGCATACCTCGTACCGATGACGAGATCGCAGTTGTAACGAACGGACGTGCGGGCAAGCATGGCGGCAGTTTCTGGGGGATGCTGCAGATCGGCATCCATCACCAGCACCCAGTCACCGCGCGCATGCCGCGCCCCGAGGACGACCGCGCCGCTCAAGCCGCCCTTGCGGGCAGACGGTGGCCGCTGCACGAGCCTGATGTGCACCGGGCACGCCCGCGCGCCCACCGCGATGAGCTCCGGTGTCCGGTCGTCGCTGTCGTCTACAAAGATGATCTCGGTGCGCGCAGCGTCGAACACCTCTCCGAGCCCGGCAAGCAGCGGCTCGACATTGCGCTCCTCGTTGCGGGTCGGGATGACCACGCTCAGCCTCGGCCGGTCGGCAGCACGGCCATTCAGATCAACAGGCAGCAGTGCCGCATCGACACCACTGCCGTCAGGATCCGGGCCCGACGCATCCTCACTGCCATTCTCTGCGGGCGCGGAGAAGAGCATAAAAGTACCCCCCAGTGCTGCCAGTTATTTGAGAAGATCCGCGAACATTCCCGATCTGAGGAATAATTCGTAGAGATTCTTACGCTATGCCTGAATTGCCGGATTTCGACACTCGACGCCCACCCGTGCGCAACGGCCATCGATCGGGCCTAGGCCCTGTCATTACTTATGGGTAATTAACCCTCCTGCCGTCCGAGATAGTCATCAAGACTGCTTTGACACAAGGCATTACGGTAGACCGGCTTGCCCGGCCATCGCAAGACCGTTCGTTAACCTTTCGTTAAAACTTCGTTCACCGCACGGCTCTTCGCTATTTATATTGAATATTGTTACTGTTTGATAATTTCGATAACTTTAGTGTATTTAGGTGGCAATAATCTGGTAGTCCGGACAGAGAAGATCGGCTAGGAAGGACTGCCCTGTTCGCCATTGCCCATCGGCGAGTCGCGACGGAAAGCGCTCGCCATATGGTCGCTCAGGCAGAGGCGTTCGGTGTGCACGACCAGGGTCGCGACCGGGCACAGGTTCGAAGGCGAGGATGGCCCTGTCCCATGTGCGCTGCCTGCTCACCTAGACTCGGCGCAGTCGAGAAGGAGCCGTTTCGTGCGCAAGGTCCTCATCGCTAACCGGGCCGAGATCGCCGTCCGGGTGGCGCGAGCCTGCCGGGACGCCGGACTCGCCAGCGTCGCCGTCTATGCAGAGCCCGACCTGGACTCGCTGCACGTGCAGGCTGCGGATGAGGCCTACGCGCTGGGCGGGGCCATGGCAGCCGACAGCTACCTGGACAGCGCAAAGATCCTCAAGGTGGCAGCGGAGTCCGGGGCCGACGCCGTGCATCCGGGATACGGTTTCCTGGCCGAGAACGCGCAGTTCGCGCGCGAGGTCATCGCAGCCGGCCTGACCTGGATCGGCCCGCCGCCGGCCGCCATCGAGGCGCTCGGCGACAAGACCGCTGCCCGGACTATCGCGCGCAGCGTGGGCGCGCCGCTGGCACCGGGCACACCGGGCCCCGTCGCCGGCCCGGCCGAGGCAGCGCGGTTCGCCGACGAGTACGGCCTGCCCATCGCCATCAAGGCCGCATACGGCGGCGGCGGCCGCGGGCTGAAGGTCGCGCGGACCCGCGACGAGATCGAGGCGCAGTTCGAGTCCGCCGTACGCGAGGCTGTCGCCGCGTTCGGCCGCGGCGAGTGCTTCGTCGAGCGCTACCTGGACCGGCCAAGGCACGTCGAGACCCAGTGCCTGGCCGATGAGCACGGCAACATAGTGGTCGTCTCGACCCGGGATTGCTCGCTCCAGCGGCGGCATCAGAAGCTGGTCGAGGAGGCGCCCGCGCCGTTCCTGACCGGCGAGCAGGAGACGGTGCTGCGGGAGTCTTCCAAGGCAATCCTGCGCGAAGCCGGCTACGTCGGCGCTGGCACCTGCGAGTTCCTGATCGGCCAGGACGGCACCGTGTCGTTCCTGGAAGTCAACACCAGGCTGCAGGTCGAGCACCCGGTCACCGAGGAAGTCAGCGGCATCGACCTGGTTCTGGAAATGTTCAAGATCGCGGACGGCCAGGCCCGGTCATTCGGCGATCCCGCTCTGCGCGGCCATTCGATCGAGTTCCGCATCAACGCGGAAGATCCCGGGCGAAACTTCCTGCCGGCGCCGGGAACACTGACAACATGGCACCCTCCGTCAGGTCCCGGTGTGCGGCTTGATGCCGGCTATGCGGCCGGGATGACCGTCCCCCAGGCGTTCGATTCGCTGATCGCCAAGCTGATCGTGACGGGTGCGGACCGGTCGCAGGCCCTGGCACGGTCCAGGCGGGCGCTGGCCGAGTTCGAGGTGGGCGGAATGCCAACCGTGCTGCCGTTCCACCGCGCGGTGCTCGAGGATCCGGCGTTCACCAGCGCGCCGTTCGCCGTGCACACGAGGTGGATCGAGACCGAGTTCGCCGGGAAACTGCCGCCCTATGCTGGCGACGGCCCAGGCGCCGCGAGCGCGGGCAGCCCAGGCGCTGGCGGCCAGGCCGGCACCGGGGGGCCGGGCGGCGCCGTGGCGGCCGGGCGAGAGCGGATCGTGGTTGAGGTCGGCGGCAAGCGCCTGGAGGTCGTGCTGCCCGCGGGTCTCGGTGCGAGCGCGGCCGTTCATGGCGGGCAGGCGCACGGCGGCACGGCCGCGCCGGGCGGACGCGGGGGCACCGTGACGCGCGGCCGCCAGGGCCGGAGATCTGGCCGGGGTCGCAGACCGGCAGGCGGTCCGGGGGCCGCCGACGGTGACGCGCTCGTGAGCCCGATGCAAGGCACGATCGTGAAGATCGTCGCGGTCGATGGCCAGCGGGTTGCGGCGGGCGAGGTGGTCGTGGTGCTCGAGGCGATGAAGATGGAGCAGCCGCTGACCGCGCACAAGGAAGGAACCGTGTCGGACCTGACTGTCGAGGTCGGACAGACGGTCTCCGCCGGTCACGTGATCTGCCGGCTGGCGGACTGACTCGTGGCCAGGCTGCCCGGCGATCCGGGGCCGCTGCGCTGGCTGGCGTTCGCCCTTGGGTTCCGGCTGCCCGACGACAACCTCGACTGGGTCAAGCACGAGCTGACCGACGCGGGCTGGCGGCTGCGAACCGTCGTGCGCCACCTCGCGGTCATCGTGCCGGTCTGCATCATAGTCGCCGTAATTCTGCTGACGCTGGTGCCCGCGCCCGTGTGGCTGGCCGGCATGATGGTCGGCCTGATCCTGGCCGGCAGCATTTTCAGCGTCGCCGCCTACGCTGACGACATCAGGACATCGCGGTTGCGCCAGCATGGCCTCGACGTCCCGAACGACCCTGATCTCGGCCACCCCGCCCACTGACCGCCAGCTCGACCCGCCCCTCCGTCGCCCGGCCGGCCAGCGCCGAACCGACGTTGGATCCGTTCGTCAGCCGCAAAACGGGCAAGCCGGGCGCGAAAGTACACCGAGCGGATCCGAAGAGGCCCATGGAGGCGAGGGCTAGCGTGACGGGTCGTCGGCGGGCTGCATGAGCTGGCGCGCGGCCTCGGTGATGCTGCCGGTCAGGGACGGGTACACGGCGAATGTGTGCGCGACCTCATCGACGGTCAGCTGCTGCTCCACCGCTAGCGAGACGCCGAGTATCAGGTCGCTCGCGCGCGGCGCCACGATCACCCCGCCTAGCACGATCCCAGAGTTCCGCCTCGCGAACAGCTTGACGAAGCCGTCGCTGAACCCGTCCATCTTGGCCCGGGCGTTGGTGGCAAGCGGCAGCTTCACGGCCCGCGCAAGCACCTTGCCCGAATCGACGTCCTGCTGGCTAGCACCGACCGCCGCGATCTCCGGTTCGGTGAAGATAGTCGCTGCGACGTGCCCGAGCCGCAGCGGCTGGACGGCTTCGCCGAGCGAGTGCCACATCGCGATCCGGCCCTGCATGGCTGCCACAGACGCCAGCATCCACACACCGGTGCAGTCGCCCGCCGCATAGACACCGGTCGCGAACGTCCGCGAGACCCGGTCGACCATGATGAAGCCTCGCTCATCGACCGCGACACCGGACTCGGCCAGCCCGATATCCTCAGTCGACGGCACCATGCCGACCGTCAGCAGGCAATGTGATCCCCGAACCGTCCTGCCGTCCTCAAGGCGTACCTCGACGCCGTCGGCCGTCCGGCTGGCTGATTCCGCCCTCGACTTGCTCAGCACCGTCATGCCGCGCCGCCGGAAGACACCCTCGACGACCATTGCGGCGTCGGTGTCCTCGTTGGGCAGCACGTGCTCCCGGGAAGAGACGAGCGTCACCCCGGACCCCAGCGCCTGGAAGCCGCTCGCGAACTCCGCTCCGGTGACACCGGAGCCAACGACGATCAGATCGCTGGGCAGCTCGGGGAGGTCGTAAAGCTGCCGGCTGGTCAGCAGCCGCTCGCCATCCGGTACCGCTCCAGGCAGCTCGCGGGGCCGGGCGCCGGTCGCGATCAGCACCGTATCCGCCCTGATCTCGGTGTCGCCCACCGCGACCACGCCTGGCCGGACCAGTCGGCCACGGCCGTCGATCACGCGCACCCCTTCGCGCGCCAGCCTCGCTGCCACGTCGGCCGACTGCGCGAGCGCCAGGTCTCGGATCCGCGCGTAGACCCGCGGCGCATCCGCCTGGGCATGCGACGATACAGCCTCGGCCGATGCATCATCGTGGTCGAACTTGATGCCGAGGTCCTTCGTGCCCTCCATGGCCGCCATCAGGCTGGCGGTGGCGATCAGCGTCTTCGACGGCACGCAATCGGTCAGCACGCAAGAGCCGCCGAGCCCGCTGTCCTCGATGACGGTCACATCTGCGCCGAGCTGCGCCGCGACCAGAGCGGCTTCGTATCCGCCCGGTCCGCCGCCGATGATCACTACGCGGGTATGCGGCTGGCTCACGGTGCTTCATTCTGTCGCATCGGCCGCTGGGGCCGGCCATCAGCCTCGATCATGGCGGACCCACCGAACCCGCGACGCTAACCTGCCTCCCAGCACCCCTACAGGCTCGTACGCTAATGAACCGTGGCGTTGTACGCGGCATACGGCAGCAACATGGACCCGGCCCAGATGGCCCGGCGCTGCCCGCACTCGCCCCGGGCCGGTACCGGCTGGCTCAACTGCTGGCGGCTCACCTTCGGCGGCGAGGATCTCGGCTGGGAAGGCGCGCTCGCCACGGTGGTTGAGGACAGGAACGCCCGCGTCTTCGTCGTGCTCTATGAGGTGTCAGACAGCGACGAGGAGGCGCTCGACCAGTGGGACGGCGTCACGCTCGGCTATTACAGCAAGCTCCGCGTGAGGGTCACAACCCTGGACGGGGATGTCCTGGCGTGGCTGTATGTGCTGAACGACTACGAGGGCGGCCTGCCCTCCGCCAGTTATATCGGGATAATGGCCGACGCCGCCGAGGCGGCGGGCGCGCCCCACGACTATGTCGCCGGGCTGCGCGCCAGGCCGTGCAGCCCGCTGGGGGGCTAGCCGTGCAGCCCGCTGGGGGGCTAGAGGTGGGCTAGCGGCGGGCTAGCGGTTCCTAGCCGGGCTAGCCGACGAGCATCGCGATGGCGAACGCGATGCCAGGCACCAGGATCGCCGCGAGAGCGGGCCAGGCCCAGGTGCTGGTGACCACGTCAGCCGAAGCGCCAGCCCCGCCCCGGTCCGATCCGCCTGCCGGGCCCGCCCCGTTCGCGCTGACGCCGTCAGGAGTGAACCCGTTGATGCTCGCCTCGCCAAAGCCAGCCTCGTCGTTGCGGCCCGCGAGGCCGGCGGCGCCCGCGCCACGCCTGGCCTTTGCCTCCTCCGATATCTTGGCCATCTCCCTGGCCATGATCTCGGCCTGGGTCATCTTGACGAGTTCTTTCGCCTGCCCGGGCAGCCGGCCGTAGCTCGACGGCCTGCTCCGCCTGCCCTGCTCTGCCTGCCAGCCGTGCAAGCGAGCCCTCGCCCGGCCCCGGCGAGCCGACGATAGTGCCCAGCTATAGACGGTTTTATCATTCTTCTGCAGCCTGCGGGCGCACTGAATCTCGACGGAGTCGGCCAGGAAGATTCCGCGCACCGCGCCCCACGGTATGTAGAACTTCCGGAACGGATTCTGCACAGTCAGACCGTCGTCGTCGGCGATGACCCTCGGCCACAAGGTGCAGGCGAAGACCAGGCCGGTGACCGTAAGCAGCCCGAGCGCGAACTTCAGCGACAGGTAGTCGTGCCCCTGGATCAGCAGGTCCCCCAGGCTGAGCGCAGCGATGGCTACCCAGGCCCACCACACGACCTGCGGTGTGGCCAGGCGGTACATCCGCCGGCCGTCGGGCAGAATGCGGCCGACAGAGACGGGGACGGCCGTGCTGGCTTGCTCATTCGGTGCGGACAAGGCGGCTGATGCTCCGAGATCGGGGAATGGGTTGCCGCTGCGGAGGCCGAGCGACGTTCCATCCACAATATGCCCGGGCTGCAGCCGCCCTCATCGGGTTACGGTCAGGCAACCGGGGAGTACCCGCCTAATAACGGGCCGGCGAGCGTCACTCCGCCGACCGACTGGCGCACGACATGAACGGACCCGACGCGGTCGGCAGGGCTCGCGTCGGCGATCATCGAGTCCGCCTCGTGCTTGCCGCCGATCGCTGTCAGCGCGGTCGCCGCCATCACCTTGACACCGACAGCTATGCACCGCTCGTCGACGTCGAACATCGGCTGGTGGATGTCGAATTCCTCAACCGATCCGGGCTCGCGGGTACCGAGCCGGAACAAGCTCCCCGGGATCGACTCCAGGTACCAGGCAAAGTCCTCGCCACCGAGGCTCTGCGGCGCCGGGGTGATTGCCGGAGGGCCGAGCACCCGGTCGGCTGCGGCCGCGATCATCCCCGTGCTGACCGCCTCGTTCACAGCAGGCGGCACGCTCCGCTCGTAGGTCAGGTCCGCTGTCACCCCATAGGCGCTGGCGACCGACTCGACGACGTCTTTCAGCATCTCGGGAGCGGCATGCCAGGCACTGTCGTCCAGGCAGCGCAGCGTGCCCTCGACGACACCGGAGTCCGGGATCGCATTCGGTGCCGAGCCTGAGCTGACCTGACCCCAGACGAGGCTAATGGCCGACCTGGGGTCGATCCGGCGGGACAGTGCGGCCGGCAACTCGGTGATCACCTTGCCGAGCGCGAAAACGAGATCCGCCGTCAGGTGCGGCCTGGCCGTGTGACCGCCAGGACCGCTGAGCTGGACCTTGACCTTGTCGCAGGCGGCGGTGATCGGCCCGATCCTGGTCCCGATCTTGCCGACCTCGAGCCGGGGATCGCAGTGCAGAGCGAAGATCCGGTCGACCGACGAGATGCCGCCGGCTGCCAGCACGTCAAGCGCCCCGCCAGGCACCTCCTCCGCTGGCTGGAAGATCAGTCTCACCTTGCCGGGCAGTGCTCCGGCTGCGGCAGCCCGCGCAAGGAACAGGCCGGTTCCCAGCAGGATCGAGGTGTGCACGTCGTGACCGCAGGCATGGCAGGCACCGGCATTCAGCGACCGGTAAGGAACATTCTTCTCATCAACGATCGGCAGGGCGTCGATGTCGGCTCGAAGCGCGACTGCTGGCGAATCGTCGCCGCTGCCGCCGATGTCACACAGCAATCCGGTGCCTTTAGGCAGGACTGCGGGCCGCAGTCCGGCGGCCTGAAGCCGGAGCGCGATCCGGCGGGTCGTGCGGTGCTCGGCGTAACCGATCTCCGGATGGGCATGCAGGTCCCTGCGGAACTCGACCAGCTCGGGCTGGTGGCCCGCAAGAAACGCCTCTAGCTCGCCTACCAGATCACTCTCAGCCATCCGCCCTCTCCTTTGGGGACAGGTTCAGGTCAGGAGCGCACCGGATCTCACAGCTTGTGCCACGGGTGCCCTTGGTGCCCCCGCAGTTCATTAGGGTCACTATGACACCGCCCGCACCACGACCGGGTAGCTAACCCGGATCGGAACGGCAAAACGCGTATCCATTCGGTCCTTCAGCTCTCGTTCCGCGCGTCAGGCGGAGCCGATGGGTGGCGGCAGGAATCGCTGCTCGTCCGCACGCTTAGTGACGAGGCGTGTTGCTTCCTGTCGCCGGTTTGCCCGGCATCGTCAGCAGGCCCTGGCCCTATGAGTCCGGATCAGGCCCTCGTACCGACGACTGTGCAACTGCACTTCATGGCGCTGGCGAGGTGCTCTCGCCGCATCTCGGCGATGAGAGGAGATGCGACCCGGTATCACTAAGCATGGTAGCGCTCGCGACGCCGGACCGCTGACGTTGCCCGATAGTGGCCAAGTCAGCCATTCATCTAGTTAGTAGACATCCGCTGGCCGGTACAAACCCCATACCTCGCGCAGCGCGTCACAGACCTCGCCCACCGTCGCCCGGGCGGCCAGCGCCGAGCGCAGCGGGTACAACACGTTGTCATCCCCGGCCGCGGCGCGCTTGATCCCGGCTATGCCGCGGCGCACCTCGGCGGCGTCCCGCTGCCGCCGCAGCGCGGCGAGCCGCTCGGATTGCTGCTGTTCGATCACCGGGTCGACCCGCAGCGGAGCGTAAGTCTCATCAGCGGCCGTGGTGAACTTGTTCACGCCGACCACGACCCGCTCACCCGCGTCGATCTGCTGTGCGACCAGGTAAGCGGAACGCTCGATCTCGGCCTTCTGGAAACCCTGCTCGATCGCGGCGACGGCGCCTCCCATCTCATCGACCCGCTTGATCAGCTCGTCGGCCTCATCCCTGACGTCGGCCGTCATCGACTCGATCGCAAACGAGCCGGCCAGCGGATCGGCGGTCGCGGTCAGGTCGGTCTCGTACGCCAGCACCTGCTGCGTCCGCAGCGCCAGCCTCGCCGCCTTCTCGGTCGGCAGCGCGATCGCCTCGTCATAGGAGTTCGTATGCAGCGACTGGGTGCCGCCGAGGATAGCCGCGAGTGCCTGCACGGTGACCCGAGCCAGGTTGACCTCGGGCTGCTGCGCCGTCAGCTGGACGCCGGCCGTCTGGGTGTGGAACCGCAGCATCTGTGATCGCGGGTCCGCCGCGCCGAACTCGTCGGCCATGATGTGCGCCCACAGCCAGCGGGCGGCGCGGAACTTCGCCACTTCCTCGAGCAGCGTGGTCCTGGCCACGAAGAAGAACGAAAGCCTCGGAGCGAAGTCATCCACGGCCAGGCCGGCCGCGATCGCGGCGCGAACATACTCCTTCGCGTTGGCGAGTGTGAACGCGATCTCCTGTACGGGCGTGGCGCCTGCCTCAGCCATGTGATACCCGGAGATCGAGATGGTGTTCCAGCGAGGGATGCGGGCGCCGCAGTAGGCGAAGGTGTCTGAGACGAGGCGAAGCGACGGCGCCGGCGGATAGATGTAGGTTCCCCTGGCGATGTACTCCTTGAGAATGTCGTTCTGGATAGTGCCCGTGAGCTTGTCTGGCGCGACTCCCTGCTCGCTGGCAACCAGCTCGTACAGCAGCAGCAGGACGGCCGCCGGCGCATTGATAGTCATGGACGTGGAAACCGAGTCGAGCGGGATGCCGTGCAGCAGCGTCTGCATGTCCTCGATGGAGTCGATCGCTACGCCGACCTTGCCGACCTCGCCGCGTGCCTGCGGAGCGTCCGAGTCGTAGCCCATCTGGGTCGGCAGGTCAAAGGCCACTGAGAGGCCCGTGGTGCCAGCCGCGATCAGCTGCTGGTACCGCCGGTTGGAGTCGGCGGCTGTCGAGAAACCCGCGTACTGGCGCATCGTCCATGGCCGGCTGACGTACATGGTCGGATGGACGCCCCTGGTGAACGGGAACTCCCCAGGCTCGCCCAGGTCGCGCTCGGGGTCGAAGTCCTGCAGCGCCTTCGGCCGGTAGACCGGCTCGATGGGCTGTCCCGATTCCGATATACGCGCCATGAGACAAGATTACGGCCCGCTGGCGCGGGGCTGTCGGCGGCTTTGCAGTCCCGCGGGCTGCGTGCGCGGTCGGCTAGCAGGCTGGTGCTCCCGCTGGCCGGCGATGACCTGCGCTGGCAGCACGCCCCGTCGGCAGACTCTTACGTGGGCTTCCAGCGGGCGAAATTTTGCTGTCCGTCTGCGCCGGTCGCACCGATTGGACTGGCATCGGGCGTAATTGCGGTGCGGGTAGCGCTGACTCGCGCGGGAACGGTCCGGCGCGTACCCGTAGTCCGGCGGCGCGCCCCTGGCTCTTAGGCTCCTCCCGCGGAAGCTGGCCAGGCCTGCCCCGGCCCGCAGTCGCCTGCGGGATGGAGAACCGGAGCACAGCCGGATGCAGTCGAGCACTCGAAAGAACGGCCTGGTGGTCACGGCGGTCGTAGCCGCCTCAGCGACCTTGGGTACGGCGGTAGCGGCAACCGGCACCACAAGCGCGCTGGCCGCAGCCAAGGTGACAGCCGCGCACATGAGACCGGCAGCCCTCGAGGCGGTCAGTATCGTCAGTCACCGCGGGCCCGTGCCCAAAAACGAGGTCGGCGGACCGCTGCTGGCCAGGCCCGGGATCGTCGTGCACTACCCGGGGCCCGGTGCGCCGCGCCTGCCGGACGTGCCAGCCTCGGCCTACGTGATCGCCGACGCCCGCACCGGCGCCGTGCTGGCCGCCAAGGACGCGCACGGCCTCTTGCCGCCGGCCAGCACCCTGAAGGTGCTCACCGCCATTACCATGCTGCCCAGGCTGCGGCCTGACGCCACCGTGATCGCGACGAAGCGAGCGGCCACTGTGGAGCCCAACATCGTCGGCCTCTTGGCAGGCCAGCCGTACAAGGTCGCCGACCTATTCCGCGCGCTGCTGATGATCTCGGCCAACGACGCGGCGGTGGCCCTGGTGCAGGCCAGCGGGTCGTTCAGCAAGGGGATGTCGCTTCTGAACGCCGAAGCACATCACCTCCAGGCTTACGACGTGGTCGCCAAGCACCCGAACGGACTGCCCGAGCCAGGGCAGGAGGTCTCCGCTTACGACCTCGCTCTCATCGCCAGGAAAGCGCTCTCGATGCCGGCGTTCATGAGGTACGACTCGACGCGGACGGCCTCGTTCCCGCTCACGCGGCAAGAGCACGTGCTGATGGTCAATCAGAATTACCTGCTCACCCAGTACCCCGGCGGGCTCGGCGGCAAGACCGGCTGGACCACGACGTCAGGTGCGACGTACATCGGGCTGGCCAGGCAAAACGGCGTCACCCTGATCGTCACGATCTTGCACGCCACCCCGCTGACCGAGATCACATCCGCCGAGCAACTGCTCGACTGGGGCTTCAAGATGTCGAGCGCGGTCCGCCCGGTCGGAGTGCTCGTGCCGCCGCTGCCGGTCGCCCGGGCGGCGGCCACGCGCAAGCACCACGCACGGAGCGCAACCGGGAACTCGCTGTCCGGCGCGACTGCCGCCAGGTCAGGCCGATCGGCCGCGATCGGAGTCGGCGTCGCGGCCGGACTGTGCGCCTGCGCGATCGGCGGCCTCGCCTGGCTGAGGCGGCGCGCCCTGATTCGCAGGCGACCGTCCGGCTAGCCGCGGCCGGTATGTATGGGTGATCCACCCACGCACCAATTCGGTATGGGTGGATCACCCATACATGTCGCCTCGGGCGATTCTCGGGCTGCCCTCAGGCGGAGCCCGCCGCCCTAGCGGGCGGGAAGGAACCCTACCCGGTCCCTGACCAGGGCCATCGTCTGGCTGGCCACTTCCCTGGCCCGGGCTGCCCCGTCGCCGAGCAGCCGGTCGAGCTCCGCCTCGTCGGCGAGCATCTTCTCGGTGCGCTCCCTGACCGGCGCGAGCGCATCGACAACGACCTCGGCGAGGTCCCGCTTGAACGCGCCGTAACCGATCCCCGCATACCGCCGCTCGAGTTCGTCGAGGCTGGCGCC
>WNFL01336015.1_pt1 | contig 25311 bp, 37 predicted proteins | sample 5400361 | NCBI WGS metagenome assembly WNFL01 (sample SAMN13153351, study PRJNA577476) | soil metagenome | isolation source: 40 cm soil on Douglas fir-dominated hillslope | place: USA:California | collected 2013-09-17
CACGATCACCTCGGCCGCGACGACCGCACAGTGGCGCGACCACGCGATCAACATCATAGACACACCCGGACACGTGGACTTCACGGTCGAGGTGGAGCGTAGCCTTCGCGTGCTCGACGGCGCGGTCGCCGTTTTCGACGCCGTGGCCGGCGTGGAGCCGCAGTCGGAAACGGTGTGGCGCCAGGCCGACCGCTACGGCGTGCCCCGCATCGCCTTCATCAACAAGATGGACCGCATCGGAGCCGACTTCTATGGCTCGCTGCAGTCGATCCGCACGCGCCTGGGTGCGCGAGCGGTGCCCATCCAGCTGCCGATCGGCTCGGAAGACTCCTTCAAGGGGTACTTCGACCTGGTCACCAAGGAAGCGGTGGTCTACACGGACGACCTGGGCACCAAGAACACCGAGTCGAACACCATCCCCGCCGGCATGGAGGAGCTCGTCAAGCAGCACCGCCACGACCTGATCGAGGCGGTCGCGGACTTCGACGACGCGATCATGCACCTGTACCTGGAAGAGAAGGAGCCGAGCGAGGCCCAGGTCATGGCCGCCCTGCGCAAGGGCACGGTCAGCGGGATGCTCGTGCCAGTGCTCTGCGGAGCCGCCCTGCGGAACCGTGGCGTGCAGCCGATCCTCGACGCCGTCGTCGACTACCTGCCATCGCCCGCGGACGTGCCCCCGGTCGAGGGGACCGACCCGAAGACTGGCACGCTCGTCGTGCGCGAGCACGATGACGACGAGCCATTTTCGGCGCTCGCCTTCAAGATCCAGATGGACCCGCAGGGCGTCGGCAAGCTGACGTTCTTCCGCGTCTATTCGGGTCGTCTGAGGGCAGGCTCATCCGTGATGAACGCGTCCACAGGGAAGAAGGAGCGAATCGGCCGCATCCTGCGGATGCACGCCATCCGGCGTGAGGACGTCGACGAGGTCTTCACCGGTGACATCGCGGCGGCCGTGGGCCTGAAGTTCACCACGACCGGCGACACGCTGTCGGACGAGGGTCACCCGATCCTTCTCGAGTCGATCACGTTCCCCGAGCCCGTGATCTCGGTCGCGATCGAGCCCAAGACGAAGGCCGACCAGGACAAGCTGGGCATCGGCCTGCAGCGGCTCACCGAGGAAGACCCGACGTTCAAGGTCCACACCGACGACGAGACCGGCCAGACGATCATCGCCGGCATGGGCGAGCTGCACCTGGAGATCATCATCGACCGCCTCATGCGCGAGTTCAAGGTCGACGCGAACCAGGGCAAGCCCCAGGTTGCCTACAAGGAGGCCATCAAGAGGCCCGCGCACGGCGTCGGACGGTTCATACGCCAGTCAGGTGGAAAGGGCCAGTTCGGCCATGCCGAGCTCGACGTGCGCCCGGGCGAGCGCGGCAGCGGGTTCATTTTCGAGGACAAGATCACGCAGGGCCGCATCCCGCGCGAGTACATCCCGGCCGTCGAGAAGGGCGTGCGCGAGGCGCTGCAGTCGGGCGTGGTCGCCGGCTACCCGGTGGTCGACATCACCGTCACGCTGGTCGACGGCTCGTACCACCAGGTCGACTCGTCCGAGATGGCCTTCCAGGTCGCGGGCTCGATGGCCGTGAAGGACGGCATGCACAAAGCTCAGCCGTACCTGCTCGAGCCGGTGATGAAGGTCAACGTCGTCATGCCCGAGGAGTACCTCGGCGACGTGATGGGGGACCTGTCGTCCCGACGCGGCCACATCCTCGGCATGGAAGGCCGCGGCACGTCGCAGAGCGTCACCGCCAGCGTGCCTCTGGCTGAGATGTTCGGTTACGCTACCGAACTTCGGTCGATGACATCGGGGCGGGCGACGTACTCGATGGAGTTCAGTCACTACGCGGAGCTACCGGGAAATCTCGCGGAGGCTGTGGGCCGCCGCACCACATCAAGGTCTCAATAGGGGGCTAGTAGGAGGAAGCAGTGGCGAAGAAGAAGTTTGAGAGGACCAAGCCGCATCTGAACGTCGGCACCATCGGTCACATCGACCATGGCAAGACGACGCTGACTGCTGCGATTACAAAGGTGCTTGCGGAGAAGGGCCTGGCCGAGTTCACGCCGTTCGACCGCATCGACAAGGCGCCTGAGGAGAAGGCTCGCGGCATCACGATCTCGATCACGCACGTCGAGTACGAGACCGAAAAGCGGCACTACGCGCACGTGGACTGCCCGGGTCACCAGGACTACATCAAGAACATGATCACCGGCGCCGCTCAGATGGACGGCGCGATCCTCGTCGTGGCCGCCAACGACGGCGCCATGCCGCAGACCCGCGAGCACATCATCCTCGCGCGCCAGGTCAACGTCCCGTTCCTCGTGGTCGCGCTCAACAAGTGCGACATGGTCGACGACAAGGAGTTCATCGAGCTGGTCGAGCTCGACCTTCGCGAGCTCCTCAACCGCTACGAGTACCCCGGTGACGACATCCCGATCGTCCGCATCTCGGCGCTCAAGGCGCTCGAGGGCGACCCCGAGTGGTCCCCCAAGATCATGGATCTGATGAACGCGGTCGACACCTACATCCCCTTGCCTGAGCGCCCGGTCGACAAGCCGTTCCTGATGCCGATCGAGGACGTGTTCACGATCGAAGGTCGCGGCACCGTCACCACCGGTCGCGTCGAGCGCGGCAAGATCAAGAAGAACGAAGAAATCGAGATCGTCGGCATCCACCCCAACAGCACCAAGACTGTCGTCACTGGCATCGAGATGTTCCACAAGGACATGGACGAGGCCCAGGCCGGCGACAACGTGGGCGCCCTGCTGCGCGGCATCAAGCGCGAGGACGTCGTTCGCGGCCAGGTGCTGGCCAAGCCCGGCACCATCAAGCCGCACACGCAGTTCAAGGCCCAGGTGTACGTCCTTAGCAAGGAGGAGGGTGGCCGCCACACCCCGTTCCTTACCGGCTACCGGCCGCAGTTCTACATGCGGACCACTGACGTCACGGGCGAGGTCAAGCTGCCCGACGGCGTAGAGATGTGCATGCCCGGCGACAACGTAGTGATGGAGATCACCCTCGGTGAGCCCATCGCCATCGAGCCGGGGCTCCGGTTCGCCATCCGCGAAGGCGGCNNNNCGAAGTCGTCAAGTAAGAAGAGGGAAGAGGGCTAGGTAGTGGCGCAGAAGATTCGGATCCGGCTGAAGGCCTACGACCATCGGGTCCTGGATCAGGCGGCGGACAAGATCGTGGACACCGCCCGCCGTACGAACGCGCGCACCGCCGGCCCCATCCCGCTCCCGACCGAGATCTCCAAGCTGACCGTCATCCGCTCCCCGTTCATCGACAAGGACTCCCGCGAGCAGTTCGAGATGCGCACTCACAAGCGCATCGTCGACATCCTCGACCCCAACCCACGGGTCGTTGACGCGCTCATGCGACTGTCGCTCCCGGCCGGCGTGAGCATCGAGATCAAATCGTGAAGGGACTCCTGGCGAGGAAGCTGGGCATGACCCAGCTCTTCAACCCCGACGGCACCACCACCGCTGTGACGGTGCTCGAGGCGGGTCCCTGCCGCGTCCTCGGACTGCGCACGCAGGAAAAGGACGGCTACGCGGCTGCCCGGATCGCGTTCGAGCCGATTGCCGAGGGCAGGCTGAACCAGCCCAAGCTCGGCGTCTTCAAGAAGGCCGGCGTCGACCCGCACCGGCACCTGGTCGAGATTCGCGGCTACGACGGCCTGGAGCAGGGCCAGGAGCTCAAGGCGGAGATCTTCGCCGCGGGCGAGCTCGTCGATGTGACGAGCCATTCCAAAGGCAAAGGCTTCCAGGGCCTCATCAAGCGCCACAAGTTCAGCCGCGGCCCGGAATCGCACGGCTCCATGAACGTCCGCCAGCCCGGCGCCATCGGCGCGACAGACGCCGCGCGCGTGTTCAAGGGCGTGCGCATGTCAGGGCAGATGGGCAACGAGCGGGTCACCGCCCGCGCCTACAAGATCGTTCGAGTCGACTCGGACCGCAATCTGCTGCTGCTGAAGGGTGGCGTGCCCGGTGCCAAGGGCGCTCTCGTTCTTGTCCGCCAATCCACCAAGCCAGTCAAGGTGGCCAAGGGTCCGGCCGGCAAGCCCAACACGAGAAAGGTATGAACACCCCAAAAAATCTGCGATTTTTCGGGGGCCCCGAGTGATGGCGGACGAAGAGAAGACCACCGAGACCGCCGAAGCGCCCAAGCCGAAAGCTCCGCGCAAGCGCGCCACGGCCAAGGTCGAGAAGCAGCACGACCCGCTGCAGGTCCCGTACTTCGATGCAGCCGGCGAGCAGCAGGGCGAGGTCGCACTGCCGAAGACCATCTTCGCCGAGCACCCGAACGTCGCCGTGATGCACCAGGCGTATGTGCGCCAGATGGCCAACGCGCGCCAGGGCAACGCGTCCACCAAGACGCGCGCCAACGTGTCCGGCGGCGGCGCCAAGCCTTACCGGCAGAAGGGGACCGGCCGCGCCCGACACGGCTCCATCCGCGAGCCGTCGATGAAGGGTGGCGGCAAGGTGTTCGGTCCGAAGCCGCGCGACTACGGCCAGCGCATGCCCAAGCAGATGCGCCGCCTCGCGCTGCGGTCCGCGCTGAGCCAGAAGGCCATCGACGGCCAGGTGCGCGTCATTGAGACGTTCGGCTTCGAGGAGCCCAAGACCGGCGCGGCCGCCAACCTGCTCGAGACGATCGGTTTCGACAACACCACGCTCGTCGTGCTGCCGGCGCCGAACCTCGTTGTGAGCCGCAGCTTCGAGAACCTCGCGACTTCCAAGATCGTCCTGGCCCGCAACATGAACATCCGCGACCTGTTCACGTACACGTACCTGCTGCTGGCCAAGGACAGCATCGAGCTGCTCGTCGAGAACTTCCAGAAGCGTTCGCGCATTGGCGGCAAGCACGACCACGACCACGACGAGGAGGCCGCCGAATGACAACGCGCGCCGCCTCCGAGATCGTGATCGGCCCGCTCATCACTGAGCGCACCTACCTGCTCTACACGCAGGGTCGGTACACCTTCCGCGTCGCGCCCAATGCGTCCAAGACGGACATCAAGAACGCGCTCGAGGAGCAGTACGGGGCACAGGGCATCAAGGTCCGCACAGTCAACACGGTGGCGATGCGCGGCAAGAAGCGCCGCGCCTACCGGCGGCTGGGCTCGGTCGGCAGCACGCCCGAGTGGAAGAAGGCAATCGTGAGCCTGGGCGCCGGCCAGAAAATCGACGGCCTGTTTGGGAGCGTCTGATGCCGATTAGAAAGTTCAAGCCAACCACCCCCGGACGGCGCTTCATGTCGATCTCCGGCTTCGACGAGATCACGGCTACAGAGCCCGAGAAGACGCTCATCGAGTCGATTCCGACGCACGCAGGCCGGAACAACCAGGGCCGCATCACCACGCGGCACCAGGGCGGCGGCTACCGCAAGCTCTACCGCAAGATCGACTTCAAGCGCGACAAGCACGGCGTGCCGGGCAAGGTCGCGACCATCGAGTACGACCCGAACCGCAGCGCGCGCATCGCGCTCATCCATTACAAGGACGGCGAGAAGCGCTACATCCTTGCGCCGCTAGGCCTAAAGGTCGGCGATCCGATCGAGAGCGGGCCGGACGCACCGGTTCGAATCGGCAACGCGATCCCGCTGGCGCACATCCCCGTCGGCTCGACGATTCACAACATCGAGCTCACGCTCGGGCGCGGCGGCCAGCTTGTAAGGTCGGCCGGCGCATCCGCGCAGCTGCTCGCGAAGGAAGGCGACTACGCGGTCGTGCGGATGCCTTCGACCGAGCTGCGCCGGATCCATGTGAATTGCCAGGCCACCATCGGCCAGGTCGGTAACATCGAGCACGAGAACGAGTCGAGCGGGAAGGCCGGCCGCAGCCGCTGGCTCGGGATCAGGCCCACCGTCAGAGGCTCGACCATGAACCCCCGCGACCATCCGCACGGCGGTGGCGAGGGCAAGACCGGCCCTGGGGGCAACCCCAAGACACCGTGGGGCAAGCCGGCCCTGGGCTATCGCACGCGCAAGAAGAAGGCGTCGAACAAGCTCATCATCCGCCGCCGCGAAAAGAAGGGACGAAAGAAGTAAATGTCGCGCTCATCCAAGAAGGGGCCGTTCATCAACGACTCCTTGAGAAGCAAGATCGACAAGATGAACCTGACTCGAGACAAGAAGGTGATCCGCACGTGGGCACGTGCGTCGGTCATCTATCCCGACATGGTCGGGCACACCATCGCCGTTCATGACGGACACAAGCACGTGCCTGTGTTCATCAGCGAGAACATGGTCGGACATCGCCTTGGTGAGTTCGCCCCGACGCGGCACTTCCGCGGTCACGGCACGCACACCGAGAAGTCGACGGCATTGAAGTAGTAGATGGCGACGATGGAAGTACTAGCGGTCCAAAGATTCGTACGCCGCACGCCGCGCAAAGCGCGGTTGGTCGCGGACTCCGTCACCGGAATGAAGGTGACGGACGCCCTCGCGTACCTGGAGTTCTCGCCCACAAGCACGCGGCGCGCGACGTGGCCAAGGCGATCAAGTCCGCGGCCGCGAACGCCGAGCACAACTTCAACCTGAATCGCGAGGACCTCGTGCTCAAGCAGCTGCTGATCGATGAAGGTCCGACGTACAAGCGCCGGCGGCCGGTGAGCCGCAGCATGGCGCACGAGTTCTTCCACCGAACCTGCCACATCACCGCGGTCGTCGAAGACCGACCGAAGGGAGACAACAGCTAGTTGGGTCACAAAGTCCACCCGAACGCCTTCCGCCTCGGCGTCTTCCGCCCCTGGGAAGCGAACTGGTTCGCCAACCCGAAGGACTACACGAAGATGCTGCACGAGGACCTCGAGATGCGGCGCACCATCCTCGCGCGCCTGCGCAACGCAGGCATCGCGAAGATCGAGACGGAGCGTTCGTCCAACGCCCAGCTCACTGTGACCATCCACACAGCCAAGCCCGGCATCGTCATCGGCAAGGGCGGGTCGTCGGTCGACCAGCTGCGCGAGGACCTCGAGAAGCGCTTCGGCAACCGGGTGCGCATCTCCATCCAGGAGATCAAGCAGCCGGAGCTCAACGCGCAGCTCGTAGCCGAGAACATCGCCTCGCAGATCGAGCGGCGCATCAGCTACAAGCGAGCGATGAAGCAGGCGATCCTGCGCACGATGCGCTCGGGCGCAAAGGGCGTCCGCGTGTACTGCGGAGGCCGGCTGCGCGGGGCCGAGATGGCACGCCGCGAGTGGGACCGCGAAGGACGCGTCCCTCTGCACACGCTGCGCGCGGACATCGACTTCGGCCGCGCCACCGCGAAGACCACGTTCGGCGCCATTGGCGTCAAATGCTGGATCTACAAGGACCAGATCTCGCCGCAGCAGCGACGCCTGGCGATTGCCGACGGTGCGCCCATCGGCGAGGCGATTGCCCCGCAGCCGGAGCTGCCGGAGCTGCCGGTGCCTCCGCGCACGGATCTGGTCGAGCCGATCACTCCGCCGCTCCCGGCCGAGGTGACCGCCGAGGTCGCCGCCCAGGCCGCGGCAGCCGCCGAAGCGACCGCCGCGCCGGCACGTCGAGCTCGCACCACCCGCACCACGGCCGCGCCGAAGACTGCGGTCGCGCCTGCCGTTGAGAGCGCTGGCCCCACGCGGACTTCGCCGCGCGGGTCCACCGGTCCCAAGGCCGCTCCGCGGGCCAAGGCCGTCGCCAAGCCCGCGGCTGAGAAGAAAGCCGCGCCCGCCAAGAAGAGCACTACCACGACCAGGAAGAAGTCCTGATGTTGATGCCGAAGCGGGTCAAGTACCGCAAGATGCACCGCGGCCGCCGCCAGGGCATCGCCACGCGTGGCGCGACCGTCGCCTTCGGCGACTTCGGCCTGCAGGCCGTCGAAGCCTGCTGGATGACCAACCGCCAGATCGAGGCGGCTCGCCGAGCCATGACCAGGCACGTCAAGCGCGGCGGCCAGATCTGGATCCGAGTCTTCCCTGACAAATCGATCACCAAGAAGCCCGCCGAGACCCGAATGGGCTCGGGCAAGGGCAACCCCGAGGGCTGGGTCGCGGTCGTCAAGCCCGGCCGCGTGCTGTTCGAGATGGGTGGCGTCACGCCGCAGGTCGCGAAGGAGGCCATGAAGCTGGCCGCCTCGAAGCTGCCGATCAAAACCCGCTTCGTCAGTGCCGACAGCGCGGGAGGCAGCCGGTGAAGGTAGCCGAGCTTCGGGTGCTCGAAGAGGATGAGTTGAACGGCCGCCTGCGGACCGCACGCCGGGAGCTGTACGAGCTCCGGTTCAAGCACGCCGTCGGGCAGCTCGAGAACTGGAGCCAGATCGCCAAGGCCCGCCACGACATCGCGCGGATCATGACCGTGCTGGGCGAGCGCGAGCTCGGAATCGAGGTCGTGACCGAGGCGCCGGAGGAGATTCCCGCGCCCGTCAAGAAGAGCAGCAGCAAGCCCGAGTTCGTCGATGAGGAAGAGGAGGGCAAGGAGCCGGCTGTTGAAGCCGAGGCTGCCGAGCCCGTCATGGAAGCGCCGGTCGAGGAACCCACCAAACCCAAGCGCACCCGCAAGTCGAAAGAGGTGAAGTCATGACCGCGCAGGCTCAAGCGCCGGTGGCGACGGCTCCAGAGCGCGGCCAGCGCAAGGTCCGCCTGGGCACCGTGATCGCCGACAAGATGAACAAGACCGTCATCGTCCAGGTGGGCACGTCTCGCGCGCACCGCCTGTACAAGAAGACGTTGCAACAGCGCACCCGGTTCAAGGTCCACGACGAGAAGAACGAATGCGGTGTCGGGGACCTCGTACGCATCACCGAGACGCGCCCGATCTCCAAGGAGAAGCGCTGGCGCGTGTTGGAAATCGTGGAGAAGGCCAGGTGATCCAACAGGAGACGCGCCTCCGTGTCGCGGACAACTCAGGAGCGAAAGAGATCCTGTGCATCCGCGTGGCCGGAGGTCACTACCGCCGCTACGCGTCGGTGGGCGACATCATCACCGCCACCGTCAAGTCGGCCCAGCCGGGCGGCCAGGTCAAGAAGGGCGAGGTCGTCAAGGCGGTCGTGGTCCGCGTCAACAAGGAATACCGGCGGCCAGACGGCTCGCTCATCCGTTTCGACGAGAACGCGGCGGTGCTGCTGGCGACTGCGAACAACCCGCGCGGCACCCGCATCTTCGGCCCCGTGGCCCGCGAGCTGCGCGAGCGCAACTTCATGAAGATCATTTCTCTAGCTCCGGAGGTTTTGTAGCCCAATGCTTCGTAACAAGGCAGAGCCCAAGCGCCGCTGGCTCGACCTTGCGCCTGGCGATCCGGTGATCGTGGTCGCGGGCAAGGACAAGGGCAAGCAAGGCGAGGTGCTCCGCACCCTCCCCGACAAGCACAAGATCGTCGTTAAGGGCGTCAACATCCTGAAGCGCCACACCAAGGCCGGCCGCTCGCGCGCGGGCGTCAGCGTGGCGCAGGGTGGCGTGGTCGACTTCGAGGCGCCGCTGGACTACTCGAACGTCATGCTCGTCTGCCCGTCGTGCGGCCGGCCGACCCGCGTCAAGCACACCGTCCTCGAGTCGGGTGCGCGGGCGGTGATCTGCCGCCACTGCGGCGAGCCTTACGAGCGCGTGCGCAAAACGGAGAACCAGTGAGCAAACAAAAGACACAGAAGCGGCCTCAACAGAGCGCCAAGAAGGACGACAAGCCGAAGGAGCCGGGCACCCGCTCCGAGGCGCCGCCTCGCATGCTCATGGCCTACCGCGACGGTGTCGTGCCGCAGCTGACCAAGGAGTTCGACTACGCGAACGTCATGCAGGTGCCGCGCGTCGCCAAGGTCGTGGTGAACATCGGTATTGGCGAGGCGAAGGACAACGACAAGGCGCTCGACGCGGCGGTCGGCGACGTGACCACCATCACGGGCCAGAAGCCATCGCTCATCAAGGCGCGCAAGTCGGTCGCGAACTTCAAGCTGCGCGAGGGCCAGACGATCGGCATCAAGACGACCCTGCGCGGCCGGCGCATGTGGTACTTCCTCGACAAGCTCGTCAACGTCGCGCTGCCTCGCATTCGCGACTTCCGCGGTGTGAACCCCGACGGTTTCGACGGTCGAGGCAACTACTCGCTCGGCCTGCGCGAGCAGGTCGTGTTTCCCGAGATCGACTACGACAAGATCGACAAACTCCGCGGGCTGGAAGTGTCGATCGTGACCACAGCCCGCTCAGACGACGAGGCCCGCAGCCTGCTCACGCGGCTCGGCATGCCATTTAGAAAGAGGTAGGGGAGAGTTTTGGCGAAGAAGGCTTCACTCGAGCGCTGGAAGAGGGACCTGGCGCACCCGAAGTTCAAGGTGCGCCTGCATAACCGATGCCGCATCTGCGGCCGGCCTCGCGCGTACCTGCGCAAGTTCGGCATGTGCCGCATCTGCTTTCGCACACTTGCCGCCGAGGGCCGCATCCCAGGCGTGACGAAGTCGAGCTGGTGATGGCGACAGCAGTCAAGACACCGGCCAAGGCTCCACGCAAGGCAGCGATGGGCGTCGTCAGCGACCCGATCGCCGACATGCTCACGCGGATTCGCAACGCCAGCGGCGCGCGGCACCCCGAGGTGCGCGTGCCGGCGTCGAGGCTGAAGCTCGAGATCGCTCGCGTCCTCAAGGACGAGGGTTACGTCGCCGGCTACGAGGTTGAGGCGGACGGCGCCACCCAGACGATGCGTATCATCTTCAAGATTCGCCCGGATCGCACGCGTGTGATCGAGGGAATCAAGCGGATCAGCCGCCCCGGACTGCGCGTCTACGCGCGCAAGACCGAGATCCCCCGAGTTCTCGGCGGACTGGGGATCGTAATTCTCAGCACGAGCGAAGGGGTCATGAGCGGGCGGCAGGCGAACCGCCAGGGTCTCGGCGGCGAGGTCTTGGCATATGTGTGGTAAGGGCAAAATCGGGGTCCCCGCGAAATCGCAGATTTCGTGGGGTGATTTGCTCGCATTCGTCTGGTAATCAGGAGATAGAAGGAAAGAGTTGTCGCGGATTGGAAAGCTGCCCCTCGCGGTGCCCGACCAGGTCAAGGTGACCGTCGGTCCGGGCCACGTGAAAGTGGAAGGGCCAAAGGGCCAGCTCGAGCGCACCCTGCCGGCGGAGATCAGCGTCAAGCAGGCGGACGGCCAGCTGGTTTTCGAGCGCCCGTCCGATGACTACAAGCACCGCGCGCTGCACGGCCTCGTGCGCAGCCTGGTCGCCAACATGGTGACCGGCGTCAACACCGGCTTCACGAAGCATCTCGAGCTGGTCGGTGTGGGCTACCGCGTGGCCAAGCAGGGCGACGAGGTGGTGCTCAGCCTCGGCTACTCGCACCCCATCCGATTCAAGCCACCGGCGGGCATCTCGATCGACGTGGCGGACCCGACCAAGTTCTCGGTGTCCGGCATCTCCATCGAGGACGTCGGTCAGGTGGCGGCCAACCTACGGAGGCTGCGGCCGCCCGAGCCGTACAAGGGCAAAGGCGTGATGTACCGCGGCGAGAAGGTCAGGCGCAAGGCCGGCAAGGCCGGCAAGGGCGCGAAGGCAGCATCATGATCAAGACCCAGGATCGCAAGATCAACCGGCTGCGCCGCCACAGGCGCGTCCGCGTGCGCCTTGCAGGGACGTCGGAACGGCCCCGGCTGGCTGTGTTCCGCAGCCTCAACCACCTCTATGTGCAGGTCATCGACGACGTCGCCGGACGCACACTCGCGTCCGTGTCGACGGTGGGCCAGAAGGACGCCGTCAAAAGCATGGAGAAGGCCACAAACATCGGCAAGGCGATCGCTGAGAAGGCGAAGGCAGCCGGCGTGAGCAAGGTTGTCTTCGACCGTGGCGGATTTTTGTATCACGGCAGGATCAAAGCGCTGGCGGATGCGGCGCGTGAGGCAGGTCTCGAGTTCTGATGTCACGAAACATGGGTGGAAGCCGGTATCAGTCCAGCGGCGAGCGCTCGGACCTCGCGGAGCGTGTCGTGCGCGTCAACCGCGTGGCCAAGGTCGTGAAGGGCGGACGCAAGTTCTCCTTCAGCGCGCTCATCGTCGTCGGCGACATGAACGGCCGGGTCGGCTCGGGTATCGGCAAGGCACGCGAGGTGACCGAAGCCATCCGCAAGGGGATGGAGGTCGCGAAGCGGAACATGATCACGGTGCCGATGGTCGGCACGACCATCCCGCACGAGGTGCGACTCAAGTTGGGATCGGCGAAGATCATGCTCAAGCCCGCTGCGCCTGGCACCGGCGTCATCTCGGGAGGCGCGATGCGCGCGGTCATCGAGTCCGCGGGCATCAAGGACATCCTCACCACGTCACACGGCACCAACAACCCCATCAACACTGTCCGGGCGACGTTGGCCGCGCTGCAGCAGCTGCGCACCGCGCAGCAGGTCGCCGACGTCCGCAACAAAGAGGTCGAGCAGATCGTCGGCCGCCGCCTGGCGGCCGCGTACCGGCGGTCTGACGGTACAGAGCCCGCCGCTGCAGCGACTGTCGCGACCCCGGAGGTCAAGTGAGCCTCCCCGCTCGCGGGGATGTCGCCGCGCGAAGCGCGGCGGGTGGGGGCGTCAAATCCACCAAGACCATCAAAGCGACTTTGATGAAGAGCGTGATCGGCGCCAAGCCGGAAATCCGCGCAACCGTTGAGTCGCTCGGGTTCCGCCGGCTGAATCAGACGCGCGAGCTGCCGGACAACGACGCGGTGCGCGGCATGCTCAAGGCCGTCAACTTCCTGGTGGCTGTGGAGGGCACGCCGTACGTGCGGCCGAAGCGGAGCAAGTACAAGATCTGGCGCAAGCGGTCGGACAAGAAGCACAAGAGGGGTCACTAGAGCCGATGCGACTGCACGAGCTGACTCCGCCGGCCGGGTCACGCAAGGGGCGCCAGCGCGTCGGACGCGGCACCGGTTCGGGACGCGGCAAGACGTCGGGACGCGGCCAGAAAGGACAGAACGCGAGAAGCGAGGGCTTCCGCGTGGGCTTCGAGGGCGGCCAGATGCCGCTCGCGCAGCGCATCCCGAAGCTGCCCGGCTTCAAGAACCCATTCAAGAAGGTCTACGAGGTCGTGAACATCTCCAAGCTGCACCGCTTCGATGACGGGACGACCGTCGACGCCGAGGTGCTGGTCGAGGCAGGCCTCGCGCGGCCAGGATTCGAGATCAAGGTGCTAGGTACCGGCGATATGCGGCGCAAGCTCAGCGTCGAGGCGCACGCGTTCAGCAACAGCGCCCGGGAGGCCATCGAGGCCAAGGGCGGGAGCGTCAAGGTCCTCGGTCAGCCCCGGCAGCGCGGCCCGAAGCGGTCGAAAAAGCGGGAGAGCCCGCAGCCGGCTGTTACCGAGGAGAGTACCCCTCCCGCAGAGGCCTAACCCATGAATCTGATCCAGGCGCTCGTCAATGCGATCCGGCTGCCCGAGCTCCGCAACAAGATCCTGTTCACGGGGGGCATCCTGATCATCTTCCGGCTCTTCGCCAACGTGGCGGTGCCGGGCGCGAAGCAGTCTGCACTCAACACGCTTTTCAACCAGCAGGCGCTGCTTGGACTGCTCGACCTGTTCTCGGGCGGTGGTCTCTCGCGGTTCAGCGTCGTGGCGATGGGCATGAACCCCTACATCAACGCCACGATCATCATGCAGCTGATGACGGTGATCTCCGAACGCATCAAGGAGATCCAGAAAGAAGGCGAGACGGGGCGCCGCCGCATCCAGCGCTGGAGCCGCTACCTGACGGTCGCGCTCGGCGCCGGCCAGGCCTACGGCTTCACGGTTCTGTTCCAGAACACCAGCCCTGCGATCCTCCCGGTGCTCGATTGGTTCCAGCGCCTGGAGATCGTGATCGTCCTGACCGCAGGCACGGTGATGCTGATGTGGTTCGGTGAGCTCATCACCGAGTACGGCATCGGCAATGGCGTCTCGCTCATCATCTTCGCCGGCATCATCGGCCGAGGACCTCAGGGCGTGGCCGCGGTGTTCGCGGCGCACACGACCGGCGGTGGGCTCGCCGACTACGTTCCCTTCATCGTGTTCGGCCTGATCGCCCTCGTGATGACCGCGGTGATCATCGAGGTGCAGCAGGCGGTGAGGAAGATTCCGATCCAATCCGCGCAGCGCGTGGCAGGCGGACGCGAGGTGGGGCGGAGGGCCAGCTTCCTGCCGCTGCGCGTCAACCACGCCGGCGTCATCCCGATCATCTTCGCGATCTCGGTCATGTTCCTGCCCACGATCCTGGCCAACTACTTCACCGGCGCGCCGCCGGACACCTGGTACTACAAGGCGGCCGCGTGGTTACGAGGCAACTGGGATCCAAGCACGTCCAACGTGCCGATGGCGATCACCTACAACGGCCTCTATTTCCTGTTTACGTTCGCCTTCACGTACTTCTACACGGCCATCACGTTCGAGGTGAACGACGTCGCCGAGAATCTCAAACGTTATTCAAGCTTCATTCCGGGCATACGTCCGGGCAAACCGACAGCCGACTACCTCGCGTCGGTGATGAATCGGGTCACGTTCGCGGGCGCGTGCTTCCTTGGATTCATCACCGTGGTCCTGCCCGTCGCGACGGCGAAGATCTCCGGCATCCCGCATCAGCAGATGTATCTGGGAGGGACCGCGATCCTGATCGTGGTCGGCGTGGCGCTGGACACCATGAAACAGCTGCAGACACAGCTGGTAATGCGCCAGTACCGCGGCTTCATCACATGAGCCGGAGTCCCTCCCCACCTTGTGGGGAGGTTAGGAGGGGGCGTTGAACCTCCTCATCTACGGCCCGCCCGGCAGCGGCAAGGGCACCCAGGCGGAGCTGCTGCACCAGTCATTCGACATCCCGCATATCGCGACCGGCGACATCCTGCGTGGCGAGGTCGCGGCCGGGACTCCGCTTGGCCTCAAGGCGCAGCCCATCATGGCCGCGGGCGGCTACGTCCCGGACGACATCATGATCGGCATCATCCGCAACCGCCTGCAGCAGGGGGACAGCCAGAAGGGCTTCGTGATGGACGGTTTCCCGCGCACCATCCCCCAGGCGGAGGCGCTGGACAGCCTGCTCGACGAGCTGGGCCGTCGCTTCGACCGCGTCGTGTACCTGAACGTGGAGCCGGCTGAGCTCGTACCTCGGCTGGCCGGCCGTATGACCTGCCCGATCGACCAGAAAACCTACCCGCCCGGCACCGAGAAGTGCCCGCTTGACGGCGCCAAGCTCATCCAGCGCGAGGACGACAAGCCGGAGGCGGTCAAGAAGCGCATCGAGGTGTACCTCGACAAGACACTGCCCCTGCTCGACTACTACCGGGGCCGGGGCCTGGTTTCCGAGATCGACGGCGTGGGCACAATCCAGGAGATCCACAAGCGCGTGCTGACGGCATTGGGTCAGAGCGCTGACGTGGCCGGCTCATGATCAACCTGAAGACCAAGCACGAGATCGACCTGATGGCCCGCGCCGGGCACCTGCTCGCCTCGGTGCTGCCGCCGCTGGCCGCCGCCTGCGAGCCGGGCACCAAGACCATCGAGCTGGACGAGATCGCCGACAAGCTCATCCGCGCCGGCGGCGCCACGCCTGGGTTCCTCGGCTACCACGGGTTTCCGCGCTCGATCTGCGTGTCGATCAACGACGAGGCGGTTCACGGCATCCCGGGCAACCGCAAGATCGCCAGCGGCGACCTGGTGAGCCTCGACCTGGGTCTGGTCCTGGAGGGCTTCTGGGCCGACGTCGGGATCACGGTGGGCGTGGGCAACGTCACGCCAGAGGGCAGGCGGCTGATCAAGGTGACCGAGGAGGCCCTGTACGCCGGCATCGCCAAGGCCCAGCCGGGCGGCTGGCTGGGCGATGTCTCGAGCGCCATCCAGCAGCACGTCGAGGCGGCTGGGTTCTCGGTCATCCGCCAGTTCGTCGGCCACGGGATCGGCCGGCAGATGCACGAGGACCCCCAGGTGCCCAACTTCGGCCAGCCTGGAACCCCTCCGCGCCTGAAGCCAGGCATGACCCTGGCCATCGAGCCCATGGTCAACGCCGGTTCGTACGAGGTGTACATGAAGCCCGACGGCTGGACGATCTGCACCGCCGACGGGTCGCTTTCGGCCTACTTCGAGCACACGGTGGCGATCACCGACTCCGGGCCGCTGATCCTGACCGCCCTCCCGTCCCCCAACGGCCACGGCCCCCAGGCCGCTTAGGCGCCTCCGGAGGAGATCATCCCGAGTTTGGTACAATCGCCGTTCGTGCCCCGGCGTCCCTCACTCGTCAAGGGGGTCGTCCTGGAGCCTCTTCCCAACGGTGTATACCGGGTTGAGCTCGAGAACGGGGCCAAGGTCCTGGCCCACGTAGCCGATCGCGCCGGCACCCACTTCACGCGGCTCCTCGCCGGTGACAAAGTCGGGGTCGAGCTGGCGGAGACCGATCGGTCGCGCGGGCGGATTAGAGAGATCTGGAGATGAAGGTACGTCCGTCGGTCAGAAAGATGTGTCCGAGCTGCAAGGTGATCAAGCGGAACGGGGTTGTCCGCGTGATCTGCTCGAAGACGCCCAAACACAAGCAGCGGCAAGGCTGATGGGTTGGCTCTTCGTGCAGCCCAGCGCGCCGGGGTCCCCGCGAAATCGCAGATTTCGTGGGGTGGAAACACAAGCAGCGGCAAGGCTGAGTTAAGGAGTTAGATGGCGAGAATCGCGGGCGTCGACATACCGCCGCAGAAGCGCGTGGTCATCTCCCTGACCTACATCACCGGCATCGGCAACACCACGGCCCAGAAGCTCGTGAAGACGGCCGGCGTCAACCCCGACACGCGCGTGAAGGACCTCAGCGACGAGGAGGTCACGCGCCTGCGCCAGATCATCGACAGGATGGCCGCGGCTAAGGAGGTCCTCATCGAAGGTGACCTGCGCCGCGAGGTGGCCAACAACATCAAGCGCCTGACCGAGATCGGCTCGTACCGCGGCATGCGGCACCGCCGCGGGCTGCCGGTGCGCGGCCAGCGCACCCGCACCAACGCCCGCAGCCGCCGCGGACCCAAGCGCGCGGTCGCCGGCAAGAAGAAGGTCAAGGCAGGTAAGTAGTGCCCAAGAAGAAGGTCGTTCGCACACGCCGGCGCGAGCGCAAGAACGTCGTCCAGGGGCAGGCTCACATCCAGAGCACGTTCAACAACACCATCATAGGGCAGCCGCAAGTCGACTCCGTTTGCCGCCCAGCAGACCGCCGAGGCCACCGCCAAGAAGGCGCTGGAGCACGGCATGCGCTCAATCGAGGTTTTCGTCCGCGGGCCGGGCGCCGGCCGCGAGGCTGCGATCCGCTCCCTGCAGGCCACGGGCCTTGAGGTGAGCGCCATCACCGACGTCACGCCCATCCCGCACAACGGATGCCGGCCGCCGAAGCGGAGGCGAGTCTAGTGGCCAACTACTCGGGCCCGGTCTGCCGCTTCTGCCGTCGCGAGGGCGCCAAGCTCTACCTGAAGGGCGAGCGCTGCTACACGCCCAAGTGCGCCATCGAGCGCCGCGCGTTCGCACCCGGCATGCATGGGCAGGCCCGCAAGCGCAAGACGTCCGACTACGGCGTTCAGCTGCGTGCCAAGCAGAAGGCGCGGCGTATCTACGGGCTGCTCGAGAAGCAGTTCCGCAACTATTTCGACGAGGCGACCAAGGAGCCGGGCGTCACCGGCGTCAACCTGCTCCGTCACCTGGAGCTGCGCATGGACAACGTCGTCTACCGCCTCGGCCTGGGAGCGTCGCGCAAGCAAGCGCGCCAGCTCGTCTCACACCGGCACTTCGAGATCAACGGCAATACGGTGAACATCCCGTCTTACGAGCTCAAGCCGGGCGATGTACTCAAGGTGAAACCCGCCAACGGGGTAATCGACGTGGCCCTGGAGGCGTCCAAAGTCCGCCCCGTCCCGTCCTGGCTGTCGTTGAACGGCGAGGACAAGACGGCGAAGATCCTGGCTCGGCCGGAGAGGCATGAGATGGAGTCAGGGGTGGAAGAACAACTGATCGTCGAGTTCTACTCCCGCTGAAGCGGGAAACGGAGGTTTAAGGAGACCGTTGGCAATCGATACCCAGATGACCGTTACGCCGCAGGTTCGCAAGCTCGAGGCGACCGCCAATTACGGCAAGTTCGACATCGAGCCGCTCGAGCCTGGCTTCGGCACCACGCTCGGCAACACGCTGCGACGCGTGCTGCTTTCCTCGCTGTGGGGCGCAGCCGTGACGTCGATCCAGATCGACGGCGTGGCGCACGAGTTCACCGCGATCCCGCACGTCAAGGAGGATGTGACCGAGGTCATCCTCAACCTCAAGAAGCTGTGCTTGAAGAGCTTCACCGAGGACCCCATCACGCTGCTCCTGGACGTCAAGGGCCCGGCTGAGGTGCGCGCCTCGCACATCCAGGCGACCTCAGACGTCGAGATCGTCAACCCGGACCTGTACATCTGCACGCTGGCCGCCAAGGGCCACCTGCGCATGGAGCTCAACGTCGAGCGCGGCAAGGGCTACGTTCCGGCGGAGCGCAACAAGCGCGAAGGCCAGCCCATCGGCGTCATCCCGATCGACGCGATCTTCACGCCTGTCGAGAAGGCGAACTTCACCGTGGAGAAGACCCGTGTCGGCCAGTCGACTGACTTCGACCGCCTGATCATCGAGGTCTGGACCGACGGCACGATGTCGCCCGAGGAGGCCGTCAGCCACGCGGCCGAGCTGTTCACCAAGCACCTGGACCTGTTCGTCCACTTCGGCGAGTCGATCCAGAAGCCCGGCGCCGAGGGCGAGAAGACCACTCAGAACCGCCTGATGGACACGCCCATCGAGGAGCTCGACCTGTCGGTGAGGGCGTTCAACTGCTTGAAGGCGAACGAGATCCAGACAGTCGGCCAGCTGCTCCAGAAGAAGGAAGAGGAGCTGCTCGCACTGCGTAACTTCGGGCGCAAGTCGCTCGACGAGATCAAGGAGAAGCTGGTCGAGAAGGGCTTCATCAAGCCCGAGGAGATGGGGACGGTCCTGCGGGGCTAACCGATTTCCGATGCGTCACCAGAAGAGCGGCCGCCACTTCAACCGCGACACCGATGCGCGCAAAGCGCTGATGCGCAACCTGTGCACGTCGCTGCTGGAGAGTGGGCGCATCACCACCACCGAAGCTCGCGCGAAGGAGCTTCGGCGGTGGGTCGAGCGCCTCATCACCACGGCCAAGGCCCAGGACATTGCCGCGCGGCGGCGTGTGAGCGCGGAGGTTTCCAAGCCTGAGGTGGTCGAGAGATTGTTCTCGAACCTCATCCCACGACTCGCCGAGCGACCCGGCGGCTACACGCGGATCATCCACAAGGGACCGCGCCTGGGCGACTCTGCGCCGATGGTCATCATCGAATTGGTCGACTAACAAATAAACATTCGCGTGGTGCTCGAGTACGACGGGGCAGGTTTCGCCGGCTGGCAGCAGCAGGCGCGCGGCCGCACGGTCGAGGCCGAGTTGAAGCGCGCGCTGCGCGAGCTCACCGGCGCGGACCGCGTCGTGTACGGCGCAGGAAGGACTGACGCCGGCGCGCACGCGGAGGGCCAGGTCGCGAACTTCCAGTTCGAAAGCGGGATCCCGACGGACCGCCTGGCCGCGGCGCTCAACGCGAAGCTGCCGGAAGACGTGGCGGTCCTGACTGCGGAGGCCGTTCCCGATGGCTTCCACGCTCGCTTCTCGGCGCGCTGGCGGCGTTACCGCTATCGCTACCTGGACCGGGCGGCGCGCCCGGCGCTGGAGCGAGGCCGCTGCTGGCACGTTCGCGGCAAGCTGGACGTGAAAGCCATGTCCCGAGCAGCGGACGCCCTCAGCGGCAAGCATGACTGGACCACCTTCTGCTCGGCGTCGGAACCGGCCGGGGCGCGCGTACGCGAGATGCGAAGCGCGACCGTGCGGCGCCGCGGCGAGTTCGTCGAGCTGGAGCTGGTGGCGGAGGGCTTCCTGCGCGGCCTGGCCCGTAGCATCGCCGGGGCGCTGGCCGAAGTCGGCGGGGGCCGGAAGCCGGCGGGATGGGTTGGCGAGCTCCTGCGAGCGCGTGACCGGCGCCTGGCGCCGAAAACCGCGCCTGCGGGGGGCCTCACCCTCATGGAAGTGATTTACTGATGGACTCAGATTGAGCAAACACAAGACCTGGACGGCGAAAGCCGCTGACCTGCAGAACTCGGATTGGTTCGTGGTGGACGCCGCGGATCAGGTTCTCGGCCGCCTTGCCTCCGGCGTGGCCAAGGTGCTGCGCGGCAAGCACAAGCCGACTTTCACGCCGCACCTGAACAGCGGCGACCACGTGATCGTCATCAATGCCGCCAAGGTGAAGGTGACCGGCACGAAGGGCAAGACGAAGGAGTACACGCGCTACACCGGGTATCCGGGCGGGCTGCGCAGGCGCTCGCTCGACACCGCGCAGAAGCTCGACCCGACGTTCCCGATCACGAACGCGGTGAAGGGCATGCTTCAGCACAACACGCTCGGCGCGGACATGCTCACGCGGCTGCGGGTATACGCCGGCCCCGACCACGGCCACGTCGCGCAGAAGCCGAAGGCGCTCACATTCGACTCGAAGGGAGACATCAAGATTGGCTGAGACGTTTCACCGAGGAATCGGGCGGCGGAAGAACGCCGTGGCGCGAGTCCGCATCCAGCCCGGTGAAGGCCGGGTCACTGTCAACGAGAAGGATCCGCTGGCCTTCCTCGGCCGCCGCGTGCTCGAGCTGGCCGCACTTGCGCCGCTTCGCGTGACGAGCACGCAGCGGAAGTTCGACATCAGCGTCCGCGTAGCAGGAGGGGGAACGAGCGGCCAGGCCGGCGCCATCGCGCACGGCATCGCTCGCGCGCTCTGCAAGTACGATCCGGACTACCGCCCCGCGCTGAAGAAAGCAGGACTTCTCACACGCGACGCGCGTATGAAGGAGCGCAAGAAATACGGCCTGAAGAGGGCGCGCAAAGCCCCGCAGTACACGAAGCGGTAGAAGAAGACCCTCCCCGCTCGCGGGGAGGTCGGACCGCAGGTCCGGGTGGGGACGGCGGACTTGCTCCTACCGATCGCAAGCTGACGTGGCCGGACTGCCGCAACGCGCGCGACCTGGGCGGGCTAGCGAACGCTGGTGGCGTCACACGCAGCGGCGTCATCGTGCGCTCCGACAACGTGTCGTACCTCACACCCGACGGCGTGATGGCGATGTGGAACTTCGGCGTGACCCACGTCATCGACTTGCGCAGCGAGTCAGAGGCGGTCAAGTTCCCGAGCCCGTTCGCAGCGCCCGATTACGGACCCGAGTACATGCACCGGCCCCTCGTGGACGACGCGCTGGCACCTGAGCTGGCGGAGATTCCGTCCATGTCGGACCGCTACCTGATGATGCTCGAGCGCCGCCAGACCGGTCTCGGCGACATCTTCAAGGCCATCGCTCAGGTAGAGGGGCCCGTCGTCTTCCACTGCTACGCGGGCAAGGATCGAACGGGCCTGGTCGCGGCGATGCTGCTGTCGCTTGCGGGCGTTGGCTCCGATGCAATCGCCGCCGATTACGGCGAGACCGATGTGCACCTCGCCGATCGCTACGTCGAGTGGCTGGCGGCAGCTCCGCCTGAGCGCCTCGACGCGATGCGCGACGAGCTGCGCTGCCCGCCCGAGTGGATCCTTGGCGCGCTCGATCACATTGACCACCGATGGGGCGGCGTCGAGGCGTACCTGCTGGCGGGTGGCGTAACGCCGATCGAAATCGACGGCCTGAAAGAGAAGCTGACCAGCTAGGTCTTAACAGCCTGGGTTGGCATCTCAGGCGACCGCCGGGAAAATCCTCCAATCGCCAACAACCACGTCAGGAGGATTCCCCCATTGAAAGACAAAGCACCCCCGCGCGTCATCGATCAGCTCGCGAAGATGGCCGCTCGCACGGGCGAGCCTAAGACGCGGCTGGCAACCCGCCTCTTCACCGACGCGGTGATGGGCTTCAAACCCAGCGGCCGAGGCAAGGCCGCGGCTAAGAGCTAGCCCGCGGCCTCCGCTCGCTCGCCATCGACGTCATGCCCACCTGGCTGATCGCTGTACATCGACTCGATCTGAGGGCTGTACTTGGTGTTGATGACCCGCCGCTTGAGCTTCATGGTCGGAGTCAGCTCTTCGGACTCGGGCGACCACTCGGCCGGCAGGATCGTGAAGCGCTTGAACTGCTCCACCCTCGAGAGGTGGGTGTTCGCCTGCTGGAGCGCGCGCCGCACCTCGCCGACCACGGCTTGGTCGTCCGCCAGCTCGGCGGTGGACTGCGCCGCGATGCCGCGCGCCTTCGCCCAGGCCGGCGCGATCTGCGGATCCAGCACGACCAGGACGGCGATGAACTTGCGCCCGTCGCCCACCGCGACGGCCTGGCCGATGATCGGGCTGGACTTGGCCAGCGCCTCGAGATTGGCGGGCGAGATGTTCTTGCCGGACGAGGTGATGATCAGCTCCTTCTTGCGGTCGACGATCCGGAAGTGGCCGTCGGGTCCAAGCGTCCCGATGTCCCCGCTGTGCACCCAGCCATCGGCGTCGACCATGTCCGCAGTCTTCGCCGGCTCGCGGTAGTAGCCGATCATCACGTTGCCGCCGCGAACGAGGATCTCGCCATCCTCGCCGAGCTTGACCTCGACGCCCGGCAGGGGCACGCCGATCGAAGGCGCGCGGTGGTTGTCCAGCGGCACGCAGGTCGCGGGACCGGTGAGCTCGCTCATGCCCCAAACCTCGAACAGCGGCAAGCCGAGCGCGGCCCAGAACTCATGCACCTCAGGGCGGCATGGCGCGGTGGACGTGATCGGTGTGGTGCATCGATCCAGGCCGACCTTCGCGCGCAGCATCATGAACAACGGCTGCGCGCGCTCGACACCGGAGGCGAGCTCATCCGGTACGGGCTGACCGTCGCGCCGGAGCTTGTAGGCGGTGATCGCGGCCGCCAACGCGCCCTGCGCCATCTTGCGCTTCGCCTCGTCGGGCTCGGCTGCGAGCCCGGCCTGGATGCCGGACATGAGCTTCTCCCATACGCGCGGCACGCCGACGAACAGAGTCGGCCGCGCCTCGAGCAGGTAGGGCAGCAGCTCGTTCGGGTCGGGACAGAAATAAACCTCGCGGCCGAGGTAGATGCCGTTCCATTGCGACGTGAACCGCTCCGCGACATGCGCAAGCGGCAGGTAGCTGATGAGCACATCGCCCTCGGAGCTCAGCAGACGGCGGCAGGCTTCCATCGTCCAAAGGACGTTGTTGTGCGAGTACGTGACGCCCTTCGGGGGTCCGGTGGTACCGGACGTGTAGATGAGGCTCAGCGTGTCCTCGGGCCCGACCGGTCGCCAGGTGGCCGCGAAGGCTTTCGGGTCCGCCTCGTGTGCCCTGCGCCCCTTGGCCATGAACTCATCCCACGAGATGACGCCGTCCGGCGCGTTGCCGCGGACGAGCACGATGTGGCGAAGGTGCGGGGTGGAGGCCCGGATGGCGAGGAACTTGTTCAAAAATGCCTCGTCCTCGACGAACGCGACGGTCGCCTCGGAGTGGTTCGCGACATACTCGAGCTGCTCGGCGGCGAGGGTGTTGTACACGCTGATCGCAGCGCCGCCGGCGTGGACGATGGCGAGGTCCGCGATCACGTGCTCGGGCACGTTGCGGGCCATGATCAGGCCGAACTGGCCCGGGCCGAAACCGAGGTCGCGCAGCGCGAGCGTGGCCGCGGCGACGTGGTCTCCGTATTCGCGCCAGGTCAGCTGGTTCCATTCCCCGTCCCGTTTCCAGCGCAGCGCGGTCCGGTCCGGCCAGTTTCGGACAGCGTCGGCAAAGATGGTGCAGACGGTCTTTCCGGAAACTTTCTTGTCGATGTCGGCCCGCTCAGCCGTTACGTCCATGTAATGCCTCCTGCAGTGCCCATCCATTGTCCCCTCTCCCACGCAGCGGGAGAGGGTCAGAGTGAGGGCTAGACTGATTCGTGGTGGGGCGGGAGTGATCTACGTTCGCTCGCGCAGGCCGATTGCGACCGTCGCGGTCTGCGGCGCCTGCTGCGCGCTCGCGTTCTCCGGCGTCGCGTTCGCCGCCTTGCAGTTGCCTGGCGGCCTGGTCGCGGCGATCGCTCTCGCAGCTGGCGGGGTGGCCGGCCTGGCCGTTACCGTCTGGGCCGCCATTGGCCTGCGGGCATGGCCCGCGGGCAAGCTGGGCTTGTTCAGGGACCGCCTGCTCGTCGTCCACGACCGCCTCGAGATGCGGGCCCTCTGGGATCGAATGGACACCATCACGCTTGCGGACGAGGCTTCGTGGCCCAGCATCAAGCTCACGGACCGGTTGACGATCAACCTGAGGTACGAGCCCCCCATCCGATTCAAGCCGGCAGACTTTGGGCTCGAGGCCGGCTCGTGCCGGGATCTCATCCTGCGGCTTCGCGACGACCGCGAGCTGCGCGGCCGTCTGCCCGAGTTCGACTCCGCCAGGGATCTGGCTGCGGCCCCGGTCGTGGCCGGCGAGATGTCCGACCCAGGACTCTAAAGGGGTTCGGATCACCCCCCGGCGGGGGGATCATGATTCCCAGGTGTGAACGGTCTTTTCGGCCGTGATTTTCTCGACGTCGGCGATCTCGAAGCCTCGGAGCTTCGGGCTCTGCTGGACCTCGCGCATGACATCAAGGCCGGGCGCTGGACGCTGCGCCCGCTGGCGGGCCGCCACATCGCAATGCTCTTCCAGCGACCCTCGCACCGCACGCGCGTCTCTTTCGAAGTGGCGATCGCGCGCCTGGGGGGCTCGAGGACGACGCTGGGCGAGCAGGACGTGCAGCTCGGTTATCGCGAGAGCGTCGGCGACGCCGCCAGGGTTCTGGACCGGTACGTGGACGGTATAGTGGCGCGCTTGCGCAGCCACGCGGATCTGGTCGAGCTTGCCTCCGCCGCTGAAAAACCGGTCATCAATGCTCTAACTGACCGCTCGCATCCTTGCCAGATCCTGGCCGACCTGATGACGCTCGAGGAAGTGCGTGGCCCCCTGGCCCGTCAGCGCGTTGCATATGTCGGTGACGGAAACAACATCGTGACCTCGCTGATGGAGGCGTCGACGCGCCTCGGCTTCCCTCTGACCGTCATCACCCCCAGCGGCTACGAGCCAGACGAAACAGTGATCACGGGAGCGCGCCGGCTGGCGCTTGACGGCGATCGCCTCAGCATCACCAACGATCTGGCCAAGGTCGAGGGCGCGACCGCGGTCTACACCGACGTGTGGACATCGATGGGCCAGGACACCGAGCGCGAGTCACGAAGGCGCGTTTTCGCCGAGTACCAGGTCAACGAGGCGTTGATGGCCACTGTCCCTGACGCCGTCTTCATGCACTGCCTGCCCGCGCATCGCGGGGAAGAGGTCACCGATGCTGTCATCGATGGCAAGCAGTCA
>WNFL01037001.1_pt1 | contig 25306 bp, 18 predicted proteins | sample 5400361 | NCBI WGS metagenome assembly WNFL01 (sample SAMN13153351, study PRJNA577476) | soil metagenome | isolation source: 40 cm soil on Douglas fir-dominated hillslope | place: USA:California | collected 2013-09-17
AAACTGAAGGGCTATCCGGATGTTGAAATCGATGCAGACCTTGATGCAGACCTCGATCTGGAAGACGTAGAGAAATTCTACCCGATTGACGGCTATGCGCTCAAAGGCAAGTTTAATCTTGATGTTCTCGCCAAAGGAACTTACAATAAAGAAAATAAAAAATTTCCGCTGGTAGACTCTAAAGCATCACTCACCAATGGAACGATTCAGTACAAAAATTACCCACCTCTAAAGGACATTCATTTTTTTGCTGAGGCGGTAAGTAAGACGGGTAATCTTTCTGACGCAAAACTGGCTATCAACAAACTTACGTACACCCTGGAGGATGAACCTTTTGAGATTACAGGAAGCCTCACCAACCTCAATAATTATGAATATTCGTTTAACGTAAATGGAAAGGCTGATTTATCAAAAGTTGCCCAAGTGTTCCCGATGGAAGGAGTTCAGCTTTCAGGTTTAATTGATGCACAATTCAAAACAAATGGTTTCGTCAGCGACATTGAAAACAAAAACTATTCAAGGATAAATTCCTCTGGAAGAATTATTGTAGCCGGTGTGAGTATAAGTGGCGGTAAGGTTTCTAACCCTATCAAAATAAATAACGCATTATTTACGTTCTCGTCATCAAAAATTATTCTCGAAAACCTGGATGGAAAATTTGGGAAAAGCAATGTCGTAGTGAAGGGAGACATCAGTAATTACATGGCATTTGCGGTAGGTGCTAAAGATTTGATTAAAGGAGACTTGAACTTGACTTGTGACACCCTAGACCTTAACGAATGGATGCCGCCCCGAAAGACAGCCACAGGTAAACCGGTGCCCACAGCCGACACAATTCACTCAAAGCTTACTGTTCTTGAAGTGCCTAAAAATCTGGACTTGGTCTTTGATTCGCAAATCCACATGGTAAAGTATGAAGATTTGAAAATTTCGGAGATGGATGGAGAAATCAGAATCAAGGATGGTGTAATGAGCCTCCACGAAACCGGCTTCAACTCCCTCAATGCAAGATTCAGCGTGACTGCAGACTATAGCACAAAAGATTTGGCTCACCCTCTTTTTGATTTGGATCTGGATGTAAAAGATTTAGACATCAATCGAGCATATCGCGAAGTGAAATTGATAAGAGATCTGGCACCGTCTACAGCTAATGTGTACGGAAAGTTTTCGGTGACTTATAAACTCAAAGGCGAATTTGCGAAAGACATGAGTCCTAAATTAGAAACCTTAAATGGTGGTGGGATCATGCGAATAGCGGAGGCTAAGATTAACGGAATGAAATTATTTGAGGAGATCAGTAAGAGCGCCAAGAAAAACGAGATCAACGATCCGCACTTAAAAGATTTTACAATGGAGACCGAAATTCGCGACAGCAAAATCATCGTAAAACCCTTCTCCATAAAAGTATCAGGCTTTGACGCGGATATTGAGGGTGTGAACACGATGAACGGAATGGTGAATTACTTAGTGAAAATCGAACTGATCCCTTTTACCAAAATAAAAATCCCATTCCACGTTACGGGCAAATACGATAACCCCAAAGTAGCGTTGGGTAAGGGGCACACTCTGCCGTATTGAAAGTATTCTAATACAAGTTGTCGAACCCAGTTAGTAAAAAGAAAAAGTCATCGCTGTAAACGATGACTTTTAGATTTTAAAGAAGGAAGAACTAATTCAAAAACTCCTTCACATCGGTATAAGGTAAATTGAATGCATCGGCTACGGCTTTGTAAACCACTTTGCCATTGATCACATTCAATCCTTTTTTCAAATCCTGATTTTCAGTACAAGCTTTTTTCCATCCTTGTCCTGCCAGTTTAACTGCGTAAGGAAGTGTCGCATTAGTCAGCGCAAGCGTTGAAGTATAGGGCACAGCGCCTGGCATATTAGCCACGCAATAGTGAACAACATCATCGATAATGAACGTGGGGTCCTCATGAGTGGTAGGCTTACATGTTTCAATGCAACCGCCCTGGTCAACCGCTACATCGACAAGAACTGTACCGGGCCTCATCGTCTTGAGCATGTCGCGGGTAATGAGTTTTGGTGCTTTCGCCCCTGGAATGAGGACACCACCAATAATCAGATCACATGTTTTTACTAACTCACGAAGCACGTAGTCGTTGCTCACCATGGTGTGTACATTTTTAGGCATCACATCATCTAAGTAACGCAGGCGATTAAGATTTACATCCGTGATGATCACATCAGCCCCCATACCTGCTGCCATCTTCGCTGCGTTGGTGCCAACAACACCGCCACCCAAAATCAAAACTTTCGCTGGCATCACACCAGGCACACCGCCTAGCAAAATCCCACGACCTTTCAATGGCTTTTCCAAATACTTCGCGCCTTCTTGAATAGACATCCGACCTGCTACTTCGCTCATAGGAACGAGCAACGGAAGACTTCCATCTAATCGCTCTACTGTTTCATAGGCCAAACAAACGGCACCCGTTTTGATCATTGCGTGTGTCAAAGGCTCGTAAGACGCGAAATGAAAATAGGTGAATACCAATTGATCTTTTTTAATGAGACCATACTCTTGCTCAATCGGCTCCTTCACTTTCATGATCATCTCAGCAATGCTGAAAACTTCTTCTGCTTTCGAAAGCATCCTCGCACCAGCGCCCGTGTAGTCCTCATCACTGAAGCCGCTGCCCTCACCGGCTTTAGCTTGCACATAAACAGTATGGCCGCGCTTCACTAATTCTTGAGCGCCTGCAGGTGTAAGGGCCACTCGGTTTTCGTTGTTTTTAATTTCTTTCGGAACGCCAATGATCATCTGATTTAAAATTTATTGGTTGAGACTAATTTCATAATATTTTAGGGACACAAATATAACACTCGATTGCAATTCGGCATTCTTGAGTAAAGTTGTACACCCATTGCGCAAACATTGCGAAACTTTCGAGCTTTTTTTATTTGTTGAATTCAGATAATATCAGGAAATTATTCTGTTATTGACTGGATTGGCATTATAAAATTGCGGCCAGATTTTCGTTTTGAACACTCATTTCTTTTTTTCTACTTTTACCACAAACCTAACAAGCGTGAGCCAGACAAAGACAGCTGTCCCTTCCATTTCAGCAAAGAAAGCGGAAACGATTTTGGCCGACTATCGCTTGGCGTGTGAGAGCCGCGAGGCGAGTTTGCTGGGGCGCAAGGAAGTGTTTATGGGCAAAGCCAAGTTCGGAATTTTTGGCGATGGGAAAGAAGTAGCTCAGATTGCTATGGCCAAAGTTTTTCGCATTGGCGATTTCCGTTCCGGCTATTACCGCGATCAAACGTTCATGATGGCGATTAACGAACTCTCACTCACGGCATATTTTGCACAACTCTATGCGCATACAAGTGTGCAAGCAGAACCTGCTTCTGCAGGAAGGCAAATGACGGGGCACTTTGCCACCCGGATGCTTGATGAAAATGGAAAGCTTAAACCGCTCGCAAAATTAAAGAATAGCAGTGCTGATATTTCACCTACGGCTGCACAGATGCCTCGTTTGCTCGGCCTTGCTCAAGCTTCAAAACTTTTCCGTGAAAATCCTGATCTGAAAAATTTTAAGGACTTAAGCATTAATGGAAATGAAATTGCTTTTGGCACGATCGGCAACGCATCCACATCTGAAGGAATGTTTTTTGAAGCTATCAATGCCGCGGGGGTTTTGCAAGTGCCCATGCTGATGTCAGTGTGGGATGATGAATACGGAATTTCTGTTCCTAAAGAATATCAAACCACAAAGGGTAGTATCTCAAAAATTCTCTCAGGCTTTCAGAGAAATAAAAGTGAAGAGGGATTTGAGATATTCACTGTCAATGGATGGGATTACGAAGAGCTGTGTCGTACATACGAAAAGGCAGAAAAAATTTGTCGCGAAGAGCATGTGCCCGTATTGGTGCATGTTACTGAGATGACTCAGCCACAAGGTCATAGCACATCGGGATCTCATGAACGCTACAAGTCCAAAGAACGACTGGAGTGGGAGAAGGAATTTGATTGCATTCGCAAAATGCGTGAGTGGATGATCAATCAAGGAGTGGCCTTGCCCGAAGTTCTTGATGGTATTGAAAAAGAAGCAAAGGCCACTGCGAAGTCGGCAAAAGATACTGCCTGGCGCACCTTTGAAGAAGATACTAAAAACAATCAGAATGCCTTGCTGGATATTCTTGCGAATGGAGCTAATGAACATCCTGAAATAGCAGGCATAAAAGAGCACCTTGAGAAAACGATCAATCCGGAAAGATTGGATGCCGTAAGAGCGGCAAAGAAGTCATTGCGTGCTTTAGCAGGAAAAGAATCCGGCATAAAAGAAGGAATCAAGAAATGGATTGCTGACTCTTCAGCGGACAATTTTGATCGTTACAATTCCTATGTTCACAGCCAGTCGGAATGGTCAGCATTAAAAGTTAGCCCGATTGCTGCCGAGTACGCAGAGGATTCTCCGGTTCTTGATGGTCGGGAGATTTTACAAGCCTGTTTTGAGGCAGCATTGAAAGCCGATCCACTGGTTCTCGCGTTCGGTGAAGACGTAGGAAAGATTGGAGATGTGAACCAAGGCTTTGCGGGCTTGCAAGAAAAGTTTGGAAAGCTCAGTGTGACAGATACCGGCATTCGCGAATGCACGATCATTGGCCAGGGAATTGGTTTGGCGTTGCGAGGCTTCAGACCTATTGCAGAGATTCAATACCTTGATTACTTGCTTTACGCCATCCAAATTTTATCAGATGACCTGGCAAATTTACAGTACCGCACTAAAGGAGGGCAGAAAGCACCGCTTATTGTTCGCACGCGCGGGCATAGGCTTGAAGGGATATGGCATGCAGGTTCTCCAATCGGTATGATCTTGAACAGCCTTCGTGGAATGTATGTCCTTGTGCCCAGAAACATGACTCAGGCTGCTGGTTTTTACAATACCATGCTGCAATCGGATGACCCTTGTTTGATCATTGAATGCTTGAACGGTTATCGATTGAAAGAAAAATTACCCACAAATATTAACGAGTTCAGACTGCCAATCGGTGTTCCCGAGATCTTGAGAGAGGGAATGGATGTAACGATCGTTACTTACGGCTCGATGTGTCGTGTGGTGATGGACGCAGCCAATGATCTTGAAGCTGCAGGGATTTCCTGTGAAGTGATCGATGCGCAAACATTACTTCCGTTTGATATTCATCATGCGATACTTCAATCCGTGAAGAAGACTAATCGTGTAGTTTTTGCTGATGAAGATATTCCCGGTGGTGCAACTGCATTTATGATGCAGCAGATTTTAGAGGTACAAAAGGGATATGCCTACCTTGACGCTGCTCCAGTGACAATTACGGCAAAAGAGCATCGCCCTCCTTACGCTTCTGATGGCGATTATTTTTCTAAACCAAATCCTGAGGAGATTTTTGAAAAGGTTTATGAGCTGATGCGAGAATCAGACCCTGATCGATTCCCTTCAATCTATTGAATAATTTATTTGGTGATTTGCTGAAGGGTAAAGTCCTTCTTCTCGACCGTATTGCTGAGATGAAACGCCCGATCATTGATGGTGACATCCATTTTTAAAGTCTGTGTACTAAACAGGTAACTAAGCCCGAAAGATTGAATTCGAAATGTAATTACTCCATCCAGGGGACCTGTGTGATCTTTCGATAAGTCAGGGAAGGTGGCGCGAAATAAATTCGGAGCACACCCTGTAAGATCGAAATAAGTTGAGGGATCAAACTTATTGTAAACTCCACTATTGTCTCTGGTGTACACATCCACGTTGATGTTGTAGGCTCGTAAATTTTGACGAATGTAAATGGTGTCTTTTAGTTTGCCTTGAGAATCATGCAATAGTTCCCAATTGGAGCAACCAAGGGCAGGTAAGGTATCAAACTGAGGTATTTTTCTTTTTGCATAATAATTAATAAAGCTATAACCCGTTGGAATTGGAGCGGTATTGTCGGGGCCACGCCTTATATCAAAATCAGTTGATCTATAGATATAATACCAGGGGTTATAGGAGTTAATACTGTTAGAATCAGTACTGCTTATGCCCAAGTCGCCATCTCCATCTGCGAATTTGAGCCTAAAGATTAACGTATCCGGGGTTGAGGTCTGTAGATTACCTTTTCTAAAAGTGATATCAAGAAGATCGATTCGGGGAGTTAAAGAGTACTCGGGCTGCTTCACGCAAGAGCCAACAGCTCCTGCCAATATCAAATACACAACAAGATTTTTAGTCCACTTCATTTTCTACCTTTGAATGATCAATTGCTTTACGTTTGAGAGAGATAAAAGATTTTACTGATTCAATTACTTCTGTAAACGCTTCCAACTTTGAAGATATTGCACTGAAAGTCTTTCATTTCCAGTACAAAAATAACCTTCTTTATCAATCCTACGCACAAGCACTCGGCAAAGTTCCGGAGAAGGTCACTTCGATGAAGATGATTCCATTCCTTCCGATCAGATTTTTTAAAACTCATCCCGTCATTTCAGGTATGTGGGATTCGCCAATTGAATTCACCAGCAGTTCAACCTCGGGTGTAGGTGTAAGCCGGCACAGGGCTTGGAGCCTGGATTTCTATCTTGAGAATGTGACTTCTATTTTTGAGCAGTTTTACGGATCTATAAAGAAGTACCATTTTCTCGCCCTGCTGCCGTCATATATCGAGAGGAGCGGCTCTTCTTTGATCGCGATGATAGATCACTTTATAAAGAACGATGACACAGGCAATTCGGGTTATTTTTTAAATAACCGGGAAGATTTATTGAATAAAATTCAGTCCCTTAAAGCGTCTAAAAAGAAAACACTGCTTTGGGGTGTTTCATTTGCCCTTCTGGATTTAGCTGAAAAATTTGAAATCGATTTAAGCCACTGTATAATAATGGAAACCGGAGGAATGAAGGGCAGACGAAAGGAATGGGTAAGAGAAGAATTCCATAGGTTTCTTTGCCAGCGATTTCAGGTAAATGAGATTCATTCAGAATACGGAATGACCGAGCTATTTTCACAAGCCTATTCCAAAGGCGAGGGTTACTTTAGCTGCCCTCCGGAGATGAAAGTTGTGGTCCGTGACCTAAACGATCCTTTTGAGGCCGTACCAGAAGGAAAAACCGGGGCAATTAATGTAATCGACTTGGCTAACGTGCACTCGTGTAGCTTTATTGAAACGGAAGATTTGGGAAGGATGGTAAATAGTTCAAAATTTGAGATACTGGGCCGTATGGATAACAGCGATATTAGGGGGTGTAACCTGATGGTCAGCTGAATTTGTTTCGAAGCAAAAGAATTATAATTTTGTTATGATTAAATCAACGAACATGAAAAAAGTACTTGCCTTTATTGCTTTAGTTACGTTCATTTCTGCTTGCAGCCAATACACATGTCCTACTTACAGCAAGAAGGAAGTGAAACCTAATTCCGTAAAAAGAATCTAAGGGAAACTAAAGGTATTTTTTTACGTCTGCGAGGCCGATGGTGCCTTCGCTCATAATCACCAACCGCTCAATTACGTTCTTTAACTCGCGGATATTTCCGCTCCATTCGTTTTGCGTCAGCAATTTCAACGCATCATTATTTATAGATTTTTTCTTATTGCCGTAATTGACGGCAATCTCGTCGAGGAATTTATCCACCAATAAAGGAACGTCATCTTTTCTTTCTTTCAACGAGGGAACTTTGATAACAATCACTGAAAGTCGGTGATATAGGTCTTCTCTGAACCGGCCCTCCGCGATTTCTTTTTTCAAATCTTTGTTAGTAGCAGCGATTACTCTTGCGTTTACTACTGTATCCTTGTCACCACCTACTCGCGTGATTTTATTCTCCTGTAATGCCCTCAACACCTTTGCCTGAGCCGAAAGACTCATATCACCAATTTCATCAAGAAAAAGAGTTCCATTCTCTGCTAATTCAAATTTTCCCAGCCGCTGTTTAATCGCTGAAGTAAATGCTCCCTTCTCATGTCCAAAAAGTTCGCTTTCGATTAATTCTGAAGGAATTGCAGCACAGTTAACCTCAACAAAGGGAGAAGATGAGCGGCTGCTTTTTTCGTGGAGCTGTCGTGCCACCAATTCTTTACCTGATCCATTGGGGCCGGTGATGAGCACGCGCGCTTCCGTAGGAGCAACTTTGTCAATCATGTTCAGCACTTCTTTTATACCACCTGATTGTCCTATGATTTCATAGCGCTGCGAAATTTTTTTCTTGAGAGAAGTAGATTCTTTTATCAAAGAGTCTTTATCCAGCGCATTTCTTAGCGTAATGAGGAGCCTGTTTAGATCGGGTGGTTTTTGTAAAAAATCGTAAGCTCCCTTTTTAACAGCATCAACTGCCAGCTCGGTTGTGCCATGGGCCGAGATCATCACAAAAGTGGTCGCAATACCTTTAGCTTTTGATTGAGCAAGAACCTCCATGCCATCCATCTTTGGCATTTTGATGTCGCAGAAAACCAGATCATAATTCTCTGACTCTAGCTTAGCCAAACCCTCCGCTCCATCTTTGGCTTCGTCTACTTCAAGCTTCAATTCTTTTTGATCTTTTAAAATATCTTTGAGAACTGCTCGTATGCTTGCCTCATCTTCGATGATCAATACTTTAGGCATGATGCTTTATTAGTAAGTCAAGTTATTATTTCCTGATGCAAAACAAAACCCCGCCTTTCCAAGCGGGGTTTCACTGTTAAATTCTTTATGTTTTATCTCTTAAACCCGAGTGCACTACCGCCACACTTATTTGCCGAGCCATCAAAAGTATATTGGATGTAATAGATCCCGGTAGCATTGCAAGGATAAACAATTGTTGATATGAACTGGCCATTGATTTTGCTTGTGGTAACTTTATTGCGACCCGAGTCGAATAATGAGACAATTATGCCGTCCGTAGCAGTGCCATTCGCGCACAGATTGATCATGTATTGGGTTCCTTTCGTGAATACATAACTATATTCCACTTTATCCTTTCCCCCCTCTCCATCTACTTTGTAGCTCTTCAGAAAGTTAAAGCCTGATGTAAGTTTTGGGATGCAGGCATTCGCAAAATTGTCGGGGTTACATTGACTGGCCAATTGCGATGAGCCTAACCCGATGAAAGAAACAGCCAATACGAGAGTAATTATTTTTTTCATAGAGATTGATTCGATTTTAACTAGCTATTTTATTTCTTATTGAATTCGTTAGTCCTGTTATGTTTTTAATGTCATCGTCCGTCACATCGATGGTGGTTGTGCTGTTATCTTCAATCATTAAAACCCCGTTTACAACCTTCGATGTTGGCTCCTTGTGAACGTAAGTGATATTGATCTTGTCAAATGCAGCCTTTAAGGCGTTAAGATCATTCAATAACGATGCCATATTTTCGTCATCTTTATAAAAGGAAAAAAGAAGCACGATTTGTTCTAAAATAATCTTCTGCTCACCAATTTTCTCCTTCAATTCCTTATTTTTTGGGTCTTTGCCGGCCACCTGGCAGGTGATCTGCACTGCTTCAAGCCATCCACCTGTGAGTAAAAGTACGCTTAGATTAGAACGACCTTGCGTTTGCAGATAACTATTGATGCTGTTAAAATTTTGAGTCGTTACCAACAACAGCGAATCAAGGTTTTTGCTATTCGTGGCGAGCTTGCCAATTGTTTCCATATCAAAGAACTGCCCGATGTTCAATCCATCGGCCAATTGTTTAATGGAAGCAAGATATTTAATGCCATCCTGATTTTGTTGGTAAATGTTGGTATAACCTAAGTCTGTACCATAAATACCAAGATTCAATGCTTTTTTGTAATTGCTGTTGTACTTGGAGGTGTTATCTGGGGTGTTGAGCATCCTTGAGTTGTATTTTGTGCCTGACTGCTTGAGTAGCACTGAAATCTCCAATGGACTTGGAATTTGCTGCAAGATTCCATTAATGACCTCCTGGTCAATGGATGGGCCTTTCTTTGCTGAATCCAAGGTATTGAGAAATTCTTGCTCATCGGGCTTTTTACTTTTGCCGCAGGAAGCAAGGATCAGGGCGGCAATCATACCAAATACTGCTATTCTCATAACTTTTGTAGTTAGTTACAAAATTAAAAATTAAGCGGTCGTTACAAAATATTTTATTTTCTCCTGAACGGGATGTTCACCTTGTTCGGGATGCTCACGTTGCCGAAAAATTCTACTGTTTTTCGCATCCATTCAAAATACAGCGCCACATAACAAACCAATGCCATTACCCAAACTACTACTATGTCGAAAACAAAGGTGCTGATGGTTAATCCAAAGAAATTCTTCTCCGGTACAAAAAAGGCATTACGATAAGTTGATGTATTGGGCGATTGAAATATGGGGTTAATCTGCTGAATCAGTTTTCCTTGATATTCAATCAGTCGCTCTTTGACATTAACATTTTTCACCATGTCAGACATGCTCTCGTTATGATACTTGTTCTTTTCATCATTAACCTTTACTCCTTTCTTTTCATAGAAAGCCATCTTCTTCTCGGTCAGATTAATGAAGTCGTTGTAGACTTGCTGATAGTGTTTTCGATAGCTTTCAAAATAATTTTCCAGAATGGCGCCTTGCTCTTTTGAATACTTGCTTAAATCAATCTTTTCGAGGCCTTCTCGGAAGGGTTCATTTTGAAGATTATCCCGAAGGATGGAGAGGTCTAAGGCGACTAGTTTCTTTACGGAATCATTTTTGCTTTCGAAGTTTTCAAGCACAAATCGGTTTCTCTTTTTTAGCTCATCCGTCAAGTAAGCTGATTTGAAATCTGCTCGTGCCTCTTCGCGCTCATATTCATAGTAAGGCGCTTCATAATCATTGTTTTTGTATTGGTACACGGCTATGGCTTCATACGCCCACCGAGAGGCCATGAGGTCGGCAATGATGGGTACTTTGCCTTTGGCACTGATGAGGTCATTTAATTTATCAAAAGGGAACAGGAGGCCGCTCAAAATCATCTGGGGGATAAGCAGGAGGGGAATCATAACGTAGACTGTTACCGCAGAATTAAATGCGGAAGAGATGTTCAAACCAAGCACGTTGGCAAAACATGCCGTGGAGAAAAGGACAAGCCACATGGCCAATGTGATTCCATGTATTTCCAGGATCAAATTGCCAATGACTACGAAAGTCAAAGTTTGAATGGCTGAAAGCAAAAAGAGAATATTCAGTTTTGATACCAGGTAGCTATTCCAACTCAGGTTCAAAAATGATTCGCGCTTTAATATTTTTCTATCGCGGATGATTTCTTCTGCACTTACGGTCAGCCCCATGAACAGGGCAACAATAATGGACATCAACAAAAAGGCAGGGAAGTTGTCGTTAAACCTGAAAATATATTCTTTTCCGCCAGGTGCACTTTTGTACTTGATAATAAACGCCAGAATGATTGCCAAAAGGGGAGCTTCAAGCAAGTTGATTAGCAAGTACTGCTTATTGCTCATTTTGGCCAGAAAATCGCGCGTAGTGAAAATTCCCGTTTGCTTAATTTTATTCGGAATGTTTAAAGTGCTTGGCGGTGTTTCTTTTACATCCTCGACCTTATTGATTTTAAACCGCTGCTGATACATTTCATGCCATTGTGGTGGCGTTACTTTTCGCTTGTTAGTTGGCTGACCATATTCGTCAACCACTTTAGATTCAATAATATTGAAAATCTGCTCCGGATTCACATTACCGCAGGTCTCGCATTGTCCACGGTTGCTGTCCACTTGATGAGTTGCCTTCTTAAAATAAGTTACAGCTTCAACAGGCGATCCATAGTAAGCAGGAAATCCACCGGTATCCATAATGATCATCTTGTCAAACATTTTGTAGATGTCTGACGATGGTTGATGGATCACCACAAAAATCAGTTTTCCCTTAAGAGAAAGTTCCTTTAATAAGTCAATTACATTTTCTGAGTCGCGAGAGGAGAGACCTGATGTTGGCTCATCCAAAAACAAAATGGCTGGTTCACGAATTAATTCCAAAGCAATGTTCAGGCGTTTGCGCTGGCCACCACTTATCTTTTTGTCAAGAACACTTCCTACAGTCAAATCTTTCCGCTGGTCAAGGCCGAGATTTTCCAGGGTGCTCATCACACGCTCGTGCAACTGCTGCTCGGTGAAATGAGAGAAGCATAGTTTAGCGTTGTAATATAGGTTTTGGTAAACGGTAAGCTCTTCAATCAACAAATCATCCTGCGACACAAAACCGATCACGCCTTCAATCTTATCTTTCTCTGTATTGATGTTGAATCCGTTGATTTTAATATCTCCTTTGGAGGGTTTCTCTAAGCCTGCAAGAGTTAGCAGCAACGTTGTTTTCCCTGCACCGCTTGCCCCCATAATACCGATTAGCTTTCCAGGTCCCTCTGAAACCAGCACATCGCGTAAGCCAATAGCCCCATTCGGAAATTGGAACTCTTCAATATTGGCGTTGAATGAAAGCTTGGTGGTCTTTATCTCTTCGTTAAAATGAGCAACCAAATCACTATAGTAAAGTGCATCGCCCTGTTGCGTTTTAATGGTGCTGCCGTGCGAGAACAAATACACTTTATTGGGCTGCATGATGAATCCATTGAGCGTATTAGATTCATGCCCGAGATACTTGGTGAAATACATATCCACACTATTCACTCGCATGAAAATCATCTGACCTTCGATGTGAGCGTGCGAATGTTTTTGTACCTCAGCTGATTTCGCTTCGGCTGAATTCACTAAAAGAATGTCTTTGAAATTGAGTTGCGCTACCTGTTGGGCAATAATAAAGGTTTCAACCAGTTTGTACTCGTCTTGCGTAATATTAAAAACAGTCGAGACGGTGTTGATGATTTCAATTCGCTGTGGAGTGAAATTTTTGTCAGAGCCAATCAGCTCGAGCAGTTTGGTGAGTACAACTACTTTTTGTTTTTGAGTAAGTGTCTTGTTGATCTTTTTGCAGATCCCCAAGGTCTTAACGGAATCTTTAACAGATGTGAGCTTATTTTTTTCCTCGTCTTGTTTGCCCCAGCCTGAAAAATCATCGTATAAGGCGAGGTATCCCTTTACGGTATCCTGATCTAATTCTTGCTGAAAAAAATTGATTACAAATTGGCGTTCATTCTCGGTTACACCACCGTCCTGCTTGGTGATGATGGCGAACAGTTGCGTAAGCGCTTTGAGAATCTCCTCACTCATCTTTGTTTAAATTCAAAATTCAAAATTTAAAATTCAAGGTTATGGTTTGTTTTGAATCTTGAATTCGAATTTTTTGAATCAATAGGTTTTGAATTCGAATGGAATTTCTACCAGCTCTGAAAACTCCTGACCTGCTTCTTCCATATCTTCGTCATCATCGTGGAAGTACCACAAGATTTTCATGCCTTTGATTTCTTCCAGTGCAGAAAGCACATCAAGAATCAATTTTGAAGAGGCCGTATTAAAATATTCCAATTTGAAAACAAATTCAGTAGCGGGATTGGCTTCCTTGCCGTAGCTGTTGATCCAATCGACTACCGGACGATAAAACTCTGCCGAATCTTCGGGCAATGAGCGTCCGCTGATTTCAAAAATGCCATTCTTTTTATCGAGGATGATGCTTGGTGTGTCTTCGGTGCCTTTGAGGTTGAGGATTTCCATGATTGATTCAGTTTTATAATTTTTTTAATTATTCTTTTTCGCGAGAGATGTTCACTTTCAAACAGAAAAAGTCGTGTGAACCATCCATATTTTCAAAGGAGAATTCTAGTTTCTCGCCCGACTTTCGCGCCATATCTACAAAGCCGAGTCCGGCTCCGCCTTTTTCAGAAATCTGCGTGTTCTTAATGATGTCTTTGTACATCTCTTTCAAGCCTTCTTTGTCCTTAGCATTGAGGTCGCTGAGGTTTTGCGTGAGCTTGGCAACTCTCTCTTTCATGATTGGGTTGCCTGTCATGACACAGTATTTTTTTTCGTCTTTGCTGATGAGAAAAATAGCGCTTTTGCTGATAAGCGATCCGGCTTGTGTGCCCTGTTCGCTGCTATGTTTCACGATATTTTGAAGGGCTTCCACCATTACATTGAAAACTTTACGCTTGATGCCGGAGTCTTCACCTGATGAGTCGAGGTTACGCTCGGCCATCGACAAAATGGATTTGGTAGTTTCCTGCGTGAAGTCTCCTTCGTAAACCAAGATTAGCTTCTGCGTCATCATGGTGCGGTGCAGGTCGTAGATGTAGTTCATTGCAATGGGGTTTTAAAGGGTCCAATTTATGCTTTAAAATTTAATTCCTATCAAAAGTACGTCATCAGTTTGTTTATGCTCGCCTTTCCATGCCTCCCATTCCTTGTCAAATACCTGGGCGGCATCATGCATGGGTTTCTTGTGAATCTGCTCAATGATTTCCCGCGTTTTTTTCGGGCCGAATTTACGAACCTCCGGTCCCCCGAATTGATCAGGGAAGCCATCAGAGCTGAAATAAAATGAGTCTCCCTTAGCCATTTGCAGCTTCGTGGTGGTGAAGTTGGTTTGATTCTTATAAATTCCGCCACCTATCGGGAATTTGTTCCCTTTCACTTCATCCATCGCTCCACCTTTCATAAACCACAACGGCCTGTGGGCACCTGCGTATTCAACCGTTCTCGTTTCGATATTGACACGGCAAAGAGCAATGTCCATTCCATCCTTGGTTGCTGAATCGTCCTGATCTTGACGAAGGGTCTGTGTCACGCCTTCATCAAGCAAGTCCAATATTTTACCTGGCTCCGTGATTTTACGGCTCCGTACAATATCATTGAGCAAGTCCAATATTTTACCTGGCTCCGTGATTTTACGGCTCCGTACAATATCATTGAGTAAGAAATAGCCGATGAGTGAAAGCAATGCTCCCGGCACACCGTGACCTGTGCAGTCCACCGCAGCGATGAAAATATCATCCTTGATTTGAACGAACCATGGGAAGTCTCCACTGACCACATCGCGAGGTTTGTAAAGAATGAATGAATCGGGCAACGCTTTATTGATATGTCGTGTGTTCGGAAGGATCGCGTTCTGAATACGTTTCGCGTAGTTTATCGAGTCGTTGATTTTCTTGTTTTTGTTCTGAATTTCGAGCTCTATCTCTTTACGTTCAGTGATATCGTGAGACACTACCAATACTGACTCAATATTTTTCTGTTCATCGTATTCGGGAATGGCATTCACCTGCATAATACGTTTACCCTGATCCGTTGGGAAATCCATCTCCATCGCTACGGTTTCATTTGAGGCATTCACTTGCTCCACAATAGATAGCCACTGATCAAGAATTATTGTATTCAGATCCGTCTCCTTTACTTTCTTATTGAGGAATTGCTTAGGAGATTTTCCAGTGAAGGTTTCAATAGTAGGGTTGATATAAGAAATAGTGCCATGCTCCAGTCGAGTGATAAGGTCTGGTGAATTTTCTGAAAGAGCCTGCATCTTGCTTCGCATGCGCTGTTCCAGTTCAGCACGTCTTCGTTCAGTGATATCACGCGAATTGAGAATGTATCCGCGGATAGCAGGGTTACTCATGAAATTCGTTCCCGTTGCTTCCAGCCAAATGTAGTTGCCTTCCTTGGTTTGGTATTCAAATTGAACAGTAACTTTTTCGTCCGGATTTTCGCGAAGGCTGTTGAACAGGCCTTTGGCAATCTCAATAGTGTTCGGGTGGATCTTATCGATGTCGGTTTTGCCCTGCAATTCTCTTTGACTATACCCAAGGATTGTTTCAACTGAAGGAGACACGTAACGGACTGTGCCATCCTCTTCATAAATCGTGATTACTTCCGATGCATTTTCGAGGAGCAACTGCAATCGTTTTTGAGTACGGTTAACTTCTTCGACTTGCTCTTCAAGCAACGTATTGCTGCGCTTGAGTTCTTCTTGCGTAGCCTGCATCTCTTCGGCATTTTGGCGGAGTACCTCTTGTTTTTCCTGAAGTTCGTTACTCAACTCCTGAGATTCAGCCAAATGTTTGCGAGTACGCTCGTTGACTTTGATGTTAAAAATGGTCCTCGCTAAGATCAAGCTCAACTCTTGCACGAACTTCACTTGCGAAGGATCAAATCTTTTCATTCCCGCAAATTCTACTAATCCGTAAACTTCTTCATTGGTAATCAGTGGAGCGACTAAAATGCAGTTGGGCTTTTGCTCGCCCAAAATCCCGGAGGTGATTGATAGGTAATCATCAGGAATCTCTGTGCGCATCACAATGTCTTTCTCTGCAGCAGCCTGACCGACTAACCCTTCTGCAAAACGGAACGATTTCTGCAAGTATTTTTTACGACTGTATGCAAAACTGGCGCGGATTTCAATCAGCATCTTGTCGCGATGGTCATTGTTGACATCGTAGAATGCTCCTTGAACGGCTCCGATTTTTTCAGCTATGAATTTGATGACATCGTTTCCAAGTTCATCCAGGGTGTCATGAGCGCGAAGAATTTCTGCCGCTTCGGCTACACCGCGCACAATCCAGTTGCGCTCATTGTCTCTCCGTTCATTCTCAATCAGATCATCGCGCATGTGGATGAGCGCTTGACCAAGTGTGTCATTCTCACTTACGGGCTGGAAATGAGCATCCAGTTTTCCTTCACCTACTTTCTTGGCAAATTCAGCGCTGTTTTTCAAGGTCTGCACCAGCGAATTCACCTTATCAGACATTCTTCCAAACTCATCGCGGGTGCCGGTAGCAATGTTTTCCGGAAGCACCCCTTGTGATACCAAATCCAAAGTGTTTCCCATGTCGTTGAGCGGCTTCACTAATGTTCTACCCAGCAATAAGGCAGCTCCCCATGCAATCAAGATCACAGCAAGGCCTCCAAACAAGTAGATTTCCGTAAGGTCAACACCTTGACTTTTGATTTCATCCATGTTGATTTTCACAACTAAACCCCAGCCCGGATGATTTATTTTCCTGAAGGCTTTCAAGGTTTCAATATGGCGGTAATCAGGTCCTATCCCTGAACCATTTTTGCCATCAATAGCTGATTGCATCTCACGACTTGCAGCACTTCCGGGTTCTATCACTTTTAAAAAGGCGCCCGGATCATTACGCAACGGACTTACGATTATTAATTTTTTTGTGACCGGATCTACTTGTGCCAAATAACTTTCACCTGTCTCACCAATGTTTCCTGATGCTAATTTTTTGTAGATCGGGTCAAGATCAATTTTCAAAACAAGAATCCTATTCTCAATACCGGCTCCCACATAAACAAAATAGTTATTGCCCTCCTTGCGGACTGAACTGATCTGAATTCCACTTGCTGTGCCGGTGAAGAAACTTATTTCCAAGTCGGCAAGATTTCGCCCCACATTGGCTCCATCCGTTGAAACGACAACAACTCCTCTCTTGTCCGTGATGTACACATGGCTGAACGAATATATCTCCTTTAGATGACTGAGTGTTGATTCAAGGGAATCGGGGCTCGTGTCGATTTGGGCTCTGAATTGATTTGAGCTCTGAAGGAATTTTACCGTAGTAGTTACATGATCGAAATAATGATTGATCATTTCAGCTTGTTGATCAGCAACGGCAGTAATGCTTGCATTGAGCTTGTCTTGCGCTGCCTTCACATTCAACTGATAAGTTAGCAATGCAAACGCGAGAACACCTGCTGCTGCAAGAGCAACAATTAAAGCTGTGATCTTGGTACTTATTCGTAAATTCTTGAACATATTCTAAATGATCTCTGATATAATAATTGCTGCTTCTTCGGCTTGTTTGCGTAGGGCCTCAGACAAATCGGTGAAAGTTGCTACTTCAACTACGCCTACTGTTTCATTTTCTTTTTTTATTGCGAGGATGAAAAGAAATTTAGGAAGGGCGCTACCGAGCCCGCTTTCAATTCTCGCAGCATATCCTTCCGGCAATTCATCCAGGTACAAACTTTTTCCTGAAGCAGCTACCTGACCAATTAAACCTTCTCCCCAATTGAATGACGGATTTTCTTCACCTTCCGCCAAGACGATGGCGTAGCCACTTTTCATGTCGAGCGATTTGTTCTCACCTTTTTTATTGGCGATATAAAACGCGCCTTGTCCAGCGTTCAGCTGACTACACAATTCATTCAGTCCATTCTGCCATTTTTCTTCTTTACCTCCGGGTTTTATTTTTTCACGAAGTGAATTCAGGTTTAGCGAGTCTCGCGATTGGCCGGAGGTAAAACCTTGCTGACCGGTAATGTTTTCTGTTTTCTTGTCGAGGTAAACGATGGTTTCCTTTCTTGCTCGCTGCGAGAAGAAGATGATTACAAAACAAAATGCCACGGCCAATCCAACGGAGACAAAAAGCTTTGCATAAACCCCGGAGTCGTAAACCAGGTCACGCGAAAGTGTGAAAAGAAAATAGGTTACCACAGCCGTCATAATGAAAAAGCAAATGGTAGCCGCTCTTGCAACTTTGGCCGGGTCTTTTAAAAAGAGTTGTATTTGTTCCATCATTTGTAATGCTTATCTAATTCCTTCATCAAACTTACGATTTCGTCCACTTTTAAAACATGGTCAATTTTTGTGAGTGACAGGGCTGCTTTAGGCATGGTGTCGATCATGCATTCTGTGGGCTCTTGCACAATAGTCAGCCCTCCTTTGTCGTGAATGTGTTTCATACCCAAACCACCATCGCGGTTAGCACCCGAAAGCAAAATTCCAATGAGTTTGTCGCGATAAACATACGCGGCCGTGCCCAGCGTAATGTCAATAGAGGGCCTCGAGTTGTTAATCATCTCTTCTGTGCTCATCGCAAAATAATTTCCAAGCTCAACTGACATGTGGTAATTCGATGGAGCCAAATACACTCCGCCTTTTTTTATCTGTTCTTTATCGTATGGTTCTGTCACCGGAAAAACACTTTTAATAGATAAAGCCTCCACGAAGCCATTGCGCACATGCTTAAGCCGATGCAGGCACATAATGATAGGCAGCGGAAAAGTTTTCGGCAATTGAGAAAGAATTTTTGTTATCCCCTGAAAACTTCCTGCTGAACCGCCAATTACAACGGCCTTATAACTGTTATCCAGGCTGAACCTACTCATGGGGCCCATCCCTAATCCTTTATTTTTTTGTAAACCTTTTCTTCATTGTTGGCCACCAAAAAACGATTGGCCACATCGCACCAGATCAGTGACTCTTTCGAACCAATGGCGAGATATCCGTATTTGAATAAACTCTCGTGAAATTTTTTCAACACCTCATTTTGCAAAGCCTGGTTGAAGTAGATCATGACGTTGCGGCAGAGGATAAGATCAAATTTGTTGAAGATTTCGCCTACCACCAAGTCATGCTTGCGGAAGGTCACGTTATTGTAAAGATTTTTGTCAAAAGTTACTCTGCCATTCTCCTCTTTATAATAGTCTCTCAAGCTCCATTTGCCCTCAAAACGTATGTAATTCTTCTCGTTGAGGTCCATGTTTTTGGCCGGATAGCTTGCTGTCTTGGCTTTCTCTAAAATATTTACGTCAAGGTCAGTAGCGTAAAGCGACACATCATTGTGAATGCCCATCTCTTTCAGAAGTATCGCCATCGAAATCACTTCTTCGCCAGAAGAGCACCCGGCATGCCAGATGTTAAAGGTCTTATGGTTCAACAATATCCCGGGTATAATCTCATCGCGCATCACCCGCCAGAAGCTGGGGTCGCGAAACATCTCTGTTACATTAACCGTGAGTTCATCCAGAAACTCATTGATGAACGCAGGTGAGTCATTGAGTTTTTTGAGAAGCGATTCAATTGAAAGATTTTTTAACTCGATGATGCGAAGAATGCGCCTCTTAAAAGAAGACATTGCGTAATTCCTGAAGTCATAGCCATATTTGGAATAGATCAGCTCAGTAATTCGCTTAAGGTCGGCAATGTCGATGTCTTGTACCACAAATTAGATTTTAGCCTGACTTCAAATAAAACAAAAATAGACTTACCAAACTGTTTTTTATCATCGGAATATAACAGAAATATTACATTAGTTAAATTGGCATTAACCTTCGAGCGAATCCTTACTAAATCCCATAGGCAGCAATGAAGCTGCCGAAGGTGCCTTCGTCCATTTTTTGTCGGGCCCAAGCATGATTATTTCCATCGGTTTATGTTGTCGTTGCTCAAACTCCAGCATGACCTGCCGGCATGATCCGCAGCAGGCTGCAGGGGAGAGGTCCTTATGATTTTTTTTATGGGCCACAACGGCCAGCTTCAGAATTTTCCGATCAGGATGACTTGCTGCAGAAGCATAAAGTGCCACACGTTCGGCACACATGCAAAGTGGATAAGATGCATTCTCTTGATTCGCTCCTGTTACTATCGTTCCATCATCAAGCATGAGCGCAGCACCTACACAAAACTTGGAGTAAGGCGCGTAAGAATGGTTTGTAGCTTCTTTTGCTTTGTGAACTAAATACTTTGATTCAGAGTCCAGATCTTCAAGATGGTCGAAGGAGGTAAACGTTGTTGTCATAGAATTTTGAAGGGTGATAAAGTTAAATATTTTCTCCACTCTTTCTAAACTGTTTAACTTGCCGATCCTTTTTAGCTGAACAGAAATCAGACTTATGAAAAAAATCCTTGTGCTCGGAGCAGGCCGATCTTCCTCAGCATTGATTTCGTATTTAATAACGAATGGTTCAACTAACGATTGGCAAGTTACGGTTGGTGATTTCTCAAAGGCCGCAGCACAAGAAAGAGTCGGCTCATCGTCAAATGCGCAAGCCATCGCATTTACTATTGAGAACTTAGAAGAAAGTAAATCTGCAATCCGCGATACAGATGTGGTGATTTCTCTTATCCCAGCAAACCTTCATCCACTGGTGGCCAAAATTTGTCTTGCCGAAAAGAAACATCTACTCACTGCCAGTTATGTTTCAGATGAAATGAAAGCGTTTGACACAGAAGCAAAAATGAGTGGTCTGCTGCTTTTGAATGAATGTGGCCTTGACCCCGGAATCGATCACATGAGCGCCATGCAAGTGATTGACAGGATTAAGGCTGAGGGAGGGAAGATGGTTTCGTTCGAATCATTTACCGGAGGACTGATCGCACCCGAAACTGATCCTGAGAACCCCTGGCGATATAAGTTCACCTGGAATCCAAGAAATGTAGTTCTTGCAGGACAAGGCACTGCAAAATATTTGCAAGGCGGAAAATTCAAATACATTCCCTATCAACAACTTTTCCAACGTACTACACCGATCACTGTTCCACTGCTTGGCGAATATGAAGGCTATGCTAACCGCGATTCATTAAAGTATGTTGGTGTTTATGGTCTTCAGGAATGCAAAACAGTTTTGCGTGGTACGCTAAGAAACAAAGGTTATTGCAGTGCGTGGAACGTGCTGGCACAATTGGGCTGTTGTGATGATACTTATTTGATGGATGGAATCCATACAATGACACACAACGACTTCATTTCTTCATTCCTCGATGCCGGAAAAAATGCGCAAGAAGAAATTTGCAGGAGTTTTTCACTTTCTTCAAACGGAGAAGAACTAAAACGATTGAAGTGGAGCGGGTTCTTCTCAGATGAAAAAGTGGGTTTGGAAAAAGCGACACCAGCCCAGGCACTCGAGCACATTCTCAATAAAAGGTGGAAACTCAAACCAGGCGATAAAGATTTCATTGTGATGTGGCATCGGTTTAAGTATTTGCTTAACGGAAAGGAAAAAGAAATTCAGGCTTGGCTCACAGCTGCGGGAGAAGACGAAACTCAAACAGCTATGGCAAAAACCGTTGGTTTGCCGGTTGCCATTGCGTGCAAGCTTTTATTGCAAAATAAAATTCGAAGCCGGGGAGTGGTCATTCCGGTTACGCCAGAAATTTACCTGCCCATTTTGAGCGAATTGAAGGATTTGGAGATCGGATTGGAGGAAAAAATTTACTGAAGGAAATTAATTCCACAAAAGGCTCAAATTTGATTTATTTCATTGAAAAATTGGCTCAACTTCTGCAATCTTTGCATTTCGAAAATTGTTGATTTAGGGTATGAGGGACTACGAAATCTACACATTAAAAAATGGCATCCGTGTAGTGCACAATTACATTACAACAACCAAAATTGTTCATTGCGGAATCATGCTCGACATCGGCAGCCGTGATGAAACGGTGACCAATCAAGGCATCGCCCACTTTTGGGAACACATGGCTTTCAAGGGCACACGCAAACGCAAAGCATTTCATATTCTTAACCGACTCGAATCTCTTGGTGGGGAACTGAATGCCTTTACCGACAAGGAGAAAATTTTATTTTACGCCTCCTTGCGCGATGAATATTTTGAACGTGCCCTCGAGTTGCTTACCGACATCACATTCGATTCTATTTTTCCATCAACCCAGATCAATCGTGAGCGCAACGTGATTCTCGAGGAGATGTCGATGTATTACGATGATCCTGACGATTCGCTGCAAGATGAATTTGACGGAGTTATTTTTTCGGGACACTCCATGGGAATGAATATTCTCGGCACACAAAAAACAGTAAAAGCATTTCAGCGGAAAGATTTTAGAGAATTTGTAAAAAAGCATGTCGACACTCGCAGAATTGTTTTTTCATCCGTTGGCAATGTGCCTATGGAAAAAGTAGTAGCTCTTGCCGAGAAATATTTGGGACCGGTTCCAAGATTGGTTTCGCGCACTACCCGAAAAAAATTTAAAGGCTACAAAGCAAAAGACATCATGCTCAAGCGCAACGTAAAACAGGCGCGCTGTGCCATTGGCCGCACCGCTTTTCATTCATCGCACGAGAGACGCACTCCGTTCTTTATGCTAACCAATATTTTGGGCGGAGGCGGAATGAATTCACGTTTGAATATGGCCTTGCGCGAGAAACACGGTTTTGTCTACAGCATCGGAGCACAGTTTGTTCCTTTTACAGACACCGGGTTGTTTGTGATTTCATTTGGAACCGAGCCAACTCAATTGAAGAAGAGTATTGAGCTCGTAAAGCAGGAACTACAAAAGTTGAAAGATGAAAAGCTGGGAGTGAAACAACTCGCAGCATCGAAAGAGCAGATTCTCGGACAAATTGCAATGGCCGAAGAAAACAACATTGGGTTTATGATGATGATGGCGCGCAATCTTTTGGATTTAGGAAGGATTACATCGCTGGAAGAAATTTTTGAACGCGTGAAAAAAACATCAGCTGTTGATTTGCAAGAGCTCGCCAATACGATGTTTGATGAAAATAAGATGAGCGTGTTGAGAATGCATAGTTAGTTCGCTGACCACTGTCGACAGTCGCCTAAAAACAAAGCCATGGATTTTTTCCCCGAAGACCTTCAACACTACATTGAATCTCATACAAGTGATGAACCTGCTCTTTTGAAAAAAATCAATCGCGAGACCAATGCACAAGTGCTTATGCCCCGCATGTTGTCGGGTCACGTGCAGGGAAGGTTTCTGTCGATGATCAGTAAGTTGGTGAGACCAAAAAATATTTTAGAAATAGGCACCTATACCGGCTATTCGGCCCTTAGCATGACGGAAGGATTGCTCCCTGATGGAAAACTGATCACCATCGATATCAATGAAGAATTGGAGAACCGGGTTCGTGGTTATTTTAGTGAATCAGACTTTGCAGATAGAATTGATTACCGACTCGGTGATGCCCGCAAAATTATACCCACGTTGAAAGAGACCTTCGATTTGGTTTTCATCGATGCGGACAAAGAAAACTATTCACTGTATTTTGATTTGGTTATTGATAAGGTTTCACGAGGAGGTCTAATCCTTGCAGACAATGTTTTATGGAGCGGCAAAGTGCTTGATGTCAAGCCTGACAAAGACACCAGTGCTATCATCGAATTCAATAAAAAAATTCAAAACGACCCAAGGGTAGAGAATCTGTTGATGCCTTTACGGGACGGGGTGATGATGATACGCCACAAATAGTTGCCACAGATTACACGGATTCGCACAGATGAGTGTTTAAATAAATCTTCTGTGATGATTTATGTCATCTGTGGCATATTTATTTATCTTTGTTTTCGATATGAGATTTTTTGCAGTTGCACTCATTTTTTTCGGAGTTGCTGCCTCATACGCACAAACTCCGCAAGTGCCCCACAAGATTCATTTCGCAGGAATGACGCTCACCATTCGTGATGACGCCAAACGCGAAATCCAGAACGATGTTGATGCACTCACCCGAAGCCAACGCTACTTCAATATCAAAGTAGAGCGAGCAAGAACTTATTTTCCTATTATCGAGAAAATATTTCGCGAGGAAGACCTGCCAATGGATTTTAAGTACCTCGCATTACAAGAGAGTTCGTTAGTATCTGATGCAGTTTCTCCCTCTAATGCAGTAGGCTTTTGGCAATTCAAAGACTTTACAGCGCAGGAGATGGGCATGCGTGTGGACCGAGATGTTGATGAGCGAATGAACATCTTTTCTTCTTCTCGCGCTGCCGCTCGCTACATCAAGCAAAACAATTGGTATTTCAATAACTGGGTGCTTGCCCTTCAAGCCTACCAGATGGGGAAGGGAGGCGTGAAAGAATCGCTTGGTGAAAAATACAATGGCGACAGCCACATGGAAATCAACTCGGAAACGTACTGGTATGTAAAGAAGTACCTCGCCCATAAAATCGCCTTTCAGGAAGCATGCGAAGGCTCAGCTCAATTGAAAGTTGGATTGTATGAGCCGAAAGAAAAAAGAAAGTTAAAGGATATTGCCAATGAACTATCTCTGGATGAATCTACCCTGAGAGAATATAATAAATGGGCTAAGTCCGGAAACATTCCGGAGGATAAGCCTTACATCGTTGCAGTGCCCGGGGGAACTATTCCGGAGGATTTCAACATGCTGGTGCTGAGTCCTTCCAGATCACCCGTAGCCAAAACAACGGCCATAATAAAGGGCAAGATGGATATGGACGTGAAATTTCATATCAACGGAGTTTTAGTAGTCAAAGCACTTAATGGGGAAACGGTTTCTGCCATTTCAAAAAGATCAGGGGTAGATGTTTCCAAATTCATTCGTTATAACGACATCCCCATTGATTCGAGAATAAAACCCGGTGCGTATTATTTTGTTAAGCACAAAAGAAAGAAGGGCTCGTTTAGTATTTACCAAGCTAAACCTGGTGACAATTTATGGTTGATCAGCCAGGAGCAGGGAATTCAGTTAAGGCAACTCAAGAAGTTCAATCCCGATCTTGGGGAACAAGTTCTTGCAGCAGGTACAATGGTAAAATTGAATAGCAGCAAGTCTTTTATTCCTGTTCCAATAGATACTGACACTGAAATTGCTGAATTAGGTGAGGAACCTTTTGCCTGGTCGATTCAACCGGTTCAAAAAAAAGAAACGAAACTTTCGCGGCCTGCTGAAAATACACTTATCGTTGAGAAACAAAAGCGAATCGTATTACCAGATTCACTTGAGGTAGTGTCGCCAAGTCAACT
>WNFL01418541.1_pt5 | contig 25299 bp, 16 predicted proteins | sample 5400361 | NCBI WGS metagenome assembly WNFL01 (sample SAMN13153351, study PRJNA577476) | soil metagenome | isolation source: 40 cm soil on Douglas fir-dominated hillslope | place: USA:California | collected 2013-09-17
TCGAGCACGCCGCGCATGGCGGACTCGGCCGCTTTCCAATCGAACTTACGATAGGCGGCCAGACCTTCTTCGTAGCGATCGCGGGCTTCCAGGCGTTCCTTGAGAATTTCGCCGGCGGGGCCGAGCAATTCGTACGCGGTCGCGGGCTCGGCCTTGCCCTTCACGGCGATCCAATCGACTTCGCGCACTTCGATGGCGTCTGCGGCGAGGCGGCGGGTTTCACCGCTGATGAGAATCCGGGTGCCATAGACGCGATTCACACTTTCCAGGCGCGAGGCGAGATTCACGGTGTCGCCGATCACGGTATAGGTGCGGGCCTGGTCGGCACCGATGTTGCCGACGACCACGTCGCCGCTGGCGAGGCCGACGCGAAGGTCGATTATGGGCGGACTCTTGCGCATCCCGGTGAGCTCGGGAAGTTCGAGGCGCAACGTTTCGAGCACGCGAATCTGAGCGAGGGCAGCGCGGCAGGCCTGCGCGGCGTGGTCGCCCGAAGCACTGAAAGGCGGACCCCAAAAGGCCATCACGGCATCGCCGATGAACTTGTCGAGCACGCCCTGGTAGGCGTGAATGGCGTCGGCGATCAGCGCGAAGTGGCGATTCAACAGGCGAACCAAGCCAGTCGGCGTGAGGTTTTCGCTGATCCCGGTGAAACCGACCAGGTCGCAAAAGCTGACCGTCATCACGCGCTTGCCGCCTTCGGTTTCGGCCGCGTCGGGATTCAGAATTACCTTTTCGACGATGCGGGGATCGATGTACTTTCCGAAGGTCTCCTGCATGTGCTGCTTGGAGCGCAGCTCATCCACCAGCTTATTGAAGGAACCGGTGAGCACGCCGATTTCGTCGGTGCTGCGGACTGGAATTTGAATGCTGAGGTCACCCTTTTCGACGGAGCGCACGCCGCTCATCAGGATTTCGACGGGGTGCACCATGCGGCGCGAAGTCAGCCACGCAAACACCAGGCCGAACAAAACCGCGAAAGAGGTTGCGCCGATGGTGATCGTCACCAGGGCCTTTTCACGCTGGCGGGCGGCAGCGGTCGCGCGCGAGATGAGATCGCTGATGCGCGTGCCCATCTCCTCACGGCGATCTTCCAAATCCTTTTGCAGCGCGTCGTGGAAACGCAAAAGCTCATCGGCCAAGGCGCGTTCTTGCGTACCGTGGTGCTCGAGGATGCGTTGCTGCACGCCGGCCACCAGCGAGGAGTCGCGCGAGACCTCGTCGAGCAGTCCATGAATGCGCGCGATCTCACCGGCGTCCGGACTATTAGATGGATTAGATTCGATCAGGGCGCGGGCGCGGTCGATATCGCCGTGGAGCTGGTTGTCCTGATCGGTGTACTCGGTGGTTACATCCTTCAGTTTTTGGCCGGTGTCGGGCCGCACCGCAGTGACCAGGCTCAGCCAGTGCTCGAAGGCGATGCGGCGTCTGAGCCCGTTGTTGTCCACCTGACCCAGAACCTTGTTCAGCGGGATGTAGAGGTCGGCGATGCGCTGCTGTTCCGCGTTCAGTTTGTGGGTCTGCAGAGTGCCGAAAGCCGAGAGAGCGACTGTGAGCGCGAGCAGTGACACCGCGAGGATGAAGATTTTGGTCGCGATGCGGATGCGTACAGCCATGGATGCAGATCTATCGGCAAATTACCGGGAGATCTATAATTCTAGGCCTATTCTTGACGGAGGGCCACCGCGGGATCGACGCGAGCGGCACGGAAGGCCGGCAGAGCGCAGGCGCCGAGCGCAACCAGTGACCTAGACCCGGCGCGCGACGACAACTGTAATATCGTCGGCGGCAGGGGCGCCTTCGGTATAGGTCGCGACGGCCGCGTGGATGGCTTCGACAATCTCAGCGGCAGGTTTCTCGCGCATCAGGCCGACCAGCTCGGCCAGGCGAACTTCGCCGTAATCCTCGCCGGCGGAATTCACCGCCTCGGTGACTCCGTCGGTGTACAGCACCAGCACGTCGCCGACTTCCATCTGGACGTGCAGATCCTTATAGGTCGCCATGGGAAGGATGCCGAGGATCACGCCGCCGCCTTCGGCGAGAAGGTCGAAGCCGCCCTTGGCACGCACCAACACCGGCGGATTATGACCAGCGTTGGCGTACACCACTTTGCCGGTGGCCGGATCGATCACGGTCATGAAAAACGTGATGAAGCGATTGTCGGGGCAGTTGGAGCAGATAGCGCGATTGAGGCGGCCAACCTTGCGGGCCAGATCGTCGGCTTCCTCGAAGAGAACCTGCACGCGCGCCTGGAGGCTGGACATGAGCAGCGCGGCGGGGAGTCCTTTGCCCGCGACGTCGCCGACCATGGCGGAGATTCGGCCGTCGGGAAAGGTCAGGAAATCGTAGTAATCGCCGCCACAGGTGCGGGCGGCCGAAGTTTTTCCGGCGAGGTCGAGGCCTGCAACCCGGGGCGGCTGGTCGGGCAGGAGCCCGCGCTGGATCTGCGCGGCCTGCTGCATTTCCTTGCTGATGGCGCGCTCGGCCTCTTCGACTTCGTTGAGGCGCGCGTGCTCGATGCGGATGGCGGCGACGTTGGCCATCACGGTAAGCAGGTTCAAATCCTCGCGGGAGAATTCGCGGATCAGGTGCGGCGAGTCGACATAGATCAGTCCGATGACGCGATCGTTGGTCTGGAGCGGCACCGCGATCATGCTGCGGACCTTCTGTTCGACGATACTGACGTGCTCGCGCAGGTTTTGGTCAAGTTGCGCGTCGCGGACCAGCAGCGAAGCTTTTTCTTTCAACACGCGGTCGCGGACGGTGTTCGAAATCTTGAAGCCTTCGCCGCGGGCGGCACGGACCAGCAGCTGGTCGCCCTCGATGGTCATCAGTACCCCGCGGCCGGCCATGACGGCTTCGACCGAAAGGTCCATGATGACAGTGAACAGCTCGGCCAAGGGGCGATGACCTGCCAACTCGCGGCCGGCGCGAATGAGGGCGCGCATCTGCGGGCTGCCCTGCATCACGTAGGTCTTGTTCATGTCCTCCGACTGCGGGCCGAGGACGGAATCCAGGTTGGCGACGACGGTGGTAGAAGTATTCGAGAAGCTCTCGCCGTGATCGACGAACACGACCGTGTTGGAGGGCGCGCCGGTCTCGGCGAACTCGATGGTGAGGTGGCCGGCGGAGATGCGGTCGCCGGAGCGGAAAGGCGTGACTTTGTCGATACGCTTGCCGTTGACCAGGGTGCCGTTCTTACTGTTCAGGTCCTCCACCGTCCACTCGTCGTTCGCGCGCTGAAGGGCCAGGTGCTGGCGCGAAAGGCCGGCGTCGTCGGGATAGCAGAGTTGGTTCGCACTGGATCGGCCGAGCGTGATTTTGTCGCGATCGAGGGGGACGGTGACAGTCTTGCCGTCGATATTCCGGATGACAAATTCGCCGGCGGCTTGTTTCGTAGGAGACAAACCGTTAGCGTATCACGCGCTCGGCGGGGGCAAAACAAGTCAGAAGTCAGAAGTCAGGAGTCAGGAGTCAGGAGCCAAGAGCCAGAAGTCAGGAGCCAGAAGTCAGGAGCCAGAAGTCAGGAGGGGCCTGCTAGTATTCATGCGTGTTTTAACCCTTCTTTCCTTCTGGCTGTTTCTCACGCTTCAGCTCACCGCGCAGATTGTGACGGGCGACGGAAGCGTGGTTTACTTTTTCTCCAACCTGGTTCCGCGCGGTAGCAATCTTGCATCAGCGACGCGGCTGTATCGGTACACCGCTGCAAAGGGCGTCGAGATCGAAGCGACGCTGCAACTCGACGGACTGGTGGACCGATTGGGGACACTCGAAACCTCGGCCGACGCGAGCCTGGTTTCGTACTGGAGCCAGCGTTCGCCGCTCAGTCCGAATCCTTTCTGTATTACCGACCCGACCTGTTATTACCCGATCACTTTCACGGGGCGGGTGGGGCCGGCGGACAAGCCGGGCACGTTCCCGCGCGCGGCTTCGGTGAATCGTTCGGGCCGCTATGCAGTCTTATACGACGACAAGGCGCCGCCGGAGCGGATCGATCTGGTGACTGGCGAACGCTTCAATGCCCGAACGGGTGTACTCGCCGCGCCGCAACAAGCGATGACAGCGGACGGGTCGCTCTTGATCGCAACCTATCCAAGCGACAACACTCAGAGCGACAACAAGAGCGTCCTCTTCCTGTCATCACCGTCCGGTCCAACGCCGGTGGGGACAATTGCGTTCGGGCGGGGATCGTCGTACTTCGTCACGCCGCCCTATCAATCCACCGCACAGGTTTCGGCGAATGGCGCGACCGTCGTGTGGGCGAATCGCAACGACAACACGATGCATGCGATTGACGTTCGAAGCGGGGTGGATCGCGTGATTCCGAATCCGGCGGGCTACATCACGCAATACTTGGTGACGGACGCGGGCGATCGGGTGCTGTTTCTGGCGCATGACGCGGGCGGTGGAGCGACGCAGCTTTATGTGGGCCGCACAGATGGATCGGCGACGTTTACCTTTCACGGAGCGCCGGAGGGAGTGTCTTCGGCGACGTTCACTAGCGACGGGTCTGCGATATTCGCGCTGACGGCGAGCTCGCGGCTGTTAAAGATCGACACGTTCGGCCTGGAGGCTACGGAGCTGATTCCCGAAACGCCGCAGATCTCGCTGCCAACGGGGGGCGCGCTGCGGGTGGCTCCTGGATCGTATTACCGGCTCACAGGGTCGGCACTGAATCGCAACGTGCGGATCGGGTCGACGGCGTTGCAGGTGCTGTCCGAGAAGCCGGAGGAGTTGCGTGTGCAGGTTCCCTTCGAGGCGCAGTCACTGAGTGACTATCTGCACATCGCGAGCGATTCGCCGCTGGAACAAGCCTTTCCAGCGGAGATTCGCACGTTATCGCCGAGGTTCCTGACGTATTTCGACGCGGCGATCAAGGATCCGCTGGATCAACAGGCTGTGGTAGTGCATGGAGATTATTCGGCGCTGGTCACGCAATCGAATCCGGCGAGGCTGGGCGAGACGCTGCACCTGTACTTGTCTGGCCTCGGTCCTGTGACGCCGCTGGTCGCGACCGGCGCGCCGTCGCCCGCAAGCCCTCCGGCGGTCGTCACGACGGGGGTCCAGGTCACCGCCTTCAACCAGGATGTGCCGGTTTTGTTTGTGGGGCTGGCGCCAGGCATGACCGGCGTGTATTTGATCAGCGTGAGGCTGCCCACGCGGCTCGAATTGCCGGAACCGATTATGGGCGGCGTGCCGCCGCAACTAACGACGGTGCTACTGCGGCTGATCCAAACCGGCGCGAGCGATCAGGCGTTCGCATTTTTCTGGACGATTCTTTAGTTGCGGGACCAGGAGGTCCCGCGCGGGCCTGGAGGCCCACCCCGCACAACGCTTACCTGCGATACCTTGACGATCTACAACAACGGGATGTATTGTAGATGGTCTAGGCGTCTATGGGTAAACCCAACGATCTGGTGCAGGGCACTCTGGACCTGCTCATTCTGAAGACCATTGCGCTGGAGCCGAAGCACGGCTGGGCGATCGCCAAGCGCATCCAACTGGTGTCGCGGGAGGTGCTGCAGGTGCAGCAGGGGTCGCTGTATCCGGCGCTGCACCGTTTGGAGCAGCAGGGCTGGATCAAAGCCTCATGGGGCGAATCGGAGACGGGCCGCAAGGCCAAGTTCTACGCGTTGACGCGCGCGGGGCGCACGCAGATGGAGCGTGAGCTGGCCAATTGGGAACGGCTCTCGGCGGCGATCAATCTGGTGACGGGGGGCGCAACGTGATGCGGTCCTTGGACAAACTTCGTTTGCGGGCGAGATCGCTGTTCCGGCGCTTGCGTGTGGAAGACGAACTCGCGGCGGAAATGCGCTTTCACCTGGAGCAGCAGATCGAAGAGAATCTGGCGGCGGGAATGACCGCGGACGAAGCGCGCCACGCCGCACTGCGAACGGTGGGTGGAATCGAGCAACTGAAAGAGGAGTGCCGCGATATGCGACGCGTGAACTGGATCGAGCATCTGGTGCAGGATTTGCGTTACGCGGCGCGGACGCTCCGCAAAAGTCCGGGGTTTACGACGGTGGCGGTGTTGTCGCTGGGCCTGGGGATCGGCGCGAATACGGCGATCTTCAGCCTGATGAACGCGGTGATGCTACGCAAGCTGCCGCTGCCCGAACCCGACCAACTGGTGCAGTTCATCTACACGGGCCCGACCGGCTGGAATAGCTGGTTCGGCTACACGCAGTTCGAACGATTCCGCGACCGCACGCAGACTCTTTCCGGCGTGGTAGCGAGCGTTCCTTTACGCCGGATCAGTGTAACGGCACGAGGCGGATCGGAGTTGTCGACGGGCGAGGTGACCACCGGCAACACGTTCGCCGTTTTAGGTGTGAATCCGCGGTTGGGCCGGCTGCTGAGTCCCATGGACGACGCGCCGGGGAGCGCGGTGGTGGTGCTCAGCAGCAACTACTGGCAGCGGCGCTTCGGCGCAGATCCAGCGGTGATCGGCGAGCCGGTTCTGATCAATCAGCTTCCCTTTACTGTGATCGGCGTGGCCCAACCGGAATTCTTCGGCGTCACCTTCGGCCAAGCGCCGGATTTGTGGATCCCGCTAAGGGCGCTGGACCAGATCGCGCCGCAGAAGAATCGCTGGACCCAGACTTTTACCAGTTGGATTCGAATCATGGGCCGGTTGAATCCGGGCGTGCAGCGGGATCAGGCGCAAGCGGAGCTGGACGTAATCCATCGGCAACTGTTGCTTGAGGAACTCGCGGCGTCGGACAAGGCGCGGAGCGAATCCATGCAGAAATTCGTTCAAGCGAGCCACCTGCAACTGAGGCCGGCCGCGAATGGGACGACGGCCGGGCTGCGCCGGCAGTATGAGCTGCCCCTGACGTTGCTGATCGCTGTGGCGGGACTGGTGGTGTTGATCGCCTGTGCCAACGTCGCGAATCTGCTGCTGGCGCGCGCGTCGGCGCGTCAACGTGAAGTGGCGGTCCGGCTGGCGCTGGGCGCGGGTCGTGGGCGAGTGCTTCGCCAACTTCTGACCGAGAACTTGCTCCTGTGGGGATTGGGCGGCGCGCTGGCTTTGGGGATCGCATGGTGGGGCAGCGCGGCACTTTTGCGCGGCGTCTCGACCGGCGCCGCCACGATCCCCGTGGACGTGCGGCCGGACTGGATGGTATTCGGATTCGCTGCGGCGGTGTCGCTCTCGACCGGCGTTCTGTTTGGAATCGCGCCGGCGCTGCGTGCGACGCGGATCGATCCGGGGCCGGCGATGAAAGACAATTCGCGGCAAACGACGCGATCGTCGCGCGGGTTGGATCGGGTGCTGGTGGTGGTGCAAGTCGCGCTCTCGCTGGCGTTGGTGGCGGGGGCAGGTTTGTTCGTCAAGACGGTGGTGAACTTGTGGACCATCAACCCGGGCTACGTTCGTGAAAATGTGCTGATGTTCTCGCTGGACGCGAGGCTTTCCGGGTATACGGATGACCAGAGCGCGGCGCTCCATCGGCAGCTGCTTTGGCGATTTCAGACCATCGGAAGTGTGAGTGCGGCGAGTGTTTCGGCGGTGCGCCCGGTGGACGATCAAGCGTATTTCATCGACATGGTCAGCAAGGTTGACGGGCGCGAGCTGGCAGACAGCGAACGAATCAAGGTTGCCTGGAACGCAATGGGGCCGGGATACTTCGCAACCTTGGGAACGCCGCTGCTGCTGGGCCGCGATTTCGAGCTGCGTGACGATAAGTCCGCACCGGAGGTTGTGATCGTAAACGAATCGCTCGCGGGGCGGGCCCTTCCAGGCGAGAATCCGATCGGACATCGTTTAGGGAAAGCGACCATCATCGGCGTAGTTAAAGATTCGATCTACGGGGAGCTGCGCGAAGCTCCGCGGGCGGTGCTGTACCACTCGGTTTTTCAGTCCGGCAATAGTAACCTCACGTACGAACTGCGCTATGCCGGCGACTTGACTGGCGTGCTGGAAGCGGCCCGTCGCGAGGTTGCGGCGGTGGATCGCAACCTACCGCTGTTCCGGGTGAAGACTCTGCGGGTGCAAGCCGAAGAGTCGCTGGTGAAGGAGCGGGTGGTGGCCATGTTGGCGAGCTTTTTCGGCGCGCTGGCGCTATTGTTGGCCTGCGTGGGGTTGTACGGCTTGATGGCGTACGCAGTGGTGCGGCGAACGGCGGAAATCGGGATTCGGATGGCGCTGGGCGCGCGCAGCCCGCAGATGATCTGGCTGGTGCTGCGTGAAACGCTGCTGCTGGCGACTGCGGGTATCGCGGTAGGGATTCCGGTAGTGCTATGGACCGCGCGCTACGTGAAAACCATGCTGTATGGAGTCACGCCGGCGGATCCATGGAACATCGGCCTGGCGGCGGTGACTATGGTCGGGGGCGCGATGCTGGCGGGTTATTTGCCGGCGCGGCGGGCGGCGGGGATCGATCCAATGGTCGCGTTGAGACAGGATTGAGAAAGACCCAGGCAGGCGAAACCGCCTGCCCCACCTCGAACCCTCAGACAGCGCGGGAGCCGGGTTTTAGCCAACGCAATGCGCGCGACGCCCAGATCAGCGGTGCCGCCGCTGCGATCGATGATGGACCCGGCGCGGGTGACTTCAGCGCCAGCCGCGCGCGCCAGCTCGATCACTTCGCGGGTACTGCCGCCGGTGGTGATCACGTCCTCGACCACGACCACACGTTCGCCAGGCTGGAGCGCGAAGCCGCGGCGCAGCGTCATCTTGCCCGCATCGCGCTCAGTGAAGATAAACCGGGAACCTAAAGCCCGGGCGACTTCGTGACCGATAATCAGCCCGCCGATGGCCGGCGACATCACCACCTCCGCCGGTCCGATCTGCGCAGCCAACTCGCGGCCGAACTGTTCCGCTAAGGCCGGGTGCTGGAGCACCAGCGCACACTGTAGGTATTCGTCAGAATGCAGGCCGCTGGTCAAACGGAAGTGGCCCTTGAGATAGGCGCCGGATTGTTCGAAGATAGGCAGGACAGCAGACACGAGAACACCATATTAATCAACGACAACAATCAACGACAACGCGCCAGGCCCAAACAAAAACGGGCACCTGTAACAGTAGCCGCACTGGCGGGCGTCATATCAGACGGGGAGGGTGAAGCTGTATCTCCCCTCAGGAGCATTCCAAGTTCATTATGAGTTCTTCGAGTCGCAAATGGATGTGGGTCGGTTTAGTGGTCGCCGCGGGCGTCGGGATCGGCGGCTGGGCGTTCTATCGCGACTCGCGCAAGGTGGATTACACCACGGTTAAGGTGGAGAAGGGCGATATTGAATCGACCATCTCGGCCACGGGCGCCTGCAACGCGGTGCTGACGGTGCAGGTGGGCAGCCAGGTATCGGGGTACATCGCCGACCTGAAGGCCGATTTCAACACCAAGGTAAGAAAGGGCGACGTCGTCGCGATTATCGAGCCCACCTTGTTCCAGGCCAAGGTGGACCAAGCCAAGGCCAACGTCGATTCCGCCAACGCGCAGGTGATCAACATGCGCGCGCAGATTGTGAAGGCGGAATCGGATATCGCCAGTGCGAAGGCCGCGGTGCTCAATCAGAAAGCCAATGTGATCAAGGCCCAGAGCGCAGTGTCGGACGCCAAGCTGAAATTGGCCAACCGGACCGGCCTGTTCACGCAGGGGATTCTCTCAAAAGACGACCGGGACACGGCGCAGGCGGTCTACGATCAGGCGGTGGCGGCGCTGGATGCGACGCAAGCGCAGGTTACAGCCGCGGACGCAAACGTCAAGTCGGCGGAGGAACAACGCGAGGTTTTGAAGTCGCAGCTCGTCTCCGCACAGGCGCAAGTGCGGCAACAGACCGCGATGCTGGCGGCGGCGCAGGTGGATCTGGATCACACCGTGATCCGCGCGCCGGTGGACGGAACGGTGGTCAAGCGCAGCATGGACAAGGGCCAGACGGTGGCGGCCTCGTTCTCGGCCCCCGAAATTTTCCAGATCGCGCAGGATTTGACCAAGATGCAGGTGGACGTAAACGTCGACGAATCGGACATCGGGCGCGTGAAAGAGACCCAGCAGGCCAATTTCACAGTGGACGCATATCCCGGCGTCACTTTTCCGGGACGGGTGCAGCAGATCCGGCACGCACCGATGAATGTGCAAAACGTGATCACCTACGACGTGGTGGTTTACGTGGACAACAGCGACCTGAAGCTGTTCCCGGGCATGACGGCCAGCGTCAAGATTCTTACCGACAAGCTGGTGGGTACGTTGAAGGTCCCCAGCGCGGCACTGCGTTTCCGTCCGCCGGATGCGCCCGTGAAGGGCACCGGTGGTGGCAAGGGTCGCGGCGGGGCGGCGCAGATGCAAACGGTGTATGTGCTGGGTGACGACCTGAAGGCCAAGCCGGTGCGCGTGCGCCTGGGTCCAGGCGACGGGAATTTCGTCGCGGTGGTGGGCGGCGACCTCCATGAAGGCGACAAGCTGATCACGGCCATCTCGGGCGGCGGGGCGGCGCCCAAGGCTGCTGGGGGCGCGCCTCCGGGCTTCGGCGGTGGGGGCGGCGGCAAGGGCGGGCCGAGGTTCTAGAGAGAAAGCCGCAGATAGACGCAGATGGACGCAGATACGACACTTAAGCTTGATTCGTGTTCATTCGTGTTTATTCGTGGCTAAAAGGCTTTTTGTGACCAAAGAACCCAGCGGCGAACTCATCCGCATCGAAGACGTTCACAAGACCTATCACATCGGCGACATGAAGGTGCATGCGCTGAGGGGATTCTCCCTATCCATCGAGCGCGGGACCTTCGTGGCCATCATGGGTCCCTCGGGGTCGGGCAAATCGACCTTCATGAACATCGTGGGCTGCTTGGATAAGCCGTCCAGCGGCGAGTATTATCTGGACGGCGTGAGCATTTCGAAGATGCATCGCGACCAGCTCGCCGACATCCGCAATAAGAAGGTCGGGTTCGTGTTTCAGCAGTTCAATCTATTGGCGCGCACCACGGCGCTCGAGAACGTAGAGCTGCCGCTGCTCTACAGCGAAGAGAAAGACCAGAAGGAATTCAAAGAGCGGGCCATGAAGGCGTTGACCGCGGTGGGCCTTGCCGACCGCTCCGATCATCACCCCAGTCAGCTTTCGGGCGGACAGCAGCAGCGCGTGGCGATCGCGCGTTCGCTGATCAACAATCCGCAGTTGATTCTGGCGGACGAACCGACCGGCGCGCTGGACTCGAAGACCAGCGTGGAGATTATGGCCATCTTTCAGCGCCTGAATCACGAGCAGAACATCAGCATCGTGGTGGTGACCCACGAACCCGACATCGCGCATTACGCCGATCGCATTATCGTGTTCAAGGACGGCAAGGTGCTGAGCGACGAGCCGGTGCCTGAACCGCGCAACGCCGCGAAAGAGTTGAGCGAGTGGCCGGTGGATGAAGACGACGAAGAGGAGCCCGCGGCATGAACAAGATTTTCCCCAGTATGAAGATCGCATTTCGCGCCCTGCGGGTGAACAAGCTGCGCAGTGCGCTGACCATGCTCGGCATTATCATCGGCGTCGGCGCGGTGATCGCGATGGTGGCGGTAGGGTCGGGCGCGACCGCGCGCATCCAGCAGCAGATCGCCTCCATCGGATCGAACGTGATCATCGTCATGTCGGGATCGGTGACCAGCGGCGGCACGCGCATGGGTTTCGGACAAGGGCAGACGCTGACCGAGGATGACGCGCGGGCGGTGGGGGCGGCGGCAAGGGCGGGCCGAGGTTCTAGAGAGAAAGCCGCAGATAGACGGACGTCGATTCAGGGCACCACGCCCGAGTACCTCACCATTCGCGACATGACCATCCAGAACGGGCAAGCGTTCACGCAACAGGACGTGGACGCGGCGACCAAGGTCGCGGTGCTGGGCAAGACCGTGGTCGACAATCTGTTCAATGGCGAAGATCCGGTGGGCAAGATCATCCGCGTGAAGGCGGTGCCGTTCACAGTGGTCGGCGTTTTGGTGCCCAAGGGGCAATCCGTCACCGGACAGGATCAGGACGACATTATCGTGGTTCCGCTGAGCACAGCCAAGAAAAAAGTGATCGGGTCGAGCATGGCGAATGCGCAGTCCGTGCAGCAGATCATGGTGCAGGGCCGCGACGGCATGACCAAGGTCGCCGAGGAGCAGGTGAAGGGGCTGTTGCGGCAGCGGCACCGCCTGCAACCCAACGCGGACGACGACTTCAACGTTCGCAACATGGAAGAAGTGTTCGCGGCGCAGGAAAGCTCGGCGGAAGTGATGTCGATCTTATTGGCTTCGATCGCCAGTGTGTCTCTAATCGTGGGCGGCATCGGGATCATGAACATCATGCTGGTGTCGGTGACCGAGCGGACCAAGGAAATCGGATTGCGGCAGGCCGTGGGCGCGAAGACCAAAGATATTCTGGCGCAGTTCCTGGTAGAAGCGGTGACACTGTCGGTGCTGGGCGGGACCATCGGGATCGTTCTGGGGGTGACGGCTAGCATTCTGATTTCCTATTTCGCCGAGTGGCACACGCTGGTGAGCCCCGGGTCGATCATCCTGGCATTTGTGTTTTCGGGGCTGGTAGGGGGGTTCTTCGGGTATTATCCGGCGCGCAAGGCGGCGTTTCTGGATCCGATTGAGGCCCTCCGCTATGAGTAGCAGGCTTTGCCTGCTTTTGGGTGGCGTGGCGGGAAGCGGTAGGTTGTTTTGATGGGGCTCGCGGCGGGGTGTTCGAGTCGCGCGCCCTCCAATTGTGCGCACCGCGTCCCGAAATCGGACAGTGCCCCGGCTGGTAACTACAGTGCTTTCAATCTGAAGATGCTGGCAGTCGGGATGCAATGATACGCTGAAACAATCGTCTTGTAAGTATCGTAGATCAAAGAAGTCGCAGGTTGCAGTCCACAAGGAAACATGATGAAACAGGTTCAATCTCTGATTGCCGTGCTGTGCGTGCTGCTGTTGGCAGCGCCCGCCGGCTTCGCGCAGGATTCCGCGCCCACGCCGACGGTGCAAATGGAGAACATTCCGCACCACTGGTATTCGCCTTTCACCCATAAGTATCAATGGCGTGAGGCGCCATCGGTGAACGTCTCAAACTCCGGACGCATCGACGCGCTGATGCGCGCGGGCCAGTTGTATCTTTCGCTAAACGAAGCCATTTCGCTGTCGCTCGAGAACAACATCGACCTCGAAATTCAGCGCTACAATTTCGCCTTGGCGGATACGGACCTGTATCGCGCCCGCTCGGGATCACCGATTCGCGGCGTATCGGCGGGCCAGGGGCTGGTGGGCAGCAGCGGCAGTCCACTGGGACCGGCGGCTGAACAGCACCATGCAATGGGGTCACCGGACTTCGCCGCAGCAGAATACGATTACGACCGGGACTACTTCGCTGGTGACCACCAGCAAGCTGTTCAACTACGGGGTTACGGAAGGCTTCGCCACCGGTGGCAGCGCGACGCTGTCCTACAACAACACTCTCGCAAACGCCAACTCGCCGTCCAACAACCTGAATCCGGCGACTAACTCGGCGCTGGATTTGCAGATCACCCAGCCCCTGCTGCAAGGCTTCGGCCTAGCACTGAATAACCGGCCGATTAAGGTCGCGCGCAACAACCTGCGCGTGACGGACCTGGGGTTCCAGCAACAGGTGATGAACACGGTTGCACAGGTGGTCAATGCCTACTGGTTGCTGGTCAGCTTTAACGACAACGTCAGCGTGAAGAAACAGGCCCTGGCGCTGTCCGAGCGGTTGTACAGCGATAACAAGAAGCAGGTGGAGATCGGCACGCTGGCTCCCATCGAAATCGTGCGTGCCGAAGCCGAGGTGGCCAGCCGCCAGCAGGACCTGACCGTGGCGCAAACCAACGTGCTGCAGCAGGAAACGCTGCTCAAGAATCTGATCAGCCGCAACGGAATCGCGAATCCGACGTTGGAGGACGCACGCATCGTATGTACCGATCGCATCCGCATTCCGGACGTCGAGCCGGTGATCCCGGTTCAGGATCTGGTGGCGAAAGCGCTGGACAAGCGGCCGGACTTGGCGCAGAGCCGCATCCAGATCGATAACACCAAGATCGTGCTGCAAGGCACGCGTAATTCAATGCTGCCGTCCCTCAACCTGTTCGCCGACGTGCGCAATTCTGGCTTGGCCGGAACGGTGAATTCGCAGCCCGATCCCCGCACCGGCCTCATTCCGAGTCACAGCCAACTCGATCCGTTCTTCATCGGCGGCTATGGCAGCGTTCTGAGCCAGTTGTTCGGCCGCAACTTCCCGGATTACTCGGTGGGCGTGGCGTTGACCATCCCGCTGCGCAATCGCGCGGCGCAAGCCGACATGGCGACGCAGCAATTGAATCTGCGCCAGAATGAACTGTCACTTCAGAAGCTGATCAATTCGATCCGCAGCGACGTGGCGAATGCGCTGATTGGCGTGCAGCAGGCGCGCTCACAGCATCAGGCGGCGGTCAAGAGCCGCGTGCTGCAGGAGCAGACCCTGGACGCCGAGCAGAAAAAGCTGGCGCTGGGCGCCTCGACCATCTACCAGGTGATTCAGGCGCAGCGCGATCTGGCGACGGCGCAGGGCCTGGAGGTTTCGGCGCTCGCGACCTACGCGCAGGCGCGCACACAGCTCGATGTCGCGACCGGCGCGGTGCTGGATGCGAACAACGTCGAGGTGGGCGAAGCGAAAGTGGGCAAGGTCGCGAAGCCGCCGGCGCCGATTCCGGACCTCACCAATCCGAACAACAACAACAATCCCAACAACGCGAAGAACAAGTAGTCCTAAGTTCGACCAACCACGAAGATGGGTGGGCGGAAACGCCCGCCCTTTTTTTTGGGCTTGACGCGCCTGGGTGTCGCGGGTGCGAAGATCGCGATCCAGGGAGATCGCTTCACTACCACTGGGATGGGCGCGCAGTATAACGGAGCGGTTCAATTGGACGAGTCGAAGACGCCGCCGCAGATCGACCTGAAGTTTGAGTCGGGCCCGGAAAAGGGCAACACGAACCTGGGGATCTATGAGCTGGACAGCGACACCTGGAAGCTCTGCCTCGCGACGCGCGGCCCGGCGCGGCCGGCAACGTTCGCGACGAAACCGGGCACGGGAATCGCACTCGAAGTGCTGCAGCGGGCCAGCTAGCGCTGCAGACGCCGGAAGGCCCGGCGCATCGAATCGGCGCTGCCGAAACCGGCGCGCATCGCGGCCTCCTTCAAGCTGTAACCCGAGCCTTCGATCAGCATTTGCGCGGCATCCACGCGTGCCTGCTCGACGAAGCGCGCGGGCGTGACGCCCTTCTCAGCGGTAAATACGCGCGCGAAATGGCGCGGGCTCATGCCGCAATGCCGCGCCAGAACTTCCACACTTAGATCCTCGCGAAGATGATCGAGGATCCAGCCGTGCAGGTCCTCAATGGGGCGGCGGGCGCTGCTTTGCGCCGCCAGCACACTGCTGAATTGGGATTGCCCACCCGGACGGCGCGCAAACATCACCAGGTCGCGTGCGATCTTGAGGGCCGCGGCCGCGCCCTGGTCTTCCTCCACCATGGCCAACGCCAGATCCAGGCCCGCCGTCACGCCGGCCGAAGTGTACACGTTGCCGTCCTTGATAAAGATCGGCTCCGGGTCCACCTGGACTTTCGGAAACATCTCCTTAAGGCCGCGGCACCAATCCCAGTGCGTCGCCGCGCGGCGGTCGTCAAGAATTCCGGCCGCGGCCAGCAGGTAAGCGCCGGTGCAGACCGATCCGATGCGGCGCACGCGCTTACTCATGCCTCCGAGCCAGTCGAGAAATGCGGGTTCGCAGAGCAGTTGCTCGGCGCCATCGCCCCCCGGGACCATGAGTGTGTCTACCGGGCCCTCGATGCTCCGATAGCTGGCCGCACCGGACATGGTCAGGCCGCAACTGGAACCCACGAGCCCAGCGGAATCGGAGGAAACCAGGTCGACTTGGTAGCCGCCCGCGCGCGCAAAAATCTCAAACGGTCCGGTGAGATCGATGATCTCGACCGGCGAAACAGCGGCGAAAACGACGCGGCGCATGCCGTCTATTGTAGACATTCGTAAATTAGACGTGGTGAGTTAGACGATGGATGGCAGAATCTGTCGCGCAAAAGTCCGCCGCGGCGGGGAGACCAGCGCGACACTGAAGCGTATAGGAAACATGACGTTTCACAGCCTGCTTCAGGATATTCGCTACGGCCTGCGCGTTCTGCTCAAGAATCCCGGTTTCAGCCTGGCCGCGATCGTGACACTGGCGCTGGGAATCGGCGTCAACGCGGCGATCTTCAGCGTGGTTTACGGGGTGCTGTTGCGTCCCTTGCCGTATCAGCACGGCGGCCGGCTGGTGGTGCTGAATCAAGAGGTCCCGCGGGCGAACGCCGGCACGATTCCGTTCTCCGCACACGACGTGTTCGACTATCGCGACAACAATAAGACGCTGGATGCGGTGGTGGAGCATCACACCATGAATTTCCTGCTGCTGGGTCCGGACAGCGCGGAGCGAGTGAATACAGCGGTGGTGTCGGCGAACTTTTTCGACGTGCTGGGCGTGAAGCCGGTGCTAGGCCGGAGCTTCGTAGCGGACGACGAAAAACACGGCGCAGACGCGGTGCTGATGCTGAGCTATCAGTACTGGAAGGGGCGTTTCGGCGGCGCCACCAACATTGTTGGAAAGGTCTTCCAGATGAATAACCGGCCGCACACGGTGATCGGCGTGCTGCCAGGAATTCCGCAGTATCCGGTGGAGAACGACGTCTACATGCCCACGTCGGGTTGCCCGTTCCGATCGTCGGCAGCCTTCATTCAGAACCGGCAGGCGCGCATGATGACGGCCTTCGGGCGGCTGAAAGAAGGCGTGACGCTGGAACAGGCGCAAGCCGATCTGGGGACAATGGGCGCTAACCTGATGGCCTCGTACCCGGAGGCGTATCCGAAGCAATATGGCTACCGGATGGCGGTGGCGCCACTACAACAGGAGCTGACCAAGCGCGCGCGCACCACCTTTCTGGTGCTGCTGGCCGCAGCGGGTTTCGTACTGCTGATCGCCTGCGCGAACGTCGCAAATCTTCTTTTGGCCCGGCTGTTGAAAGTGGAGCGCGAGTTGGCGGTACGCACCGCGCTCGGCGCGAGCAAGGCTCGCCTCATCCGACAGCTGCTTACCGAGAGTATGCTGCTGGCTCTCGCGGGTGGTGCGGCGGGCCTTGCACTGGCTCCCAGCGCGATGGCGATCCTGGTGAAGTTCGCCGAGAGGTTTACCACGCGCGCCGCGGAAGTCCACTTGGACGCCCCGGTACTGATTTTCACGGCGGTAGTCTCGCTGCTGACCGGCGTGCTGTTCAGCATCGCACCCGCGTTTTCGTCGAGCAGCAACGTGGCGGAATCGATCAAGCAGGGCGCTGGGCGCGGCACCACCAACCGCGGGGGTCAGAGATTGCGGGCGCTGCTGGTGGTTTCGCAGGTGGCGGTGTCGTTCGTGTTGCTGATCGGAGCGGGCCTGATGACCCGCAGCTTCGTGCGGCTGGAGCAGGTGAATCCCGGTTTCCGTCCGGATCATTTACTGGCGCTGCGTGTGAGTCCGAACTTTACGAAGTACAACACGCCGACGCAGTCTCAGACGCTGGCCGATAACATCATGATTAAGGTGGGTGGAGTGGGGGGCGTGGAATCGGTGGCGATGACGTCGAATTTTCCGTTCAATCCGGGCACGGTCGCCACCGGCCCGAACTCGACCAGCTTCGAAATCGAAGGCAAGCCGGTTTCTAAGGGCGAAGCGGCGCCGCTGGTTTCGACCATGGTGGTGACCGCGAACTATTTCCAGACTATCCGACAGCCGTTGTTAAGCGGCCGCGATTTCACCGACCATGACGACGGGAAATTCCAGGTCGCAATCATCAACCAGACCATGGCCAAGCATCGTTGGCCGAATGAAAATCCGATCGGACGGCGCGTAACTTTCAGCCAGGGCCGCATCTGGGCGACCATCGTCGGCGTGGTGGGTGACGCGAAGGAGTACGGGCTGGACCGCGAGACGCGCGACGAGCTGTATCAACCCGCTCGGCAAGCCGGGTTTGTGGGCAACATGGTGATCCGGACTACTGGCGAACCAATGACCGTACTGACGGCGGTACGTCAGGCGCTGCACGACGTGGATCCGCAACTGGCGGTGGATCGGATCAACTCGATTGAGGGGTTCCAGCGGGAATCGGTAACGGCGCCGCGCGTGACGGCGACCTTGCTGGGGCTGTTCGCCGCTCTGGCCATGATCATCAGTGCGAGCGGGATTGCGGCGGTGATGGCGCTGTCGGTGAGCCAGCGCACCGGCGAACTGGGGATTCGCATGGCGCTGGGCGCGTCGCGGCAATCGATCATCGCCATGGTGGTAAGGCAGGGCCTGACGATGGCGCTGATCGGGACAGCGCTGGGAATCGCGGGGTCGCTGGGCCTAACGCGGCTGATGGAGAAGCTGCTGTTCTCGACCAGCCCGACCGACCCGGTGACGTTCGTCCTGGTGTCGTTGCTGTTCATCACGGTGGCAGCAGTTGCGTGCTTCGTTCCCGCGCGGCAGGTGACGGCGATCGATCCGTTGACGGCATTACGCCAGGAATAGTCGCACCACAGACTGCGTTCGCGTCGACCAAAGGAGGCATAGCCTCGGTGGTGCAAGTGGTTGAAAATCACCGGTAAAAGCCGCAAGGGGAGAGGCCCGATCCGGTAAGTCTTTCCAAGCCTGTGTGTTGAGACGAGGGACAGGGCTTGGCGTAGGTTGGCGTGCTGCCAGATTTCAATAGTTTGCAGGCGGGTGGAGGTTGCGTCCCAGGTTGGCACCGCGATTGCAAAGTAAGAGGGCGTGAAGAAAAACATGAGGGCTCAAGGAATGATGGTTGATCCCACCATAAAACCCTCAATAGAAGTTTCCCAAACCCTAAACCTCAACTTTCCCCTGTAACCCGCCCGACCTAAATTCCTTGAGCCTTTAAGGGCCCTTTTCAGCTAGTGTAGTGAATCACAGATCTTCGGGACGCAGCCCGGTGCTTTTGGCGATCTCGGCCAGAGCGACCGGCCCGACTTCCTCTTTGTCGTGGTAAGCGAAGCGGTATTGAGGCCAACCCTCGCGGCGCAGCGTTCGATGCGAGCCGGATGCACGGACGACTCTCCAACCAATGCGTTCAAGGGCGGCGAGGACGCGAAGCGACTTGGTCGCGGGCCAAACGCTCAGGCAGCGATGGAGAATTGTAGCAGGTCGGCGGCGGGACTCATTTCGCCGTGCTCGATTTCTTCTGCGATAACACGCAGTGCGAGCGCCTTGACCTTGAGCGTGGCTTCTTCCGAAGTTGCCCCGTACACGGTGACACCGGGCAACTCGGGGACGTCGCCAATCCAGCGACCGTCCGCCTCGCGCAGCAACCGGATGGTGAGTTGCATACGCCCATGGTAACAGGCGACGTTCGCGCGCGGTTCTAATAGCCCAAAATGCGATCCGCCTCCGCCACGATATTTTCTACCTGCGGCAGGATCTCGTTCTCCAACACTGGGTGATAGCCGACCCAAGTATCCAGCGCGCCGACGCGGCCAATCGGGGCGTCGAGATACTCGAATAATTCATTCGAAATGCGGGCGGCAATCTCCGCTCCATATCCGAAAGAAAGACAATCCTCGTGAACGATCAATACGCGGCTGGTCTTCTCGACCGACGCGCGGATCGATTCCCAATCGTAGGGCGCGAGCGTTCGCAGGTCGATCACTTCCACGGTTCGGTCGGGATTGCGGCGCTCGACATCCAAAGCCGCCTGCAGCGATTTCTGCACCAGCGCGCCATAAGTAATGATGGTCAGACGCGAGCCGGTCTTGGCGATCTTCGCCTTACCGAACGGAATCGTATAGTCGGGGCCGGGGTGCGGCGAGCGGTTGTACGGCTCGCGATACAGCCGCTTGTGTTCGAGAAATAGCACGGGGTCGTCGGAACGAATCGCGGTGCGCAAGAGGCCGCAGGCGTCCAGGGCGTTGGACGGAAACACCACCCGCAGGCCGGGAATGTGCGTGAAGATGCACTCGCCGTTCTGGCTGTGATAAATCGCGCCGCCGTTTAAATACCCGCCGATCGCAACGCGAATCACCATCGGCGCGGCGAACTTGTTGTTCGAGCGCCAGCGCAGCGTGGCCAGCTCGTCGCGGATCTGCATCATGGCCGGCCAGATGTAATCGAAGAACTGAATCTCGACCACCGGCTTCACGCCGCATACGGCCATGCCGATACCGCGGCCGACGATAGACGCCTCGGCGATCGGCGAATTGAAACAGCGCGTGGAGCCGAACGCGATTTGCAATCCCTGCGTCGCTTTGAAGACGCCACCCTTGCCTTTCACCTCGGAGAGATTCGCCTCGCGGCTGCAATCGGCCACGTCCTCGCCGAAGACGACCATACGATCGTTGCGGCGCATCTCCTCGTGCAGCGTGAGGTTGATCGAATCGAATCGCGGCGCGACGTCGAACTCGGCCGACGTTGGATCGACGCGGTCGGAATAAAGATGCAGCAGCGCGGAGCCCTTGGGCGGCGGATCGGACTTGAGCGCGCGCTCGGTGGCCTCCGCGATCTCCATGTCGACTTCGTGCGTCACCGATTCGATGGTGCGCGAATCGGCCAGCCCATTTTCGATCAGCCACTTGGGAAAGCGCACGATGCAATCGCGCTGGGCTTCCTCGGCGCGCTCGGCGGCGCATTTGTAGAGCTTCTCGTCATCAGAAAGCGAGTGCGAGTAAGGGCGCGTACACGTAGCCCGAACCAGCACGGGCGATTGCTCGCGTCGGCAATGCTCCACGGCTTCCGTCATCGTTGCGAAGGTCGCCGGGAAATCGGTGCCGTCGCAATTGAAGATGCGCAGGTGCGGGAATCCGGTGACGAGCTTGGAAATGTCGCCGCCGGCGGTTTGATTTTCGACCGGAACGGAAATGGCGTAGCCATTGTCTTCCACCAGGAAGACGATCGCCAGGCGCTCCAGACAAGCGATGTTGAGCGATTCCCAGAATTCGCCTTCGCTGGTGGCGCCGTCGCCGGTGGTGACCAGCGTGATCGCGTCGGATTGCGGCTCGAAACGCCGCACCGCGCCCGCGCAACCGACCGCGTGGAGAAACTGCGTGCCGGTGGGTGACGATCCGCTGACGATGTGCAGCGCGGGGTCGCACCAGTGCGAGGGCATCTGGCGGCCGCCCGACGCAGGATCCGCCGCGGCCCCGACCGCACCCAGCAGCATCTGGTCGCCGGTGACGCCCAGCGCTAGACTCAGCGCGCGGTCGCGATAGTAGAGACAAAACCAGTCGTGTCCCGGCCGCGTGGCGAGCCCGGCGGCCGCGCCGATGGCTTCGTGTCCCGCGCCGCTGATCTGGAAAAAGATCTTGTTCTGCCGTTTGAGCAGGATCTCCCGGTCATCGATGCGGCGGGAGAGGTACATGATGCGGAATGCACGGATCAATTCGTCGCGCCCGAGCCTGGTGGGGAGTGCGCTGCCGTTCTCCGATGTAAGATCCGCTTCCGCCGATGTGCCGCTAGGCAGAGTCGTGCTGGTAAGCATGTCGCTACAAGTTTATCGCGGGCGCGACCGCCCGCGCGTCCGGGGCCCGAGTTGATAGAATGAAATTTCTTCGCGGTTCGCGATCCATCACGATTTAAGAACGGAGCGTCATGGCGGTTACGGGTGCGGGACTAGAGGGCGTGGTTGCGACTTCGTCGCAGATCTGTTTCATCGACGGCGACGCGGGCGTCCTGAGTTATCAGGGCTTCAACATTCACACGCTGGCCGAAAAAGCGACCTTCGAAGAGGTCATTTACCTGTTGTGGCACGGACGGCTGCCCAAGCTAGCGGAGCTAAATGAGCTGAAAGCGTCGCTGGTTGCCGCGCGCCCGATTCCCGCCGAGGTGACCGCGTTTCTGAAGGGCTCGCCCAAGGCCGTTCCCATGGACGCGCTGCGCACGGCTGTTTCGATGCTCTCGCTGTACGATCCGCTGGCGCGCGACAACTCGCAGGAAGCCAGCGTGAAGAAAGCGGTGAATTTGATGTCGCAGACCGCGACCATCGTCACCACCTTCGATCGGCTGCGCAACGGCAAGGAAGTGGTGCCCGGCGATCCCAAGCTCGGCATGGCGGCGAATTTTCTCTACACGCTAACAGGGACCAAGCCCGACGATGTGATGGAGCGCGCCTTCGACATCGCGCTTATTCTGCATGCCGACCATGAACTGAACGCGTCCACTTTCGCGGCGCGCGTGGTCGCCGCCACACTCTCCGACATACATTCCGCGGTCACCGCCGGAATCGGCGCGCTCAAAGGTCCGCTGCACGGCGGCGCGAATGAAGACGTGATCAAAATGCTGCTCGAAGCCGGGTCTTCGGAGAAAGCTATCGAGCACATCAAGTATCGGCTGGCCAATAAACTCAAGGTCCCGGGTTTCGGCCATCGCGTGTATCACACCATCGATCCGCGCGCGACGCATCTGGCGGCGCTCTCCGAAGAACTGGGCAAGCGCACCGGCCACGTGGATCTGTACCTGACCTCGAAACTGATCGAGCAGCACATGAAGTCGACCAAGAATCTCAACGCCAATGTCGATTTCTATTCGGCGTCGGCCTACTATTCGCTGGGGATTCCAATCGATCTGTTCACGCCCATTTTCGCGGTCAGCCGCATGAGTGGGTGGACTGCCCACATCCTGGAACAGTACTCGAACAACCGCCTGATCCGCCCGCGTGCCGATTACACCGGCGCTCCGGTCGGTAGCCCGTGGGTGGAGATTTCGTCGCGTTAATTCCGAAAGGGGTCGGTGGCCAGTGGTCACTGGCCATTGACCATGCACGATCTAAATTTCTTCCGAAATAACTTGGACGCCGTTGCGGCACGCCTTGCGGATCGCGGATTCGCGCTGGATATCGATTCCTTCCGGACACTCGATTCCGAACGCCGCGCCGCGCTTACCGAAGCCGAGTCGCTGAAAGCGCATCGCAATGCCGAATCGCAGGAGATCGCCAAACTTCGCAAGGCCGGTCAGGATACCGCCGAGCGGCAGCAGCAAGTTCGCTCGCTGGGCGAGCGGATCGCCGCGCTGGACGACAAAGCCAAGGCGCTGGACGATCGCTTCCGCGAACTGTTGGCCGGCGTTCCGAACACGCCGCACGCCTCCGTGCCCACGGGAAAAAGCGCCGAAGACAATGTGGAGGTCCGCCGCTGCGGCACTCCGCCCGCGTTTTCTTTCACGCCGAAAGCGCATTGGGATCTAGGCCCCGACCTCGGCATTCTGGATTTCGAGCGAGCCGGGAAGATCACCGGCGCGCGCTTCGCAGTCTACATGGGCCTGGGCGCGAAGCTCGAGCGGGCGCTGATCACCTTTATGCTGGACGTGCATACGCAACAGCACGGCTACACCGAAGTGCTGCCCCCATTTATTGCGAACAAGGACAGCTTCTACGGAACCGGCCAGTTACCCAAGTTCGAGCAGGACCTGTTCAAGCTTGCGGGCACCGATTACTACCTGATCCCGACCGCCGAAGTGCCGGTGACGAATCTGCATCGCGACGAAACTCTGGATCTGGAATCTCTGCCCATTAAGTACTGCGCCTACACGCCTTGCTTCCGCAGCGAAGCGGGATCTTACGGACGCGATGTGCGCGGCATCATTCGTCAGCACCAATTTCAGAAGGTCGAGCTGGTGAAGTTCGCGCGCCCGGAATCCAGTTACGACGAGCTGGAATCTCTCACGCGCGACGCCGAGGACATCTTGGTTCGGCTGGGCCTGCCGTATCGGACCGTAGTACTGTGCACCGGCGACATGAGCGCAAGCTCCGCGAAGACATATGACATCGAGGTCTGGCTGCCGGGGCTGAACGAGTACAAGGAAATCTCCTCCTGTTCGAATTTCGAGGCGTTTCAGGCCCGCCGGGCGTCCATTCGCGCCAAGTCTGGGAAAGACAAAGCCGATTACGTTCACACGCTGAATGGCAGCGGCCTCGCCGTCGGGCGCACCTGGCTGGCGATCGTCGAAAACTATCAGCAGGCCGATGGCAGCGTGGTGGTCCCCCAGGCGCTGCGCCCCTACATGGGCGTGGAAGTGATTACACGCCGAACCTGATTTCGCGTCGAGCAACAAGAATATCCGCTTCAGATCGTGCAACTTCGCGCTTTTCGCGCCGGGTCCACGCACGCACTGCCTCCTAGACTTAGGCCGCGGAGGAGAGCGGCATGGGCACATTCAAACGACTGGCGGCGATGGTGGTGTTGCTGGCGGGCGCGGCTTGGGGTCAGCCAGCGCTGACCACCATTCAGGATATTCTCTACACGGCCAACGGTCAGCGTTTCAACGGAACATTGTTCATAAGCTGGAACAGTTTTCAGGCGGCTGACGGAACCAACATCGCCAGCTCCAGCATCACGCTCAACATCGTCAACGGAGCCTTGAGTGTGCAACTGGTGCCCACCACCAACGGCTCCGCCGGGGCGCAGTACATCGTGGTTTACAACAGCCGCGGGCGCACTCAGTTCACGGAAATCTGGGCCGTTCCGCCCAGCAGTTTTCCGCTGCGCGTGCGCGATGTGCGCGTCACCTCCGGGACCGTGATCGGCCCGCCGCCCGTTACCAGTCCGGTGCAGATCGCGGACGTGGTCGGCTTAAGTAATGAACTGGCAGTGCGTCCCATGAAAGGCGTGAGCTTTACGATCGGACGGGCGGCCATCATCAATCAGGCCGGACAAATTGACGGTGCTTCGGGCAATCTCGGCGATTGCGTGCGCGTCGATGGCAGCTCGGGGCCGTGCGGCGGCGGGGGTGGAGGCGTGGCAGCGCTGTTCGCCGATGGAGAGACTCCCTCGGGCACTATCGACGGTTCGAACACCACCTTCCTGTTGAACTTCGCCCCGTCACCGGCCTCCAGTCTGGAGCTTTACCGGAACGGTCTGCTGATGAAAACCGGCGTGGACTACGGTCTCGCGGGCCGGATCGTCACCTTCTTCCTCGCATCCACGCCCCAAGCGGGCGATCTGCTGCAGGCCAGTTATCGTTATGGAGATCCGAACAACACGTTGGGCACACTGACCAGTCCGCAGGTAGTGTGCAGCAGTCCGGGAGGAACCACTTCCGCGACCGCATCGACACAATTGGGAAGCTGCACGATTCCGGCGGGCCTGCTCGGTGCGGGCGACCGGATTGAAGTTCTGTTCCAGTACAGCCACGTCGGGGCATCGATAGGATTCACAGGCGAGATTAGATTCGGCGCCACAACCCTGGTCTCGCGGGCGGGCGGTTCGAGCGAAACCGCGTTGGTGGGCCGCCTCGAGTTGGGCATTCTTGCAGGCAGCCAGGCCTGGAGCCTGCAGACTTGGGGAGCCGGTCTGAGCCTGG
>WNFL01092419.1_pt1 | contig 25298 bp, 18 predicted proteins | sample 5400361 | NCBI WGS metagenome assembly WNFL01 (sample SAMN13153351, study PRJNA577476) | soil metagenome | isolation source: 40 cm soil on Douglas fir-dominated hillslope | place: USA:California | collected 2013-09-17
TGGGATAACGCGTCGACGATTGCGCTGGAAGTGGAGCGGCCGCAGAGAACGTATCCGAAAGCGATGATTGCAGCGGTGATCCTGGTCTCGCTGACGTACGTGCTGCCATTTGCCGCGGTATACCTGGCGGGCGTGCCGGCAGCGGCGTTCGCGGGTGAAGGAGCTTGGGCGCAGGTGGCCGGGTTGGTGGGCGGCACCTGGCACGGCGCAAACTGGCTGGGATTTTTGCTGGTGCTGGGCGGAATGATGAGCGCGTTTGGGATGTTCAATGCGCTGGTGATGAGCTATTCGCGGCTGCCGCTGGCGATGGCTCAGGACGGAATGCTGCCGAAGGTATTTGGCAAAACGCATGCGAAGACGCGAGCGCCGTGGGTGGCGATTGTGGTGCTGGCGACGGGATGGGCGCTTTGCCTGGGATTGGGATTTGAGCGGCTGGTTACGCTGGACATTATTCTGTATGGGGCGAGCTTGATGCTGGAGTTTGTGACGCTGGTGGTGCTGCGGATTCGGGAGCCGGAGCTGAAAAGAGAGTTCCGCGTGCCGGGTGGAGTGGTCGGCACGGTTTTGATTGGAGTGTTTCCGCTGTTGGTGCTGGGCTTGGCTGTTCTGCATGGCGGGAGCGAGACCGTGCTGGGGATGAATGGCTTGGTATTTGGAATGGTGATCATTGTTACAGGATTTGCGGTGTACTTGGCGACGGGGAGGCTCCGCCGGCGGGGGCTGCGGCCAAAGATAGTAGAGCACGTCGAAACTGCGTAAGGAAAATTGCTGTTTCGTTGTGGAACGTCCGGCTCGGAAACGAGCCGGACGTTTTCTTTTTAGGAGAGAGAATCTAACGCACCCTTCGCGAGCTTCAGGGTAAAGAGACGCTGAGTTCGCGGAGCAACGCAGCGAAGATAATCGAAAGGGTAGATACAACGGTGCTGAATTAGGAGCAGAGAAGACAAGAAAAGGGTGATGTATACTCGCGGTTCTTTGTTCGCAGGGGTTTCGGTCGGAGATGCTCTCGTGAAATATTTTTTCGGTGTGGTCTTTTTGTGCTTGAGCCTATTTGGCGAATGGAAGGCGATGGCTTCGCCTGACGCGGCTCAGAAATTGGACCCGACATTGTTGACGGAGTTGCGGTGGAGGTCGATTGGGCCTGCGCGGGGTGGGCGGACGCTGGCAGTTACCGGAGTGCGCGGTCAGCCCGAGGTCTTTTATTTTGGGGCGGTGGGCGGCGGCGTTTGGCGCAGCAACGATGCAGGGCGTACGTGGAAACCGATCTTTGATTCGCAGGGGATCGCTTCGATTGGGGCGATTGCGGTGGCGCCTTCGAATCCGCAGATCATTTACGTGGGAACGGGCGAGGCGGACATGCGCTCGGACATTTCTAATGGGAATGGGATGTACCGGTCGGCTGACGGCGGGAAGACCTGGACGCATATCGGGCTGGAAGATTCGCGGCAGATCGCGCGAATCCTGGTTGATCCGAAAGATCCCGAGAAAGTGATTGTGGCAGCGCTGGGCCATGCGTATGGGCCGAATTCGGAGCGCGGCGTTTTTTATTCCAAGGATGGCGGGAAGAAATGGAACCGCGTGCTCTTTCACGACGAAAATACAGGCGCGATTGATTTGGCGTTCGAGCCGGGAAATCCGAAAACGATTTTTGCGGCACTGCTGCAGACGCGGCGGCCGCCGTGGAATATTTATCCGCCGTCGAAAGGACCGGGGACAGGTTTGTATCGTTCGACAGACGGCGGAGAGCATTGGGAGCAGTTGAACGGGCGCGGAATGCCTTCGGAAGGGTTGGGGCGCATGGGAATTACATTTGCGCCGAGCAATCCTCGACGGATTTACTTGATTGCGGATGCGAAGGAAGGCGGGCTATATCGATCCGACGATGGCGGGGAAAATTGGCAGCGTGTTTCTGACGATAAGCGAATCTGGGGCCGCGGCTGGTATTTTTGCGAAGTAAGCGTGGATTCGAAGGATGCGGACACGGTGTATGTGCCGAATACCGGGCTGTATCGCTCGCGCGACGGGGGGAAGACGTTCACGGCTATCAAGGGAGCGCCGGGCGGCGATGATTATCACCAATTGTGGATTGATCCCGATGAGCCGCAGCGGATGATTTTGGGGAGCGACCAGGGCACGGTGGTGACTCGCAATGGCGGCGAGACTTGGAGCAGTTGGTATAACCAGCCGACCGGGCAGTTCTATCACGTGGCTACGGACAATCGGTTTCCGTATTGGGTTTATGGCGCGCAGCAGGATAGTGGGTCGGCAGCGACTCCGAGCCGTAGTCAGTATCGTTCGCTGAATTTTCATGATTGGCGGCCGATGGAAGCGGGGGATGAGAACGGGTATGTCGCGCCTGATCCTTTGAATCCGGAAGTGGTGTATGGCGGATTTGTGACTCGGCAGGATTTGCGGAACGAGCAAATTGTGCAGGTGCCGCCTGGATTGACGCAGACGGAAAAGCTGCGTCGCACCTGGACTTTGCCGCTCGTTTTTTCGCCACTCGATGCGCATGTGCTCTATTTCGGTTCGCAGATATTGTTTCGAACCGCGGATGGCGGAAATTCATGGAAGGCGATCAGCCCGGATTTGACGCGCGAGGATCCGGGTGTGCCGTCGAATCTGGATGCGGCCACCGCGGCGGACGCTCCGGCAGAAAAGCGGCGCGGCGTGATTTACACGATTGCACCGTCGAGCGTGCACGCCGGAGAAATTTGGGCAGGGACGGATGACGGACAAGTTCAGTTGACGCGGGATGAAGGCAAGGCGTGGAGCAACGTCACGCCCGCGGAGCTAGCGGCGTGGAGCAAGGTGACGCACATCGAAGCCTCGCATTTTGATGCCGGGACAGCTTATGCGGCGGTGGATCGGCACAGGCTTGAGGACTTGCACGCTTATTTGTATCGCACGCGGGACTTCGGAAAGAGCTGGCAGCAGGCTTCGAGCGGGATTCCGGAAGGCAGCTTTCTGAATTGTGTTCGCGAAGATCCGCTGCGCAAGGGATTGCTGTACGCATGCACGGAGTTGGGCGTGTACGTTTCGTTCGATGACGGGGATTCGTGGCAGTCGCTGCAGCTCAATATGCCGGCAGCTTCGATTCGCGATTTGGTGGTACACGGCGATGATCTGGTAGTGGCAACGCACGGACGCTCGTTTTGGATTTTGGATGATGCGAGTCCGCTGAGACAGTTGAGTGCGCAAGTCAGCGCGGCCGATTTGTGGCTGTTCAAGCCAGCGACAACTTATCGCGTGCGGCCGGGATCAGATCAAGGCACTCCGGTGCCGATGGACGAGGCGCTGGCGGAAAATCCTCCTAACGGCGCCATTGTGGATTATTGGCTCAAGGATAAGCCGCGCGGACCGGTGCAGCTGGAGATTTTCGACGCGGATGGGGCGCTGGTGCGTCGATTCTCGAGCGATGATTTGCGGCCGAAAGCGAACCCAAAGGATCTGCCGGTCGCAATGGAGTGGGTGCGCGAAGCGGTGCCACTTTCGGCGGAAGCGGGGATGCACCGGTTCGTGTGGGATTTGCATTATGCGCTGCCGAAGAGCGTCCACCGATCGTTCTATGGACCGGCGGGAGTGTGGACGTTGCCGGGCAATTACACGGTGAAGCTTACGGCGAATGGGAAGAGTTCATCGCAGGCGCTTACTGTGAAGATGGATCCGAGGATTAGCACGGCAGAGGATGGGTTGCGGCAGGAGTTTACGGCGGCTTCGCGCATTTCGGCACGGCTGGGGGAAGTGGCCACGGCACAGGAGCGTGCGGAAGAGTTGCAGAAGCGGATCGCTGCGCGAAAGACGGACGTGAGTGGGAATGCCGAGATTTCTGCGGCCTTTGCGGAGCTCGTGCGGAAGATTGATGCGGTGCATGGCGCGCCGGGTGAACAAGAGTTTGGATTTTTCGGGCTGAGGCTGCCGGACGGAGAATCGATTACGTTGCACAAGGTTGCTGCGGCTTTGACCGGATTGCTTATGATCGTGGATGGCGCCGATGCGCCGCCTACTGCGGATACGCGAACGGCCGCGGAGAAGTGGGAGGCGGCAGGGCTAGACGTGATTGGGCGGTGGAAGGCGGTCGAGGCGGATTTAGCGGCCGTTAATGCGGTGTTGGAGAAGGCGAAGCTGCAGCCGTTGGGCAAGTAGCTCCGTAGTTTGGAATTCTGAAAACGGCGGCCCTTCGAGGCTCAGGATAAAAAGACCGCCGCGGACGACGTTGCAATTGAGTGGCGGCTCAGGGCGGTTGTGCGCGGGGCACTCGGAAGATTTGGTATGCTGCTCCACGTGGGACGATTCGTTCAAAATACTATTTCTCGCAAACTTTGGCTGCCGCCTTTTGTGCTTACTGCGTGCCTTGTTGCCATGCAAGTGGCAGCATCGCAGGCTCCGCAGAGTTCTGTTCCGCCAGCGGGACAACAGACCCCTGCATCGCCGGTCGCGGCGCCGCCACCCGGAGCGGCTACGCCGGCGCCCCCAGCGCAAACCGCAACTCCGCCGCCGCGGGCTGGGCTGAATATTGTCGTGCTCGATCCGGCCCATGGCGGAACGGATTTAGGCGCGCGGGGAACGGGCGGGATTCACGAAAGCGACATTGTGCTGGACTTTGCGGCGCAAGTACGCACGGCGCTGGAGTCGCAGGGATTTCAAGTGGTGCAGACGCGGCAGGGAAACGCGAATCCATCATTTGACGATCGCTCGGCGATGGCGAATGCGCAGCGCGGGGCGATTTTTGTGACGCTGCACATTGCGTCGACGGGTACGCCGGGCACCGCGCGCGTTTATGTGATGAACGATATGGCGCCGGGTGCGGACGCGACGGGGCTGATTCCGTGGGATCGCGCGCAGGCGCCGTTTGTGTCACTGAGCCGGAAACTTGGCGACCATGTGCAAGGGCTGCTGGCGCAGCGTTTCAAGGGATCGCCGCCTATGGCGCAAACGGCGAGCGTGCGGCAACTGCGCACGACGGCGGCTCCGGCGATTGCCGTGGAGATTTCCAGCGTGACCGTGGAGGATCGCGCGCAGCTCGATCACATGGCGCCCGGCGTCGCGGACGCGATTGCGCGCGGTGCGGCGGCGTTTCGCCCGACGTACGTGGTGCCGGCGAACCCAGGAGAACGGCCGTGATTCTGCCGCGCTGGCGTTGGTGGTTTGTGGCGGCGCTGTTCCTGGCCGTGGTGATCGCCGCGATTTACTTGCCAATATTGCGCCGCAATATCAAACAAGCCGCGACGCTGCAGCAGCGCAGCGAGGAGCAAGCGCGACGGGAATTGACGCAGCCCACGGTGATCAATCCGAGCGATCCAAAAGTGAAGGCAAAATTATTCTGGGCGTCGGGGGCGGATGACGGAACCGTGTCGGCGGTGGTCGTGGAGTTGCCGCTTGCGAGTGATCCGGTGCTGCGGTCGAAGCAAGTGCTGAACACTCTGTTAGCTGGTCCGGTCGATACGGAGCTGCGCACACTGCCGCCGGACGCGGCGCTGCTGGCTTTTTACTTATTGCCAGATGGAACTGCGATCGCGGATTTTTCCGAAGCGCTGGGTACTTCGATTCCGTCCGGCATTGAAAGCGAGCAAATGGCAGTGGATTCCATCACGAGGACGTTGGAGGCGAATGTGCCGCAGGTGCGGCGGCTGAAGATTTTGATTCATGGGCAGGAAGTGGAAACGCTGGCGGGACATTTGGATTTGAGCCAGGCGTTTGTGGTGTATGCGAATGCGCCGGTCGGGCCGCGCGCCGCCACATCGGAATCACCCACTCCCTCCAGCGTGGCGCAGCAATTGACACCTGCCGCCACCGCCGTCAAACTGGCGGCATCTCCAGACAAACCGGCAACAAAACCATGAGCGGAACGCGTGAACGCGGCACAGCAACGGCGGGAGGAAAATTGCGAGTCGATGGACGCAGCGCTGATCAGATGCGGGCACTGAAAATGACGCCGGATTTTATTTCCACGGCGGAAGGCAGCGTTCTGATCGAACTGGGGAAGACGCGCGTGATTTGTACAGCGACCGTGGATGACGGCGTGCCCGGATTTCTGAAAGGCAGCGGGAAAGGCTGGGTCACGAGTGAATACGGCATGCTGCCACGCGCCACGGAAGAACGCACGGCGCGCGAAGCCACTCGCGGGAAGCAGTCCGGGCGGACGCAGGAGATTCAGCGGCTCATTGGCCGATCGCTTCGCGCGGTGACGGATCAGGAGGCGCTGGGCGAGCGCACCGTGTGGCTCGATTGCGATGTGATCCAGGCCGATGGGGGAACGCGGACGGCGTCGATTACCGGTGCGTTTGTGGCGCTGGCACTGGCGTTCGAACGCATGGTAGCCGCGGGAATGCTGAAGAGTTCGCCGCTGATCGATACGGTGGCGGCGACCAGCGTGGGAATTGTGGACGATCGTGCGCTGCTCGACTTGGCCTATGAAGAAGACACGCGTGCGGAAGTGGACATGAACGTCGTGATGACCGGCAGCGGACATTTTGTGGAGATACAGGCGACTGCGGAAGGCCGGCCGTTCACCGGGAGCGAGATGCAGGACCTGCTGGCGCTGGCTGCGGCGGGAATTCGGCGGCTTACCGACGAACAGCGCGCGGTGCTGCCCGTGAAATTCAGTGCGCGCGCCCGTTAGACTTTTTCTTGCGTCGTCTAATCCGGGAAAACTTGCGGAATATCGCGTCCTGGCGCAGACGGTGAAGCCAACATTGACAGGCCAAGCTGCGATCGAGTTGAAGTTACTGCCGGGATTCGAGTCTCTACCGGCGTTCGAAGAAAATGCGCCTACGTTTGCGGAGAATGCGGCGGGCAAGGCGCTGCATCACTCGCGCTTTTGCGACGGGCTCGTGTTTGCGGATGATTCAGGGTTGGTCGTTCCCGCGCTCGGCGGGGCACCGGGAGTTTTGTCGGCGCGCTACGCTGGGCCAGGGGCGAGCAGCGCGGAACGAAATGCGAAATTGGTGCGCGAGTTACACGGCAGGAGTGGACGGGACCGCGCGGCGTATTTTGTATGCGCGATTGCACTGGCCCACGGCGGTCGAGCGAAAGCGGTTGTCACCGCGCGAGTCGATGGACAAATTTTAGAGGAGCCGCGAGGGAATCGAGGCTTTGGGTATGATCCGGTCTTCTACGTTTCTGCACTGAGGAAGGGATTCGCAGAGATTTCGGCTGAAGAAAAGAACGAGTACAGCCATCGGGGAAAAGCGTTTCGGAAACTGCTGGCTTTTCTTTCGCATGATAGTGCGACGTGCCAATCATGAAAAAAACGAAAAAGAAGAAGAATGCGCGTGCGCCTAAGTCACGCGGCGGTTCCGAACAGGCGAAGCTAGCGGTCATAGGCTCCACAGCCACGAAACCGGCGAAGGCCGCGAAAGTGGCGCGGATGGTCGGACGCGGAACGGACCCAAAGCGCGTGGCGGCAATCCTGGCGAAGCTGGACGAGGCATATCCAACCGCTACTTGCGAATTGAAGCATGAAAATGCATTTCAACTGCTGATTTCTACGATTCTCTCGGCGCAGTGCACAGACGTGCGCGTGAACCAAGTAACCCAAACGCTCTACAAGAAGTATCCGAATGCGGAGGCGTTTGCTCACGCGAATCCGAGTGAGCTGGAGCAGGAGATACGGCCGACAGGATTTTTCCGCAACAAGACGAAATCGATCATGGGCGCGAGCAAGGGGATTATCGAAAATTTCGGTGGGCAAGTGCCGCGGACCATGGACGAGATTCTGACGTTGCCCGGCGTGGCGCGCAAGACGGCTAACGTGGTGCTGGGGACGGCGTACGGAATTGCGAGCGGCATCGTGGTAGATACGCATGTGATTCGGCTGTCTCGGCGGCTAGATCTGACGAAACACGAAGACCCAAAAAAGATTGAAGAAGACTTGATGCGCGTGATACCCAAGGAAAAATGGATCACGTTTTCGCATCAATTGATCTGGCACGGGCGACGGGTGTGCGTAGCGCGTAAGCCGCGATGTATCGATTGCAACTTAGAATCGATTTGCTATTCGAAGGATAAGACCATCTAGCTCGCGGATTTAGGCCGCCACGCTTTGCCGGCCGCCGAATTCGGCGAAGGTTTTGCCTTGCTCGGCCAGCCGCTGCAGCAAAGGCGCAGGTTCCCACCAACTACCGAGACCCTGCCGGAAATCGCAGATGCGCTCGTAGACTTTTTTGAGGCCCACGGTATCGGCGTACCACATAGGGCCGCCGCGATGCGCCGGAAAGCCGTAGCCGTTGAGATAGATTATGTCGATGTCCACGGCACGAAGCGCGATGCCTTCTTCGAGAAGGCGCGCGCCTTCGTTCACCAGCGTGTAGATGCAACGCTCGACGATTTCTTCAGCGGAAATCTGCTGCTGAGGGATGCCGGCGTCGGAAGTCCACCGGCGAATTAGCGCCGCGACTTCCGGGTCGGGCGAAGGCTTGCGATTTTCGTCGTACTTGTGCCAGCCGGCTCCGGTTTTCTGGCCGAAGCGCCCCAACTCGCAGAGGCGATCCTCGACGAACGCTTGGCGAACTCCGGGCCTTTGCAGGTGGCGAGATTCCTTGCGAATGCGCCAACCAACGTCAAGGCCCGCGAGATCGCCGGTGGCAAGTGGACCCATCGCCATGCCGAATTCATAGAGCGCGTTGTCGACTGCTTCGATAGTCGCGCCTTCTTCGACAAGAAACTGCGCTTCGCGCCGGTACGGACCAAACATGCGGTTGCCAACAAATCCCATGCAGTTGCCAACCAGCACGCCAACTTTGCCAATTTTCTTCGAGAGCTGCATGCAGGAGGCGATCACTTCTTTGCCGGTAGCAGCGCCGCGAACAATTTCCAGTAGGCGCATGACATTTGCGGGACTAAAGAAATGTGTGCCGATAACGGACTGCGCGCGCGAAGTTGCGGACGCGATCTCATCGATATCGAGACTGGAAGTGTTGCTAGCAAGAATCGCGCCGCGTTTGCAAACGCGATCAAGCTCGCCGAAAACTTCCTTCTTCAACGCCATGCTTTCAAACACCGCTTCGACTACCATATCGACGCCAGTAAATTCACCGTAGTCCAGAGTTGGCCGAATGAGCTTGAGGCGCTCATCTACAAATTGTTGCGTGAAGCGGCCGCGCTTTACGGAGTTCGCGTAATTTTTCTGGATGTTGGCAAGGCCACGATCGAGCGCGGCCCGATCGGTCTCCTTGTTTGCGAACACCATGGCGATGCCGCCACCCATCGTCCCCGCGCCAACGATGCCCACAGAGTTGACCGCAACGATTGGCGTCTCCTTTGGTAGGCCGGGAATCTTCGCCACTTCGCGCTCGCCGAAGAACGCATGAATAAGCGCCTTCGACTGGTCGGAGAAGAGGCACTTCGTAAACAGCTCTTCTTCTTTTTGGCATCCTTCAATAAACGGCAGCCCGGTGGCGGCTTCGATGGCATCAATTGCCGCGAGTGGCGCAAGCAACCCACGCTGCTTCTTGCGAGCTGTCTCGCGAGCAGCAGCAAAAATCGGAGCAGTCGGCTCCGGCTTCCCCAATCGCTCGTTCTGCTCACGAGTTTTCGGAGCCGGCCTGGCTGCAACTTCTTTGGCGAAAGCAATGGCTGCTTGCAGCAAATCCCCTTCCACCAAGCGATCCAGGATGCCGGACCTGAGCGCATCTTCAGCTTTCACGGGACCGCCTTGCGCGCACATCTCAACCGCTTTCGCAACACCCGCGAGCCGCGGCAAGCGCTGCGTTCCGCCCGCGCCAGGAATGATTCCAAGCTTCACCTCGGGCTGCCCGACCTGCGCATCACGCAACGCAATACGATAGTGCCCTGCCATCGCAAGCTCGAGTCCCCCGCCAAACGCTGTGCCGTGAATGGCCATAACCACCGGCACGCGGAGATCCTCGATGCGCATCAGTAAAGGCTTCAAGCTTTCGCGGCAGATAATTTTTCCGGAGGCAAGCTCACCGAATTCCTTAATATCCGCGCCCGCAACAAACGTTCGGCCAGCGCCGATAAACACCACGGCTTGGATACTCGGATCGTTCTCGATTTGTGAGACGACCGTAGCGATCCCTGCGGACACCCCCGAACTCAGCGCGTTAACGGGCGGATTATTGATCGTAACGACGGCAATGCCGTCCACCTTCGTGAGTTGTACCAGCTCGCTCATAAGTTCTGTCTCGATCGCTCCCCACAGCAGAATATCAGGAGAATGGGATGCCAGTTTTCCTGGAAATGGCGCGAAGCTCTTCGACGACCGGCATGATCAGCGGCACGCCTTGCTCGCTGCGCAATTTCTCTGCATCGCGCTCGGGATCGCCCGGAATGAGCGGGCCGTTGGTGCCAGGCGCGGGCTTGGTGGCGCGGAAGACGCGGATGAAGTCGTCCATTTGCCGCTTAAACTCGTCCGCTTCGATGAAGCCATCAATGCGAAGCGCGCCGAAAAAGTGGCCAATTCCCTTCCCAACGCTGCGCGACGGAATTTCCTGGCGCAGAGCAAACGGCGGCGCGAAAGGTCCCCAGTTTGCTCCGCTCAGCACAGCGCTGAGAACGTCAACCATGATGCCGAGTCCATAGCCTTTGTGGCCGCCGCGCTCGCGATCGGACCCGAGCGGCAAGAGCGCGCCGCCTGCGACAACATCATCGGGATTTGTTGTGCCGCGGCCCTGATTATCAATGCCCCAGCCCTCGGGAATGGATTCGCCCCGGCGGCGGGCCATTTCGATTTTGCCGTAAGCGGCCGCGCAAGTAGCCATGTCGACCACAATCGGCGGCTCCTCTTTCGCAGGAAAGGCAATGGCGATTGGATTCGTACCGAGCATGCGCTCCGCACCCCAAAGCGGAGTGACCAGTTTCGTAGAGTTCGTCATGGCCATACCAATCATGTCGCGCTCGAGCGCTTTTAAAACGTAGTAGCCCGCGATTCCAAAGTGGTTGCTATTGCCGATGCTGACCCAGCCGGAGCCAGCTTTTGCGGCCATGTCCATTGCGATCTCATTCGCTTGCGGGCCGACGACGAGGCCAAGACCGTTGTCGCCATCAATAGTCGCAGTGCTCGGAGTGGAGCGAACGATCTTGATTTTGGGCGTGGGATTGATCAGGCCCTCGCTGAGCAGACCAAAGTAGCTGGTCAAACGAGCCACGCCGTGGGAATCGATGCCACGCAGATCGGCGGACGCGAGCACATCGGCAGCTTGCGCGGCGTCAGCTTTGGGCACGCCGAAATGCAGGAACACGCGCGTGCTGAACTCGCGCAAAGCTTCGATCGGAAAGATTTTTGCCTCTATTGTGGCTATGATCCTCCTCGCTTTCTGTGACGCCAACGCCGACTATGCAGGAAGAACTTGCCCGCGTGTTTCCACACCGAAGGGTATCAGCAGCAAGCCAACGGCAAAAGCGAGAGACGTAAATGCGACCGGAATCCCGAGCGACCCGTAATGCTGAACACCCGCTCCGACCAGGAATGTAATTGCAGCACCGCCAAATCGCGCAAATGAAGTGGAAAAGGCAAAGGCGCTGGCGCGGCATTCGGTCGGATACTGCTCCGGCAGCCACAACGTATACACGGCGAAATTCGCGCCGCCGAAGCCAAGAAAAAACAAGCAGACGAAAAAGAGCGGCAGTGCGGACGCTCCCATGTAGAAAACCTTCCCAAAAGTAAGCGCGACAAAAACCAACATCAGTGCGAAATAAAACGCGAGAGCGCCGCGGCGTCCGAGCCGCTCGGCGACCCACGGCATGAGAAGACAACCGAGAATAGTTGCGAACGCGACGAGCATGGTAGCGCGAGAAGCGAGTTGCGCGGCCGCAGGGCCGACGCGTCCAGCCGCTTCCGCGAGACCAGTGACTGCCGAAGGCACATACACGGTGCCGGCCCACAGCCCGCAAATCGAAGCCAGCATAAACAACATGTTGAGAATGGTGCGACGCCGCAGTGATTTTGAAAACAGAACGGCGAACGGCCTCCAGATTCGCCACGAACTCACGATGGCGACCTTTTCCTTCCAGCGCGAAGGCTCCGCAACACCATGACGCACCCACGCAAGCAATAGCGCCGGCAATCCGCCGATCGCGAACATCACGCGCCATCCATTGTGGCCGAAGCGGCTGCCGATCGCGTAGTTGGCAATGGCCGCGAGAAAAATCCCAACGTAATAACCGGTGTGCATGTAGCCCGCGCCAGCCCGCCGTCGATGTTCCGGCCATTCTTCGGCAACGAAGGTGCCGCCCATGGCCCACTCGCCGCCAATGCCGATACCGGCGAGTAAGCGAAGAATGGCCAACTGCGAGACAGTCGTGACCAGCGCGCTCAGGAACGTGAAGACCGAATACCAGACAATCGTGATCATCAGCGTGCGCACACGGCCGAACTTGTCGCCGATTGGTCCCCAAAGGAACGCGAGCCCCCAACCAACCAGAAACAGCGCGAACAGCAGTCCACCGTAGAAACCTATGTTGCCTTTGGTGGCAGGAATTCCAGAGCGCGGGAGCAGGTCGCGCAACGATGGCACGAGCACAAGCGCGTAGATGAAAGAGTCCATGCCATCGAGCGCCCAGCCGCCCCAGGCAGCCCAGAACCCGCGAATCTGATTACCATTCAGCGGAATTTCGCCGGACTCTTGCGCCTTCATTGTTGCTGTCGACATACGCGGCGGGACTATATCAGGTTTGACCATCCCTAATGGTATGCCCGCACAAAGAAGTAGACGGTCATCGCGGAGCCAACGATGATGACGAACGCGCGAATCCAACTTTGCGGCAAGCGCTGCGAATAATGCGCGGCGAAATACCCGCCAACGATGGCACCCAGCGTCATTGCGCCGGCTTGCCTCCAGGCAATCGCTCCCGTGGCGATAAAGGTGAAGGTGGCCACGCCGTTGATAACGCCGCCGAGTACCACCTTCAGCGCGTTCATTGCGTGCATGTCCGTCATTCCCACGGCGGCGAGCATGGCCAGGTTCATGATGCCAATGCCGCCGCCGAAGTACCCGCCGTAGATCGCCACGAGCAGCTCGAAAATAGAAGCACCTGCAACAGCGGCGTTGCTCGATTCGTGCGAAATTCCAGCAGAAATGCGCCCGGTAAGGTGCTTGCCGAAGGCAAAGAGCAGAGTCGCGCCTAGGAGCAGCCACGGCAGAACGCGCAGAAAGGTCTGCGCCGGAGTCTTGATGAGTAGTATCGCGCCCATCAAGCCGCCTACGACGCTGGTGGCGATCAGCGGAATCATCACGCGCCTGGAAATATTGAGGTGCTTGCGATACGCGCCGCCGCTTGCCGTGACGCCGACCCAAAGCGCCAGCGTATTGGTGGCGTTGGCGGCAACAGGGCCAACTCCGGTAAATAGAAGCGCCGGGAAAGCGATGAAACTGCCGCCACCGGCGACGGCGTTGAGCGCGCCACCTAAAGCCCCGGCGGCAAACAGGAAGATGGCCTGCGCAAGAGTCAAGGCAAGTCTTTTATCATGAATGCGTCAGTGGGCACCACTTTTGACAAGACTCGCGAGCCAAGAGAACAGCCTTCTTGACAATACACAAGTCTGCGTATATTAACGTCCGGTTTCATCCTTGCAACGGGCCGAGTAGACTTGCGTTATAGGGCATTCATATGTCAGGAACCGCTCAGACACCAGTAGTTCGCCTTTCCAACCAGCGCCGAGATCAATAGGAGGAAACATGGCGACTCGTGCAGACGCAATCGCAGTGGGCGGCACCGCCGATTACAGCATCTGGAGGGTGATTCTTGCCTCCTCTGTCGGCACCATGATCGAATGGTACGACTTCTACATCTTCGGCAGCCTGGCGGCCGTCCTGTCCACGAAGTTCTATCCGCCGGGCAACCCCACGTTCGCTTTTATCGCCTACCTTTCCACCTTCGCGATTGGGTTCATGGTGCGCCCGTTTGGGGCGCTCTTCTTCGGAAGAATAGGCGACTTGGTAGGCCGTAAGTATGCCTTCTTGGTCACGCTGACTGTGATGGGTTTTGGAACCTTTCTGATCGGCCTGATGCCCACTTACGCGACCGCCGGTTGGTTTGCTCCCATCGCGCTGATCGTTATCCGAATCTTTCAAGGACTGGCGTTGGGAGGGGAGTATGGAGGGGCCGCGATTTACGTTGCCGAACACGTTCCAGACAACAAAAGGGGCTACTGGACCAGTTATATTCAAATTACGGCGACGCTGGGTTTGTTTCTTTCCATCATCACGGTGATCCTCCTCCAGTTCTACATGACGCCTGCAAATTTCCAGAGCTACGGATGGCGCATTCCCTTCCTGGTTTCGGTCATCCTCGTCATGATCTCGCTTTACATTCGCCTCAAGATGAAGGAGTCGCCGATCTTTACGCAGATCAAGAGCACGGGCATGAGCTCTGCGAAGCCGCTGATGGAAGCCTTCACGCAGTGGCCAAACTTCAAGCTCTTCCTGGTCTCGCTGCTGGGGGCTACGGCGGGACAGGGCGTGGTCTGGTATACAGGCCAATACTACGCATTGTTCTATCTGCAGTCGATTTTGAAGGTGAATCTGCGCACTAGCTTCATCATCGTGGCCCTGGCCATGTTGTTCGCCATGCCTTTCTTCACGGTTTTTGGCGCGCTTTCTGACAAAATAGGACGCAAGAAGATCATCATGGCCGGTTGTTTGCTTGCCGTGGTCACGTATTACCCCATCTACCACGCTATGCGAGACGCCGCGGGCAATAACGTAGTCACGTTCAAGTCGCAAAGGAACCCAGTCACCGGCGCCCCGACTTTGACCCCTTTGACCGTAGATGCAAGCGGGAAACAGGTTCCCGCTCCCGTCGCGCCGAACCCCAACGTGCCATTGCTGACGCTTCTGGTTTTCCTGCAGGTTATCTACGTCACCATGGTTTACGGGCCGATCGCCGCCTATCTCGTGGAAGCATATCCGGCAAAGATCAGGTACTCGGCGTTCTCGTTGCCCTATCACATAGGTAACGGAGTCTTTGGCGGGCTGGTGCCGTTGGTCGGAGTCTATCTCTGCGAGGCCACCGGCAATATCTATGCGGGTCTGTGGTATCCGATGACTGTCGCCGCGGTGACGTTTGTCGTGGGCTCTATCTTCCTGAAAGAAACGCACGCCCGCAAGATCTGGGACGAAGTCGGCGGCCAGCCCGCCGCAGCCGTCCCCCGTTGACCGGGTGCGATGTTGGCCCCTACGTAGCAGCCGGCTTCAGTCCGGAGCCGTTTCTTTGTAGCGGCGCTTCAGCGCGTCCCGTGCGCCGCAAGGCGCTCCGTTTTTGCACTTGTAGCGGAAGCGGACCGTCGCGGGCGAAGTTGTCCTGATGATCCAGTGAGGTGACTGACTTGACCGCATTTGAACCCGCACTGGACCTTGCTATCAGCTTCAAGCGGTTTCTGAAGCGGTTCGGAACGCGAGTGAACTGACGTTACGTTAGTCGATTCAGATTGGTTTAATTTTATTTTTCTCTGCCGCGAGAATGACTTGTTGCATATTTTGGAGGAGTGGTGCCGCAACCTGCGCTGCTTTTCTGTTGTTCCAAACGCAGAACAGTGTCAGAGCGCTCTTAAAGGGCGATAAAACTTCGTGACGATTGCAGCAAAGACCGGCAGCTTGCCCTAACTCTTGACCACCACAGCAGCGTTGCCCCAAAGGTCTTCGTAGATTTTCCGGATGATTGGAACTAGACCCGCACTCAGTTCAACCATATAAGTTGGCTTCTTCTTCGCCGCGTCTTTGATGGACTGGCCCACCGTCCAACATCGGTTGTCCACAAAAATGTGGCGGTCATGAACGTCGGGGCCGGTGCGTAGCTCGACGCTGTGACTGGCCGCGTATTTTCTCGCCACAGCCTCAAGGTTCCCTTTCATGGCGTTCGTCAAAATGCGAAGTGATATTCCGGCGCGAACCGTGGCTACGTAAAGCTCAAAAAATTCCGTGTTCAAGTAATTGTCCACGATGAAGATGTCAGCGTTGGCCCTAGCCAAGATGTCTTTCAGGTCTTTGTAAAACGCGTATTCATCGCCCGCGTCATATGCTCCCCGCACTTCAGCTTCGGGCATTGACGCTTCTAGCTCCGCAATCGAACCAAGGAGATTTGCTTCAAATTTGTCGATTCTCTGATTGTAGTTATTTTGCTGGTGATGGTCCGAAATACCACGCATGTTGTGCGTGCCTGCCCAACGTGCGCTGTGATAATGGCTGAGATTGTGGCTGCCCTCCCCGAATCCGTGAATCAGCGCAGCTTCCGTAATCTGCTTCCAGACATCCTCTTCGTTAGACATTTCCCTGTGGTTCTTGCCTTTGAATGCCTGCAATTTCTCAAGCTGCTGCTTGAGCACCCTCAAAGTCTGCGTCGGTTCCCAATCTGGCCCTTTGGGCTGAACTGTTGCGCTGCGTGCCACCGAACACCTGCCTTCGCCATAGTGTCTATGCTGGATTTTCTTCGATTGCCTTCCGCTTCCCAGTCAATAGTGCCATTCCCTTTACAAAATTCTTCGCGTCCTCAGTTTCGACGCGCATCTTTCCAAAAACGTATTCAAACGTCTGCCTGCAAGCATCGAAGATGTCAACACACTCTTCATCAGTCTTGCTGTGCAGTCCATCGCTGGTAAGTTCGTGAAGAATTGTCATAGGGTTTGGTTTGCCCGCTGGACGAAGGTTTGCGGGCAGCAGGTCACCGGCATAGTCAACCTTCACCGCGAACCGTTTCTCTTTCATGACTTCCTGATGCCGCGCTAGCAACTCAGCCGGGGCATTGTGAACACGGGCTGCTTCAAGGAGAACTTCCAGCATGTCGTTCATCCGGTTTTCTACAACCCGCCTCATGTAAGCAACAGCCGCTATTCCCAGATTGAAGTTTCGCAACTTGAGAGCATTCTTGTACAACTTCAGATCTTCGGGGCTTAAAGCTTTTTCCAATGTTTTTGATACCTGCTCTTCAAGTTCAGGATACTGTCCAACTTTGAAAAACAGAGTACGGTTATCAGACTGCCTCGCCCAACAGAAGTAGTACGAGACTCTTCTATTTGCACAGTTCCTGCATTTGTACTCCTTTTGCGAGAATCCGCATCTGTTGTCTTCTCCGGCGTAGATATAAGCTTCCCAAAAGGTTTCCTTCACACAGTTATCGCAGAACAGAGAAATATGCTCTGGGACAGCTTTGGTTTTCTGCGCTCCCGTGTAATCCAAAGTTCGATACAGCGGCCATGTCTGCAACACAATCTGTAGCTTTATTTGCAGTAGTTCTTCTGTGACGAAGTTCTCGACGGGCACCCGAACTCTCCCCGTAAGCTCATTGAATAATACGCTGTTGTGGAAGAGCTAGATTGTAAAAAAGAAAAGCCCGGCCACTCCGAAGAGCAGCCGGGCCGATTCTGATTCTTATGCGCGTGACGCCGCGTGCTGTTGAGCCCGTGACATCTGGTTGAAGATTTGAGCAGATGATTTCCTGAAGCTGTCTACGTCACTCACACCGGTTATGTGCAGATGGTTGTGCAACACCGTGGTCTTGCTGTTACTGGTGGACACTGACGGGTGAATAGTTCCGGCAGAACGTGGCGTGAATAACTCAGGGCGTTTTTCCCCTACGATGTAACTCTTTCCGGGTTGCACGTCTCCCCCTTCAGCCAAGAACCCGCCGAAGAACGAACCGATGCTGCCGAACAGACCGCCTATGCCTTTGCCGATGCTGCCCAAGCCCTTGAGCAATCCTGAGTTGCCGCCACCGCCTGAGATACCACCAAGCAAGCTCGCAACGCCGTTCAGATTTCCCAGAGGCAAAGCACCGATGCCAGCAGCCGCACCAAGCGGGCTGGACATCTGCACCCATAGCGCATTCTGTGCAGAGGAACCGTCTGGCTTATTGGAATTCCCAAGGCCAAACAAATTTCCCAGCGAACTTGCTAGACCGCTCTCGGCTTTCCTGAGAAACGAACCAAAGATATTCGCTTCCAAACTTTGCCCGATTGATTTCAGGCTCAGCCCTTTGCCGGTCGCAACGAACTGGGCAAGTTGACGGGTGGCGCAGACAACCGATCATTTCAGTTCACGCAAGTGGTCAGAGCACAAAAGTACGACAGGGTGCCGCATGCTTCGGTTTGTGAAGCGTGCGGGTTTTGACTTTTCCGCGTCCGTTCGAACGAGTACCCAACCCGTTACTAATAATACTTGACAACTCTCCCCCGTCCTGGTATCCTTCTCTACAGTTGGGCCTCAGGCTGCCACCCGTGAAACCGGCGCGGCATCGCTCCCCTGAGTTCGCCCCTGCCGCACACCTCCACTTCGCGGCCGAAAAAAGGCAGCATGCAGTCACCGGCCCGCCATCGCCATCGCTTTCCCATTGCTCCGCACATCTCTGGACTTGCCGCCCGCGCTGTTAACCTAGACCTGTTGACTCAGGACCCTCTCCTAGCTCCTGTATTTGTCGGTTTGCCATCTGTTTCTCGTCTAAGTCCTTTATCTACCGCTTTTACGCCGAATCGCTCGCTAACTCCTTTATCTACCGCATTTACGCAAACACACCGGGGGTGTGGGGTGTCTCTGCGCCAACTCAGCGCTCTCTGCGTCTCTGCGGTATCATTTCCCCTCCGTTTCATCGCCCCTTGTTTTCATAACCTTAGCTCTCCAAGTTCCAACGGTCCCCGGTGTCGAACCGCCTCTCTTTCAGCGATCTACTGCTTACCCCTCCGTTCGGCGCCAACCTCAACCTCTCCCTCGCAGTCCCTAAAAACGCGACGTATAATCTCTCTCCGTCCTTCTCAGGAGCGAATCATGGCCGTCGCCAAAAAGAGCAAATCCCAGAAATCCGCCAACAAGCCCAATGGCAAACCGAAATCTGCTCAACCCGAACCGGAAGGCAACGCTCCGCTCTCAAAAAGCGCCTCAATCAGAGACGCGCAGCCAAAGCCAGCCGCGCGCAAAGACAACGAAGCGCAGATCGCCGTTCACTGGAAAGAGGAAGAGTATTTCCTCCCCTCACCGAAATTCATCGGGCAAGCCAACCTGAACGATCCTGATATGGTCAAGCGCTTCAGCGAAGAGAATTTTCCGGAGTGCTTTCGCGATTACGCCGAGATGTTGGATTGGGATCAGTATTGGCACACTACGCTGGACACCGGTAATCCGCCGTTCTGGAAATGGTTTGTCGGGGGCAAACTCAACGCCTGCTACAACTGCGTGGACCGGCATCTCGCGCAACATAAAAACAAGGCGGCACTAATTTTTGTTCCGGAGCCGGAAGGCGAAGCCGCCACCGTCATTACATACCAGGAACTCTATCGCCGCGTGAATGAAGTCGCTGCCATGCTCCGCGATTTTGCCGGGCTCAAGACTGGCGACCGCGTCACCATTCACATGCCCATGATTCCCGAGCTGCCCATCACCATGCTGGCTTGCGCGCGGCTTGGCGTGGTGCACTCCGTGGTATTTGGCGGATTCAGCGGTGAAGCCTGCGGGATGCGCGCAGCAGACTCCGGCAGCCGCGTGCTGATCTATGCCGACGGCTACCACCGCAACGGCAAGTGGGTGGACCACAAAGCAAGCGCGGACATCGCGGTGGAAACGGCAAAGAAAGAGGGCCAGACGGTCGACAAGGTCTTGATCTGGAAGCGCTACCCCGGCCACTTTCGTTCAGAGTCGCCGATGATCATGGGACGCGACTTTTTTGTCGATGAGGTTCTAAAGGACTACCGCAATCAAATCGTTGAGCCCGTCTCGCAAGATGCCGAAGCGCCGCTCTTCCTGATGTATACCAGCGGCACGACGGGAAAGCCTAAGGGCTGCCAGCATCGCACCGGCGGCTATCTCGCCTACGTCGCGGGCACCTCCAAGTATTACCAGGACATTCACCCAAACGACGTCTACTGGTGCATGGCCGATATTGGTTGGATTACCGGACATTCTTATATCGTTTATGGGCCGCTCGCACTGGGTGCGACTAGCGTGCTGTATGAAGGCGTGCCGCAGTTCCCGGACGCCGGTCGGCCCTGGCGTATCGCTGAGCGCCTAAACGTGAACATCTTCCATACTTCGCCTACCGCGATTCGGATGTTGCGCAAGGCGGGCAGCGACGAGCCTAAGAAATACAACTACCATTTCAAGCACATGACCACGGTCGGTGAGCCCATCGAGCCCGAAGTTTGGCGCTGGTATTACGAGATGGTCGGCAAAAAGGAAGCAGCGATTGTCGACACCTGGTGGCAGACGGAAACGGGTGGTTTCCTTTGCACCACTAAACCCGCGCTCGATCCCATGAAGCCCGGCAGCGCGGGCCCGCCCGCGCTCGGCATCTATCCGATTATTTGGGATGAAGAGGGAAAAGAAGTGCGAGCGGGCTCCGGAGCGGCGGGGAACATTTGTATCCGCAATCCGTGGCCCGGGATCATGCAAACGATCTGGGGCGATCCGCAGCGATTCGTGACTCAGTATTACAAGAAGTACAACAAGAATCCGCAGAGTAAGGATTGGCACGACTGGCCTTATTACGCCGCTGATGGCGCAATGCTCTCGGCGGATGGGTATTACCGCATTCTTGGCCGCGTGGACGACGTAATCAACGTTGCCGGCCATCGGCTCGGAACGAAAGAAGTTGAATCCGCCTGCCTTAGCCTGCCGGAGATCGCGGAAGCGGCAGTCGTTCCTGCAGTGGACGACATCAAAGGCCGCGTGCCAGTAGTTTATGTTTCACTGAAACCGGGAGTGTCGCCGTCAAAGCAAGTGCAAGACAAAGTGACGCTAACGATCGAGACGATGATCGGCAAAATCGCGCGCCCCAAGACAATCCACATTGTCCCGGACATGCCCAAAACGCGGTCAGGCAAAATCATGCGCCGCGTACTAGCCGCCATTTCCAATCAAATGGACACCGGCGACATCACCACGCTAGCCAATCCCGACATAGTCGAGCAAATCCGTATACAAGTGCAGGGCCGCAATCGTGGGCCTGTAAAAGAAGGCCCCGAAGACATAAAAATGTTCGGCGACGAGCGCTAAAACAAATGAAAAGCAAGATTTGGCTGGCACAGCGCAGTTATGGTCTAGGTGGCCCAACGATTGGGCCCTGCGAGGCTCCGCAGCGCAATTGCGCTGCCGCTTGCAGATCTGCATCGAGTAGCGCGCCGCGCCAATGCGCTGTTGAGCACAGCTGCTCAACACTTAAGCCGATCGTGCCGCGCAAATCGGCGCCTTCAACGTTTGCGCCTTCGAAGTTGGCTTCGCGCACGACTGCGCTGGTCAACACTGCACCCCGCAGGTCGGCATTCTTGAAATTGGTGTCCAGAAAGATGCCGCCTCGGAACTGCGCACCAGTTAAATTAGCTCCGATGAGTTTCGCAGCCGAGAAATCCGCATCGTGCAAATCGGCCAGCGAGAGCACGGCTCTCTCGAGCTTGGCATCGCGAACGTCGGCGCGCGAAAGATCGGTGCGCAGCAGTTGCGCATCACGCAGATCGATCGCGTACATCGAGGCCGTCGAAAGCTTGGCATTTGAGAGCGTAGCTCCCTCAAAAATCCCGTACGACAAATCGGCGCCACGCAGGTCCGCTGAAGACAGATTTATGGAGCGGGCGTCTGCCGAAACGAAAACTGCATGCCCGCCCTGCACGCGGTCCAAAACGGCATTGTGCAGACGCGCTTCGCGCAAGTTCGCTCCGCGCAAATCGGCCTCGGAGAGATACGCCCCTTCCAGGTTCGCGCGCCACAATCGCGCATTAACCCAGAATGTGTGGTAGCCGCGCGCATATCGCAAGCTCATCTGATTGAGCCGGACGCCGCGAATTGCCGCAATTCCCTCCTCCGACCAATCACCATGAGCGGGCAGCGGAGAAAACGATGCCTCCGTCACATCGGCATACGGCCGGTATCCCAAGAATTGCAGGCCCTGCGCGGCCCAACGGCGAATATCAGAACTGCTCATCTCCGGCGCGATAGAGCTATCCGCAGGCATCCCACGAATAACGCCAAACGAAAGAAGTAACAGCAAGCAGCCGGTCAGGAGCGTTACTTTCAAAGTTGAGAGCACCACGCGAAGAATCGCCTTCGGTCTTCGAGGCAAATCGCCCGGGCGCAGAGCGCGAGCGACAATGGTCGGAAGGCAGCTCGCCGCCGCCACGGAAAGCGCGATCAGCAGCACGTGCAGCAATGTTCCGCGCATGTCCTGCCGCGCCAGATAGCGTAGCCAAAAAAAGAACAACGTAACTGGGGCAACCCAGTAAGCGAGAACCGAAGCCACCACCGTCTCGAGAATCGCTTGCGGCGAACGGCTGTCGCGCATCCACCGAAAATGCCGGCGCACCAACGCCATCAGAAACCAGGGACCGTCTTTTTCCGGCGTGTTCCCGTCGATGAAAACCGCGGGCAACGCTGCCATGTTGCCCCAAAGCCGCAGCAGCAGGAAATGAAAGCGTAGATACACCAGGACGATGAACAACGGCGCGCCCAAATAAAAGCCACTCATAGGCACGGCGTTGGAAACTCGCGCGATGGGGATCGCGGATGAGTTAAGGACCAGGCGCACGTCCGTAGTGAAAGCGATCACCACGGCGCAAAGTGCGCACGCCGCGAGAATCAAGAAATAGATCCAACGCGAAAATTTTGTTGCTTGTCCGATCGCCTTGGCGCCGTCGAACGTGGCCACGGCTTCCGGCAGCATGGCATCGAAAAGGTTCGTCCCGCCCAGGCGCCCGACCCACAGACCCTCCGCACCATAGAGCGTCGCGCCCATCAGGTTTGCGCCGCGCAGCTCCGTGCCAAGCAAATTCGTGTCGCGCAGATCGGCTTGCACTAATGACGCGCCGCGGAGATTAGCCAATGAAAGGTCAGCACCGCGAAAGTTCGCCTTGTTCAGAAACGCGGCTTGCAGGTTGACCCCGGTCAAATCGGCATGGGCGAGGTTCACGCCGCATAAATCCGCCTTGATGCCGGACTCGCCGCCCGATTCCACCCAAATCTTGTGCTGGTCCAAGACCTCTGCGAGGTCGAGCAGCGTAATCCCGCGAGACTCGTCTGCCGGCGAAATTTCCGCGGGCATAGATTTAAGTTCCGATGCCATTCGGATTGCTCCCCCGTAAAACGTCGCTAGACGGCCACAGTGGTAGCCGCGCGACCTTTCTGGCCGATGCAATGTTGGGCTGGGGCCCGACCGGTGCTTAAATTTCCCCGCAATTAAGAGATGCCACTGAGCAACCTCATCCTCGCCCAAAAACCCTGTGGAAATCTCCTGCTCCGAGGGACAGGGCTGCGAAGAGGTAACCTGAGGCCGACTCGCGAAATTCTTCTCGCCTATTGCCTGGATTTTTAGCCCTTACGGATTCGTCAGGGTTGGAGGGAATGGAATCTGGTCATCGTCAGGGAAAAAATTAGAGCCGGGGTCTCCGCTGAGGGGCCGAGGAACCCCGGCTTATCCTGCCCGCCTCCGCAGTGAGCGAGCAAGAAACTTGGAAAATTATTGACAACGCCAATCGCGCCTTGGTCGCGGGGTTCCGTCCGCTGGATACGTCCGAGGCAACGTACCCGAACAGGCCCCGCAAGAGTAATTTCGTTTGGGAGGGTCAAGAGGATTTCGACCGGCGAGCCTTCCTTTACATCTTTGGCCAAGAAGAAATAGACCCCTCGGGAGCTAACATCCCGCGATTCCGTGCTGGTTTCCCCCACGGCCGCGCCAGTTGTCCAGCGGACGGTAAGCGGAAGGCGCATTTGAAAGCGCTGTGTGGTGCGGCGTTCGGACCCGGTCAAAGGGAAACCTCCTCAAGCGAAGCAAGAGTCTATCTGGCTGCAACCAGGCCGACAATAGGACTCTAGGCACAAAAATAATTTGGCCGGGCGAAACCGATGTACTAGTAGGAATTTGAGTTTGGAGGCCGCACCGCGTAATGTTGCGCCATTCGGCGGGTCGGTCCATTTCACCCTAAACGCAACCTCATAAAGGACTTAGCGAGGCCCAAGGCCTGGGAAGCGTTCCACGGTAACTGGAGGTCCACCCTCGCTCCTTGCCTTGACCGACCTAGCCAAGGCAAGCCCGCGACTTTAGGTTGTGAAACTTGATATCTAGCTGCGGAGCCGGCGCATCAGCGCGGCGAACTTTCGGCGGTCCTGCTCGGTTACTGCTGTGAACTTGAACCCCAATCCGCGCCCAGGCACCACGTGTCGAACGACCGCGTCAGCGCGAATCTGGCCTTCACCTACCAGAAAATCGATCTTCGTGGGTGAACCGATCGCCCGAAGCAATCGTGTCTCGAGAAACAGTCCGCCGAGGCTCAAATCGCGCACTCTCGAAACGTCGTCCCGTCCATTACACAGCCAACAAACCCAAACGTCCTGCGTCGCCACGATTCGAGAATTGAATCTTCGTGAGGGAGTAGCTACGTTCTGTAACATTGGCCCGTGACTTTCTGTGAAGGAAGTTCTTTTTCTTTTGCGCGCAGCGGGAGCGGAGCGGCTCAGAGACGGATTGAACAGAAGTCGCGCAAAAAAGTACCGTGGCCGTGCAGCTGGCCTACAGTGTAGGCCTGAGGTTGCGCGACAGAATCAAGGAACACAATCCAGCGAAAGCTGTATAAGGCCTGAGAGAACTCGGGACCTGGACGAAGTCAAGCCGACTGATCAATAAGCCGGTGGTGGATGGCATAGAGCGCGAGTTCGAGCCGGTCCGAGACTCCCAATTTGTCAAAAATATTGTGCAAGTGATTTTTAACGGTCTGCTCGCTGATAAAAAGCTTTTCGCCGATTTCCTTGTTGCGGAACCCCTGAGCCACCAGTTGCACAATTTCCTTCTCCCGATCGCTCAGCAGCGGCTTTTCGCGCCGCGGGCCTGACTCCGAAGACTTGGAAAAAGCCTTCATCACCTCCGCGGTCATGCGATTATCCAGCCATATTTCGCCCGCATGCACTCGGTGAATGCTCTTCACCAGCAAGTCCGTAGCGGATTGCTTCAGCACCACTCCGCGAGCGCCCAAACGCATGGCGCGAACGACATCTCGGTCGTCTTCCGCGGCAGTAAGCACCACTACCCGGGTAGGCAGCGTGTCAAAATTGACTTCCTCGAGCACCGCCAGCCCGTCTTTATCCGGCATGCGCAGGTCCAGCAGCAGGATGTCCGGCTTGAGCTTCGCGAGCATCTTGATGCATTCGGCGCCATTCTGCGCTTCTCCGACAATGGTGATATCTTCGTCGGAATCAAGGAGTTTGCGGAGGCCATCGCGAAAAATCGCATGGTCGTCCGCAAGAAGGACGCGAATCTGTTGTTTAGTCTTGGCCATGTCTAACCGAGCGGAATCTCGATGGTCAGACGCGCTCCATGGCCGGGATTGGACTCCACGGTCAACACGCCCCCCACAGTACGCGTACGCTCCTTGATGGAGA
>WNFL01212643.1_pt1 | contig 25294 bp, 24 predicted proteins | sample 5400361 | NCBI WGS metagenome assembly WNFL01 (sample SAMN13153351, study PRJNA577476) | soil metagenome | isolation source: 40 cm soil on Douglas fir-dominated hillslope | place: USA:California | collected 2013-09-17
GAATCTATCGCCCTGCCCCAACTGCGGGAGCAGGACGCTGTACCGTAGCGAGGAAGTCGAGGCGACGAGCACGCACGGGCCGAACATCCTCCCATGGCTGGGCAGGCTGTTTCACCGCGCTCGAATGAGTCTCGTGCTCTGCAAGGATTGCGGCCTGGTGCGGGTGTTCGCGACACCCGAGGCGCGCGCCAAGGTTTCCGAATCCGAGCACTGGAAGCAGCTCTGATGGAGGAACGCGCGGCGCCGGCCGCCGCCAAGAAGGAAACCTGGGCGGTGGGCGATCTCTACGAGCCCTACGTCGGGCGATGGAGCCGGCTGGTCGCGCGCGGCTTCCTGGCCTGGCTCGCGATCCCGACGGGCAAGGACTGGCTGGACGTGGGGTGCGGAACGGGCGCGCTGACGCAGACAATCTTGGAGTCGGCCCATCCGAAATCGGTGCGGGGCGTCGAGCCCTCGGGGTTCCTCGAGTACGCGAAAGCCAACATCCAGGACCCGCGCGCGTCGTTCCAGCAGGGGGACGCGCAGGCCCTGCCGCTCGAGGCCGCGGCCGTGGACGCCACCGTCGCCGGTCTCGTGCTCAACTTCGTGTCCGACCCGGCGCGCGCGCTCCACGAGATGGCGCGCGTCACGCGTACGGGTGGCACCATCGCGGCCTACGTCTGGGACTACGCGGGGAAGATGGAGATGATGCGCCATTTCTGGGACGCGGTGATCACGCTGGATCGCGACGCCGCCGCGCTCACCGAGGGGATCCGGTTCCCCTTGTGCGCGCCGGAGCCGCTCGTAGCACTCTTCACCGCCGCGGGGCTACGGAACGTCGAAGCGCGCGCGATCGACGTCCCGACGCACTTCAAGGACTTCGACGACTACTGGAATCCATTCCTCGGCGGGCAGGGCCCCGCGCCGAGCTACGTCACGTCGCTCGACCACGAGCGGCAGACGATCCTCCGCGACTTCGTTCGGTCGCAGCTTCCCAAGAAGAGAGACGGCTCGATTCAGCTCATCGCGCGCGCGTGGGCCGTGCGCGGGCGAACGGCACTCTAGAGGCTCAGGGCACCTTCCCCGACAGCTTCGAAACGTACTGCACCAGCGTGATGCAGCACGCGAGGATTCCCGGGATGAGCGTGAGCAGCAGCGAGAACACGGTCCCGAGCGCCAGCGAGACGGGCGCGAATCCCTGCCACCGATTCTTCCACTGCTTGGAGATCACGATCTCCGCCAGCCATCCCAGGGTGTAGCAGGCGTTGGCGGCCATCGCGTAGAAGACGACACCGAACACGGCGGCGATGGGAGGATCCGGTAAGAGGTTCTCGGCGTTGAATCCCTCCTCGGAGAGTCCGGACGCGAGGAAGATGAGAATGCAGGAGATCATCCCCGCGATGCCGACCGCGAGGTTGTAGGGAATCCGGCGCGACTCCCACCATCCGATGACCTCCCAGGGAGAGAGGTCCTGGGATTCCCGCTTGAAGAACCCCTTGATCCGGACGGGCTCGACGATTCGATCCGGCATGGGCACCCCCTCGGTGGACCGACGCTTCCCCGGAAGGTACCATGCCCTTGTGACGTCCCCCACCACTCGAGAATGCGTCCGCGCGCTCATCCTCTCGCCCGGAAACACGGTCCTCCTGATCCATCTGGTACTGCCGGATCGCGACCTCTGGATCGCTCCCGGCGGCGGGATCGACGCTGGCGAGAACCACCACCAAGCGCTCCAGCGCGAGCTCGAGGAAGAGGTGGGACAGACGACCCTCACGATCGGCCCGCACATCTGGACGCGCGAGGGCACCTTCGACTGGGAGGGTCGCACGCAGGCAGAGCGGGAATACTTCTACCTCGTGCGCTCGGATGAATTCGTGGCAGACTTGAGTGGCAACCCGGTCCCCGGCGAGCGCGAATTGCTGGCCGAATACCGGTGGTGGCCCGCCCGGGAGCTGCCCCGGCGAGCCAAGAACTTCGCGCCCAGGCGCCTCGGCGCGCTGGTCGCGGACCTGATCCGGGACGGCGCGCCCGCGACGCCGATCGAAGTCGAGTTCTAGACCCCGGAGGTGAGGCGCGAGGGACGAGCCGCCGCCCAGCAGCTCACGCCCTCACCGCGCCTCGTTTTCCTCCAGGGCCGCCTTGGTCCAGATGGCCACGTCCTTGCGCTTCATCGCTCCATCCGGAGGCAATCGAGCGTCCCGGTATCCGCGCTCCAGCGCGTCCAGGTACTGCTCGCGCGAGAGCAGCGTGCCGCGGCAGACGCGCGGCGCCCCGCGCGAGGCATGGCGCTCCACCTCGAGATCGGCGCGAAGCTCGTCCCAGACCCAGGTCGGCACGCGGCTCGCTTCGGACGGATAGACGAAGAGGAACAGCACGAGATGGCTCAGGAGAACCAGACGATGCGGCTCGAATCGCGAGAGAAGGCGTTGCCAGTCCATGTCCTGCCCTCGAGCCAGGATCAGGTGGAGCACGTCCGCGCCGTCGAACCGCTCGCGCTCCATCACGAACGCCTTCGACCAGATCATCTCCTCGGGAGGACAGAGCTTTACGCGCTGGCCCAGCACCACCGCGTCCGACGCATGCTCGAACCACGAGGCATCCACGGTCGCCAGGGCGTTCCCCGAGCTGAAGATCACGTCCACGTAGGTGCGCCCCCGGTAGACCTTGCCCAGCCAGTGCGGGAACGTGAGCTGGGCGGGGTGCCCGAGATCGGCGAACAGCCGCAGCACGCGCTCTGCGTCCTCGGGCGTCACGAAGATGTCGAGGTCCCGCGCGGGACGGCGCACTCCGGAGTGGTGCCGGAGCGCGTAGCCGCCCCCGACCAGAAATGGAATCGGGGACGCGGCCAGAACCTCCAGCGCGTACGCGAAGAAACTCTTCTTGAACGGGCTCGTTTTGGAGCTCTCTCGTTCCATGGCCACCACGACGTTTCTCCGTTCGCTTCCAAGAGGTCCGGATGACCGAACCCGTGAGCGCTTCACCCTTGCGGATCGCCGCCGTGGCCGATCTGCATCATGGCCAACCCAACGCAACGGCTGTGCCACTCTTGACCAAGGGATTGGAAGATGTTGATGTGCTTCTACTTTGCGGCGATCTGACGCATCACGGGCTGCCGGACGAGGCGGCCGATCTGGCAAAACTGCTCTCCGTCCTGCACATTCCGATCCTGGCGGTACTAGGGAACCACGACTTTCACTCCGATCAGCAGGAGGAGATCAAGCGGGTGCTCAAGGATTCGCCGATTCGGGTGCTGGATGGGGACGCGATCGAGATCCAGGGGGTCGGGTTCGCGGGCGTGAAGGGATTCGCGACCGGGTTCGGGAAGCGCGTGCTGGAGCCCTGGGGCGAGCAGGTCGTGAAGCTGTTCGTGGCGCAGGCGGTGGAGGAAGGGATCAAGCTGGGCTCGGCGCTGGCGAAGCTCCGCACCGAGAAGCGGATCGCGCTGCTCCATTACGCGCCGATCGCGGAGACCTGCGAGGGCGAGCCGCTCGAGATCCATCCGTTCCTGGGCAGCAGCCGACTGGAAGAGCCGCTGAATCGGTTCCAGGTCACGGCGGCGTTCCACGGTCACGCGCACCACGGCCGCCCCGAGGGGCGCACGAGCACGGGGATCCCGGTCTTCAATGTCTCGCTGCCCTTGCTGCGCCAAACGAATCCCGATGGGCCGCCGTTTCGGCTGTATCACCTGGATGACGCGATTTCCCCAAGAGAGGCCCCATGACCTCCGAGAAGAAGCCGGATCCGTCTCTGCCGCGCGTGGTGAAGGGCGACCAGAATTTCACGCTCGATCGCGCCGCGTTCCGCGAGCGGTTCTATCAGAAATTCCACGATCCGATGTACGACGACGTGGCGACGGAGCTGGAGAAGGTCTTCGAGGTGACGTGGCAGAACTACATGGGGTACCGGAAGTCGCCGCGCACGCAGAAGGCGGGGCCGGAGTTTCACGAGCCTGATTACTTGCTGCCGATGGAGTGGCTGGAGACGCGTCGCGCGATTCATGAGGCGCAGCGGCGTCAGTCGGACCCCGCGTCCCCGTCGCGCATCCTGATCATCAACGGTTCGGCGCGGAGAGGTCTCGAAGACGTACCGGCTGACGAAGATCGCGCGAGAAGCCGTGGCGGCGGTGCCCGGGTTCGAGGTGGATTTCCTGGATCTCAGCCGGCTGACCGGCGAGGCGGGGCTCACGATCTATCCCTGCAAGGCGTGCGTCTCGACCGCGCAGCCTCTGTGTCACTGGCCGTGCACGTGCTATCCGAACCATGCGCTGCGGCAGACCGGGGATTGGATGCACGAGATCTATCCCAGGTGGGTCGCCGCGCACGGCGTGATGATCTGCACGCCGGTAAACTGGTACCAGGCGCCGTCGGTCTTGAAGTTGATGATGGATCGGCTGGTCTGCGCGGATGGCGGGAATCCCGATCCCACGACGACGCATGGGAAGAATCCCGCGATGGCGAAGGCCGTGGAGCTGGCCGGGTGGAATTATCCCAAGCATCTCAAGGGGCGCGCGTTTTCGGTCGTGGTGCACGCGGACGCCGCGGGCGCCGAGAATCTGCGGCGCATCCTGGTCGACTGGATGACGGACATGGCGATGATCCCGGCGGGGCCAGTCGCGGGCATTGATCGGTTCATCGGGTATTACGAGGCTTACGCGACGAGCCATGACGATCTGGATCGCGACAAGGACGTGCAGGCGGAGGTGAGGAACACGGCGCTGGAACTGGTCGAGACAGTCCGGCAGATTCGGAGCGGGCAGTACAAGCGGCCGGATGCCAATCTCGAGGAACCACGTAAGAAGTGAACATGCGCTGGCGCATGTCGGCTCTGTAATCAAGCACGTACACATCGCCCATTTTTTCCAACACCAACCCGAAATCTGCCCTCGGCGGTACAGGTCTCCACCGTCCGCCCACGACACCGTAAGCCGTTGCGGCGTTGGCATAACCGATGCTTCATCCGACGGGTCATCGGAACATCATTCAGCTCGACCGACATCACGCGCCCACAATTCAAGGATGGAGGCGGGACATGAACAGCCGATCCCTTCGACGCTCACGCCGACGCGCACGAGTCCGAAGAGCAGCCTTCCTCATGTTCACTCTCGGCATTCTCGCGCTGTGGACCATCGCCTGCGCGACGAGATTCCCCAGTGCCTACATCAAGGGTGCGCCGTTGCCTGCGCTCCGGAGCGGCGTGAGCAAGCTGTAGCCCGCCTCCGTTCGAGCGCAGTCTCGCGGCCGCCGGTCATAGCTTCCGGCGGCCGCTCTTGTTAGATTCCGGCCATGGCCTCGCTCTCGCTCCGGAATCTCACGCTCACCTACCCGAACGGCGTCACGGCACTCGACGCGATCGACCTCGAGATCGAGAACGGCGAGTTCCTGGCCGTGCTGGGGCCGTCGGGATGCGGGAAGTCTTCGCTGCTCCGGCTCGTCGCGGGCCTCGAGACGCCCACCGGTGGATGGATCGACATGGACGGGCGCGACATCACGCACCTCGAGCCCAAGGATCGCGACGTGGCGATGGTGTTCCAGGGGCTCGCGCTCTATCCGCACATGACCGTGCGCGACAACATGGCGTTCGGGCTGCTCGCGCGGAAGACGCCGGCCCAGGAGATCGACGCGCGGGTCGGCGAGGCGGCGGAAACGCTGGGACTCGCGTCGCACCTCGCCAAGCGCCCTCGTGAGCTTTCGGGCGGAGAGCGCCAGCGCGTGGCGCTGGGGCGCGCGCTGGTGAGGCAGCCCAAGGTCTATCTCTTCGACGAGCCTCTCTCCTCCCTGGACGCGCAGCTCCGGCAGGAGCTCCGGGAGGAGCTGGCCCGTCTCCATCGCCTCACGCACACCACGAGCATCTACGTCACGCACGATCAGAAGGAAGCGCTCTCCCTGGGGAGTCGCGTCGCGGTGTTCCAGGGCGGGCGCCTCCGCCAGATCGGCACCCCCGAGCAGATCTACAACGACCCGCGCGATCTCTTCGTGGCGCGATTCGTGGGCGATCCCGCGATCAACCTCATCGAGGGCGAGATCTCCCTCGACAACGGGCGCGCACGATTCCGCGCGGCGGACTTCTCCTTCCCCGTGCCGAGCAGCGCGGGGCACGCGGGGCCGGCGATCATGGGGATCCGGCCGGAGGCGGCGTCGGTGGGCAACGCGGCCGACGCGAGCACGCGCGCCACGGTGGACCGCGTGGAGCGGCTGGGCGGCGAGACCTTGATCCACCTCCGCTCCACGGCGGGCCGCCAGGTGCTGCGCGCCGAACCGCGCGCGGCGCTCCCCACGCCGGGCGACATCGTGGGACTCATGGTGGACCCTCGGCGGGCCCTCTTCTTCGACCCCGAGGGAGCCCGTATCCGCCTGGAGTAAACCCCCGACTCCCGTGCTACCCTTCCAGAGGATTTGAGCCGATTTCGCGTCTCCGCTGATTCCGCCGCCCGATTCCAGGGAGGATCGCTCATGAGGCTTCGTCTCCTCGTCATGGCTGCCCTCATCGTTCTACCCACGACCGCGCCGGCGGCCACCAAGACCACGCCCGAATCGGCGCTCCATCGCATCCAGCGCACCGTCGCGGCGATCGACGCGGAGGCCAGGACACCCGGCGGCGAGGCGCGCGTCGTGAGCCGCCTGAGCAGCCAGCTGGGCGTGAGCCCGGATTCCCTGGAAGCGCAGCACGCGGGCTGGGGATTGAACTACGGCGAGATCGCGATGGCCTACGGATTCGCGCGCAGCGGCCGCACCGGCAAGACGCCCGCGGACGTGGTCGCGATGCGGAGCAACGGCAAGGACTGGCTCGCCATCGCGAAGGAGCTCGGGGTCAAGGTGGACACGGTCGCAAACCGCATGAAGCGGCACGTGGCCCCCAAGACCAAGCGCTGACCAAGTGCGTTCGTCCGCTTCCATCTGGATTCCCGCGGCGCCCCGCGACGTCTACGAGCTGGTGGCCGACCTCGGCTCCTGGCCGCGCCTCCTTCCCCACTACCGCTACGTCCGGATCCTCGAGCGGGTGAACGGCACGACGCGCGCGGCCATGAGCGCGCGGCGGGGGCGAATTCCGGTGTTCTGGGAAGCGATCCAGACCCTCGATCCCGTGACGCCCGAGATCCATTTCAACCACGTGAGAGGCATCACGCGCGGGATGGAAGTCGTCTGGAGATTCCTCCCCGATCGCGGCGGGACGCTGGCTCGGGTGGACCACGAGCTCACCTTCCGCGTGCCGCTCGTGGGTCCATGGCTCGCGGAGCGCGTCATCGCGCGCGAGTTCATCGAGCCGATCGTGCAGAAGACGCTCGGGTGCTTCTGCTCGATCGCCGCCGAGAGCTACACGTGATCGCTCCCACCACGCGCCGGCGCGTCGCCATCACCGGAATCGGCGCCGTCACGCCCATCGGAACCGGACGCCAGGCGTTCTGGGACGGCGTGCGCACGGGCCGTCGCGGCGTGGGGCCGATCACCTCCTTCGACGCATCCGGGATGCGCACGCGGATCGCGGGCGAGATCCCCGGGTTCGATCCCAGGGATTACTTCATCACGAAGCGCGCCGGGCGCATGGACCGCTTCGCGCAACTCTCGATCGCCGCGTCGCACCTGGCCCTGGAGGATTCGGGTCTCAGGATCGGCGAGGGGCCGGACGCGATTCCCGAGACCGACTTCGGCGTGACGATCGGCTCGGCGCTGGGCGGCGTGCCCTCGGCGGAAGCGGACCACGCCGCGTTTCTGGAATCCGGGCTCAAGGCCGTGCCGCCGAGCCTGGCCATCCGCGTCTTCGCGGGCGCGGGCGCCTGCAACGTGGCGATCGCGTTCCACGCGCGCGGGCCGGTGCTGGGCAATTCGAATTCCTGCGCCTCGGGCGCGATCGCGATCGGCGAAGCCTTCCGTGCCATCCGCGACGGCGACGCGCGCGCGATGATCACGGGCGGCGTGGAGGCCCCGCTCGCGCCCTTGACCTTCGCGGCGTTCACCGTGATCAAGGCGATGTCCACGTCGAACGAAGACCCGGCCGGCGCTTCGCGGCCCTTCGACGCGAGGCGGGACGGATTCGTGATGGCGGAGGGCGCTTCGATCCTGATCCTCGAGGATCTGGCGCACGCGCTGCGGCGGGACGCGCGGATCTACGCCGAGCTCGTGGGATTCGCGACGACCAACGACGCCTTCCACATGACGGCGCCGCAGCCGCAGGGCCGGGACGCGGCGCGGGCGATGCGCCTGGCGCTGGCCGACGCCCATCTCTCCCCCGAGGAGGTCGAGGCGGTGAACGCCCACGGCTCCTCCACCGTGCTGAACGACCGGACCGAGACCATGGCCATCAAGGCCGTTCTGGGCGAGCGCGCCCGGCGGGTGCCTGTGAGCGGGACCAAGGGGCTCCACGCCCACGCGCTCGGAGCCACCGGCGCCATGGAGGCGGCCATCGCGGCGATGTCGGTGGCCGAGGGGTATCTCCCGGCCACCGCCAATCTGGACCACCCCGATCCGGAGTGTGACCTGGATTACGTTCCGCGGATTGGGCGAACCGGTCCGGTGCGGACCCTCATCTCAAATTCATTCGGATTCGGGGGCACCAACGCGTGCCTCGTGCTCCAGGCGCTGGAAACGTGAGGAGGATTCGAATGTCCCGCCCTGTCGCGGTCGCAGCACTCGCGCTGATCTTCGTCGCGGCCGTTTCCGGATGCGGCAAGCACGGCACTAACCTTCCCGTGAGCGAGGTCACCGCCGCAGCCGACGCGCACGGCGTCCAGGTCGTGGACGTGGAAGCCCACTCCTTCTACTTCAAGCCCAACCGCATCGTGGTGGATCGCGACAAGCCCGTGGACGTGGTGATCCACTTCAAGAGCTGGTTCGCGCCCCACAATTTCAGCTGCGTCGACGCCGAGGCCGGGGTCTCGGGCAGCGCGAGCACGGGCGCGTTCAGCTTCGGGTCGACCAAGCACGTGAAGTTCACGCCCACGAAATCGGGGGAATACGAGTTCTTCTGCCACGTGGACGGCCACGCGAAGAAGGGGATGAAGGGAACGATCGTCGTCCGCTAGCGCGGGACGCGGAACAACCAGCCGCGCGCGCCGGAGATGGAGGGCGCGACCGGCATCGTGAACGCCACCAGCTCCCCGTCGGCGGAAAGCCAGGTCCGGCGCGGCACACCCTCGGGATCGAATTCCCCGCGCGAGATCCGCTCCAGATTCCAGGACGCGAGCCGTTTTCCGTCGGGGCCCAGGAGGAACACCGGCCCCGTGTTGAGGCGCACCAGAGCGCGCTGACCGTCGTCCGAGAGCGAGAGCTCCGTGACCTCCGCCAGCTTCCCGCCCTCCACGGGCAGGTTCTTCCGGGACCAGACAGCCGTCTTGGTCGAGGTGTCGAAGAGCGCGATCCAGATCCCGCCCGTGCCGTGGCGCCCCACCGGCGCGCTGCTCGCGACCAGGGCGAAGCGTCCATCCGACGTGATCGCGGTGCGTCCCACGGAATTCCGGGGAATCGGCACCCGCAGCTTCTCCGCGCCGGTGCGGTCGAACACGAGGAGCTGCCGCTCGCGCGCGATCGCCACGTCTCCGAAGTTGCTGACCGCGAACAGGCGCGGATCGGCGGTCAGGGTGCGCGCCCAGAGAATCGTCCCCTCCAGGTCCAGGAGGCGCAGCTCGTCCTGCCGCTGCCCCGAGACCGTATCGGCAATCCCGATCGTGTTCACCGCGAGGAAATTCTCGAGCGGCGACACGGCGCTCCATCCCGCGAGCGCGGGCCAGGAAACCCGGCTCTTCCCGCTCTCGACGCTGGTCACGCTCATGCGCGAGGGTCGGCGCGTCAGGATCAGATCGCGCCCCAGTCCCACCGGCATCGCGTCCCAGCGCGCTTCCCAGTGCACGGAGCCGTCCAGGCCGTAGAAGCGGACGGCGGAATCGGCCGCGGAGGAGACCGCGATCCAGCGGTAGTTCGGGAAGATCCGCACCGAGTGCGCGGCCAAGTCCTGGCGCGGCCAGGAGGCCACGAGCATGGGCGTGAAGGCGCGCTCGCGAAAGACGTAGAGGGATTCACCGCCCAAGGGCTGGAGCACGCGGAGCGCGGGCCAGTCGGGCGCCGATGGGCCGCTGCCCCGCTCGCGGCCGACCGCGGCGTTCCATTCCATCGGCCCGACGCCGTTCAGAATCACCTGGGGAACGATGCCCGGGGGTTCCGGCGGCAGGCGCCTCGCCGGCGGAGCTTTCGATTTCGCCGGGGGTGAGGCGGCGACCGACACTCCCGCCATCACGATCGCACTCAGGAGCGCGATGATGATGCGCGTCGTGGCGGCCTCCTACTTGTGGGTGGTCTTCGTGGTGGGAGCGCGCTTCACCGTCGGCCGGGCGCGCGCTTTCCTGGGCGCCGCCTTCGACGGCGGCGCCTTGAGATCGAGATCGCGGGCGACCCAGATGTCCTCGTTTCGGTCGCTCCCCGCGGCCACGCTGGAATAGTAGATGGACTTGGAGTCCCAGGACCACGTGGGTTTGATGCAGCTCCCCGCGGTGGTCAGCGGGAACACCTTGTTGGTCGCGACCTCCAGCACCCACACGTCTCGCTTGGTTCCGTACTGTCGCCCGAAGGCAATCCACTTTCCGTCCGGCGACCACGAGGGCCAGGTGTCCTCGACCGCCTGCCCGTCCACCGAGCCGCGCGTGAGCTGGACCTCTTTCCCGCCCTTGGACGACACCTTGTAGAGGTGGTACTTCGTGAAGAGGATGTTCCCCTCCATGGTCTGCTGGCGCGTGGAATCGAATTCCTTCGCGACGAACGCGATCGTGCGCGCGTCCGCGGACCAGGTGGGGTGCCCGGGGCTGCCGCGGCTGTTGGTCACCTGGCGCGCCATGTTGTCCTCGGTCTCGCCGGACGCGCCCATGACGTAGATGTTGAATCCGTAGAGATCGCCCGGGCGCACGCGGTTCGAGTAGAACGCGATCTGCCTTCCGTCCAGCGAGTACGTCCCGAAGCGGTGTCCTCCCGGCGCGTGCGTCATCTGCCTCGGTTCGCCGCCTTCCATCGGGATGGAATAAACGTTGTAGCGCTTGCCGCGCGTGGAGACGAAGAGGACCGACTTCCCGTCGGGCGCCCAGCTGGGCGTGCCCACCCGGGTACTGTCGGGCTCGTGGGTGAGCTGCCGCGGCGCGCCGCCCTCGGCCGGCATGATGTAGATCTGGGTCGCCCCGTGGCCGTCGCGATCCGAGGTGAACGCGAGCCACTTGCCGTCGGGCGAGGGAGCGGGGTCGGTCTCGCGGGTGGTGTCCGAGGTGACCTGCGTGAAGGAGGTGGCCTTGGCGCAGCCGGTCCAGGTCAGCGCGATGCCCATAAATGCCGTGATACCAAGGGCCGATTCGAGCCAGGATTTTCCGCAGAAACCACGATAGGTCATTGACTTACCTCTACCCCGAGAGAGTCGTTGGGTTCCGCCTACGGCCGGGGCGAAAACCCCTCGCCGGTCGTCAACACTTCGTACGACGCCACGCCCAGGGCGAGGCGCCGGATCTGATTCCACGGACGATCCAGGACGTGACACTTCAGCACCGCGAGCACGATCTGGTGCGAGACCACCGCGACCAGACCCTCCGACGCGGGATGGCGCGCCGCGATCTCCCGCATGGCCTCCACGGCGCGGTCGCGCACCTGGGCCAGCGACTCCGCGCCGGGCAGCGTCACCGACGTCGGGTCCTCACGCCATTTCTTGTAGAGCTCGGCATCGGGCAACTCCGATTCGGCGAGACCCTCCCAGTCGCCGTGATGGATCTCGTTCAAACGTGGATCGGTCGTGACGTTCACGCGATGCGGACCCGCGACGTAGGATGCCGTCTCCAGCGCGCGCGGAAGCTCGCTGGAATAGACCGCCGCCAGCGGCACTTCCCAGAGCACACGCGCGAGACCCTTCGCCTGCTCGTGGCCCGCGGGATTCATGGGCGCGCCCTTCGAGCCCTGGACCCGCTTCTCGCGGTTCCAGTCGGTCTCGCCATGACGCACGAAGACGAAATCCCGCGTCACCGCCGCGATCGCGCTAGATCCTGCCCGCATGGGCGAGAAGCTCCGCGTTCAGGATCGACGCGCCGGCAGCGCCGCGGATGGTGTTGTGTCCCAGGGCGTCGAATTTCCAGTCGAGGACGGGGCAGGGGCGAAGGCGACCCACCGTGATCCCCATGCCCAGGGCGCGGTCCACGTCCAGACGCGGCTGAGGACGATCGTCCTCGTCGCGGACCTGGATCGGCTCCTGGGGCGCGGACGGAAGGGTGAGCCGCTGGAGCGGACGGAATCCGCGGAGCGCGGCCAGGAGCCGCTTCGCCGAGGCCTTGGTCCGAAGCTTCACGCTCATCGACATGAGATGGCCGTCCAGGACCGGGACGCGATGACAGGTGGCGCTGACCGTGATGCCCGCGGGATCGATCCCCTTCTGGCCCAGGCGGCCGAGGATCTTGTTGGTCTCCGCTTCCATCTTCGCCTCTTCGCCGGGGATGTACGGGATCACGTTGCCCAGGATGTCCAGCGAGGGAACACCCGGATATCCGGCGCCGCTCGTGGCCTGGAAGGTGGTGACGAGGAGCGACTCGACCCCGAACTCGCGATGGATCGGCGCGAGCGCCATCGTCGTGACGATCGTCGAGCAGTTGGGATTGGTGAGGATCCCGCCGCCGCCGAACTTCTGGCGGTCCAGGAGATCGATGTGGTCGCGGTTCACTTCGGGGATGAGGAGCGGCACGAGTGGATCCAGCCGATGGTTGCGCGAATTCGAGAACACGATGTGTCCCGCCCGCGCGTACTGCTCCTCCAGCTCGCCCGCGATGGAGGCGTCCATCGAGGAAAAGAGGATCGGCGATTTCAGCGAGTCGCCCGGCCCTTTCACCTTGAGCTTGGCGGCCGCGGCAGGGACCCTCGTGGTCAGCTTCCATCGGCCGCCCAGGGCATCCGTGTACGACTTCCCCGCGCTCTGGTCGGAGGCCAGGACCTCGGCCACGTAGAACCAGGGGTGGTCCTCGAGCAGCTGGATGAAGCGCTGACCCACCGTCCCGGTGGCGCCGAGGACGGCCACGGGCACGGGAGCGCGCCCGTTCACCCGCCCGTGCGGGGCGGCTCGCCTGGAAGTCGTTGCGGCAGCACGCGATTTTGCTAGCATGATCCGCCCATGATACGGTCGCCCGCTCGCGCTCCGCAATGCCTTCTCGCGCTCGGGGCTTGCGCCGCGCTCCTCGCGTTGGCGGGCCCCGTTTTCGCGCAAGCCCCCGTCGTCACGTACGTCCATCCCCCCGACTTGGCCCAGCGTGTCGCGGCGAACGTGGTCCTGGTATTCGCGTTCGACCGTCCGACCGCCAAGCACGTGGCCTATTCCGTGGCGGATCTGGATCCCAGCGCGGGAGGCGGGCTGATCACCACCGCGCCGGACCGCTGGTCGCCCGCGGGCGACACCCTCTACATCACCCCGCTCACGCCGCTGGCGTACGGGCACCTTTTCGGCATGAAGCTGAACCTGGTTCAGGCCACGGACAGCACGAACTACACGAATCCGACCTACTACAACGCCGTGTACACCTTCACGACCGCCTCGCAGGCGAGCGTGGAGCGCGTGCAGGCGGGCAATCTCGCCGTGTCGGTCACCCCCGACGTGACGACCCCGGTGCCGATCCCCGTGCGTGAGCTTGCGGGCACCGACGTCTTCTTCACGTCGGCGCGCGTGCAGTTCTTGAATTCGGACCTGATCGCGAACACCGGCCAACCGCTGGATCTTTCAGTGGCGCCGTTCTACGAGTACACGTCGTTCATCAGCGTGCTCTTACCTCGAAGCGGAAGCGCCAGCCTGGTCGCGCAGGTGCTGCTGCCGTCGGCGTACGCGCGCGGCATTCCACAAGGGAAGCTCGGCGTGCGGCTGACCTTCTACGGCACCGACGAGACGGGATCACCCGTCGTTGTGGACGCGGTGTTCCGCGTGGATCCCACGACGGTGGCCGCGCATCAGGCCGCGGTGTTACCCGCGATCGCATCGGACATCCTGGTTCAGAGCGCTGTTCTGGAGTGGCCGCTCCATGGCGCCACGATCGCCGCAGGAGACACGGTGTTCCCCCGCGCGGTCGTGACCGGGAACGGGACAGGAGCCTTCCGCGGCGCCTTCTACCTGGACGGCGATGTGGTCGCGCTGGAAGAGGGTTACATGGAGGCCGGCCGCCCGGTCGTGGTCACCATGCGTGGGCCGCTGCCGTTGCGGCGGCTGGGCGAGCACCGGCTGCAGTTCGCGGTGGAGTCGCCGCAGCCTTTCGCCACGAGCCCGATCTCGATCATCTGCACGCCGCCGCCGAATGGGATCGCGCCGAGAGAGAAGAGCCTGTTCGCGCCGGCGGACACCGTGCCCGCTGTGCCGGCCAGGTTGCGCGGCGCGGTGACCTGGCTCGCGGAAGGACGCACGCGGTTCCGCGAGGAGGATCACTCCGCGGTGGGATGGGGCGGATGGAACGGCTCGTACGATCTGGGACCCACGCGGAAGCTCGAGGCCGAGGCCTCGATGCGCGTGCGATTCGACGAGACTGGAAACGGGAGCGGCAGTCCGCAGCATGTTCTGGTGCGCTATCTGGATCCAAATCGAACCTTCGCGTATGGCGATATGGTGCCGGAACGAGCTGCCGAGACACCCCTTCTCATGAGTCCGATCCCCAGGCGCGCCGCCTCCGCGGCGCTGAAGACGACTCCGATCGGCGACGTGGAGGGCTACGCGGCGTTGTCATCCGTGCCCTGGCCCCACTGGCGGCATGGGACGGACGTGTACGCCGGAAAGCTCCGGCGCTCCTTCGCGAAGGACCGACTTGTCGCGACCGCCGCGCCTGATCTATGGGGGAATGGGGCAGATGAAGTTGCCGGGGTCCTGGACGCTGCTCGCGGATGGCGCCACGGTGCACCACCGCGCCATGAACCGCCCGGGCGTCTCGGACTCGGTGAACGCCCGCTCACGCACCGCATGGCGCAGCGAGATCCGCGGCGGGGCCGCGGGCTTCACCGCGGTGGGACAGGTCTTTTCCTATCAACCCAATCTTCAGACCGCGCTCAATCCGTACGCGCTCCAAGATCGCAGGGGCGCCTTCGGACAGCTGGAGCGCTCCTTCCTGAAATACCACTTCATCGGGAGCCTCCGTGCCGAGGAACCTTCACGGAAGGACGGCCAGGAACCCTACGTCCGCGTGACCACCGGCACCTTCGCGACGCGCGTGGAGATGAACCAGGACAGCTGGGTCACTCCGTACTACGTCCACGTCCGCCACAAGGGCGCGAACACCAACCTGCTCGAGGACCGGATCGGGGGCGACTACACGATCTCCGAGGTCATGGGCGGGCGCACCACCGCGCGCTTCGACGCCACCTTTCTGAACGACGACCTCCGCGCTGGCACCAAGCGCCGGGTGGTCTCGGGATCCCTGGTCACCACCCGCAAGCATCCCGGCCGCGTGGTCAGCACCCTCACGATCGGGTTCGAGCAGAACCATTCCAGCACCGTGAATCTCACCGATACGTCCATCCAGGGATCCTTCGAGGCGCGGTGGGAGGCCATCGCGGGCCGATTCCTTGTAACCCCGTATCTCTCCGGCATCACCCGCCATTACGAGAGCCTGGGCACCAAGGACGACCGCTATTCCGCCCGGCTCCAGCTCGCGCTCCTGCGCGTGGCCGGCCTGGCGGAGAATGCCATCGCGCTCGAAGGACGCCTCGACCGCATCCAGCATCTGCAGCCGGCACGGCCCAAGGAATTCGACGGATCGGTCACGCTCTCGATCGGTCAGCGCTTCTCGATCCTCGGCCGTTAACGCCGTCGGCGCTTCGACGCCGTGTCGAGGTACCAGCCCCACGATTCCACGGCGCGTTGGCGCTCGCCTTCCTGGAACGAAACGTGCAGTGAGGGGCACCGCCCTCACTCCTCGGCGCCCACTAAGCGCGGCTCTGTCCGCGCGCTTTCGGAAGGGGTGCCGAAATGAATCGATTCAGGATGGTGCTTTCCACCGTCGCTCTGGCCTCGCTCGCCGCGTCCGGGCTCGTGATCCCGGGCTGCACCAAGGACCGCGCGCGAAGGGTCGCCGGTCCCACCACGCTGAGCGTGGAGGACTTCAAGGACGCGCGGCTGATCACGGGCGACGCGGAGCTGCGGGAAGCCGCGGCGCGAGCGTCCCGGAGTCCGCTGGTGGCGCGGGCTGCCCTGGACCAGGTCGCGGATCCGAGGCTGTCGCTCCTCCCGAGCGGGGTCGTCGCCGCGGTGGGAACGGCACCGGACGGCAGCGTGGTGCGCATGACGCTCCTCCCCTACCAGTTCCACGACGACCCGGACCGTGCCCGGTATCTCGTCCTGCTCGAGTCCGGAGGAAAGACGCGCGTCGAGTCGTTCGAGATGTTCCGGAACCGGAAGCCCACGGCGTCGGAGTCCGATTTCGAGCGGGTGAACGGAGGGGACCACGGGCTCTGGCTGAGGAGCGGTCCGGTCTACGTCCAGACCCAGAGCGGGATCGCGCGCATGGCGCCCGAGAAGCTCAACTGGTTCAAGTTCGCCTGGTGCTTCATGCCTTTGGCCGACAAGCTCATCGGAGCGGTGGAGGAGGGGTGCGGCAGCATGGGAAGTTTCCCGGGCTGTGTGAGCGTGGGGTCCACCGCCGCGATCGCGGGCGCCGCGATCTACTGCGCCTTCGTCGCCTGGAACGGATGATGGTGACGCCATGCGACCATCCTGGATTCCAGTCTTCGTTCTCCTGATCCTCGTGGGCTGCGCGGCGTTCCTGCTCTTCCCCTCGCGATGGTCCCCCGCGCCCGGGCAGGGAATTCTCGCGGGCATGGCCATGTACTTCGTGGCGTTCACGCGTGTCGCGGCGATGACGCGCGCGGAGCAGGGACAGCTGCCGCCGCTCTTCGGGCCGCGCGGGATCGCTCCGGTCATCGTGCTCCGGGCGGGTGCCTTTCTTCTAATCCTCGTGACGATCGCGTACGTCTACTTCGAGAAGCGGGCCTCGTACGACGTGACGTGGCCCTTGATCATTCTTGCGTCCTGGAACCTGGCGGAGGGGATGCTGCGGCGGAGAGGGGCTCGGTTCTAGCGGGCGATGAGGACACGCCCGCCCGCGCGAGGGGTCAGCGCCCTCCCCGGCTGTTTCGGGGGGAGCGCTCCCTCGCCGCTTTCTGGCGCGGCGCGCGCTCCGAGCGGCGGACTTTCTTGCGCCCGTTCCGGCGCGAGACCTTCTTCTTGGCGGCGGGGCGGCCGCCCTCGGCGACCTTTCGGGCCTCCAGCTCGGCAATGCGCTCCGCCACCCCGACGAAGGCGTAGCGGAATACCTCGTCCACGGCGCTGACCGGGACGAGCGTCATGTTGTTACGCACCGACTCGGGCACCTCGACGAGGTCCTTCTGGTTGTCCGCCGGGAAGACCACCGTCTTGATGCCCGCGCGGTAGGCGGCCATGATCTTTTCTTTCAAGCCCCCGACCGCGATCACCTTCCCCCGAAGGGTGACTTCCCCCGTCATCGCGACGTCGTTCCGGATGGGCGCTTCGGCGAGCGCCGAGGCGATGGCCATCACGATCGTGATTCCCGCCGAGGGACCATCCTTGGGCACCGCGCCCTCGGGAAAATGGATATGGAGATCGTACTCGTCGAACACCTCGGGATCGATGCCGAGCAATTCCGCGCGGGCCCGCACGTAGGAATGCGCGGCCTGCACGGACTCCTTCATCACGTCGCCCAGCTGCCCGGTCACGATCACGCGCCCCGCGCCGCGCATCTTCAGCGACTCGATGAGCAGCAGGTCGCCGCCGGTCGTCGTCCACGCCAGCCCGGTGGCCACGCCCACCTCCGCATGCCCCTCGGCCATCTCGGGCAGCACGTAGGGCGGACCCAGCAGCTTCTCGATGTCGGCCTCGCCGAAGGACCAGGTCCCGGTGTAGCCGGTGGTGCGCTGACGCGCGCACTTGCGGCAGACGGTCTCGATGGCGCGCTCCAGCTGCCGCACCCCCGCCTCGCGCGAGTACTCGCGGATCATTTTCAGGATCGCCGCGTCGTCGAAGGTGATGTCGCTCTCGTTCAGCCCGTGCTCGCGCGCGGCGCGCGGGATCAGATGGCGCTTCGCGATCTCGATCTTCTCCGAGTCCAGGTAGCCCGGGATCTGGATGATCTCCATCCGGTCGAGCAGGGGCGCGGGGATGAAGTCGAGCACGTTCGCCGTGGTAATGAAGAGGACATCCGAGAGATCGAACGGAATCTCGATGTAGTGGTCCATGAAGTGGGCGTTCTGCTCGTGGTCCAGCACCTCGAGGAGCGCGGACGCGGGATCGCCCTGGGAGTCGTGCCCCAGCTTGTCGATCTCGTCGATCATGAACACGGGATTGCTGCTGTGGATGTCGCGCAGCGATCGGATGATCTTCCCCGGCCGCGAGCCGATGTACGTGCGGCGGTGGCCGCGGATCTCGGCTTCGTCCCGCACGCCCCCCACGCTCATGCGCACGCAGTCGCGGCCCAGGGCGCGCGCGATCGAGCTGCCCAGCGAGGTCTTCCCGGTCCCGGGCGGCCCGGCGAAGCACAGGATCGGGCCGCGGGAGTCGTTCTTCAGCTTCAGGACGGCCAGGTACTCGAGGATCCGCTCTTTGACCTTGTCCAAACCAAAGTGCTCGGCGTTGAGCCGGTTCGTGACCTCATCCAGGTCGATGGGTTGAAGCACGGGCCGGTCCCAAGGCAGGGCCAGGAGCCAGTCGATGTAGTTCCGGATGACCCCGGCCTCCTGCGACGTCGGGGCCAGGTATCGCAGCCGGTTCGCTTCCTCGTAGACGACCGAGCGGACGTGCTGCGGCAGCCCCAGCGTGTCGCCCCGGTCCAGGATTTGTCTGACTAACATCTCCTGGGGGTCTTCCTCCCCCAGCTGGCGGCGGATCTCGGTGAGCTGCTGACGCAGGAAGAACTCGCGCTGGTTCTTCTCCACGTTCGCGGAGGCGCGGCGCACCACGTCTTCGGCCACGCTCAGCCGGGCCACCTCGCTGTCCAAGGCCTCGGCCACGAGGAGGAGCCGCTCGCCGACATCGAGGGTCTCGATCACGCGCTGCTTCATCTCCAGGGGGAGGCGAACGATCGAGGCAACCGTGTCCGCGAAGAGGCCGGGGTCGCCCAGGTTCATCGAGAAGATGTTGTCCATCTCGGGCGGGTAGGAGTGATCCAGCTGGGAGATGGTCTTGAGGGACTGCAAGATCCGGGTCTCGAGGATGCTCACGCGGGCCGGGTCCACCGCGGTCTCGGGAGGGCAGGACACCCGGGCCTCGATGTAGGGCTCGGACCGAATGATCTCGTCCATCCCGATCCGGCGCAGCCCCTCCAGGGTGACCTGGACGTTGCCGTTCGGCATGTTAAGGCTCCGGATGACCCGCGCGGCCAGCCCGATCTTGCTGAGGTCCGCGGGGTTCAGGTCCTTTTCGCGCTTGGCGGGGCTATAGACGAGGGCGATCAGCTCGTCGGGCTCGGCGTGGTCTTTCAGGAGGGCCTTGGACTGCTCGATGCGGATCTGGATGGAGGTTACGCCGAGGGGAAAGACCACGGTGCTCATGAGGGGAAGCACCGGCATCACCGGGGGTACGTCGCATTCGAGCATCCGGCCGACTTCGGACATCGGTCGCTTGCTCATACCAGGGCGAATCCTCTCAGCGAGGAAGGGACAGGAGCGAGGGGACGAAAGCCCACGGTATCACAGCTTCCCGCCCGCTGGCCAGTTCGCCCCCCCGCGTTCCCCCCAAAAATCGAAAGGCCACCAGGGGAAGCTCTGCTGATGGCCCATCGATCTTCGTTCGCCTTACTCCGGGGATTCGCAGGAGTTCGCCCTACCTGCGTCCCGTACCCCTACTTGTTACCAGCCAGCCTTTCCGCCCGGTGGGATGATGCCGGCGGCAGCCACGATCAACACGAGAATCAGTGCGCTCACTTGTCCTCACCTCCCTTCGTCTCTACGTTCGAGTTGGCTTTGCTGCGATTCAGTTCGTTTCGGATCTCGACTTCTTGAAGCTCGTGCTTACCAGCCCGCCTTGCCGCCCGGGGGAGGAAGCGTCGTCGCGGCAGCGATCACAACCAGCAGGAGAAGAGCAGCCATCACACACCTCTTTGTCTTGGGTCTGTTTCCGTCTGGTCCGGGCCTTCCGAACCGTTCACGGCTGGACGTAAAAGCAGTCGCCGTGCCATTTGCAATTCGCGGCAGAAAATTGGTCGTAGGTATTTGTCTTACATGAAGATAGGAGTTAGGCGAAATGCAGGCTCGGTGAGGCGGCAGCCCATCGAAATTGACAAGTAACTAAGACATTTTGGAGCGTCTCGTGGAAGATGAAGCAGTGCAGAAGGTTATCTATGTCGTATGGATTTGACTACGAGTGTCCGTGGGGGTTGTCTCGGAGTGGGGCGGAAGCTCCCTCTGGATAGGCAGCAGGATCCGGAAGGTGCTCCCGGTCCCGACCTGGCTCTCGACGTGGATCGTGCCCCCGTGGGCCTCGATGATCCCGCGCGCGATGGAGAGTCCCAGTCCCAGACCCGAGGAATTGAACTCGGCGGTTCCCGAGGAATGGGAGTTCACGTCCTTCAGCTCGACCAGCTTGGAGAAGATCTTCTCCTGGTCCTCTTCCGCGATCCCGATGCCCGTGTCCCGAACCTCGATCTCCACCCCTTCCTCCACCCGGCGCCCCGAGAAGTCGACCGAGCCGCCATCCGGCGTGAAACGCACCGCGTTCATGGCGACATTGAGAATGGCCTGCCCGAGATAGTCGCGGTCCACGCGCGGGTGGATGAGGTCCGACTCCACGCCGATCGACATCTGCTGGTCCCGTTGGCTCACGAAGGGCGCGATCTGCACCGCGACCTCCTCCAGGATCTCGCCGATGTCCGCCGAGGCGAACTTGGCGGGAAGCTGGTCCCGGTCGATGAGCGACATGTCGGTCAGGTCGCTCGCGAGCCGCGTCAGAGTGGAGGTGCCGCGGCGGATCGCCGCCAGCCCTTCCTTCTGGAGTGAGGAAACCTCGCCCAGGGCGCCTTCCGCCATCATGTCGGCATAGGCGCGGATCATCGTCACGGGGGTCACGATCTCGTGGGAGGCGACGGTGATGAAGTTGGACTTCATCCGGTCGATCTCGCCCAGACGCACGATCTCCTCGCGCTGCGCCGCGCGCATCGCCTCGAAGTCAGAGGCCAGCCGGCCCATCTCGTCCCGCGAGCGCACGTTCAGCGGGAACTCGTAGTTCCCGACCCGCATCTCGTTCGCGGCCTGCACCAGGCGGCGGATCGGACGCGTGACGCCCGCGGCGACGCCCAGACCCAGAAGCACGGCCAGGATGGCGGCCAGGGCGCCCGCGGCCACGAGGGCCCCGCCGATCCGGCGTACCACGGCCGTTTCCTGGTCCAGCGACCGGAGCAGGACGTAGCCCAGCGACCCTCCGACCTCGGGGCCGCGCACCTCGCCGCGAAGTGCTAAGAATCGCTCGCGGGGCGCGGGGAGAACCTCCACCTCGGTCCGCCCCGTGGAAACCTGCCGCCGCCACGCGCGGATCTTCCCGGCCAGCATTTCTCGGAGGGGTGATGCGGGGATCGTGCTCGAGGCGATCTCGCCGTCCACCGTGAAGACCACGTCGCTCCGGGTGGACTCTTTCAACGCCAGGGCCAGGGCCGCGTCCACGCTCTTGCCCAGGGTGAGCGTCCCGTAGAGCGTGCCGCCCACGATGATCGGCACCACGGCCACGCGGTAGGCGTTCCTGCCTTCGACGATGTAGCCGCTCACGCTCCGCCGCGCCATGGCCTCGCGGATCAGATTCGAGCCGGAGATGTCGATCCCGTATTCCTCGGGCCTCTCCCCGCGCACCAGGACCACGCCGTGCTCGTCCGTGACGTCGAAGACGGGCGCGTCGGCATCGCGCTGGAAGTCGGCGGCCACGCCCGCGAGCGTCTCGTGGAAATCGGCGGAGCCGCGATCCGCGCGCGGCAGCGTGAGCACGGCGAAGAACTTGGGATCCCGCGCCACCACGGTTCCGATCCGCTTCAGCTCCTCGCCCTGATGCATCATCTGCTTCTCGAACGAGAGCGCGGCGCGGGAGAGGTCCGCGGTGACGGTCCGGTTCTGCTGCGCGGCCACCCGGAAGTTCACCGTGAGGAGCGCCGCGACGAGCACGGCGAGGATGGGGAGCGAGGTGACCGCCGCGATCTTCGCGGCGAGATTGGCCCGGGGCCAGGGAAGCCGGAACGGCTTCATGGCATCAGGGTCGGAAGGAGCGCCAAGCCCTGGGATGGGACCTCGACCGTGGCGGTTCGCTCCCCGGAAGGCAGCCAGACCATCAGCCGATGCGATCCGGGCGACACGTCCGCGATGCGGAACGTGCCGCTGGGCCCGATCAGCGCGAACTTCCGCGTCGGCGCGACGATGATGTCCGCGCGCATGTCGGAATGGATGTCGCAGTAGACCTGGACCGCACCGGCTTTCACGAAGGTCACGCTTCGCGACTTGCCTTTCGGGTAGCGGCCCAGGTCGAACTTCTTCGGCGGCGAGTAGGAGAAGATGTTGTGATAGACGTTGTCGCTGTTGTGGAACTCCACCGTCTGCCCCGCCACGATCGCGAGGAGGCGCGGCACGAACTTCTGGCCCAGCTGATCCATGCGCGCCGGGGCCAGTCCCGCTCCGGATTCGGGCGGCAGGTCCGAGATCCACGCCACGCCGTAGATGCTGTCCGCGATGGCGGCCCGCACGGCCGGATTGGTCGCGGCGTTCAGCTGCCCGACATACGGGTTGGGCTTCGATGTGTCGTGGATCAGAAGATCGGTCGGGCCGAGCGAGACCGATCCCTGGACCGTGCCCGCGAAGGCGCGCGTCGAGAAAAGAATCACGGCGAGGAGGAGCGGAACGCGCATCAGAACGTCACCGCCAGCTGGGCGGCCATGAAGGCGTGGACCACGCGCGGGCTCAGCGCGATCTGCGACTGCTGGTGCACCAGCTTCGCGATGAGACGGGTCGAGGGCTTGAAGCCGACCCCGATCTCGCGCTTCCAGACGTTCGCGTCCCAGCCCGCCACGCCGCCCGTGGTGACCGGAACGTCGGTGAACGTCATGCGGTCGAACCGCGCCGCCACGTACCAGCCGGGGATCACCGTGTACTTGCCTTCCACGTACCAGGCGTGGGAATCCAGGTTGCCCACGTAGGGGGATTGATAGCGGCAGTAGGCGTATTCCGAGTAGAGCAGGCCGTGGGCGTAGGAGAGCTCCAGGTCGCCGCCCAGGACTTGCTGGTTGTACTCGTCCACGGAGTGTCCCGCGGGCACGTCGTCGTTCAGCCCGGCACCAAGATAAGGTCCTCGGGATCCCCAGGCGCCGGCGCGGACCCAGGGAGCCGGGACGAAACCCAGGCGGCCCAGGACCTGCTTGCCGTCGTTGTTGTCGCTCATCACCGGATCGCCCACGACGCCGTTCGTCACGCCCGCGGAGAACTCGAGCGGCGCCACCGTTCCCAGCGCGGCCACGCCGAAGTCCCAGCAGTTCTCGTAGAGGAGCGTCATGGTGCGGCCGCCGGTGTAGCCGAGGCCGGTCAGGCCGCCGGTCAGGTACGATGTGTAGTAGCCCCGCCCACGGTTTGCGACGATGTCGTCGCCGCGGGTCGGGACCTGATCGTCGCGAAGGTCGGTGTGGTACTGGTAGAGAAGCGGCGCGCCGATGAGGGCGTTCTTCGGTGCGTACGAGCGGTTCGGGAACGCGCCGATGTGAAGCGGGATCTTCCCCGCCTCGAGATGGAGGTCGCGGCCCTTCGGATCGGAGAACCGGACGAACCCGCCGAAGAGACGGGTCAGCGAGATCCCGTCGTCGTAGGTGAACTCGGTGAAGACGTGCACGTGCTCCTGCACGGGAGCGTCGGCGAAGAGGCGGACGCGGGTGGTGTGGAACGGGTTCTCGCCGTAGTTCAGGACGTTGACGTTCTCCTCGCCCCGTCGCGAGAGGCCGACCAGATCCAGCTCGCCGGAGAAATTGACCGGACCGATCGTCCCGCACTCGGCGGCCGGCGCGAGAAAGGCCACCATCACCGCCGCCGCGATCACAGGAATCCTCACCATGGACATGGAAGTCCATCCCTCCTCTTCGATACGGGAACCCCGAGTCTTCACACAATTTCGGACGTTTCCGGCGTCATCCTGAGAGGAAACGATGGTGTAGACTCCGCGGATGGAATCGCGCGAGCTGACCGAGGCTGGGATTTCCCCATCTTCCGACCAACACGGTAGTTCCACGGAGGCGCCGTCCTCGACCGTCCGAAAGGGCCAGCGCCTGGATCTCTGGATCGAGGATCTGGCCTACGGGGGAAAGGCCCTGGCGAAGGTGGACGGGCTGGTGGTCTTCGTGGACAACGCCCTGCCCGGGGATCGAGTCATGGCCTCCGTGTACCGCCGCCGGAAGCAGTACGCGGAGGCGCGGGCCGAGCAGGTCCTGACACCGTCGCCCTCGCGCGTGCCCGCCCCGTGCGTCCACGTCCCGGTCTGCGGCGGGTGCCGGTTCCAGGACTTCGACTACGAGGAACAGCTCCGTCACAAGCAGCGCCAGGTGGAAGGCTCCGGGCGCCGAAGCTCTTCCACTACCGGAACAAGAGGGAGTACTCGTTCTCGCGCGACGAGGGCGGCCAGGTCACGCTGGGCCTCCATCGCCGCGGCTACTACGACCGGTCGTTCGACCTGACGCGCTGCCACATCGCCACGCCGGTCTCGAGCGAGATCGTGGCGTTCACGCGTGAGTTCGCGCGGCGGGAATCGCTCACGACGTACGACTTCAAGCGGCACACCGGATTGCTGCGGTTCCTGGCGGTGCGCGAGGGTGTGCGGACCGGGCAGATCATGGTGAACATCGTGGCCAGCGAGCCACACGAGGCGCTGGAGCGGCTGGCGGTGGACCTCCGCCACGCCTTCCCCGCCGTGACGAGCGTGGTGCTGAACCTCACGCGGCGGAAATCGCAGGTTGCGGTGGGCGAGGAGGAGCGCGTGCTCTCGGGCAACGCCACCATCCTCGAGGAGCTGGGCGGCCTCACGTTCGAGATTTCCTCGAACTCCTTCTTCCAGACCAACACCGAACAGGCCGAGCGGCTCCTGGACACGGCGATGGAAGCTCTGGAGCTCACGGGATCCGAGCGCGTCCTGGACGTCTACGCGGGCACCGGAACCTTCACGCTTCCGATGGCGAAGCGCGCGGCGGAAGCCATCGGGATCGAGTCCGTGGACGTGGCGGTGCGGGACGGGGAGCGGAACGCGGCGCGGAACGGGATCACGAACGCGCGCTTCTGGCGGGGCGAGGCCCTGGAGGTGCTGCGCGACCGGCTGGATCAGGACCCCGGATTCCAGG
>WNFL01395202.1_pt1 | contig 25289 bp, 25 predicted proteins | sample 5400361 | NCBI WGS metagenome assembly WNFL01 (sample SAMN13153351, study PRJNA577476) | soil metagenome | isolation source: 40 cm soil on Douglas fir-dominated hillslope | place: USA:California | collected 2013-09-17
TGAGCAGCAGTTTGCTGATCCTGCGGCCAGCGACCGCCAGCCCGATGGTGCCCATCACTGCGAGGTAGACAACGCTCCACAGCAGCGACGGGCTGAGGGTGCCCAGTGTCAGTCCGCGGAGCAGCGCGACGCCCTGGTAAAGCGGCGTGCACTCGACGATCACCTGCACCGGCCGCGGATAGACGCTCAGCGGATAGAACGTGGTGGAGAACAAGAACATGGGCACGGTCGCCAGCAAGACGAACTCGAAATGCTGCCAGCTCCTCATGTACGTCGTTGCGGCCATCCCGGCTCCGGCGAACGCAAAGCCGATCAGCAGGGCGGTCGGCACGGCGAGGACGGCCCAGACAGAGTGGACCAGTCCCATGGCCAGCATGATCACCATGAACGCGACCGCGTAGATGCCGCCCCTGATCAGTGCCCAGCCGACTTCGCCGAGGGCGATCTCGTCGGCCCGCATCGGCGTCGCCAAAACCGCGTCGTAGAGCTTGGCGTACTTCATCCGGAAGAAGACGTTGAAGGTGGAATCCATCACAGCGCCGTTCATAGCCGATGTGGCCAGCAGCGCGGGAGCAACGAAGCTGGTGAAGCCAACCGGCTGGCCGCCTGGCCCGACGACCGTGCCGACCAGCTTGCTCAGGCCGATACCGATCGACAGCAGGTAAAACAGCGGCTCGAAGAAACCGGAAATCAGGACGCTCCAGGTGTGCCGGTACACCCTGGCATGCCGTTCGATCAGGTGCGCACTGCCGCGGCCGCCAAGGCCGAGCGGCCGGGTACGCAGCAACGTCAACGGGATAATCCGGAGCGGAAGGTCATGAAGCCTGCCCGGAAGTGTTCCGGCACCCGCCCTGGGCGCGTCGGTCGCGGCCTGTGCCTCGCTGAGCCGCTCAGGCATATAGCCTCCGCCGGTAGGCGCGGTTTCCCGCGTAGATGCCCAGCGCCGTGACCGCGGCCAGGTAGCCGACATGCCCGGCTGAGGTGCCGAGCTGGGCCGTGCCGAGGCTCAGGGACCGGCACAGCGCCACGCCGTGCCAGAGCGGCGTGACATAGGCCAGCGGCCGCACGTAGACCGGCAGCTGGCTGATGGGAAAGAACGTGCCGGAGAACAGGAAGAGCGGGATGATACCGAAGCGGAAGAGCATCGCGAATGACGTGTCCTTCGTGCAGATCATCGCATAAGCCTCGATCGGGGCGGCGAACGCCAGCCCGGTGAGGACGGCAGCGGGCAGGCAGACGATCACCCAGGGCGACGCCGCGGCACCGAACACGGCCATGACGACGAGGAAGATCGCCGAGTTCATCGTCAGCCTCAGGGTCGTCCAGAGCAGGTGACCGTGGAACAGATCGGCAGGCCGCAGCGGGGAAGAGATCGCCGCCTGGTAGGTCTTGAGCCACTTCACCGAGCCGTAGACGGGGTACGTCGACTCTCCCATCGCCGTCTGCATGGCAGCGGCGGCTAGCAGGCCAGGAGCAAGGAAGGCGAGGTAGCTGACGCCACCGAGGCTCGACGTTCCGTGCCTGTCGATCAGGGTGCCCAGGCCGAGACCCATCGCCCCCAGGTAAAGAAACGGGTTCAGCACACTGGAGTAGATCGAGCCCCGCCACGTCCGCCGGTAGTTGGTCAGCCAGAACCTGAACTGCCTGATGGCGAGCGTCTGCGCCATCAGTCCTCCAGCCGCCGGCCGGTCAGGCGAAGGAAGACGTCCTCAAGTGTGCTGCGGCGGACCAGCGATGTGACCGGCTCGAGGCCGCGGGCGCGGACGGAGTCGAGCGCGGCATCGCCGTCCGCCGTGTACAGCAGGATCCGGTCCGCCAGCACCTCGATCCGCTCCGCTGCCACGTCGGCCAGCTTGTCCGCCGCCTGCTCCTGCTCTTCGAGCGCGAACCGCAGCTCGAGCACCTCGGGTGTGGAGTAGGTCTCGATCAGCTGCCGCGGTGATCCCTCAGCGGCGATCTTGCCCCGGTCCATGACGACCAGCCGGTCGCACAGCTGCTCGGCCTCATCCATGTAATGGGTGGTCAGGACCAGGGTCACGCCCTGCTGCTTGAGCCGGTAGAGACGATCCCAGACCACGTGCCTGGCCTGCGGGTCGAGTCCGGTCGTCGGCTCGTCAAGAAGCAGGATGTCGGGCTCGCTGATCAATGACCTGGCGATGGTCAGGCGGCGCTTCATGCCGCCGGACAGTGGCTCCACCTCGTCGTCGGCCCGCTCGGTGAGCTGGACAAAGTCCAGCAGCTTCGCCGTCCGCTCCCTGATGACGTCGCGCCGCAGGCCGAAGTAACGGCCGTAGATCAACAGGTTCTCGCGGACCGTCAGCTCGACGTCGAGCGTGTCCTCCTGCGGAACGACCCCGAGCCTGGCTCTGATGGCCGGGCCATGCCGGTCAGGATCGAGGCCGAGGATCGTCAGCTCGCCGCCGGAGCGCGGGGAGACACAGCCGATCATTCGCATCGTCGAGGATTTGCCTGCACCGTTCGGTCCGAGAAACCCGAACACCTCGCCCTGGCTGAGTTCGAAGTCGATTCCGTCGACGGCAATAAATTCGCCAAATACCTTCGTGAGCCCCCTGGCGCGGATCAGGATGTCAGGCTCAGCCACGTCCGCGACCTTACCCGCGGGTGCCGACAGTACCGAATGAATAACAGCCCGCCCCGGCCCGCGCCGCGCCGGACTTCTGCTGATTCGCGCTCTGGACACCCGGTGCCGGCCGGCGCGGTAATCTTGCCGACAGTGCTTTGACGTCGCGCGGCGCGGGTAGCACCGCGGGGTGACGCAATCGAACGGAGGACCGCCTCGGTGAGCGGTGTGCGAGGGCTCTACGAGCGTTTCCGGCTGCTCATCCACGAGGGCGCCAAGTTCGGCGTCATCGGTGCCGTGGGCGTCGTCGTCTACAACCTCGTCAACGGCTGGCTGCATTTCAGCCTCCACCTGGGACCGCTGACTTCGGCCACCATCGCCGTCATCGTCACCACGATCACTAGTTACGTAGCTAACCGGTATTGGAGCTTCCGGCACCGGGAGCGGACCACGGTTCCGCGCGAGACGGTCATGTTCTTCGCGCTCAACGGAGTCGGACTGCTGATCCAGTGGGCTGTGGTCGGCTTCACAACGTACGGCTTGGGCGAGACCGGCAAGCTCGCCAATGTCGTCGCCAACAATGTCGGCATCGTGCTCGGCACGATTTTCCGCTTCTACTCCTACCGCAAGTGGGTGTGGGCAGCGCGGCAGCCTGCCGCTGGACATGAGTCGCTCGAGCCCGCGCTCGCGGTGGCACCGACCCAGGGTGACCTGGCCTCTTCGACCGGAGACGAGGCCGGAAAGCCGCATTGAGCAGTACCCGTACCACCCCAGGGCTCGTCGAGCGGTCCGCTGGCACCGTCCGCCATTTCCGGCATCTCCTCCATGAGGGTGCCAAGTTCCTGATCGTCGGCCTGATCGGCATCGGCGTCACCAACCTCGTCTTCATCCCGCTCCACAGCCGGCTCGGGCTCGGCCCGCTGACTTCGGTGACGATCGCGACGATTGTGGCAACGGTGGTCACGTTCCTCGGGAATCGGTACTGGAGCTTCCGGCATCGCGAGGGAGCGGGCACGGCGAAAGAGGGCGTGACGTTCCTCTGCCTGAACGGCATCGGCCTGCTGATTCAGTACGCGGTGCTGGGTTTCAGCAACTACGCGCTCGGGCTGACCACCAAGATCGAGAACGTGATCGCAGTGAATCTCGGGATCGGGCTTGGCACCCTGTTCCGCTTCTGGTCCTACCGCAAATGGGTGTGGGTGCCGCCGGATGTCCACCTCGCGCGACTGCGGCGTGGCCGGCATCGAAAGGGCCGCCCGCAGGCCGTGGCAGCGGCGTCAGCGCCCGCGGTCGGCGGCGTTAGGCAGCCGCAGGCCGGCGATCCGCTGCGCCGGCCCTAACGGGCCGGGCCACCCCGCCTGACCTGGGCTCAGGCGCGGCAGCCGCGAGTCGCCGCGAGCAGCCGGTTCATCGGCACTGCCAACGCTGCGGCACCCTGCCGGCTGGTCAACGCGCCGGTGGCGACCAGCCGGCTGATGACGTGGCCCTCACGGGACCGAGCCAGGGCGGGGCGCGCCAGCGGGTCGTATGCCGATGGCGCCTGGACGAGACCAGCGAGCACCGCCGACTGCGGCCACGACAGCTCGGCTGGCGGACGTCCGAAGTAGCCGCAGCTCGCAGCAGCCAGCCCGTAATACCCGTGCCCGAAGTAGGCGACGTCGGCGTACATGCGGAGTATCTGCTCGCGAGAGTAACTGAACTTGAGCTTGATACCGAGCGCCAGCTCGTACAGCTCCACCGTGAACCTGGCCTTGTGCGGGCCGTAGAGCAGCTTGGCGAGCTGCTGATACAGGGTTGACCCGCCCTGGTCCTTGCCGGTCACGATCGACTTGAGCACGCGGCCCAGGGCCAGCGGATCGAAGCCAGGCTCGGAGGTGAACCTGTGGTCTTCGGTTGAGATCAATGCGGTCGCGAATCTGGGCGGCACCGGAGGCCCAGGGAAGGCTGCGCCATGAGACCGCGCCTGCGCCCTGGCCAGAGACCACGCATCGCCAACGGACGGGGTCGCCAGCAGGATGACCGCCATACCGACGACCAGGGCACTGAATGCCGCGAGGGCCGTGAGCACCGCCCGGCGCACCCAGCCGCGGCCGCCCCCTATTCGCCGTACCGTCGGCACCGTCCCGTCTGCTGCTACAGCTTGGGGCGGGTTTGGTTGCCGCCCTGGCTGTTCCGGTTCTGACGTGCTCACTGCTAGCGCAACGAGCCGAATTCACGCAGAGTGCCCGACGCGTGCACAACTCATCAACAGTCGGGACGCCGGGATTTGAACCCGGGCTCTCTGGTCCCCCAGACCAGCGCCTTAACCAAGCTGGGCCACGTCCCGTCGCCCTGTCGGACGCACAGATCATAGCGCAGTAACGGAGATCGGCCGCGACGCAGGTAAGTCAGGTGGGCGATCACGAAGGCGATGAACAGCGGGACGCAGGTGTCCGATGGCAACGGGAGGGCATGAGCGCGCCGGTAGACTGGCGCTAACGCGCTGACGGAGACGAGTAGCGCCGGGTATCGCGAGCTTAGAGAGCCGCCGGTAGCTGAGAAGGCGGCCTTGCGTCCGGTTGTGAAGACACTCCCGAGTGCGGGGAGGAACGGCCGCTGCGCCCGGCAGCAGGCTCTATGCCCCGCCGGCTAGCCCCCGTAACCGGGCTCATGAGGCCGTGATTGCCTGCGGGCGGACGGCGAAGGTGCGGTGGCACAGCGAGTTTCCCTTCTCGCCCGCACCCCCAAGGGCGCATCGAGCCAGGGAAGTGCCTCATGACGCAGAACCGGGTCCTGGCAGCCGGCCTGAGCCAGCACGTCGGCGAGCAGGTCGCCGTTGCCGGCTGGCTGCACCGCAAGCGCCAGCTGAAGTCGGTCACGTTCCTGATCGTGCGGGACCGGACCGGCCTGGCCCAGGTCGTGCTGACCAGCCATCAGGCCGCGGCGGCCAGGGCTGGCGACCTGCCAGACGAGACGGTCATCCGGGTCACGGGTCTGGTCAAGGCAAACGCGCAGGCGCCGGGTGGCGCCGAGATCACCGATCCCTCTCTCACCCTGGTGGGCGAGCCCGCCGAGCCGCCGCCATTCGACCTGTACCGGCCTGTCGTCACGGCCGCGCTGCCGACGGTGCTCGACCACTCGCCGGCAACGCTGCGTCATCCGGTGCTGCGGGCCGGCCTGGAGATCTCGGCCGCCAGCGTGGCCGGGTTCCGCGCCACGCTCGATGCCCTTGATTTCACCGAGATCCATACCCCGAAGATCGTCCAGTCGGCCACGGAGTCTGGCGCCAATGTCTTCGCGATCGACTATTTCGGCCAGCAGGCTTATCTGGCCCAGTCGCCGCAGTTCTACAAGCAGGCCATGGTCGGTGTCTTCGAGCGGGTCTATGAAACCGGCCCGGTCTTCCGCGCCGAGCCGCACGACACGGCCAGGCACCTGGCGCAATACACGAGCCTCGATGCGGAGTTCGGGTTCATCACCGATGACCATGACGTGATGGCGATGCTGCGGGAGGTGATCGCCGGCATGACGGCGGCCGTCCGGGCCCGGGCCTATGACGCCGTGCGGCGTGCGGCTGCCAAGCTGCCCGATGTGCCCGCACAAATCCCCGAGCTGCATTTCGCCGACGCGCAGGAACTGATCGCGGCACAGGCCGGATGGGATCCGCGCGGCGAGCCTGACCTCTCGCCCGCTGACGAGCGGTGGCTGGGCGACTGGGCCGTTCGCGAGCACGGCAGCGAATTGCTGTTCGTGACCGGATTCCCGATGGTCAAACGGCCCTTCTACACCCATCCCGACCCAGACAAGCCCGCTTATTCGCGCAGTTTCGACCTGCTTTTCCGCGGCATGGAGCTCGTCACTGGCGGCCAGCGGCTGCACAATCACGCCGACTACCTGGCCGCGCTAGCCGCCCGCGGCGAGGATCCGGCGCCGTACGCCGGCTACCTGCAGGTGTTCAGGCACGGGATGCCGCCGCACGGCGGGTTCGCGATCGGCCTCGAGCGGTGGACGGCGCGGCTGACTGGCGCGGCCAACATCCGCGAGGTCACCCTGTTCCCGCGCGACCTGCACCGCCTTGCCCCCTAGCGCGGCCGCCGCACGGCGACTGCGCGCCCCCACGCCGCCCACCCAGCCCGGACGCCACCCTCACCCAGCCAGGACGTGATCACGGACTCTTTTCGACGATATTGTCCCAAAAGTGTCCGCGATCACACACTTAGCGCCCGCATCCTGAGTCGGCTGGCGACTTCCCGGCCGCCCGGAGCATCAGCTGGTTAGGCCGAGGGTGATCGCGTCGATCTCGGCTAGTTCCTCGCGGGACGCGATCCACTCGCCGGCCTCGGCGTTGCCCTTCACCTGCTCAGGCGACATCGCTCCGGCGATCACGCTGGCGCAGCCTGGCTGGGCGGCCAGGCCCCCGATCGCGATCGTGAGGAGCGACACGCCGTGCGATTCTCCCCAGGCGGCGAGCGCCTCGACGATGTCCAGCTTCGCCTCGGTAACGTAGCTTTCCCGGCCCGCCAGCCTGGTGCCCGCCCTGGCTGGCTGCCCGCGCCGGATCTTTCCGGTGAGCAGGCCGTTCGCCAGCGGAAAGTAGGGCAGCACGCCGAGGTCGAAGTGCCTCGCGGCGGGCACGACCTCGGCCTCAGCATCGCGCTCGAGCAGCGACCAGTGATTCTGTGCCGAGACGAAGGGGACCCTGCCGTGGCGTTCCGCCTCGCAGGCGGCTTCGGCTAGCTGCCAGCCGGTGAAGTTGGAGTGACCGAGATAGCGCACCTTGCCCTCGGCAACCAGCTCGTTCAGCGCCGCCAGCGTCTCGGCGATCGGAGTCCGGGGATCCGGGGTGTGGATCTGGTACAAGTCGATGTAGTCAGTCCGCAGCCTGCGCAGCGACTGCTCGACCGCACGCCTAATGTAAGCTCGCCCGCCCTTGGCACCTGCGGCTGGCCCGTAACCCATGTCAGCGCCCTGATGACCGAACTTGGTCGCCAGCACGACCTGGTCCCGGCGGCCAGCTAGGACCTCGCCAAGCAACTCTTCCGAGCCCCCGCCGCCACCGTAGCTGTCGGCCGTGTCGAGGAGGGTGATGCCGCAATCGATGGATGCGTCTACCACGGCCCTGGTGCCGGCCAGGTCGAGCCTGCCGCCGAAGTTGTTACAGCCGAGGCCCACAACCGAGACGACGAGACCGGAGTTGCCGAGAGCCCTGTAGCGCATAGTGCCGCCTTTACTTGTCGCAGCTGTCCGTGCCGATCAGATCGTATCGACCGGGCCGAACCATCCCGAGCCGGGCGCACCAGCGCGATATCCTGTGCGGCACCATGCGAGAGTCCCCTGCGGCAGGGCCAGTGGTCCTGCGGATCAGGCTCGGCGCCACACTCCGCCGTCTGCGCGAGGCGCGCGGGATCACCGCGCAGCAGGCCGCCGAGGCCATCAGAGGCTCGGATTCCAAGATCAGCCGGATCGAGCTTGGCCGCCATGCGGCCAGGGAGATTGACGTCTCCGACCTGCTGACCCTCTACGGCGTCACCGACCCCGCCGCCCGCGAGCCGTTGCTGCTCCTGGCTAGCCAGGCGCTCGCCCAGCCATGGTGGCACCGGCAGGCGGACATCCTGCCGCCCTGGCTCCAGGCCTACCTCGGGATCGAGGAGGCGGCCGAGTCCGTCCAGAGCTACGACACGCATTTCGTTCCCGGCCTGCTGCAGACCGCTGACTACGCCGCCGGGCTGCTCGCGCAGGCCGACATCGGCGAACAGGAGGTGCGCCGGTTTCTCGACGTTCGCGCCGAGCGGGTCGAGAGGTTCGCTGCTGGCGGCTGGCGGCTGGCCGCGGTGATCGACGAGGCGGTGCTGCACCGTCCGGTCGGCAGCCAGCGCGAGTTTGCCGCCCAACTCGAGCATCTCACGGATGCTGCCGGGTGGCCCGGAGTCACGGTCAGGATCAGGCAGCTTGCGGCCGGGGCGCCGCTGAGTCCGGCTGGATTCACGATCCTGCGCTTCGCCCATGACGAGCTGGCGGATGCGGTGTATTCCGAGCAGCTCACCAGTGCGAGCTACGTCGACCGGCCCGCGGATGTTGCCCGCTATGCCGCCACGATGGACATGCTGTGGAGAACTAGCCTGCCGGCTGACCAGACGGCCGAGATCGTGACTGGCGTGCTCACGCAGATCGGCTAGCCCGGAAGAGGCCGCTGCCGTGACCGGGTTGCCTGCCGCCGGAGGGTCAGAAGGTCCTGGCGATCCGCCTGATATGCGCGGCTGAGTCCGGTGCCGACATCGCTGCCATGCTCAGCAAGTCGAACGTCTGGCGCAGCGCTTGTACCTCGGCACTGCGCTGCTCGAGCAGAACCTGACCGCGGATGCTCTCCGCGCATGCCACGTCCGCATCTGCTGGCTCGGTGAAGCTGAGGATGCCGAATGAGCCGACCAGGACCGGACGCTCCGTGGCGGCCAAACCAAGCACCTGGATGGTCACCGTCGGCTCGCTGCCCGCCTCTGCCAGCCGCTCCAGCTGCCCGCGCATGATGCTCGGGGTCCCGATCGAACGGAGCAGCACCGATTCGTCAAGGACCACCCGAAGCTCGATGGAGTCAGTGCCGCGGAGCACCTCCTGGCGGTGCATCTGCACGGCCAGGAGCCGCTCCACCTGGTCAGACGTCAGGTCGGGCCGACGGGCGGCCATAACAGCCCTGCCGTAGTCCCTGCTCCGCAGCAGGCCGGGCACGACCTGCTCCTGGAAAGTCCGCAGCGCGGCCGCCTCAGCCTCGAGACCCAGGTAATTGCCGGCGCCCGCCGGCAGTAGGTCATCGAAGCGCACCCACCAGCCCTTGCGCTGCCCCTCGCGGGCCAGGTCCAGGAAAAAGCGGCGGCGGTCGGCGTCATCGACACCGTACAGATCGAGCATGAGCACGAGGTAGCTGGTCCTGGTCGGCCCCTTGCCCGTCTCGATCCTGGACAGCGTCGACGGAGCCACGCCCAGCTGGCTCGCGACCTCCTCGAGCCGTAGTGACCTCTGCTCGCGCAGCCGCCTTAAATCAATGCCGAGTCTGCGCCGCCGGACGGTCGGTCCTGCCAACACCGATGGTCGCCTCCTGTCGTGCGGGGACTCTGCCCACCTTACAGCTTCACTCAGATGATCTGGGATCCCATTTGCACTGTCGCCACGCCGATATTCTAGCTGCACTTGCACACTTTGCATTCCCATTGAAGGATAGGGCATGATGCGCGAGCGCAGTGAGTGCCGAAGGGAGACACGATGGCGGCCGAAGCCACCCGCACCAGCGATCCCGCCGCTGATCCAGCTTTACTGCCGCACTGGCTGATCCTGGGCAGCGTGACGCTGCCCGGGCGTCCCGAGCACGTCCGTGCGGCCAGGCAGTTCGTCACCAGGACCATCGGCTATGACCACCCCAAAGCCGATGCGGCCATACTGCTGACATCAGAATTGGTCACCAACGCCGTCAAGCATTCCAGGTCACGGTTGCCGGGAGGCACGATCGAGCTGGCCGTGGCGACGAAATCCTCAGGACTTCTAATCTCCGTCACCGACAACGGGTCTGACGCCAACGTGCCGACGATTGGTGTCAGCCCGGGAGGCGAGAACGGGAACGGCCTCCTGCTGGTCGAGAGCCTTGCCGACGTGTGGGGCTACTTGCACGACTCGGCCCGCACGGTGGTCTGGTTCAGGCTCTGCACGCATGAGGCGCTGCTGTATAGGACCGACCCGGCATTACTCCCCGGCTGCCTGCCACCGCGACGGTCGCTGGCGTGCGGCGTCCGTGATTCCTTCCACGTCGCCATGCCGGGGCCGGTACCCGCTGTCGCGGTGCGCGGAGTCGCCTAACGCGCGGCGTCTAGCCGTGGCGTGCGCCGCGTGCGCCGCGGCCCGAGGTCGCGGCTCGCTTCTCCCGCAGCCGCATCGACAGGTGCACCGGCGTGCCCTCGAACCCGAACTCCTCGCGCAGCCTCCGCTCGATGAACCGCCGGTATCCGGCCTGCAGGAAGCCCGAGGTGAAGAGAACGAAATGCGGCGGCCGAATCCCCGCCTGCGTAGCGAACATGATCTTAGGCTGCTTGCCGCCGCGGACCGGCGGCGGCGTCTCGGCAACTAGTGCCGACAGCCAGGCGTTGAGCCGACCGGTGGGAACCCGGGTTTCCCAGCCCCCAAGCGCGGTCTGCAGCGCAGGAACGAGGCGGTCCACGTGCCAGCCGCTCGCCGCGGAGATATTCACTCTCGGTGCCCAGCGGGCGGTATAGAGCTGACGGTCGATCTCACGGTCGAGGAAATGCCTTCTGTCCTCGTCGACCAGGTCCCACTTGTTGTAGGCGATCACGAGTGCCCGTCCCGCTTCGATCACCGTCGAGATAATGCGGAGATCCTGCTCGGCAAGGGGTTCGCTGGCGTCCACAAGGACCACCGCGACCTCGGCGCGCTCCAGCGCGCGCTCAGTCCGCAGCGCGGCGAAGTAGTCGGCGCCCTGCGCTTCCCTGACCCGGCGCCTGATCCCTGCTGTGTCGACGAACCGCCAGGTGACGCCGCCGAGGTCGATCAGCTCGTCGACGGGGTCCCTGGTCGTCCCAGCGACCGGGTCAACGAGCACCCTGTCCTGCCCGGCCAGCTTGTTGAGCAGGCTCGACTTGCCGACGTTGGGCCGGCCGATGAGCGCGACCCTGCGCGGTCCAGACTCCGCGTCAATCCGGTCGGGCGGAGCCTCAGGCAGCGCGCTGAGTATCGCGTCGAGAAGATCGCCGCTGCCCCTGCCGTGCAGTGCGCTCACCGGAGCCGGCTCGCCGAGGCCGAGCGACCACAGCGAGTGCGCCCCGGATTCGGCCGGCGCATCGTCGACTTTGTTGGCCGCAAGGACGACCGGCTTGCCCGATCGCCTCAGCACCGCGGCGACAGCGGCATCGGCGTCGGTCACCCCGACCACCGCGTCAGTAACAAACAGCACGGCGTCGGCAGCGTCGACGGCAACCCTGGCCTGCGCGGCCACCCGCGCGGCGAGCCCCGGCGATCCTTCGATGGCGGGTTCCCAACCACCCGTATCGACGACCGTGAAGGCTCGGCCCCGCCAGTTCGCGTCGTAGGCCACCCGGTCCCTGGTGACCCCTGGGGTGCCCTCTACGACCGCCTGACGGCTGCCGAGTATCCGGTTCACCAATGTCGATTTGCCGACATTCGGCCGGCCCACGACGGCGAGGACGGGAGCCGCTCCCTGGTCAGCCTGGCCAGGCTGCTCGTCCGTCATTGGGTCGCCCGGTTCGCGCCGACCAGTACGAGGATGCGGTAGATGACCTCGTCGAGCCCGAGATCGGTGGCATCGATCGCTATGGCGTCAGCGGCCATCTGGCTCTGTGGCGCGTCCCGCCGATCACGCTGCGCCTGCTCAGCGAGGGTGATAGCCGCTGTTGGCGGCTCCCGCCGGTCGCCGCCCAGCTGAGCTGCCCTGCGCTCGGCCCTGACCTGCTGGCTGGCGGTCAGGAACACCTTCACTGTCGCGCCCGGCGCGACGACCGTGCCGATGTCCCGGCCCTCGGCCACGATTCCGCCGGCGGCCTCCGCGGCGCCCGCGATGATTGCCTGCTGCTGGGCGATCAGCCGGGCGCGGACCTGCGGAACCGCCGCCACCAGGCTGACCACGTTTGATACCCGCCGGGTCCTGATCTGTTCGCTCACGTCGATCCCGTCGATACGGACCCGCTGCTTCGCCGGATCTGTGCTGATCTCGATGCTCAGGCCGCGCGAATGCTGGGCTATGGCGTCCTGGTCAGCAAGATCGACATCGTGCTCGAGCATCCACCAGGTCACGGCCCGGTACATCGCGCCGGTATCCAGATAGCGCAGCCCGAGTGCCGATGCCGTGCCCCGCGCGGCGCTGGACTTTCCCGAGCCGGAGGGGCCGTCGACGGCGACCACCAGCGCTTGCCCGCCCGCCGTCCGGCCCGTGGTTCCCGCCTGCCGGACGCCAGCCACCGAATTTGTCACGCAGGCGATGCTACCGGCCAGCCGGCGGCTGCCAGCGCGGCCGATAGGGCTGCCGAGGCTTCAGGCCGGACCGAAAGCTCCGCAACGCCGACCGGCAGCCCAGGCGAATGCTCGATCCTGACGTCTTCGATATTGATTCCTGCCGATCCCGCCGCTGCGAACAGCCTCGCAAGCTCGCCCGGCGTGTCCGGGATGACGACCTGCACCACCGCGTAGTGAGGTGCCGGGCCGCCCTGCTTGCCGGGAATCTTCGCGACCCCGTCGCGACCAGACTCCAGCAACGCCGTCACTTGCTTGGCGGCATCGACATCACCTGAGGAAACGGCGCCGAGCGCTCCGGCTGCCGCATCCAGCTGGCCGGCCATGGCGCGGACGATCTCGCGTACCTGCGCCGCGTTAGCCGCGAGGATCTCCGTCCACAAGCCGGGGTCCCCCGCGGCGATCCTGGTCGCATCGCGCAGTCCGGGCCCGGCCAGCGCGAGGGCACCGGGCGCCGCATCCGCACACTGAGCCGCCATCGCGGCGGCTACCAGGTGCGGCACATGCGAGACCAGCGCCACCCACCTGTCGTGCTCCGCAGCTGACATCAGGACCGGCTGGGATCCGCATGCCATGGCCAGCTGGGTCACGACTTCGACGCACCACGCGGCCGTCTCCTCGCCCGGGCAGATCACCCATGGCTGGCCGGCGAACAGGTCTGCCCTGGCAGCCGCCGGGCCTGACCGCTCGCGGCCTGACATCGGGTGGCCAGGCACGAACACCGTGATATCGCAGCCGAGTTCCCTGGCTTGGCGCAGCGGCAACTGCTTGACGCTGGCCACATCGGTGTAGCACCTCGCCAGCTGCTGCCGCTGAGCACCCGCCAGGGCCCGCGCGACCGCGGCGGGCGGCACCGCCAGCACAGCGATGTCCGCGGGTCCGCCCCGCTGGCCGACGGCCGGAAGCACCTGCCCTGCTCCCAGCTCAGCAGCGAGCCGCGTCGCGCTCCGGTCAGTGTCGGTCAGCCAGACGTCTGAGCCCCGCTCCCGCAACGCGAGCGCGATCGACGTGCCGATCAGGCCGGTGCCGACGACGACCGCGGACGCTGGTGCTTCCGGCCGCGTCACGGACGTCCCTGCCTGATCATTGTGCGATGTCCAGCCGCAGGGCGGCCGCGCCGCGCAGATACACGTGCTGCACCTGCACCCTGGCCAGTCCGGTTTCGACGTGCATCATCAGCCGCACCACCCGCGGCATGGCACCGGGCACGTCGATCTCCGTGCAGCACAGCAGCGGTACCTCCTGGAAACCGAGCGACCGCGCCGCCAGCGCGGGGAACTCTGCGCACAGGTCAGGCGTGGCCGAGAAGATCACGCTGATCACCTCGTCGGTCGTCAGGCCGTTTCGGTCCATCACCTGGGTCACCAGTTCGGCGGTGCCGTCCAGTATGTCCGCGCGGTCATCTGTCCCGATCTGGATGGCGCCCCTGATGGCCCTGACCGCCACAATCGCTCCTCTCCCGCGACTCTCCCGTGACCCTATCCGCCCGCCGGCCGGCCACGTTCTGTCGGCCGGGCTTACATGCCGACTGCGGCGTACAGGTTCCCGACCTCGGCGGTGGACAGCCGCCTCGACGTGCCGGGCCGGAGCGACCCCAGGCTTACCGGCCCGACCTGAGTTCGCACCAGTCTGCTGACCGGATGCCCCACCGCGGCCAGCATGCGCCTGACTACATGCTTGCGGCCCTCGTGCAGCGTGACCTCCACCAGCACCCGCTGACCCGCCTGCTCGACCACGCGGAACCTGTCCGCGCTGACAGTCCCGTCCTCGAGCTCGACCCCCGTGGTCAGCCGGCGCGCGAGATCCCTGCGGACCGGGCCGCGTACCTCGGCGAGGTACGTCTTCAGCACCCCGTACCGTGGATGAGCAAGCCGGTGCGCTAGCGCACCATCGTTGGTCAGCAGGATCAGTCCCTCGGTCTCGTAGTCAAGCCGGCCGACGTGGAACAAGCGCTCGCTGTGATCAGCCACCAGATCGGCGATCGTGCGCCTGCCGCGGTCGTCAGACATCGTGCTGAGCACGCCAGCTGGCTTGTTCAACGCGAGGTAGACAAGGTCCTCACTAGCCGGGATCCGCTTGCCGTCCACCCGGATGACCTGGGCGCGCGGGTCGACTCTGGCGCCGAACCTGCGGACGATCTCGCCGTCGACCTCGACCCGCCCGGCCCCGATGAGTTCCTCGCAGGCGCGCCTGCTGCCCACGCCGGCCGCCGCGAGCACCTTCTGCAGCCGGACCCCGCCAGGAACGTCGGTAAGCGAGTCCCGCTCCCCCGGCTCGATACCCCAGTCGTCGTCATCGTCGGCATGGCCGTCGCCGGCCCGGCCAGGCGATCGCCGGCGGCCGGCTGGCGGGTCGCTGCCGCCCCGGGGGTCACGACGGGCCGTCATGGCTATCCTGTTCGTCGTCGAGATGGTCGGGCAGGAACGGGGCGAGCTCGGGCAGCTGGTCGAGGCTGGCGATGCCGAGCCTTTCCAGGAAGTACACGGTCGTGCGGAACAAGGTCGCCCCGGTTTCCTGGTCGGTCCCCGCTTCGGCCACCAGGCCCCGTAGGGTCAGCGTGCGCATCACCCCGTCGCAGTTGACGCCGCGTACGGCAGAAACCTGCGCCCGGCTGACCGGCTGGCGGTAGGCAACGACGGCAAGCGTCTCCAGGGCAGCCTGGGTTAGCCGTACCTCCTGGCCGTCGCTGACGAACCTTTCCACCACCGGGGCGAACTCGGCCCTCGTGTAGAAGCGCCAGCCACCGGCCACCTCGCGCAAGTCAAATCCGCGGCCTTGCTCGGCGTAGGTGCCGGCTAGCTGATGCAGGGCCGCCGCCACATCCTGTTGCGCCACCTCGAGCACCTGGGCGAGCGTATTCTCTGGTACCGGCTCGTCAGCGACGAGAAGGATCGCCTCGAGGGCCGGCTGCAACCCGGAACGGGACTCGCCGGAGTCTGGCAATGGCTCTTCGATCATTTCCGCCTGTCGTCTGATCAGCCCGGCCGGCCAGGCACCGCATCGCCCGCGGTCTCGCCGTCGGTGGGCTGGGTGCCGGCGGAGTCCTGCGCGATCCAGGTGATGTACAGGTCGCCGAGCGGGGTCTCCTGCTCGAACGAGACGCATTTGTCCCGGTAGAGATCAAGGACAGCCAGGAAGCGCGCCACGATCTCGTAAGTATCTTCGCAGCCGGAGGCCAGTTCTGCGAATGAGGCCCGCCCGGCAGCGCGCAGCAACCTGGTGACGATCACCGTCTGCTCGCGCACTGTCGTGCGCGGGACGTGCAGGTGGGCTGTGGATACAACGGGCGCCGCCCGCGGCGCGAGAGCCGCCGCGGCGACGGCCGCGAACTGCTCGGCGGTCAGGCCGAGCAGAACCTCCGGCAACAAGTCGGCGAACCTTGGCTCCATCGGCACCCGCCGGGGGAACATGTGGCGCTGGTGGGCCATCTGAGCCGCCATGTTCGCCGCAGCTTCCTTATAGGCGCGGTACTGCAGCAGCCTGGCGAACAGCAGGTCCCTGGCCTCGAGCAAGGCGAGGTCCTCCTCGTCGTCTACTTCCCCGGACGGAAGCAGCCTGGCCGCCTTGAGGTCCAGCAGGGTGGCGGCCACGACGAGGAAGTAGCTGGCCTGGTCAAGCTCCCAGCGTCCGGCGAGCGCACCGATGTAGCTGATGAACTCGTCGGTGACGGCGGACAGCGCGATCTCGGTGATGTCGAGCTTGTGCTTGGAGATCAGCGCTAGAAGCAGGTCGAAGGGTCCCTGAAAATTGTCGAGGTGAACCTCGAAGCCGCCTGCTGGACCGTGCGCGCTGCCGCCGGGTCCTTCGGTCATAACTGCCGTCAATGTCCGTTCCGCAGCCGGCGCGCCATCAGGCTCTCCGCCCCATCGGCATCCAGGTCGGCCAGGAGTACGGCCAGCGCTTCCCTGACGATCCGGCCCCGGTCCGCGGACATCCCGTATGAGCGCAACGTCAGCCTGGCGCGCTCAAGCTCAAGGAGCTCGGACTCCGATAGGTACACCGTGATCTTGTGGCTGTGGCTCTCGCGGCCGCTGGCCTGCCGCTGCTCGGATTCGGCGGGGAGCTGGGATGCCGGGCGCAGCAGCTCGGCGATCCCGGGAACTCTTACCCGGCGCTGACCCGACCTGCGAGCTCGGCCTTGTGCCACCGGTCAAGCACCTCCCTGGCGAGCTCCCGGTAGGAGGCCGCTCCCGCCGATGAAGGATCAAAAATCGTGATCGGCTCTCCGGCGACGGAGGCGTCAGGGAATCTGACGGTCCGGTTAATGACGGTATGGAACACCTTGTCGCCGAACCCAGCCACGACGCCGGCCAGGACCTCTCGAGTGTGCAGCGTACGCGAGTCGTACATGGTGGCGAGCAGCCCGTCCATAGTCAGCTTCGGGCTCAACCTGTTCGATACCTTGTCGATCGTCTCCATCAGCAGCGCCACTCCGCGCATGGCGAAGTACTCGCATTCCAGCGGCACGAGGACGCCGTCAGAGCACGCCAGCGCGTTTACCGTGAGCAGCCCGAGCGACGGCTGGCAGTCGATCAGGACGATGTCATACTCGGGCAGCAGCGGGGCCAGGACGCGGCCGAGCACGAACTCCCTGCCGACTTCGTGCACTAGCTGGACCTCGGCGCCGGACAGGTCGATATTGCTGGGCAGCAGGTCCATCCCGTCGACCTTGGTCTGGAAGAGGACCTCACCAGCCGTGACCCCGGCGTCCATCAGGACGTTGTAGACCGTGGCATCAAGCTCGTGCGGCTGAAAGCCCAGGCCGACGGAGAGCGCGCCCTGCGGGTCGAAGTCGACCAGGAGCACGCGCCGTCCGAGCTCTGCGAGCGCCGCGCCTAGGCTGATCGTGGTGGTCGTCTTGCCGACGCCGCCCTTCTGATTGCAGACGGCGACGACGCGCGCCGGCCCATGCTTCAGCAGCGGTTCTGGATCGGGGAATACCGGAAGCGGGCGGCCGGTCGGGCCGATGATGCCGGCACTAGCTTCCGTTGTCCCTGACGCTGACACGGTAACAAGCACCTCCCCGGCGGCGCGCACGCTGCGGCCGCTGACTTCCGGACTTTAGAGCTTGCATCGGGTCGCGGCAAGCCGACTCACCCTTTGCGCGGAAACGGCCCGCTCATCTGCCCTGGTCTGGGCCATCATGTCTGGTCGGGATTCGGTGGGTATTCGGTCGGGATTCGGTCCGGACTCGGACTGGCTTCAGCCCAGAGCCCGCGGATGGGACGCCGCGTATACCTCGCGCAGCTTGTCCACCGTAACCAGGGTGTACACCTGGGTGGTGCTGACCGAGGCGTGGCCGAGCAGTTCCTGAACGACCCGTACATCGGCGCCCCCGTCGAGCAGGTGCGTCGCGAAGGAATGACGGAGCATATGCGGCGAAACCGCGGCCAGCCCTGCCCTGGCGGCGGCGGCGCGCAGCGCGCCCCAGGCGCCCTGCCTGGTGAGCCTGCCGCCGCGGGCGTTCAGGAAGACGGCCAGACTGCGCTGCCCCGACCGCGCACTCGCAGCGAGCGTCGGCCTGGCCCGCACCAGGTAAGCGTCGAGCGCCGACAGGGCGTAGCTGCCGACGGGCACCATCCGCTGGCGGCCGCCCTTCCCGGCCAGCCTGACCGTGGCGGCTGTCCCGTCGGGGCCGCGCTGGCCGGTCAGGTCAAGGTCGTCGATGTCCAGGCCGACGGCCTCGGAGATCCGCGCCCCAGTCCCGTAGAGCAGCTCGAGCAGGGCGCGGTCGCGACGCTGGGCTGGCGTGTCGCCAGCAATCTGGAGCAGCCGCTCTACGTCGGGAATCGAGATGGCGCGCGGCAGCCGGCGCGGCGGGGCAGGCGGGCGCACGGCCCTGGCCGGGTCCGATCCCGCGAGCCCCTCAGCCATCGCGAAGGCATGCAGGCCACGGACGGCCACCACTGCACGCCCGGCCGAGCTGGCCGCCAGCGGCTGGTGGTGCTCGTCGCCCTCGCGCAGCCTGGCCAGGAACTCAGCGACGTCGGGTGTCGTCACCTCGCCGATCTGCGTCCGGCCGGCGGCGGCCAGCGTCGAAGCGTACCGCTGCAGGTCCCTGCGGTACGCCTCGATCGTGTGAGCAGCCAGCCCGCGCTCGACAGTCAGGTGGTCGAGGTACCGGCGGATCGCCCCGGAGACGGTGGTCAGCCCGGCTCTCCTGTCATCTGCGTGCCCGCCGGCCGGAGCCGAGTCGGTTCGGAGCCGAATCGGTTCGGGCGCTCAGGCCAGGACATCAGCCAGCGGCGTCCACGCGAGCCCGTGCGCCTCTGCCACCGGTTCGAGGGTAACGACGCCGTCGTGGGTGTTCAGGCCGGGCGCGAAATACGTGTCGCCGCGCAATGCCTCGCGCCAGCCGCGGTTCGCGATCTCGATGGCATAGGGCAGCGTCACGTTGGTGAGCGCGTACGTCGAGGTGTGCGGCACCGCACCCGGCATGTTGGCGACGCAGTAGAACACGGACTCGTGGACCTCGTAGGTCGGATTGGCGTGCGTCGTCGGCCTGGAATCCTCGAAGCAGCCGCCCTGATCAATGGAGATGTCGACGAGCACCGAGCCCGGCTTCATCCTCGCGACCAGCTCGTTGCTGATCAGCATCGGCGCCTTGGCGCCCGGCACCAGCACGGCGCCGATCACCAGGTCCGCGTCAATGACCGCGCGCTCGACTTCATAAGCGTTGGAGGCGACTGTCTGGCAATGCCCCTGATGGATCGCATCGGCGAATCTCAGCCTGGCCACGTTCTTGTCGACGAGCAGCACCTCAGCCTGCATCCCGAGTGCGATCGCCGCCGCGTTCATTCCCGAGACGCCCGCCCCGAGCACGACCACCTTGGCCGCGTACACCCCTGAGACGCCGCCCATCAGGACGCCCCTGCCACCGCCGTCACGCTGCAGGTGATGCGCGCCCACCTGGGGCGCCATCCGGCCCGCCACCTCCGACATCGGGGCGAGCAGCGGCAGTGTACCGTCTGGCGCTTGGACCGTCTCATACGCGATCGCGGTGATGCCAGAGTCAAGCAGCGCGTCCGTCGTTACCTTCGAGGCCGCCAGGTGCAGGTAGGTGAAGAGGACCTGGTCCTTGCGCATCCGGTGAAATTCCTCGGCGACCGGCTCCTTCACCTTCAGGATCAGGTCTCCGCTCTGCCAGACCTCGTCGGCCGTCGGCAGCATCTGCGCACCGGCCGCGACGAAGTCCTCATCCGGGATCGACGAGCCGATGCCAGCGCCTGCCTCAATGAAGACCTCGTGCCTGTTCCTGACGAACTCGTGCACGCCTGCGGGAGTGATGGCCACCCGATATTCGTGATTCTTGACTTCCTTAGGAACGCCGACCTTCATGTCTTCAGTCCTCCTCGTGTTCAGCGCCCATCGTGTTTGGGCCTGCCTGGCACCGTTGCCAGGCGTCACCAGGCTCAGCCGGGCCCGGGCAGTACTCAGCGCTCCGGCGCGTCGGGTCCGCGCAGCGTCGCGAATCCGTCCTGTCTCGCCGCGAACGCGGCGAGCACACCGATCATCATCACGCCGTTGTGCAGGTTCCCGGCAAGTATCCGGGAGACCACCACATCGAGAGGTGCCCACTCGATCCTCAGATGAGCCTCCTCGTGATTGGGAACGTACTGACGCTCAGCATCAGGAACGCTGGTCATGCCGCGCGCCAGGTAAACCCGCAGCCGCTCGCTGGTGATTCCGGGGGAGGTGAAGAAGTCAGCAAGCACCTGCCAGTCTGCGGCCAGGTAGCCGGCCTCTTCAAGCAGTTCGCGTTGCGCTGTTGCCAGCGGCGGCTCTCCCGCAACATCGCGCAGGCCGGCCGGTATCTCCCACAGCTGCCTGCCGACCGGATGCCGGTACTGGCGGATCAGGAGCACCTGCCCCGCCTCGTCCATGGCCAGGATGCCGACTGCGCCTGGGTGTTCGACAACCTCACGGCCGACTTCTTCGCCATCCGGCATCCTGACCACATCTCGCCGGACGCTGACCACGGTGCCTTCCGCGAGCTTCTCGTTGCTCACGACCGGCCAGCGCTCCGCGACGTCCGAGAGCCAGTCCTGGTACGCCTCGTTCATGCGCTCGCGACCGAGCGGCTTCCGGCGGCCGCAGTCACCGGGTGCTCCGCTGGCCTAATCCGCGATCGCTCGATCGCGGCCGCGATCAGCCCGCTGAACAGCGGGTGCGGCCTGGTGGGCCGGGACAGGAACTCAGGATGGGCCTGGGTGGCCACGAAGAACGGGTGCACATGCCGCGGCAACTCGACGAACTCAACGAGACGACCGTCAGGCGACATGCCGGAGCAGACCAGGCCAGCCGCCTCGAGCGCGGGCCGGTAGGAGTTGTTGACCTCATACCTGTGCCGGTGCCGCTCATGCACGATCTCAGCGCCGTACAGGCTCCTGACTATGCTGCCCTCCGCCAGCACGGCCGGGTAAAGGCCGAGCCGCATGGTGCCACCCATGTCCCGCTCGCCCGCGACGACGTCCTCCTGATCGGGCATCGTGGCGACGACCGGGTGCGGCGTCTCGGGGTCGAACTCCGCGCTGTTCGCGTCGTCCAGGTCGGCCACGTCCCTGCCGATCTCGATGGCCATGCACTGAAGGCCGAGGCAGAGTCCGAGGATGGGGATCTTATTCAGGCGGGCGTGCCGGACCGCGCCGACCTTGCCCTCAATGCCGCGGACGCCGAAGCCCCCCGGCACGAGGATGCCGTCGACGCCCTCCAGGTGCCGTGCCGCGCCGTCCGGTGTCTGGCAGTCATCGCTGGGCACCCAGCGAATGTTGACCTTGGCATCATTACCGAACCCGCCGGCCCGCAGCGCTTCGGCCGGGGACAGATAGGCGTCGGGCAGGTCGATGTACTTGCCGACAAGCGCGATAGTCACGCTCCTGGCTGGCCGGTGTACCCGGGCGAGCAGTTCGTTCCAGTCGGTCCAGTCGACGTCCCTGAACGGCAGGTCGAGCCGTCTGACCGCGTAGGCGTCCAGGCCCTCGGAATGCAGCACCTTAGGAATGTCGTAGATCGACGGCGCGTCGGGCGCTGACACCACCGCTTCCTCGTCGACGTCGCACATCAGGCTGATCTTCCGCTTAAGCCCGCCGCTGATTGGCCGGTCTGAGCGGCAGACGATCGCGTCGGGCTGGATGCCGATGCTGCGCAGCGCCGCGACCGAGTGCTGGGTCGGCTTGGTCTTCAGCTCGCCAGACGGCCCTATGTAGGGCAGCAGCGAGACGTGCAGGAAAAAGCACCTGTCCCTGCCGATCTCGTGCCTGATTTGCCTGATCGCCTCGAGGAAAGGCAGCGATTCGATGTCACCCACCGTGCCGCCGACCTCGGTGATCACCACGTCGGTTTGCGGGCCGCCCATCTCGATGATGCGGCTCTTGATCTCGTTTGTGATGTGCGGGATGACCTGAACGGTGTCGCCAAGGTAGTCGCCGCGACGCTCCTTGGCGATCACGCTCGAGTAGATCTGGCCGGTCGTCACGTTGGACGAACCCGGCAGCCGGATGTCGAGGAACCGCTCATAGTGCCCGACATCGAGGTCGGTTTCCGTGCCATCGTCGGTCACGAACACTTCGCCGTGCTGGAACGGGTTCATCGTTCCTGGGTCGACGTTGAGGTAAGGATCGAGCTTCTGCATGCTCACCCGCAGGCCGCGTGCCTTCAGCAAGCGGCCGAGGCTCGATGCGGTGAGTCCCTTGCCGAGACTGGAGGCAACGCCCCCGGTCACGAAGACGTGCCTGGTCAGGACTGGTCGTGGCGTAAGCGCTGACGTCGCCAAGTTGGCTCCCGTGGTCAGTGCCGGCGGTCGATGGCCGCCGGTCCACGGGGTCTCAGAATATCAGGAACGGGCCCGTTCACCGTCGGCATAGATCGGCGTTGCCAGGAAGATTGCCTGGTGGGTTCCGGGGGCCCCGGGGGCCCCGTTAATTATGCTAAGTCTGGCCCTTCGCTCTGGCCTGGCCGACCACGGGGAGGCATCTTGGCGGCGCGCCACGCGGCGATCACCGGGCTCGGCATGACGAGCCTCGGGCGAGTCTACGGCTTGAGCCCGCGGCGGCTGGCCGCAAGCGCGGTCCGGCTGGCGGCGGCCGATGCCGGCATGGAGCTGTCCGACGTCGACGGCCTGCTGATCTGCCCGGGCATCAGCGGCGGGCTTGATGTCGGCTTGGCCGGCTTGCTCGGGCTGCGTGACCTGGCAATGCTCGCCGTGGTCAACAGCTTCGGCGCGTCGGCGGCGACGGCCGTCCAGGTCGCGGCACAGGCCGTAATCACTGGCACGGCGCGGGCCGTGGCCTGCGTCTTCGCCGACACCCCGCTGCGTGAGGGAATGCCAGCGGGGAGCGCGTTCGGCAGCCCTGGCGGGCGCGCAGGCACGGCAGGGCCGCTCGAGCGGCACGGCCTGGGCGGGCTCGCCGCCGGCTACGGTTTCCGCAGCGTGACCGTCTACTACGCGCTCGCCGCCCGGCGGCACATGGAGCGGTTCGGCACGACCAGTGAGCATCTCGGCGCGATCGCCGTCGCGCAGCGGCAGTGGGCGGAAGGGAATCCGCGCGCGCAGTACCGGGATCCGATCACGCTGGCCGATCACCAGCGGTCGCGGTGGGTGGCCGAGCCGCTGCACCTGCTCGACTGCTCGCTCGTGTCCAACGGCGCGATCGCGGTGATCGTGACGTCTGCGGACACCGCCGCCAGCGGGCCCAGGCCGCCGGTCCACATCTGGGGCTGGGGCCAGGGCCATCCCGGCCAGCCAATGGCCAACGGCAGCGAATTCGGGCTGGTCACGGGGGCTGTTCAGGCCGGGCGCACGGCGATGGGCATGGCCGGGGTTGGCCCGGCCGACGTCACGATGTGCCAGATCTACGACTGCTACACCTATACGGTGCTCGTGACTTTGGAGGACTACGGGTTCTGCGCCAAAGGCGAGGGCGGTCCGTTCGCGGCCAGCGGCGCGCTGGCGCCGGGCGGTTCGCTGCCGGTGAACACCGGCGGAGGCCAGCTCTCCGGGTACTACATGTGGGGATTCACGCCGTTGTCCGAGGCGATCGTGCAGGCGCGCGGCGATGGTGGCGACCGCCAGTCGGCGGCCACGGACGTGATCCTGGTCAGCGGGAACGGCGGCATATTGGGCCATCACGGGACGCTCGTGGTTAGCCCGCATCGCAGCGAACCCGGCAGCGGGCGGAGCGCGCGGGACGCGGCCAGGAAGCTAGGCCAGGCGGACGCGACGACTGGCCAGGGCGGACCGGGCACGACCCGGGCATCCACGACCCGAGAATGCGCGACCCGAGAGTCAGGCGGGAACGATGCGGTGACCGCGCGGAGCCTGGCCGGACCCGAGGACGTCGGTGTGATCCGCCCCGATACCCGTGACACGCCGTTCTTCGCGGCAGCCGCCGATGGGGTGCTGATGATCAAGCGCTGCGGCGGATGCGGCGTCTGGCTCGCGCCGACCGCGAGCGGCTGCCCGCTGTGCGGCGAGGACACCGAGCTGGTCTGGGCGCCCGCGTCAGGCCGGGGCGCGCTGGTGAGCTGGTCGGCGGTCCATCCCAGGCAGGATGGCCCAATCGCCGTGCCTGCCCTGGTCGAACTGGCCGAAGGTCCGTGGCTCGCAACTGGGCTGCGGCTCGCCGGGCCGGCCGAGCTGGCCTGCCTGCACGCCGGTCAGCCCGTTTCGGCCCAGTTCGTCTGCCCCGCGAAGGGGGCTGCCTACCCCGTTTTCGGCCGGCTGGGCAGCTCGGACTGACCTCGCGGCCCTGCCTGCCCGGCCAGTGCGGGCGCCGGGCCCTGGTGGCCGCCTGCCTCGCCGAAACGTGCCAGCGCGATCGCGCTGACCAGCGCAAGTACGAACCCGGCGACGGCGATTCCCGCCCTGCCTGGCCTGGTGGTGTCACCCAGGAGGAGCACGCCCACGATCGCGGGCGGGATGGTCTCGACCAGGATCACCGCCGCGGTCGCAACCGTGACGCTGCCGCTGTCCAGCGCAGACGCGTAGAGCATGAAGGAGATGATCCCGGCCGCCGCGAGCGCGTAGGCTGCTGGCGACCTGATCACCTGGTGCGGCGCGAACCCCGGCAGGATCCTGGCGCAGACCGCTACTACGCCGTAGCCGAGACCTGCCAGGGCGCCGAGCACGGGCGTCCTGAGGTTGGCATGGAGCCTGGCCGCTGCTACCCCGCCAAGAGCGATCGCCGCTAGCGCGGCCACGAGGGCGATCTCGAACTTCACCCCGACACGGTGAGCGCCCTCGCCGCCCGCCGATGAGCCGAGCAGGCCGACTCCCAGCACGACCGCCATGACCGCCGTCCACTCGCGTACGGTCAGCACCGATTTCATCAGCCACGACGCGAACACCGCGGTAACGGCGAGGTTGGCCGCGATGATGACCTGAACCTCGAAGAGCGGCAGTCGCCGCAGGGCGATGAGCTGGCAGACGAACCCGAATAGATCGATGCCGAGACTGGCGATGAAAGGCCATTGCCGCAGCATCCTGAAGATCAGGCCTGCGTCGACTCCACCGGCCGGTCCAGCGGTCGCGAGAACGGGGCGTCGCGACGACGCACGGACGGCCATGGCCTGCATGACCGCCGCCAGGCCGTAGCACAGCGCCGCCATCAGCGCTGCCGCGAAGCTCAGGAGCACAGTGCCGACCCTATGCTGCAGCTCCGATCACAGCGCGGGAACCTGGCGGGCCCGACCCGGCGGACGGATTACG
>WNFL01195545.1_pt1 | contig 25281 bp, 20 predicted proteins | sample 5400361 | NCBI WGS metagenome assembly WNFL01 (sample SAMN13153351, study PRJNA577476) | soil metagenome | isolation source: 40 cm soil on Douglas fir-dominated hillslope | place: USA:California | collected 2013-09-17
AGCACCATCGTCTGGTCCACATACCGGCGGCTGGCCCGATACTCACCCACCGGCCGGATCGCGAAACGCCCGCCGGCGGGGTCAAGCAGGCGGCAGAACGTCGACGGCGCGTCGAACCGCGGGTAGCACAGCCAGTCCACCGAGCCGTCCCGGCTGACCAGAGCCGCCGAGCGGCAGTCCGAGAGCAGCGCGTAGTCGCCGATCGGCAAGCTGTCCATCGCGATTCCTTTCCCGATCCAGCACCACGTGCCCGGGCAAGCCGGGTTCGCCTTTGAGGTTCCAGGTGGTGCCGGTGATCTATGCCGCGGTGCGGGTCACGGTGAGGTGGTGCCATCAGGCTGGCGCGCGCCGGTGATTTTGTTGTGGAGTGCCTTGAGGGCGCCGACGTAGATCTCGGAGAAAGTGGGGAAGGGCTGGATAGTGTCGCGCAGCACCGCGAGCGGGACCCTAGCGCGAATGGCCAGGGTGGCCTGCTGTAGCCACTCGCCGGCTTCGGGGCCGAGCGCGTAGGCGCCGACTAGCCGGTCGCCGTCGGACAGCAGGGTCAAGAATCCGTTGGATCGGGCGTAAGCGCGTGTGTAGGTGGCGGTCTTGGCCACCTCGGACACCGGGACGGTGGCGGTGAACCGGGCCTCGATGGCACCGACCGCGGCTGCTTGCGGGTCGGTGTAGACGGCGTCCGGTATGGCCTCGTAATTGGCCTCGCGGGGTTCGCCGAGGATGTTGGCGGCGACGACTTCGCCCTGGTATTTGCCGACGTGCGTCAGCAGCCGTACGCCGGTGACGTCGCCGATCGCCCACAGCCGCTCGCCAGCCCGCAGCTGCGCGTCGACGGGGATCCCATGCACGTCGGCTTTAACGCCGACCGTTTCCAGGCCGAGCCCGTCCACGCGCGGGCGCCGGCCGGTGGCCACGAGCAGGTGGTCGCCGCGCAGTTCGCCGCCGTTATCGAGGGTCAGGACGTAGTCCTCACCCTCGCGCCGCGCGGCGGTCGCGTGCACGCCAAGCAGCAGTTCGACGCCGTCGGCGCGCAGCACCTCGCCGAGCGCCTCGCCCAGCGGCGCGGGCTCGCGGGCGAGCACGTGCCCGGCGCCCTCGAGCAGGGCCACCTCGCCGCCCAAACGTCGCACGGCCTGAGCCATCTCGGCACCAACCGGCCCGCCACCGAGGATGAGCAGGCGCCGCGGGATGGCCCTCATGCCGGTCACTTCGCGGTTGGTCCACACGCCGCCGAGTTCGCGGAGGCCCGGGATGGGCGGAATGACGGGATCCGAGCCGGTCGCCAACACGACGTAACGGGCGGAGTGGCGCACGCCATCGACCTCGACCACCCCGGTCCCGGCGAGCTTGCCAGTCCCCCGCAGCAGGTCAATACCCTTGCCCGCGAGCCAGCGCTCCTGCCCGGCGTCGGAGTAGGCCGAGACCATGAAGTCACGCCAGTCCAGTGCCGCCCCGGCGTCAACTTGCGCGGTGGCCGCCGCCTCGCGCGCGGCGTGCACCGCCTCTCCCGGGCGCAGCAGCGTCTTGGACGGGATGCACGCCCAGTAGGAGCACTCGCCTCCGACCAGATCGCGCTCGACCAGCGCGACGCGCAGGCCGCCGTCGGCCAGCTCGCCGACGCAGTGCTCACCCGGCGAGCCGCCGCCGACGACGATGACGTCGTAGTCGCTCATGTGCTCGCCCGCACCCCGGCCGGGCCGGGGGCCCCTGCCTGCTCGTCCACCATGTACTGCGCGTACCAGTCCGGCCAGTCAGGGTCGGCCTGCCCGATCTCCTCTTCGTGCTTGCCGTGCGCAGCCGCCGCACAGCGCAGTGCGGCGGCCAGCTCGGCCGGTGGACCATGGGTCGCTTGCATGCGGTTACTCCTTCGTGCAATAGAAGCGCCAGCCGACGTACACCATGTCCAGGCCCCAGTCACCGCCCTGGCAAACGGGTGGTTATCTCCTGGACGAACCAGCCGTTGCCGTCCGGGTCGCTGGACGAGATGAACGAGCCGTAAGTCTTGTGGCTCGGTGCCGGGCCGGGCACCCGCCCTTCGGTTCCGGCGTGGTGGAACACGCCGCCCGCGTCGTGGAAGACCTCGCTCACCTCGGCGCCTCGGTCGGCCAGTTCGGCCCGGGCCATGTCGATGTCGTTCGCCACCAGCTGCAGGCCCTGCGCCGAGCCTGGCGCGGCCGAGGTGATCCCGGTGCCGAAGATGACCGAGCAGGGCGAGCCAGGCGGGGTCATCTGCGCCACCCGGAAATCCTCCCCGGCAGCGAAGTCGGCGTCTTCCCGCCAGCCCAGGGCCCTGTAGAAGTTCCTGGCCCGGCCCACATCACCGACGGGCAGCACCACAACCTCGAGCTTCATGTCCACCATGCCGACTCCATCTCCCCTTGATGTCAGCGTCTTGTGTGAAGGCCTTCGGCTCCTTTGCCGGGGCTGGGCCTGACATCCATCCCTTGCCCCACTCATCGCCGAAGTCCACCCAACTTTGAGGATCGCACGAAATCGCTCGGGAAAGTCAGGTGGCCGGGCCGTGGCAGTTGCGATGGAGTCTTCGAGCCGAGCAGCAGCCCGGCCGAGATCGGGGCCGCGGACCTGCCGCGCGGCATATTGGGAGACGCCGCCGCTGCCGCATCAGCGGCATCAGGCACGTTTGAGTCAATCGATCAGTTCGCTAACCTATCCGGCAACGCGACCAGGACTGGCCCGGCAGGCGCGCCAGGCCAGTCCCGGGACCACCGATGACTAGGTGGTGTGGATCAGCTTCTTGTTGACGAACTCATCGATGCCCAGCGGGCCGAGTTCGCGCCCCACACCCGAGCGCTTCGTCCCGCCGAACGGCAGCTCAGGGCCGCCGCCCTCGGCCTGGTTGACCCAGGCCATCCCGACATCGAGCCGGTCCGCGACCGAAATGGCAAGCTCGGTGTCCGTGCTGAACACGGCCCCGCCCAGCCCATAAGCGCTGCTGTTGGCCAGTTCCACGGCCTCATCGGCGGAAGAGACCTTGTAAACCACGGCGACAGGGCCGAACAGTTCCTCGCGGAACGCCCGCATGTCCGGCGTCACGCCCGACAGCACGGTCGGTTCGATGAAGGCGCCCGGCCGGTTCACCCGCCTGCCGCCGGTGTGTACCGTGGCGCCCTTGCTGATGGCGTCCTGCACCTGCTCCATCAGGTTCCGCGCCGCCTGCTCCGAAGACAGCGGCCCGTAATTGACGTTCGGATCGGTCGGGTCGCCGGTCACGTGCGCCGCCATCGCCTTGGTGAATTCGCCCAGGAAGTCGTCGTAGACCCCGTCGGCCACGATCATCCGCTTGGCCGCGTTGCAGGCCTGACCGCCGTTCTCCATCCGGGCGGCAGCAGCGGCCTGGGCCACGCCAGCCACGTCGTCGGTGTCCAGCACGATGAATGGGTCCGAACCGCCGAGCTCGAGCACGACCTTCTTCAGGTGTTTGCTAGCGACCGCCGCGACGGCCGATCCGGCCCGCTCGCTGCCGGTGACCGAGACGCCGCACACTCGCGGGTCGGCGATCATGTCCGCCACCTGCTCGTTCGTGGCGAACACGTTGATGTAAGCGTCATCCGGGAGCCCGGCATCCCGGAAGATCTGCTCCATCGCCAGCGCCGACGCCGGGCACTGCGGCGCGTGCTTGAGGATGATCGTGTTGCCGATCATCAGGTTCGGGGCGGCGAACCTGGCGACTTGGTAATACGGATAGTTCCAAGGCATGATGCCCAGCAGCGGGCCGACCGGGGACTTGCGCACCCAGGCCTTGCCCGGGGTGTTGGACGAGATCGGCTCGTCCTTGAGCAGGTCGGGGCCGTTGTCTGCGTAGTACTGGTAGATCCCGACGGCGAACTCGAGCTCACCGACGGCCTCAGCCGTAGTCTTCCCCATCTCCATGGTGATGATCGCGCCGAGCTCGTTGATCCGCTCTTCGTAGATCGTGGCGACCCGGTGCAGCACCTGCGCGCGGTCCTCCCATGAGCTGTTCCGCCAAGACCGGTAGCCCTCGTGCGCTCGCCCCAGTACATCGGTGATCTCGGCGCCGGTCGCGACCGGGTACTCGGCCTCGAGCTCGCCGGTGGCCGGGTTCACCACCTGATACTTCATCTCTGCCGTGCCCTCCATCAGCCTGTCCGGTGTCGCTGGAATGCTCCCACGAATATGCGTGATCGGCCAGTTCAAGCGGGGCCGGTGCCGGAAACACGTCCGGAGGATAGCTACGGCGCCAGCAGACCGGTCCGCTCGCAGCCCGAGGTCATCGCTGTCCCCAACGACGCGGTCGCGCCCGACATCGTGTGCTGGATGCGCTACGGCAGGGCTATGCGCACGATTCCTGCGCCAGTTCCACTAGGCGGTGCGGCTGAGCGAGACGGCACTGCCTGTTCTGGGTCTGGTTGTACTGGCCGCGGGGCCAGCCCAGTGGGCAGAACGGCACGAACGCGATGCCGCGGCTGAGGCACTCCTCGAGAACGGGGGCCGCACGGCGGTCGGCGAGGTGGAACAGGTTCTGCACGCAGACAATGCCGGTCTCCGCCACGGCGTGCCTGAGCTGTTCGAGGCTGACATTACTCAGGCCTACCGGGCGATCAGGCCCTCGTCCCGGGCCGCCACCATCGCGGCCAGTTGGTCATCGAAGCGTGCGTTGACGCGCCCGTCACCGGGCAGGCGGAGGTTGACCGCTGCTAGCCGGTCTACCCGCAGGCTGCGAAGGTTGTCTTCGATGCCTGCGCGCAGTTGGTGCGTATCGTCGAACGGGCGCCCGAATCCCATCCGGGCATCTTGCTCAGGGGTGAACGTCCATGCGATAGCCGAGGTCGAGCCGGTGCGCCTGACGCTAGTGGTGCGGGCGGGTTACCCGATGGGTGAGTCGGATCCGATCGCCAGGCGCCGGGCGACGGCAAGTACCCAGGGGATGCCAAGCAGGACAACGAGTGCGACGCCGAGGAGGAGCGGCGCCGGCTGCGCGGCGCCGAGGCCGAGGCACGCCAGGGCTGCGGCGGCGCAGGTGCAGGCGAGCGGCCGGTACAACCCGCGCTCGCGTTGCCAGTCTTGCAGGCTCGCGGATACCAGCATCGTCGCGCATAGCACGACGGCGGCGCCGGCGCACAGTATCCACGCCGTGGCCGCAGGGGTGCGGCCGTCATCGGCGTGGGCGACGAGACTGACCATCGCGGCGCCCATCGCGGCGATGGCGCCCGTGATCGGCAGATGGCTGAGCATCCACTGGACGGTGGCCGTCTGTCCCGGTCTGGGGTGGCGGTGTCCAGCAAAGTCGAAGTAGGTCCACCAAGCGCCGAAGCCGACGACGACGGCGACGAGCCCGACGCTGAGGATGAGCGCGGTGACATGCACGCGGGCCAGTCCGGCGACGACACCGGTCAGGGTTTCGCCGAGCACGATGATGATGAGCAGACCGAATCGTTCGACGAGCGCGTCTGTGATGGTCAGCGCTGCGGCTTGTGCGGGGCCGGCGGTGAGGATCACGGCTGCGAACCCGGCGAGGTAGGCGGCGTCGAGCAGGCCCCAGGCAGCAACGCGGGCGCTGGCAGGCAGCAAGGCGGTTCCGGCGAGCAGGAGCGAACAGGCGGCTGTCCCTGTGACGAATAGCCGGCTCGGCCGCCGGTATTCGGGGCGGTCGCCGCGCGCGGCGAACAGCCACAGAACGGCGAGCACTGCGAACAGCACGCTCGCGGCGACGGCGAACGCTGCTCCGCGCGTGCCGCCTGCCTCGGGGATGAAGGCGCCGATCGCGGCGAGCACGAGGATCTGGAGCAAGAAGGTGCTGCGGCCGCGGGCGTCGTCGTGGCCGTGCAGCTCATGATGGAGGCTGCCATTGGCCCAGGCGATCCAGACCAGCGTGAATATCGCGGCGAACTCGCCGAGTCCGCGCCAGGTCAGGTGCCCGGCAAAATGGTGGGCGTCCTGGGCAACCAGCACGACAACGGCGAGGTCATAGAAGAGCTCGAGAGGGCCAACCACCCGCTGGTGCGGCTGCTCGCCGTGCGCGCGAGGCGGCTGCCACAGCAAGCGGCGCAGGCGAGCCCAGCGCTCTCGGCGGCTGGCTGGGCCGTTGCCTCGCCGGGGTGCACCAGATTCCCCGGCTAGGCCAGCAGCTTCGCCGCGCCGGTTCGACTCATCCGCCATCCAGTTCGACACATCCAGTTCGGCTCCCTATGTGACACCGCTTCCGCCAGCGCGGCCAGGCCGCGAGGTTCCAAGAGACCATATACGAGCGCACCGGAACCGCACGGAGCCGATAACCGCGACCGGCACGGCGCACGCGCTCGAAAGGATCAGAGTCATGAGGACGCGAGAGCGGCGTGTGCCTGGTCGGCGTCAAGGAGCCTGCCGCCGAGCCCGCCGCCTTGGTGCAGGTCACCACCTGGCGCCTCGATCCGCCATACAGCGTCCATGCCGCCGACCATGACCGGGTCGAACCCGCAGACGGTGATGAGGCGCTCGATCGCCATGCCAGCGTGGTCGTCGTCAGTGGCGAAGAACAGGACCGCGCGGCGGGGCGCCCGGTTCGCGCTGTTGGCGAGGGAGTCCGCGCCGAGGGTTCCGAACGCCTTGACGTAGTGAGCGCCGCCGGGCAGCATCGCGGCCACCAGGGAGCCCTGAGATTGGTCGTCCGGCAGGGTTCGGACCGGCGTGCCGTCAGCGGCGAAGCCGATCGGGTTTGACGGGTCGGCCACGACCTTGCCGTCAAGCAGATCGGCGTAGTCGGCGATCAGCGTCTCCAGCACGTCGAACCACACCGCCAGCACGACCACGTCCGCTGCCTCGACCGCCTCGCGGACGGATGCAGCGCTGGCGAGGGGGGCTAGTTCGCCCGCGAGCGCGGCCGCCTTCGACTCGTCCCTGGCTGCCAGCACTACATGTTCACCACCGTGCACCAGATGCCGCGCCAGTGCTCCGCCGATATTCCCGACGCCGATGATCGCAGTAGTCACTGTGTGCTCCATTCGGCCGTGCGAATCTTTGCGACCGGCCCAAGGGTTGCCGCCATCCAGGTGAAAAGCCGTCACCCAATCATGGTGATTTCGCGCTGGGCGGGTATCGCGTCACGCCTCAACCGGGGCGACCGGCGCCGCCTGGGGGGACTCGAAGGCGGCTGAAAACAGGTAGCTGGTCGCCAGGCTGCGGTAGGGCCGCCATTTCTCGGCGATGGCGAGGACCTCCTGCTGGGCTGGCAGGTGGTCGAGTTGATAGGCGGACTGAACGGCCTTGCGCAGCGCAAGGTCGCCCGGCAGGACGACATCCTCTCGCTGGAGCGCGATGATCAGAGCCCCTTGGACCGTCCAGGGACCTATTCCCGGGATTGCGGTGAGCACCTCCATGAGCTCATCGTCTGGCATGCTCCGCAGGACATCCTGGTTCAGCCGGCCGTCCGACAGCCGCTCAGCGAGGTCGCGGAGCGTGCCGATCTTCCGCCACGAGAGCCCGGCCTCGCGGAGCTTGCCGGGATCTACTCCCAGCAGTTCGGCGGGCGACGGGAGATGGCCCCCGAAGAGGGCCTCGATCCTGGTTAGTGTGCGGCGGGTCGCGGCGACGGAAAGCTGCTGGCCAGTGACCTGGAATAGCAGGGCGCCGTACAGATCCATGGGCGGTAGCTCAGCTATCCACGCCCGCGGGTCGAACTCGGGCCGTTCGTCGACGAGCCGTGCCACCACGGGATCAGCGTTGCGAAGGTGGGAACGCGCCTGCTGCAGCCACACGGCGCGGTTGGCATCCTCAGTCACGGTGCCTGCCTCTGGTCGGGTACGCATGAGACCATCGTCCTGCTGGACCGTGACAATTGAGCCGGGTTAGGCCGAACTTTAGTGACTATCAAGGTGAGCGGCTGTCACCCGATTCCGGTGACGTGCGTTCTGGCTCGAGCTGGCGCACCTCGACGAGGTCGAGACCGAGCGCCTCAACCTGAGCCAGTACTCCGTAGAGCCGATCGATCGAGCAATCCCGTGAGAACGGTGTCCGCGCCGTGCAAGTGCGGCGCCAGCGCCGGGAACGCAGAGAGCGTTGTGGCGCCGAGGTGACCGTTGACGCGGATGGCGTAGCGGGCGGGCACTGGATCCATCAAGCCAATCATGAAGCCATGGTTGAGCGAGATCAAGTGAACCATCATCACCAGGATCTTCTGACCGCAGGCTCTAACGCGTGAGACCGGCCGACAGAAGCCGCAGCTCTCTCGCGCGCTGCACCGCGGATGACCGATCGCTGGCCTGCAGTTTGGCGTAGATGTTTCGGATGTGCGTGTTGACCGTGTTCACGGAGACGGACAGCTCGCTTGCGATCTCAGGCCTGGAGAGGTTCGTCGGCAGAAAACGCAGCACCCTGAGCTCGCTGGGACTTAGCGCGGCGGTTTGTGGCGATGCGGCCTGCTCTTTGGCCGTCAGGGACGAGCCGTGCAGGACGTCCAGGATGTCGGCCAGCAGCGCGGCGTGCGCTGTCTCATGCCGCGGCAGAGCCTTGAGCAGCTGCCGCGAACCGGTCATCGCGAACGGCAGGATCACCCTCTCCGGCTCGGCGAGGGCGAGCGCGCGTTCCGTGGCCTGGCTCGCCGCGCGCCGGTCGCCAAGCTCATCGTGCGCCAGAGCGCCCACCAGCAACGATTCAATGCGTGTCACGTCGCAGATAAGCGGAATCGCGCCATCGAGAACACCCGCCAGTGCACCAAGAGCCCCGGCCGGATCGCCTTCCGCGAGGAACATCACCGCGCAGGCAGTGCGAACTTCGCCGGAGCCAGCCTGCTCGGCGGGAAGCGCCTTGAGCGCTTCGCGGGCTTGGCCCGGCATCCCGAGGCGGGCTTGCGTTTCCAGCAACCAGCTGCTGACCTGGGCCGCGAGCGCGTGCGATCCCACCAGCCGCAGTTGGAGGCGTTCAGCAGCGGTGAACTCTTCGAGCGCCTCGTCGCGGCGACCTCGACCAGCGTGCAGCATCCCGGTGGCGAGGTGCAGCAGCAACCCGATGCCAGGTCCGGCGTCGGCTTGCAGGACCCCGGCCGCGCGCCGCAGCCATCGCTCGGCGTCCTCGAACTCGCCCGTCCAGATCATCGTGCTGGCCAGCGTTATCAGGGCAGGCGAGATCATCTGGTCCGCGCCCCAGCCATGCCTCTCGGCGAGCGCTATCGCCTCCTCGCAACGCTGCCGGACCGTGGCAAACGAGCGGAACTTCGAGGCGAAACCCAGCTGCGCGAGGCAGCTGACTTCGAGATAGGGCCGTCCGATCTTCCTGGCAAGATCGGCGCCCTCCTGCAGGTGGCGTTCACCGTCCGGATTCCCCAGTGACCACGCCTCCGTGACGCCAAGGTTCATCAGCGCCACAGCTCGCAGATCGCTGCCGAGCGCGATGTCCTCGTCAGATTCCCCGGTGACCGGTGACGCGAGGAATTCGGCCTGCTCCACAAGCCCGCCGAGGTCCCCGCGCCGCCTGGCCAGTGACAGTTTCAGCGACGCGATGCCAATCCGGAGGCGGCGCTGGCGATCAGTGGGGGCCGTCTGGACGTACGACTCGGCAACGGCCAGATAGGCGGCCGCCTCGTCCAGGCGTCCCTGCACGAGGTCGCCCCCTGCGCGCACCAGCGCCAGCTCGGGGTATTCCGCACCGGGCGGGAAGACCCGCAAGAGCGCCTGGATCGTCTGCGCTTGCCCATCGAGCGTCAGGCTGAAGGCATGCTCAGCGATCAGCTGCGCCGCGGCGGGCCAGTCGCCCGCCGCCTGCGTGTGCCGGATGGCGTCGACAACCTGGCCATGGTCGGTGAACCAGGCGGCGGCCAGCCGGTGCAGCGCCGGCACTTCCTCGGGCAGCGTCCGGCGCAGCTCCAGCCTGAGCAGGTCCCCGAACAGGTGGTGGTAGCGAAACCACGTTCGCTCGGGATCGAGCGACATGACGAACGCGTTGGCGTCCTCGAGCTGCAGCAGGATGCGTTCCGACCCCGGGCACCCGGTCAGCAGGTCAGCGAGCTCACCGTTGACGCGATCGAGCAAACAGGTCCGCAGCAGCAACTGCTGCACGTCGGCCGGCTGGCGGTCCAGCATTTCGGCGATCAGGTACTCCGCGACGGCGCGGTTGCTCCCGGAAAATTGCGCAACAAAACGCTCGGGGTCGGCGTGGCTGGCCAGGGAGATCGCCGCGAGCCGCAGCCCGGCAGCCCACCCTTCGGTTCGCTCGCACAGGAGCGCTGCTCCGGCGTCCGACAGCGCGATCCCCGAGGCGTCGAGCAGCTCGCGGGTTTCGCGCTCGGTGAAGCGCAGATCTGCCGCGCGGATCTCGGCTAGTTCGCCCGCGAGGCGAAGCTGATGCAGGCCCAGCTGGAGGTCGCGGCGCGTGGCCAGTACCGCGTGGACATGCGGTGGCAGGTTCGTCAGCAGCCGGGCGAGCTGATCGAGGGCCTCCGACGATCTCAGTTCGTGCAGATCGTCGATGATCAGGATGACGGGCCCGCGTTGGCCGGCGAGCTCGGCAAGTACCCGGTCGACCATGGCCCGGCCGTTGAAACCCGGTGTCGCCGCTGCCGGTTCCGCCTGACTGCCCGTGCCGGAGGTCTGCCGGACTGCGTCCAGCAGGGCAAGCCAGAAAGCCTGAGCATCGTGCTGGTCCCGTTGCACCTGGAGGATGGCGAGCCTATGCTGCTGACCCCTACGATCTGCCCAGGCCCGCAACAGGGACGTCTTCCCGCTGCCGGCCGGAGCCGAGATGATCGTGACCTTCCCCGCCGCCGCGCGGTTGAGGGCAGCGAGAAGATCAGCCCGGTCAATCAGCCGCGGGTTGTCCGACACAGTCCTCTCGGTATCAGGCCGGCAAGCCCGGTGTCAACGGCGCGCGAATCACCACGATCCGGCGATGGCCGCTCACCTGCCTGCTGGCGAGCCTGGGTTCGACGCGAAGGTCGCACGGCCGCTGGGGACGTGCCCGCGATTCAAAGGGGAGATACCGTGACATCATCTGCCTCCGGCGCCAACAACGCCGCAGACCTGCCCGACGGTCCAGGGCTACCTCGACGAGGTCACGAATCAGATCCCCCGCCCATCATGGCGAAATACACCGGAGTGCTCGCCGCCGCGGACATCGAGATCTTCGTCTGGACCACGGCGCGATCCGCCCATGACCGCTCCAGGCGGCTAGGTTGCCATGATGGCGACTCGTGATACTCGGCTGCCCGGCACCTTGCCCGCGGTCATCGCCGTGCGCGGGGCCCGGCACAACAACCTTCGGGGTATCGACGTCGACGTGCCGCTCTGGCGAGCGGTCGCGGTTGTCGGCGTGTCAGGCTCGGGCAAGACGTCGCTGGCGATCGGCACGCTATACGCCGAGGGCTTGCACCGGTTCCTGGAGAGCCTGAGCACCTACAGCCGCCGACGGCTGACTCAGGCCCAGCGGCCCGACGTGGACAGGATTGAGCACCTGCCGCCCGCGCTAGCACTAAGACAGCGGCCACCCATTCCGGGGCCGCGCAGCACGGTCGGCACGATGTCCGAGGTACTTAACGTGCTACGCCTGATGATGTCCCGGCTTGGCACGCACCTCTGCCCGAACGGCCACCACGTCGAGCCGTCGGTCGCCACGCAAGCGATGGAGATCGTCTGCCCCGTCTGCGGGGCTCGTTTCGAGCCGCCCAGTGCTGAATTCTTCGCCTTCAACTCCTACGGCGCGTGCCCGGCCTGCCACGGCCTGGGCGTCCGGTCCGAAGTCGACGTCGCCACCCTGGTTCCCGACCCGGGCAAGACAATCGAGGAAGGCGCGGTGCTGCCGTGGAACTCCGGCGGGCGGCGGCTGTCGATGTATGCCGCGGGTGAGCTCGGGGTCCGGCTCGACGTGCCGTACCGGTCACTGACCGACCGCGAGCGCGACATCGTGCTGCACGGTGAACCGGCCCGGCGGCAGGTGACGCTCTCGGGCCGGAACGGGCGGACCGTGCAGCTGTCGGTCAACTACGACAACGCCGCCGCCGCCGTGGAACGCTCGCTGCGCAGCGACAACGAGCGCACCCGCCGGCTGGTGCAACGTTTCCTCATCACCCGTGTCTGCTCGGTGTGCCACGGCACGCGGCTGCGGCCCGAAGCGTTGACATCACGGCTCGGCGGCCGCAACATCGCCGAGATCAGCGCGCTCGGCCTGGACGAACTGCGCGGATTCGCGGCCGGGCTGCCCACCCGGCTGCCCGCCGAGCTCAGCCGGATGACGACTGCTTTGCTTAACGAGTTGAACGGGACGCTCACGCCTCTGCTCGACGTGGGGCTCGGCTACCTGACCCTCGACCGCCCCGGCGCCTCGCTATCGTCCGGCGAGCGGCAGCGGATCGAGCTGACTTCCACGGTGCGTTCCAGCACGACGGGCATGCTCTACGTGCTCGACGAGCCGTCCATCGGATTGCACCCGAGTAACGTCCAGGGACTGCGCAAGACGATCACCGCCCTGGCCGCGAATGGCAATTCCGTGGTCGTCGTGGAACACGAGCAGGAGCTCATCCGCTCCGCGGATTGGGTTATCGAGCTGGGCCCCGGAGCCGGCGCCATGGGCGGCACGGTAATCGCCCAGGGCACACCCGCTCAGCTGGAAACCGACCCGCGCTCGATCATCGGACCTTTCCTGGCCGGCGCCCTCGCCGTGCCGCGTGACCGTCCCGCGCGTGCTGATGCTAGTGCTCAGATAGCCGTCGAGATCGGCGACCTGTACAACCTGCACGATCTCACCGCAACGTTCCCGGTGCACCGGCTGACCGCAGTGGCCGGGCCATCCGGGGCTGGGAAGACCGCGCTCGTCCTAGACAGCCTCATCCCGGCCGCGCGAGCGCTGCTCAGCGGGTCCGCGCTGCCTGGGCATGTCCGCCGCCTGAACCTCGGCGGCATCCGCCAGGTCGTCCAGATCGACGCCTCGCCGATCGGCCAGAACACCCGCTCGACACCGGCGACCTACTCCGGGGCGTTCGACCAGATCCGCCGCTTCTTCGCCGACTCAGGCTATGCCCGGCGCCGGAGGTGGAAGCCCGGGCACTTCTCGTTCAACACCCGCGAGGGCCAGTGCCCGACCTGCCGTGGCCTCGGCCACATCGACCTCGACGTCCAGTACCTGCCTGACATCAGTGTCGCGTGCCCCGCCTGCCGCGGCGCCCGGTTCAACGACGCCACCCTGGCCGTGCGAATCGGCGGCCTGACCATTGCGGACGTGCTCGGCCTGAGCGTGCACGAGGCCCTCGAGCACTTCGCTGATCAGCCCCCGGTCGCCGCGGCGCTGCGCCCCGTCGAAGAGGTGGGCCTCGGATACCTGCGGCTTGGCGAGCCAACGCCGTCCCTGTCGGGCGGCGAGTCGCAGCGGCTGCGGATCGCCTCCCGGCTGCGCAGCAGCCAGCGCGCCACGCTGTACGTCTTCGACGAGCCATCTACTGGCCTGCACCCGCTCGACGTGGCTACGCTGGTCGGCGTCCTCGACCGGCTACTGGCAGCCGGGGCCACCATCATCGTGATCGACCACGACCTCGATCTGCTCGCCGCTGCGGACCATCTCATCGACATGGGGCCGGGCGGGGGTCCTGACGGCGGGCGCATTGTCGCCGCCGGGACACCGGAGGACGTCGCGCATGCACCCGGGAGCGCGACCGGGCCATGGCTGGCCGAGCACATGGGCCTGATCCCTGAGGCATATACCACCGCAGCGGAACCATCGCTCTCGGAGTCGCGGCCGCTGTGAGCCTGAGGCCACTTCGCTACCGGTTCCCGGCGCTCGCCGTCGGTTCTCCATCGGGCACAGCGCCGACGCGGCCGCCACCGGTGCCTTTCGCCAGCCCCTCGGGATAGGGGAGGCGCCGACCAAGGCGAGGTCGTGTTCCGACCGAGCGTACCGGCTCCTGCTCATCAGGTTGTTCTGTTCAGCACGCGCTGGCGGCTTGCGACCTAGTCGCTGGCCGTTGATTCGGCGGGCTGGTCGATCAGGCCGCGGAGGTGGCGACCTGCTATGCCCAGCTTCGGGTACGAACGGTAGAGATGCGAGGGCGACTGTCCGTGGCGACAAGTATTCGCTGAGAGCGCCGGGTTCGGCGGGCATCGCCTGCGGAACTGGTCACCAGCGCTCGTGCGCAGCTTGCGGAGCTGCGCGCGAAAGCCGATGCTGACGTAGCCGGGCGCGGCCAATGCCTCCTCTCAGCGTGGGCTGATGGTGACAGGCGCCCTTAGCATTGCCCCAAGAGACAGAGGTAACCGGAGAGACTCGGGTGTGGGCGGAGCGGGACGCTGGAGGCCCGGATGAGCAACGACGTGATCATCGGGTACCACGGGAAGCCACGCTGCGCCTGGGCTGGCGCCGGCGATACCGAGTTCGGCCGGTACCACGACGAGGTCTGGGGTACCCGCACCTACGATGAGTCCGCGATATTCGAGGCGCTCACCCTGGGCGTGTTCGAGGTCGGGCTGAGCTGGTCGATCGTGTTCGGCAAGCGGGCCGCGTTCCGGGCCGCGTTCCGGGGCTTCGACGTCGCCAGGGTCGCGGCGATGTCCGAGCAGGACGTCGACCGGCTGGTGGAGGACGCCTCGATCATCCGCAACCGCGCCAAGATCCAGGCCACCGTCGACAACGCGCGCGCGATGCTGTCCGCGTCGCCGAGCCTGGTGACGCTCGCGAAATCCAAATCCTATGAAATCGCCCGCAAGCGGGCACCTCGGTCCGTCGCCGACCTGCCGAAGTCGACGCCGCAGGCGGAAGCGTTTGCCAAGAAGTTGAAGTCGCAGGGGTACCGCTTCGTGGGGCCTACGAGCGTGTACGCGTTCATGCAGAACGTCGGCGTGGTCAACGACCACGTCCATGGGTGCTTCCGCGCGCTCGACTACCCCACCACAGCCCGGAGCCGTTGAGCATCGCGTTCCGTCAAGTGAGTAGCATCGCAGGGCTGAGATACTCCGTGTACATGGCGCCGTCGAAGTCGGCGGTATCCAGCACGTGGTCGCTCTCGCTGGTCAGCTGGCGGAGGATAGGAGATTCGAACTCCTGAGCGGTTGGACCAGCAACGCTCTCGGGATGTCCGGTGTATGGGTCAAGTCACTCAACCCTGACCGGGCGCGCTGACGGGAGGCCCGCGTGGGTGATCTGCGCGCTGGAGGTCCCGGGTGAGCGTTCGAGCGGCGTCCCCGTGAGGCCGGCCCGGTCAAGAGGATCCAGGGCAGGATCCACGTCGCTCACCGGGCGTACTCCTGACTTTCGCGCCGGCCGGGCCCGCGCTGGCCCACGGATGAAGCGGCAGACGGATATTTGAGCGGCCCGCCTCCCTCCCCGGTGTCCGGACAGTAGAGTGCTACTCTTGGCCGCCGGAGTTCAGGCGCCCGAAGGGTCGGTATCGTGCGGGTACGGGTGTATGGCTCCGACTTGGGCCGATCGTGGGTTCGTGCCTGCATGACGCCCGGAAGTTTAGCGCGGGTGAGCGAGGCCGCAAGCGCCTGGCGAGGCCAGCGAGGCCATGCCCGCACGCTCGCACCGACATGAGGAACCGCCACCGGGCCGGAACGGGCGAGGATACAGGTGACCACAGTAAAGGGCAATCTGGGCCAGGACCCCCAGAGCGACGACAGCGGCCAGCAGCTCACCGCGGGCGCCATCCTGGAGAGGCCGCAGTGGCGCAAGCGGCTGGAAGGCCTCAAGGGCCAGCCGGACGGCTCTGATTCCGGGCCCCCGGCGCCACGCTGGCGCACGGCCGCCCGCAGCACCCGCGAACTCGCCCGCCGTAACCCTGTGTTTACGGTGGCGCTCGCGGCGGCGGTGGTGCCGAGGCTGGTGGCCATGCTCGGCTACCAGCCGGCGATCCTCTTCCGGATGGACACGTTCGACTACCTGTGGGGTGCTCTCCACCTATCGCCGAACGTGATCAACCCGAGCGGCTACTCGCTGTTCCTGTGGCTGTTCCTGCCTTTCCACTCGCTGGCCTTGGTGGCCGCTCTCCAGCACCTCATGGGGCTGGGCATGGCTGTGATGATCTATGCCCTGCTCAGGCGGTACGGGTTGCCCGGCTGGGGAGCGACCCTCGCGGCGACCCCGGTGCTGTTCGATCCAGCCCAGTTGCTACTCGAGCAGCTTGTCATGGCCGACGTGTTGGCCATGACGCTGATGGTGGGGGCGCTGCTGCTGCTGCTGACCGGGCGGCTCTCGCCGTGGCGACTGGCGACCGCCGGGCTGCTGATGGGCCTGTCGGTCATCGTCCGCCCGACCGTCCTGCCGCTCATCGTCCTCATGGCGCTGTACCTGCTGATCCGGCGGGCTGGCTGGCGGCGGGTGACAGTCACGCTGGCAGCGTGCGCGCTGCCGGTGGTTGCCTACGCCGGCTGGTTCGACGCGGCCCACGGCTCGTTCAACCTTACCGACAGCAACGGCCTCTTCCTGTGGTCAAGGACGATGTCGTTCGCCAGGTGCTCGGTCATCAAACCGCCACCGGACCTGCTGCCGCTCTGCCCATCCGCGCAGCCCGGCGGCCTGGCCAGTGCGAAAACGTTCAAGCGCCCGCCGCCGAGCTCCTACCTGTGGAACCGCGGCACCTGGGAGTGGCAGCCCCCTGTGCAGCAGTTCGTGCCGAACGCCGCCGCCTTCTCCCAGGCCAAGAACGCCAGGGCACAGCAGTTCGCGGTCAGGGCGATCATCGCGCAGCCACTCTCCTACGCCCATGTGGTCCTGCATGAGACATCGCTGCCATTCCGGACGCTGGCGAACAAGTGGCGGTTCCCCGTGAACAAGCCCACGAACGAGTGGTACCTGGCCCAGGGGAACTTCCGGTACGCCACCGCTGGGGTGGTGGGTTACACGGGCAGCAAGGGCGCTGTCCGCCAGATCGAGCGCAACAAGTGGGCCGCGTTCATGAAGCAGCCATTCACGAAGATGATGGGCCTCTACCAGAGCATCATCTTCCTTCCGGGCCCGGTGCTTGGACTGGTCATCCTGGCCGGGCTGGTGGGTCTGCTAATTCCCCGTCGCCGTACGTGGGCGGGGGCACTGCTGTGGATTTCCGCTGTTGTCGTCACGGTGCTGCCGACGGCCGTCCACGAATATACGTATCGATACCTTGTCCCTGCGGTTCCGCTTTTCTGCATTTCCGCGGCGCTCATTTTCAGGAAGCCAGGCCCGGAGCCGGCGCTCCAGGACGCCGCAGCACCGCCCGCTGGTGACTGAGGAATGTGGCTGAGCCGGGCCCGACCGCAACGGGCTGCCGCTCATCTGGCCGCGTGGGCACCACTTCTTTATGGGCTGGCAAAGTCGCTGGCGGACGGGTGGGTGGCTACCTCGGACAACAGCGTGATAGCGCTGAGGTCATTGGATGTGCTGACCAACCACGGCCCGCTGGTCGGGCAGGCGACCCGCCTCGGGTCCGGCGTTTTCGACCTGGGCCCACTTGAGTACTGGCTGCTGACTCTGCCGGTGCATCTGGATGCCGCGCACGGGGTGCTCTGGGGCGCCACGTTGTGGTGCATGGTGGCGGCTTCGCTCACCGTGGAAGCGGCATGGGCGGTGGGCGGGGTATTCGCGGCGCTTGCCGGGGGCGCGGTGGTGCTCGGGGTGACATGGTGGATTCCGGCTCTCACCGTAGTGCCATGCTGGAATCCCTGGCTCGGCCTGATGTTCTTCATCGCCGCGCTGGCAGCAGGCTGGGCTGTCATGTCCGGGCACCGTGGCTGGTGGGCTGCGGCGGTCGTCAGCGCGTCGATCGCCGCACAGTCGCATCTGATGTATGCCATTGCGGCGGTGGCGGTTGTGGTCCTGGTCTTTGCGGTCGGGCTGGCTGACACGGTGCGCGCAAAGGCCGGCTACCGGTGGGCCATCGCCGGGATGATCGCGGGACTCGCCTGCTGGGCCGGGCCTCTGACGCAGCAGTTCACTGCCAACCCTGGCAACATGACCGCTCTCTTCAGCCGGCAAGGGCCGCCCGTGCCCAAGGCCGGTGTGGCCTTCGGGCTGAAAGCGATCTCAGCCGCGACCCAGCCGCCTGCCTACTGGTGGCAGGGGATGGACTCGCTCGGCAAGCTGAGCGACGTCTGGGCACGCCCAGCCGTCGCCGGGGACATCGCGTTCGCGATCATCGCTGTGTCTCTGGTCGCCGCGACCGTGTGGCTCAGGTCCCGCCGGGCAGCCGGGCTCGCCGCCCTCAGCCTCATACTCGCGGGCGCAGCGCTGATCACCTACGCCAGTATTCCGGTGGCCACCATCAGCGTGACCACCGCTACCTTCGACAACCTGCGTTACCTGCTGGCCCCGTTGTATCCGCTCGGAGTACTGACCTGGATCACGGTGGTCACGGTGGCTGTGCTAGCTGGCCGCCGGGTCATGGCCAGGGCGCGTACCCGGGTCATCGCGGGCGGGACCACTGCGGGCGGGACTACGATCAGCGCGGCAGGCCAGGGGCTAGCACACCGGGGCGGGCTCATCAGTGCGTTCGTGTCGGGCGCGCTGGTCGTAGCCGCGATCCTGGCAGGGCCGATCGGCAATACAGAGGCGATCGGGACCCCGGTGATGCTGGAGGTGATGCATGACGTCGGCGTCGCCGCCGGGCGGATCGAGCGCGAGATTCCGCCCCAGCAGGTAGCGCTCAAGGTCGTCGCTCCCGATAATCGCTATCGGCGGCAACTGACCTTTGGCGTTGCGTACGCATTGCGCGCGGACGGCTACTGGCCGAAGGTGTCCAAGAGCTGGTCGATACAGCTCGGCGACGGCTACTGGTACCAAGGGGAGCGGAGGGAGCGGATTCCGCTCACCGTTGTCTCGGTGGAATCCCGCACGCTCGCTGTCAAGGTCATGAAGCACCCCCCTCCCGGCACCTGGGCTGGCAAGCCCCGGCTTGGCAGTCACTGACCTGCCTGGAAAGCGGCGAATGTTCCCGCAAACGCCCTGCGCGCACGGCGCCCTCGATTGCCGCATCTACGGGCAATAGCGATGTAGCGCGCGGTAGTGTGACGGCGAACAATGCGGCGGCCGACTGACGAGGAGCGCAGTTGCAGAGTGTTCTCCTGCTCGTGTGGTGCGGCTGCCTGCTTGCGATTCCGGGAATCCCGGCTGCCCTGGCGGCTTTCCAGCCGGGCACGGTGTCGGTTGTCACCCGGCTGGCGGCCGCGTTCGGGCTTGGTTATGCCGCAGCCGGAGGCTGTGCTTTTGCGCTTTCCTCCTCTCACCTTTTCCGACTAAGCATTTTCTTGCCGCTGTGGCTGGTTGTTTCAGCGGCGTTGTGGGTGCTCGCCGCGCGGCGTGCGTCGCTTGCTGAGCACGGCCGGGCGATACTCGCGGAAATCCGCCAGCAGCCACTACCGCTGCTCATGGGAGCGGCGGTCGTGCTCGTCGTGGTGGCGATCCATTTCCCGTATTTGCACTATATCGGCGGCCCGCACTACGTCTATTACCTGAACGGCGTGGAGATCGCCAACAGTCACGGGGTGCCGGCCCAGACGCTGGAGTACGGCCAGTCCTGGCCGCCGGCGACGGACAAGGCCTTCCTCGACGCCTTCACCGGCGTCCTGGTCTTGTTCGGCCAGAACCCGCTGATCGGCCCTGGGGTGCTGCTCCTGCTTTCGGTCCTGGGGGCGGGTCTCGGGCTCTGGGCGTCGGCGTGGGAACTCGGGCTCCGCTACACCAGTAGCCTGCTGCCGTTGCTGCTGCTGGCCAACCGCATCCTGTTCGACACGAAGTTCAGCGACAGCTTCACCGAGTATCGCGCCGAGGATTTCGGGCGGGCTGTGGCCTTCTGCGCGCTCGCGCTGGGCATCGTCGCCATCCGGGAGCGCGGGTGGCGCACCGCGGTCGTGGCGGGCGTAGTGCTCGCGGCGGCGAGCGGCAGCCACCTGATTCCGGCGCTCTTTGTCGTCCTGGCCCTAACCTGCATCGGCCTTGCCAGGCTGCTGTCCGACGCCGGCTGGCAAGCTCGGATCGCCACCCTGCGGAGCGGCCTCGTAATCGGCTGCACGGGCGCCGTGCTGGGGGTGCTCATCAGGGTGTTTGCTGGCGGCTCGTTCGGCCTAGGCGGAGCGAGCGACCAGTCGGCCTACAACGCAATCCCCACCCGGTTCGACCCGACCGCCTATCTCTATCTGGGCACCTTCCCGCCGCGGGATCGGTCATCAGGCCTTACGCACCCGTACGTACCTGCGGCAAGCATGGTCCACGCCTTCATCAACGCGGGGCTCGGCCAGGACCTGCCGCGCTGGCAAGTGGCACTGGTGTTCGCGGCCGCGCTCGCGGCGTCCGTTGCGCTGTTCTTCCTGGCCCGGACCGACCTGCGCATCGTGGGCCTCGTCGGCATCGGCGTCTTCGCCGGGATCATCGTGATCTCGCTCCTGTTCGACTACCGCTATCACATCTACATCGACGCGACATTCGGGCAGCGGAGGCTGGGACACTATGCGTCGCTGGGTCTCATCCTGGTGGGCCTCGCAGTCCTGGAAGGGCTGGCGCAGCTCGCGGGACGCGTCTCGCTGCCACCACTGGTGGCCGGCGCGATCGTGCCGGTCGTCTTCCTGACCGCCTGGCTGGTGCCGAGCACTGCGCCGTCGCATCGCTTCACCCACCTGAGCCGCGATCGGCTCGCCTTCGTCAACTGGGTGCGCACCCACACCTCCTGCGGCGCCAGGTTCCTGGTGGACCAGCGCAGTGAGGGCACCATGACGTCCCTCACCGGCCGCAACGACCTGGCTGAGGGGATGGGGCCATTCCTACGCCCGCAGAAGTTGCCCTATGTCGTAACGCTGATGCTGGATGCCCGCAACTTCTATCACCATCCTGAGAAGAACGAGGCGATCCTCCGCAAGTACGACATCACTTACGTGGTCGTGACGCGGGCGAACCAGTTCCTCGGCTACGTGGGGCCGGAAACCGGCACCGACCTGGCGGCCGTCAAGGCCACGCAGTTCCTTCACCGGGTGTATGCCAACCCATCGGTGATCGTCTACTTGGTGGAAGGGGCGCAGGCGCCGCCCGCGTCGCCATTGCTCAAAGGCAGGTACCTGCACTGCCTGACGGAGCCAGCCCATTTCTGACCCGGCGGCTCTGCCGGGACCGGGGGACGGCCCGAAAGGCTAAGCCAGTGCCGCAGCTGACCCCGAGCACCGCGCCAGGACCCGGCTGGACCTGCCCGGCGTCGCGCTCTGGCAGTCTCGTGCGGCCAGCCCGCTGCATCCTGCCTGCTCGAAGACTCAGCAATGGGATCGGTGATACCGCATCGCCGTCCCGCGGGCTGAGCAGCTGTACGAGGACTACCTGGCCGAGCGAGAGAAGGACATGGGACTGTCAGCAACGTGTCGCGCTGGCGGGACTCCGGTCACCTGGAGCGCGCGATCGCCACCGCGGTGGCCTCAAGCTCATTGCCGACTTCGGCGACGAGCAGCTCAAAATCGCCTGATGACATTACGGGTCAGTCTGCATCAGGAGGGCACGGTGTCGCCCCCGCCCTCCCGGCGCAGCCCTAGGCCGCTGATCGTCGCCTCGGCGGACGCCCCCCGCCAAGCCGGAGCATTGCGAAGCTGCGTCTACTTGTCCGCCTTGAGCCACTTTGGGCCCCGTGGCGACCCGGTGATCATCACTTTTCGGGCCGGCGGGCGTCGCACGGTGGGAGGCCAGGATTGGCGCTGGTCGAAGTGTCGGTTGCGGAGGAGCGGTACCGCGCTGCGTTGGCCGTGCAGGTTGGGGCGACGGTGAGCGAGATCGCGGTCCGGGCCGGGGTGTCGCGGCAGACGGTGCACAGCTGGTTGGCGGCGTACTGGACGTCGTGCGGGCCCGGCCGAGTTAACGCGCGAGCCAGTCCCGATAGGCGGTCTTGGCGATGACGGCGCCGTCCTTGGCAATGAGGGCGTCGCCCGACGCGGCGGCGAACATGCCGGCGCTGTTGTCGGTGACGACCATGCGATGGTCACCGTGGGCGGCGAGGGTGATTTTGCCCAGCTCGTCGAGCGCGAAGACCTCGGGGCCGGCGACGTTGCGGGTGCCCTGCAGCGGGGTGTCCACGCTGACGTCGGCCACGGCCTGGGCGACGTCAGCAGCGGCGATGGGCTGAACGAGCGTGGCGGGCAGGCGGACGGTGTTCTCGTCGGCTGTCGAGGACAGCGCTGCGTCGATGAACTCGAAGAACTGCGTGGCGCGGACGATCGAGTACGGCACGGGGCCGGCCTTGAGGATGTCCTCCTGCAGCACCTTGGCGCGGTAGTAGACCAGGCCCGGCACCTGGTCGGCGCCCACGATCGAGAGGATGACGGCGTGGCCGACGCCGGCGGCGTTGGCGGCCGTGAGCAGGTTGTCCATCGTCTCCTGGAAGAACGCGAGCGAGGCGTCGTCGAAGGTCGGCGAGTTCGTCAGGTTGACGACGACGTCGGCCCCCTTCAGCGCCTCGGGCAAGCCCCGCCCGCTGAGCAGGTCCAGACCGGTGGACGGCGAGTGCGGCACCGCCTCGTGCCCGCTCGCGTTCAGGATCTTGACTACCTGCGATCCGATGAGCCCGGTCCCACCGATGACACCGATCTTCATTTCTTTGACCCTCCTTTGCTCTCGGATATGAGATGTCCGAGTCTTGGGTACGAGGGGCCGTGGAGCTGAGATCGCGGTCAGTTTGTGCGCGGGGCCCGGCGGTTCTTACGCCGGACGAGCTCTTCCTCGCCCACGAACGTGAGCATGGGCTTGCCTGGTTCGCAGAGCATGGTGACGGTGAAACGCACCGGGACGTCGTCGCGGTTGTTGCCGTCCTGATAGTGGATGACGTCGCCACCCGGCTCCCAGAACGCCTCGCCAGCCCGGACGACACGCGCCTGCTCACCCTCGAGCTCGAACACCATCTCGCCCTCCAGCACATAGCCGAAAGCCGGTCCGGAGTGCCGATGCGCAGGGTTGCCAGGGTCGCCCGGTGGGAACTCGACGACGATGGTCATCGCGTGCGCGCCCGCCGGGATGAACGGAGGCTCCGCCTCCTGCACAACGGTAATCGCCGACTGCCACGCGTTCGATCGTGGCTTCTGCCCGGCGGTCATCGACTCGACGTCCGGCATGGAACTCACCCCCAAGGCAGGTCACCCGCGCGGGTTATGAGGCCTCACCTTCAACCTACGCCCCACCGTCGGGCATGACCGCCCGCACCCCAAGGTTCAGGAAGAGGCCAGTGACGTTGGACTGCGGGTTGACAGTCAGTTCGCCGACGCCGTTCGCGCATGTTGTTACCTGAATCCGACCAAGGTCCACGGCCGGACGACGTGAGGCGGGCGTTACCTGCGCTGTGAAGTCAAAGGTAGCGACAGAATCCGGCGCAGCCACGTCCGTGTATGTGATATCAAACGATTGGTCCCGCTCCAGTGTGACTCCGCTAACCGCGATAGTCATGTTGTCCACCGTGGGAACGCAGTAACCAGATCCGCAGAGCGCGGTGGTCTGGACGTAGCCGGGCGCTCCAGGTTCGGAACTGGGGGCCGTCCACCCATCGGGAACGGTTAGCATGACCGTTCCGGCTTTCAGCCCGTAGCCATCGTTGGCGGCCGTGTAAGTAAAGGTGAGCGAGATGCCTCCGCCGGAGGCTGCCACCTTGTCCCGATCGACTGTCATAGTGCCAGGAGCAAGCGGTGTCGGGAGCCCCCCACTTACCTGAGCCAGCGCTCTGGCGCGTGCCGGGCCGGGCACCCAGGCAACAACAGCGCCAATAAGAGCAAGCGCCATTAGCGCCCTTACCACGCAGCGGCTGGCCAGGCAGCTATGTCCGGCCCGGAGCTTGCGAACCGGCGGGAGCGTGCTGTGCCGTTGCGCGATCATCGGCGGGCCGGTCTTCTCCGAATGCCCCAAGATGGCGATCACGTCACGCAGCCCAAGCGGCCGGCCGTCGTCAGCGCTGTCCACACCGGGCTCCCTGCTTGAGGGCGAACCCTGCGGTAATTGGAACCGCCCGGGGCTGGATAGACGGACTATCGGCGGCCCCCGACGCACGCCGGGACAGCGCCCCAATTGCCTACTTCGCAGTGTCGGGGCTAATAGGCGCGGAATCAAGACACGCATCCGGCCAGGCTGGCAACGGCTCTCCTGCGGCACGGAAACCTCGCGGAGCGGCTCGGATGCATCTTTGTGACGGTCAACCTCGTGGCCAGGCATGATGCGGGCCATGCCCACGGCTTGCCGGCAAGCAGTGCTAAAGCGAAAGCCCTGGGTGCGAGACGTATCGGGCGAGCTACCTATGCTGCGGGTATGGGGCAGGTCCGGGTGGGTACGGCGTCGTGGACGGACCGGACCCTGATCGATTCGGGCTGGTACCCGCCGGAGGCGGACACGCCGGAACGGCGGCTGCGGTATTACGCCCGCCAGTTCCCGCTGGTCGAGGTGGATGCGACCTACTATGCCCTGCCCGCCGAGCAGACCGCGGCGGCGTGGGCCGGGCGGACCCCGGCCAGGTTCACCTTCAACGTCAAGGCGTTCAGCCTGTTCACCCAGCATCCGACCCGGGTGGCGGCGCTGCCTGCCGACCTCCGCCCGGCCGCGGCGAAGGCCGGCAAAGACCGGGTCTACCTCAAAGACGTCAACCCCGCGGTCGCCGACCAGGCGTGGGACCGGTTCCTGGCCGCGCTGGAGCCGCTGCGCGAGGCCGGCAAGCTGGGGGCGATCTTGCTGCAGTTCCCGCCGTGGTTCCCCATCTCCCGCTCCCGGAAGGACTACATCCTGGCCTGCGCGCAGCGCGCGGCGCCGCGGCGAGTCTGCGTGGAGTTCCGCAACCGGACCTGGATGAGCCCGGACAACCAGGAAGAAACCCTCGGCTTCCTGTCCGCCCATCAGCTGCCGTACGTCTGCGTCGACATGCCCCAGGGCTACAAGGACTCCATCCCGCCGGTGCTCGCCGCCACGGACCGCCTGGCCGTGGTCCGGCTGCACGGCCACTCGGCGCGCTGGCAGAGCACAGACATCCACGAGCGGTTCGGCTACCGCTACACCGACGACGAGCTGGCCGAGTGGGCACCCAAGATCGCCGCCCTGGCCCGCGACGCCGACGACACCCACGTCCTGTTCAACAATTGCTACAGCGACTACGCCCAGGTCAACGCCCAGCAACTCGCCACCCTGCTGAAAGTCTGACCATCCGCCCCCTAGGCTGCGCAGCCTAGGGGGCGTCCGCGGAGCCCTGGGCTCACTGCTGCGGCCCGCATCCGCCCGGGAGGGCAGCGGCAACGAGAACACCTGGTCAGCGCGCTCGACCGGGATCACGTGCCTGAGGCACATGACGTCGTTAACGGCCGCTCAGCCGGGCAGCCGTCCTGTCGCGGGCGGGAGCGCGATCGGCGCCGACCACCTACGGCGCGTGGACCGTCGCCGGCATCTCGCTGTCGG
>WNFL01032078.1_pt1 | contig 25278 bp, 23 predicted proteins | sample 5400361 | NCBI WGS metagenome assembly WNFL01 (sample SAMN13153351, study PRJNA577476) | soil metagenome | isolation source: 40 cm soil on Douglas fir-dominated hillslope | place: USA:California | collected 2013-09-17
AGGCGGTCCTTGGCGACATCGATACCGACGAAGATTGGTTCCATGACCCGTCCTTGCGCATGCGGGCTCGCGACGCGGCCCAAGCGACTGTTCGGGTTCGCTGCTGGAACAGGGGGCGGGGCACCAAGCTCAGACGCGGTCTTTGAGGACCCAGGAGGCCCCGGGCTCCCGCCCACCTTCACCCGGCTCAGCCTAGTGCTGGCCGCACCCTGAAAGATACAAGGAGGACCAAGCCATGAAGGCGATTCGCGTCCACGCTCCGGGTGGTCCGGAGAGCATGAAGCTGGAGGAGATGGCGGCCCCCGCGCCGGCGGCCGGTCAGGCGCAGGTGAAGCTCGAGGCCTGCGGGGTGAACTACATCGACGTGTACTTCCGCACCGGCGCCTACAAGGCTCCGCTGCCGCTCACCCCCGGCATGGAGGGCGCGGGCACCGTGACCGCGGTCGGCCCCGGAGTGTCCGACGTCAAGGTCGGGGACCGGGTCGCCTGGACCGGCGTGATCGGCTCGTACGCCCAGATGCTCGCGGTGCCGTCGGATCGCCTGGTGGCCCTGCCGGACAAGCTCACGTTCAAGGACGGCGCCGCCGCGATGCTCCAGGGGCTCACCGCGCACTACCTCGTCACCTCGACCTGGCCGCTCAAGAAGGGCGAGACCGCCCTGGTGCAGGCCGCCGCGGGGGGCATGGGGCTGCTGCTCTGCCAGATGGCCAAGATGCGCGGCGCGACCGTGATCGGCACCGTGTCCACCGAGGAGAAGGCGGCGCTGGCGAAGGCGGCGGGCGCCGACCACGTGATCCTCTACACCAAGCAGGACTTCGAGCCCGAGGTGAAGCGCATCACCGGCGGCCGCGGCGTCGACGTGGTCTACGACGGCGTCGGCGCGAGCACCTTCGACAAGGGCATCAGCTGCCTGCGCCCCCGCGGCCTCATGGCCCTCTTCGGGGCGGCGAGCGGGCCGGTGCCCCCGCTCGACCTGCAGCGCTTGAATGCGGGCGGCTCGCTCTTCATCACTCGCCCGAGCCTCAACCATCACATCGCCACGCGCGAGGAGCTGATGCAGCGCTCCACCGAGCTGCTCGGCTGGATCCGGGACGGAAAGGTGAAGCTGCGGGTCGAGCATCAGTTCCCGCTGGAGCAGGCCGCCGAGGCCCATCGCCAGCTCGAGGGCCGCAAGACGACGGGGAAGATCCTCCTGCTCCCATGACCGATCCATGCTGAAGTGGGCCCTCGTCGGGCTCGCGGTGGTGGTGGTGCTCGTGGGGGGCGCCCTGCTCGCGCTGCCGCTGCTGCTCGACACGCCCGCGATCCAGACCTACGCCGCGCAGGCCGCCTCACACGCCCTGGGGCGGCCTGTGAAGTTCCAGGGGCTCTCCATCTCCGCGCTGCCGCTGCCGACGGTCAGGCTCCGCGGGCTGCAGGTCGCGGAGGACCCGAGCTTCGGGCCGGGCCCCTTCATCACGGTGACCGAAGGCCGCATGCGCATCCGCATCCGACCGCTGCTGCAGGGGCGGGTGGAGCTGGCCGACCTCACCCTGGAAGAGCCGCGCATTCACGTGGTGGAGGACGCGGCGGGCCGGCTCAACGTGGCGACGCTGGGTGGGGGCGCGCCGCCCGCGCCGGCGAACGCGCCGCGCGTAGGCACGAGCCGGCCCGGGGCCGCCGCGGCGAGCGCGGTGCTGCTTTCGCGCGTACGCATCGTCAAGGGAGCGATCGATTACCAGCAGGTGGGCGCGAAGAGCGCCCAGTTCACGGTGGACGCCATCGACGTCACGGTGACCCAGGCGGCCGCCGGGGAAGCGCTCCGGATCAGCGGGAGCGCCCAGGCCCAGCCCGGTAACGTGAAGCTGACCATCACCGAGGCGACGGTCAGCGTGGCTCCCGGGCGCCCCCTGGGCGATGGCCAGGTCAAGGCCACCGTGGATATCGAGAGCCGTGACGTCGCGCCCGCGGCCGCCTTGTTCGTGCCGACGCCCAGCGTGTCCGGGCCGCTCAAGGGGCGCGTCCAGGTGTCGGGGACCGCGGCGCGCCTGACCGCCACCGGCGCCGTCGCCTTCGAGCGGCTCACCCTGTCCGCCCAGCAGCCGCACTGTCTCGAGCCGAAACGACGGACGCTGACGCTGGACGACGTCCGGGTGCCGTTGCTCTACACGCCGGCGCAGCTCGAGAGCCAGGCGGTGCAGAGCAAGGTGGCCAAGGGCACGGTGAGCTTTCGTCTGACCGTCGTGCCGGGCCCGCCGCGCGTCGCCACGCTGCGCGATATCACGGTCAAGGGCATGCAGCTCGAGCCGGTGCTGGTGGACTACCTCTGCCAGCGCAACGCGGTGACCGGGCCGCTGGACCTGACCGGCGAGGCCAGCCTGCGGCTGCCGGATGCCCTGCCGAGCCTCAACGGCTCGGGGCAGGTTCACATCGGGGCGGGCCGCGTCATCGGTCCCGACCTGCTGCACGCGCTCGGCCAGGCGCTCGCGCTGACCGACCTGGTGTCCGGCACGCTCGAGAGCGGCCGCCGCGGGAGCCGGCCGGCCGCGGGCTCTCCGCTCAGCTTCGACTCGATCACCGCGAGCTACACGATCACCAACGGGGTGGCCCGGACCGAGGACCTCGTCTACCAGGCGCGCGATCTGCGGCTGAACGGGGCGGGGACCTATGGCCTGGTGGACGGGCGCACCGCGATGGACGTGCTGGTGACCCAGGGCGGCAACCGGGTCAAGGCGCGGGTGGCGGGCGGACCCGGCGCGCTCACGATCGTGCCCACCGACGTGCGGATCAAGGAGCCGAAAGACCTCAGGAAAGCGCTCGATCGGCTGTTGCGCTGAACCGCGCGCCGCCCAGCTTCCCCGCCTCCACCAGCCCCACGAAGAACGCGTAGAGCTGGTTGTACTCGTCGTAGCGCGTCTGCCCGAAGCGGGCGACGGTGTGCTCGCGCAGGCCGCGGTACATGCGCAGCCGCTCGCGCAGGACGCCGATCCACTCCGTGGAGAGATCCTCCGCCTCGACCCGCGCGAACCCGCCCCGCGCCAGCAGGTCGCGGTACCCGTCGATGCTCTGGAGGGTGACCGCGGCCATCCACTCCTCGAGGCGGCGGCGCTCGTTGTCCTCGAGACGGGGCCGCGCCACCCAGTCGCTGAAGGCCAGGCGCGCCCCGACCTTGAGGACCCGCGCGCATTCCCGGAGGACCGCCGCCTTGTCCGGAACGTGCAGGAGACCCTCCTGGCTGACCGCGGCGTCGAAAGCGCGCGCCCGGAAAGGGAGGACCTGCGCGTCGGCCCGCAGGAGACGCACCAGGGGACCCAGCCGGACGAGCGTCGTGAGCCGGGCGCCGGCCGCGCACCGTGAGTGGGTCAGGTCCACGCCGGTGACGCGGACGCCGAAGCGGTGCGCCAGGAAGCGCGCCGGTCCGCCCAGGCCCGCGCAGACGTCGAGCACGGCCATGCCCCGCGCGATCGCGGCGCGTCGCGCCAGCATCTCCACGGCTCCGAGCCCGCCGTAGTGGTCCTGATCCCACGCCCAGAGGTCCTCCGGCTCCAGCGGTCTCCCGGCGCGTCCGCTCTGCGCGCGCGCGGACTCCAGCACCTGGGCCTCGTTGATGGGATGACGGTCGTAGAAGTCGACGACCGAGTCCGACGTGAGTGGACGCGACTCGCGCACGACGCCGAGTGTACGGGGAGCCCGCCTTGAAGTCACCGGGGGCGTATGGTAGAAGGAGTCGTTTCCATCTGCCCCCCAAGGAGAACCGGAGAGAGCCATGACGGACGCCGTGGTCAATCCCCTGAAGGCTGGTCTCGAGGACGTCGTCGTCTCTCCGTCGGAGATCTGCTTCATCGACGGTCACAAGGGCCGGCTCATCTACCGGGGTTACGACGTCGACGACCTGGTGGCCCACTCGACCTTCGAGGAGGTCACCTACCTCCTCTGGCAGGGGCGGCTCCCGTCGCGGAAGGAGCTCGACACGCACCTGAAGGCCCTGGCCTCGACCGCGAACCGCAAGCTCCCGCCGAAGCTCCTCGCGATGCTCAAGCTCCTGCCCAAGAAGACGACCCCGATGGAGGTGCTGCGCACCGGCGTGTCGGCGCTCTCCTCGTTCGATCCCGACGCGGCCGACAACAGCCGCGAGGCCACCCTTCGAAAGTCCCTGCGCCTCACCGCGCAGCTCCCCACGCTGGTCGCGGCGTGGGAGCGCATCCGCCGCGGCAAGGCGCCGATCGCCCCGAGCCCGAAGCTCAACCTCGCCGGCAACTTCCTCTACATGATGAGCGGCAAGAAGCCCACCCCGCTGGCCGCCAAGACGTTCGACACCGCCCTGATCCTCCACGCCGACCACGAGTTCAACGCCTCGACCTTCGCGGCCCGCGTCACCGCCGCCACCCTGTCCGATCTGCATTCGGCCGCGGTGTCGGGCATCGGCGCGCTCAAGGGCCCGCTACACGGCGGGGCCAACGAGCAGGTCATGCTGATGGTCGAGAAGATCAAGGACCCGGCCAGGGCGGATGCGTGGATCCGGAAGGCGCTCACCGACAAGGCGCGCATCATGGGCTTCGGCCACCGCGTGTACCGGGTGGAAGACCCGCGGGCGAAGCACCTCAAGCGGCTGGCGCTGGAGCTGGGGCAGCAGGTGGGCGACACCAGCAAGGTGGAGATCCTCGACACGATGGTGCGCGTGGTCGGGGGCGAGAAGCACATCTTCCCGAACGTGGATCTCTACTCGGGCGCGGCCTATGCGGCGATGGGGATCTCGACCGACCAGTTCACGCCGATCTTCGCCATGAGCCGGATCGCGGGCTGGGCCGCGCACGTGCTCGAGCAGCACGGCAACAACCGTCTGATCCGGCCCCGCTCCGACTACTCGGGCGCGCTCGACCTGAAGTACGTCCCGCTCTCCGAGCGGTAGGCGGCCGCCGGGCCGGCCCCCGGCCCTCCCGTGGCGGCCGTGACGACGAGCGTGGTGCTGGTGGTGCAAAACCAGCCCGCCCTCACCCGCGCGTGTGTGGAGAGTCTCCAGGAGACCCGCGGCCCCTTCGAGCTCTGCGTCGTGGACAACGCCTCCGACACCGAGACCGTCGACTACCTCGACCGGCTCTCGCGGGCGCTGCCGCTGCGGTACCTGCGCAATGACGAGAACGTGGGGCTGATCCGGGCGCTCAACCAGGGGGCAGACCTCGCCACCGGGGACCTGCTCTGCTTCCTGCACAACGACACCGAGCTGCGTGACCCGCGCTGGCTGGAGCGCCTCCAGGGGGCGGTGGCGGCCTCGTCCGCCCGCATCGGGCTCGCCGGCCTCTACGGCGTACAGCGCCTGCGGCGGGACGGCCGGTACGTCGGCCGAACGATCGTGCACTGCCTCGAGGACGCCCCGACCCTTCGCACCCCGCGAGCCGAGGTGGCGGTGGTGGACGGGGTCTGCCTCTTTCTCGCGCGGGACGTCCTGGAGCGCGTGGGGGGCTTCGACGAGGGCTACGGCTTCTTCCACGGGTACGACCGGGATCTCTCCTTCGCGGTGCGGGAGCTGGGGCTGCACTGCGCGGTCGTGAACGCACCGTTCGTGCACCGGGGCGGGGGCACGCGGACGGGCGAGCACGCGCCGGTGGCGCCGCCCGAGGACCTGGCCCAGCGGCAGGCGGCCCTGGCGCGCTTCGTCGAGAAGTGGGGGCACCGGCTGCCCTGCGACGTGCGCCGAGGGCCCGAGCGGCTGCGCGATTGGCTGCGCGGGCTCCGGAAGGTATGATGCCGCGCATGATCCCTTTCGTGAAGGGCCACGGGCTCGGGAACGACTACATCGTGATCAACGGCGCCGATCTGCCGTCCCCGCTCAACCCCGGGCAGGTGACGCGCATCTGCGATCGCAACTGGGGGGTAGGGTCGGACGGCATCCTGCTCCTCGTGCCCGGATGGGCCGGCGCGGACTTCGGGCTTCGCATCCTGAACCCGGACGGCAGCGAGGCCGAGAAGTCGGGCAACGGCCTGCGCATCTTCGCCAAGTATCTGCACGACCACGGGCACGCCAAGCGCGATACCTTCACGGTCGACACGATGGGCGGGCGGGTGGAGTGCCGCTGCCACGTGACGGACGGGCGGGTGAACGTGGTGACCGTCGAGATGGGTCGCTGCACCTTCGTCGCGCCCGAGATCCCCATGAACGGGCCGGAGCGCGAGGCGGTGAAGGTGCCGCTCCAGGTGGGAGGCGAGACGCTGCTCATCACCGCGGTGTCGGTGGGCAACCCGCACTGCGTGATCTTCACGGACCGCCTCGACGAGGTCCTGGTGCGGCGCCTCGGACCCCAGGTCGAGCATCACCCGGCCTTCCCGAACCGGATCAACGTGCAGTGGGCGCGGGTGGCCTCGCGCTCGATGGTGGACATCCTGATCTGGGAGCGCGGGGCGGGCTGGACGCTCGCCTCGGGGTCGTCGTCGAGCGCGGTGGCGTGCGCCGCGGTCAAGAACGGGCTCTGCGACCACGGGCTGGTGACGGTGCGGATGCCCGGCGGCGAGCTGTCCGTGGACGTGCGGCCCGACTGGTCCATCCGGCTGCAGGGCCCGGTCGAGGAGGTCTACACCGGGACCTTCTCGCGGGACCTCATGACCGCGCTCGAAATGTCGTAATTCAAGACCTGACCCCGCTCGAGGGTGTTCGACAGCCAGCGGGCGGTGTAGCCGGCCAGGAGGGCGGCGGCCAGGGTCAGGAGGAGGGCGACGAGCGTCTCGGGCGCGGTAGGGGCCATGGCGGCCAGTGAGGGCCGCGATGGGAGGCGCCAGGCGAGCATGGCGAAGAGCGCGGCCGCGTAGGCCAGGGTGGCCGCGACCGGGCGGCGGCGCGCGTCCACCAGCGCCATCGCGAGGGCGGGCCAGAGGGCGAAGAGGTGGCGCCGGCCGCCGGTCTGGCCGGCCGGGACACCTTCCTTGCGCGCCATCAGGGTGGCCACCGCGATCGGTGACGTCGGATCCTTCAGGATCTCCTCGTCGATCACCGAGACCGGCTGCATGATCGCGAAGCCTGTGTGCGCGATCTGCTGGCCGATCAAGCCGAGGCCGATCAGCACGACCAGCAAGGCGAGGGGAGCCCAGCGGCTGTTCGAGAGCCGGGCGGTCGGCACGTGGGCCAGCGGGAGGATCAGGGCCGAGAGGATGGCCAGCGTGTAGAAGAGCACGCCGCCCTGGAGGTACGCCACCCGGGTGGACGGATCCACCGTCAGGTGCAGCCCGCCGTAGAGGACCGCGCCGGTGAGCACCAGCGCAACGAGCCGGGCCCGCGAGCGCTCCGGATAGACCTCGCGGGCGATCACCAGGCAGGCGAAGGAGTTGACCACCGCGCCGACGATGCCCAGCAGGTGGGGCGGGCTCCAGAGCGTCACGTCGAGGCCGAAGAGCCGATGCCAGAGGTCGTCGATCGGCGCGGCGAGGACGGTGAGGGCGATGCCCCAGGCCGCGAGGTGAAAGCCCCGCGTCCCGGTGAGGCCCAGGACCCGCAACACCGGCGGGGAGCCCGGCGTGGGCTCGGGACCGATGAGCGTCTCCCACGCCAGCACGCCGAAGCTCACCACCACCGCCAGCGCCACCCCCGCGTAGGTCATGACGTGCGGAGGGATCCAGAAGGAATCACGCCCGATCAGGACGTGCCACTGGATGTCCCACTGCACGCCCCAGCCCGCGATCAGCTTGGAGGCCAGGAGCGTCCAGAGGGCGGCGCGGCGACGGAGCACCGCGGGGCTACGGCGACGGTCGAGCGGGAGTGGTGGGCGCCTGGACTCCGAGCACCTTCACGTCGAAGAAGAGGGTCTTGCCCGCGAGGGGATGGTTGAAGTCGAGGACCACCGTCGTGTCCTTGATCTCCTTGACGGTCACGGGCCGCGCCTCGCCGGATCCGCTGCGGGCGGTGAGCTGGGTGCCCACCTTGAGCCCCTCCTTCGGGATGGCGTCCTTGGGCACCTCCTGCTGAGCGCCCGGCACGACGGGGCCGTACCCGCCGTCCTCCGGCGCGACCACCACCTTCTTCTCTTCGCCGGGGCGCATGCCGACGAGCTCACGCTCGAGGCCCGAGATGATCTGGCGCTGGCCCTGCACGAAGACCAGCGGGTTGCCGCCCTTGTTGCTGTCCAGCACCTGGCCCCCTTCGTCCTTGAGCGTGTACTCCAGGCTCACGGTGGCCCCGTTCTGCACCGCGCCCGGCGCGAGGGGGGTCTGGGCGAGCGTGCTCGATGCGGTGAGCGCCACCAACGCGGCGGCGAGTTGCACGATGCGAGTCATCGTCACGACCTCCGGACGCGCGAAAGAAACCGAAGCGCGCGCGCAACTTCGACTCTACACCCGGCGTCCACGGAAGGGCAAACCGGTGGGGCAAGGTCTGAAGCTCGTGGGCGAGCGGGCGGCCTTCAGCGCCAGGGATCGCGGGCGATGAGATGGCTCATGGCGACCCGGAGTCGAAGCCGGTGCGACGCGAACGGAAGCCGGAACGATTCCGCATCCCCTCGGCGAAGCGTCGGGCCGACCTCGGCTCGGGCGGTCTCCTCGAATGCCGCGGTCAGATCCTTCGCCAGCGAGGGATACCCCAGCCGCTCGGCCATCTCGACCGCCCCGGGGAGATCGTCGCGCATGAACCGAAGTCGGCGCTCTGCGTCCGCCATGTACAGAATCCCCAGGTCGAGATGGTCCTCGAGCTCGTTGGCAAGGCGCACCAGGAGCACCTCGCGCTCCAGGGTCGTCATCGTGTCGAGCCGCGCTTGGATCAGGGGAATCTCCGCGCGCCCCCAGCGGAGAGTGGTATAGCGCGTGACCAGATCCTCGATCTCCATCCCGACCGCGTCGCGAACGCGGGCCCGCTTGGCCTCCGAGATGCCCCGCCAGCCATTGCCGAACTCACCGTGGGCATATGCCGCGTGGAGCAATCCCGTCGCGATCAGGGCGGGTCGCGCTCGAAGCCCCGCCACGATGCCCGCGGTGCCGACCAGATGCGCCAGGAACGGCTTGCCCGAGCCGCGATATGTGCCGGGGAAGAGCTCGAGAGCGAGCTCGTAGGCTCGGCCCGCGGAGGCAATGTCCGCTGCCGCGTAGCCCACCTCCGCGAGGTGACGGTAGAGTTGAAGGTTGGTCTGCGGGAACCGGTGCATGCCGGACCTACCGTGGGCCGCGTACGGATCCGGGCGGGGCGTCCGGGCGGCATGACGGCGGTAGTGGACGCACCAGATAGCGATTGATTTTCAGCTCGAGGCGCAGCAGCACGATCTCTCCGAGCCACTGCCCCCAGCGCCAGCCGAAGAGCCGCTTCAGACCGCGCCGCAGAGGCTCCAGGGGAATCCGGCGATGGGCGGTCGCCCATCGCTCGATCGACTTCGTCCCGGGATCGTCGCGGTGAAGCGCCCACTTCTCCCGGAAGCGTTGCACGGAGGCCTCGTTCCACGAATCGCTCCAGCGCTGAAAGAAGAAGCGGTAGTCGGGCCATCGGAAGTGACCCGTCGTGATGTAGGTCACGACCGAGTCCGGCTCGAAGTAGACCTCGCCTCCGTGCTGCCGCACGAGGAGACACAGGTCGCTGTGCTCGCAGACGCTGCGCAGTTCCTCGTCGAGCGCCCCGAGCGCCTCGAACGCCTCGGTGCGCACGAGCATGCAGTGGAACTCCACCTGCTCGCACGGCATTCGCAGGAGCTGATGGCGCACGTCCGCCGGCCGTTTGCCCGCGAAGCGATGCCGCTCGACGAAGCGCCGGCCGCCCCGGCCCTCCTCGAAGTGCGCATCCCCCGCGGCCATGTGGATCTCCTCGTGCGCGGGCTCGCCAATGAGGTACATCGGACCGACGACCCAGGCTCCCGTCGTGGCTGCGCACTCGAGAAGCTTGCCGAGCCACCCGGGGGACGGCACGACGTCATTGTCGATGAAGACCACGTATGGTGTATGCACGTGGCGAAGCCCAAGGTTCCGGGCCTCGTTCGGGGCGAGGTAGGTATCGGTACGCAATAGCGTGAAGCCCCGCGCCTGCGCCTCGCGGGCCAGATAGCGCCGGATCCGGGCGGGTGAGCCTCCGTCCACGTAGACCAGGCGAAAGGGCTCGGCGGTGTTGGCATACACGGCCTCGAGCGCGCGGCGGGTGAGCCCGAACCGCTCGCGAGGCACGACGACGAGCGTGACCTGGGTCAGGTCGTCCGGTCCTTCCGAGCCTCGGGTGATCTTGGCTGGCATACGAGCCTATCTAAATCTCCCGCACGTGCTGTGCCACTCCTCCCATCGGATCCGAACGCGCATATCCCGGACACTTAGCCGCTGCCGCGAGCCTTGCGCGACCGGGGCTGCCCTGCTCAGTAGGCAGACATTTTTCCTTGTTCACGCATTCCTTGCCTTTCCTATCTCCCGCGCTACCGCGCAAGCTCTGCGCGTGACGGTGGGCAGCGGCAGCGTCTGATAGACTGCCCGCATGACGGCCAAGTGGCTTCGCGTCGTGGGATTGACCGGCGTCGCCCTTTTCCTCCTGACCGCCTTCACGCCACTGGTGAACCTGCTCAGATACTGGATGGCGCCGCATCGGCCCGTCGAGGCGGCCCAGGCCATCGTGGTGATGGCGCGCGGCGGGGTCGGAGGAGACGGAGCGTTGACGGATGCTTCGCTCCGGGGAGTCGTGGAAGCCCTGTCGCTCTATCGCTCGGGACTGGCTCCCACCCTCGTCCTGTCCGGAGCGGGCGGTGCCGTCGGCGAGAGCGAGGCGGCGGGCCGGAAGAGATTTGCCCTCGGCTGCGGCGTCCCCGCCGCGGCGATCGTCACGGTCGAGAAGGGGCATACCACGCGGGAAGAGGCGAGCGAGATCGGGGTCATCCTCCGGTCGCGAGGGCTCCAGAAGATCCTGCTGGTGGTCGACGACCAGGGAGCCGCACGCGCGACCGCGGTGTTCGAGCGACAGGGTTTCGCGGTCGTGCCGGTGCCGGGCGCGGGGCGACTCGATCTCGGCGGCGGACCGGAGGATCGACTCGGAGCCATGCGCTTGGTCCTGATCGAGCTGCTCGCCCGCACCTACTACCGGCTCGCCGGGTACGTCTAGCCGCTGGAGCGAATGGCACATCTGTTCCTTCTCCTGCTGGTGGGCCTGACGTCGAGCGCGGCCTATCTTTTCGGCCGGCGCCGGCTCGGTCTCGAGCGGCACCAGCTCGGAACGGCCGTGTTCTCGATGCTGGAGCTCGTGGGTCTGTCGCTGCTGTTCTTCACCGTCAATGTCGGGATCGGTCTCGTCGGCATCTTGGCCACCCGTGAGCTGACGGCCGCCTTCCTCTCCGTGTACATCCTGAACGACGCTTCCCTCGTCGTGCTGTCGGCCCTGCAGGGGCTGGTCTTCGGCTGCTGGCGAGCGCGATCCTAGCGGGTCGGGCCGATCTCCCCGGTGCCGTAGCGGTAAAGCCAGAAGCGGGTCGGCAGCGGGGCGCGCGAGCCGTTGCCGCCCATGAGCACGAGGCAATTGTGGGTGGGGTCGAAGGTCAGGACATTGCCGAAGACCTCCGCGGGAACGGACTCCACCTCCCACTGATTCTTGTCCACGTGGTAGATGCCGAGCTGCTTGAACGTGCCACCGTAGTCGCGGGTGTTGGGGAACAGGACCACACGGTTGATCGGGTCGAAGGCGAGATAGGTCTCCTGGTCGTAGGGGTGCGACACGTCGAGCGTGGCCGGCAGAGGAATCAGGCGGAGCACCCGCCGGGAATCGATGCCGTACTTGACCAGGCTCCGGGTCGCCCGCGCGATGAAGTAGATCGCACGTCCCCGAACATCGATGACCGATTGGTCGGAGTGGGGATCGACCGTGATGTGGCCAAACGAAAGCCGGGAGGTCTCCCACCGGGCCGATTCGAGCTTGAGCTGCTCGACCTGCGGATCCCCGCGGTAGCGAACCCGGAGGACACTGTCGGTGACGGGATCATAGACACCGAACGTGGCGCCCAGGTCGCCGCCCCATCCGTCGGGTGGCCGAGGAATGCCGGCCTGCTCCCAGCGGTTCGTGCCGAAGTCGAAGAAGAAGGCCCCGCCGTCCTCCACGACGCCCGGACAGATCGTGCTGCCCTTCTGGCTGGCAAAGTAGAAGCCGGGCATGATCACGCCCTTGTCCCGCTTGCTGTCGTAGGCCCACACCACGTTGTCCGGACGTCCGGGCATCACGGGGCCGTGACACCAGGGCCCGAGGATGCGCCATTCCGAGGAAGGGTCGTCCAGATTCTTCATCCATACCATCTGGGAGCCGTCTTCTTGCGCGGACATGGACGGGTGCTGATAGTCCCCGCCGGTCAGGATGAGATCGCCCGTCCGGGTACGCACGAAGAGACGAGAGTGCTTGCCGCCGTGGCCGCGCGGGGCCGGGCCCTGGCCGAGAACCGGAAGGTCGCGCGGGGTCCATGTGCGGACCGGGAGAGCAAACCGTTGCCAGTCCGAGGAGATCGGGTCGAGGGCGGCGCGGGCGGCGTCCGAAGCAACCTCGGAGCACGCGGCGAGGGCCAGCGCGATCTGGGCGACACCGAGCAGGGTGAGCAGGTGCATGCGGCGGGCTGACGGATACCGGCACGATCGGGACGCGAGAGGGTGGACGGTCATCTCAATCTCCAGAAGCGCGGGAGCGGCTCGAGGCGCAATTTCAGACTCTACACTGGGTGCCCAGGCCCGCGCAACGCACCGGAGACGAAATCGCGGTCATGCTATGATCAGCGGAATCTTGAGAGCCTTCTGTGCGTGGTGTCAGCAAGAGGGAGGTCCCGCGTTCCTTGGCGAGCGTGAGCCGCTCGAGGACGACAGCGAAACCCACGGGGTCTGCCGGCGACATCTCAAGCACATCCTGGCGGGGCTGCCGTCGCAGTCATTTCCCGACGTGACGTATCTCTTCGTCCTCAAGCCGGCGGAGACCGCGCTCTACGACCACCTGCATCGGGCATTCCTGGGCGTTCGCGGGGTGAAGATCATCGTGGACCGGCGCCGGCACGAGCGCCGGGGGATCCATCGCCAGGCCGCTCATGACCGGCGGCGGACGGAACGTCGTCAGCCCCGTGGAACGTCCCATGCCCTCGGGTACATGACGGTACGCTTCGGCCGCAACCCCGGGGGATCGGGGGTGGCGTCGAGCGCGATCTAGGGCCCGGCCCCGGCGCCCGACGGGCCGGCACGTCCGAGGCGCTGGATGGCAACGGTCGCCAGTCGAGTCACGTGCTCAGCGAGAGCCTTGAAGGATTCCGCGGCCTCCAGCCGCTCCCCGCGCAACAGGTCCAGCTCTCGACGAAGCTCCTGATTCGCTTCACGCAGATTCTTGTTCTCTCCCGCCAAGGCCTCCGCTCTCGCCTGGAGCTCCGCCGCGGCTTGCAGACGGCCCAGCGTGAGGCGGAAAAGATGCTCGCCCTCCTCGACCCATCGCACGACATCCGAGGCCGGATCCACGGTCATGGCCGCATATCTTACCTCAAGGAAAGCGAGGCCGGAGGCCGCCATCGACCGGCGGGCCCGTGATGCAGCGCCCCGGTCAGGTGGCGCTCCGGAATGCCGGTCTGCTGCTGCTCCAGCGTGGAGGCTTGCTCATCGCGGGCCTGGGCTTCGCCGCGGTCGTGCCGCGCCTCCTGGGCCCGGCCCTGTACGGGCGCTACGCGCTCCTCTCCGCCCTCGCGATGCTGTTCGCGGCCGCCAGCACGCTTGGATTCACCGAGACCATCGGACGACACGGGCCGAAGCTCAACGCCGATCCCGATCCGGAGGGACTGCGCCGGCTGTTCGGCACCGCGATGACGCTGCGCCTGGTCAGCGGGCTGGCGGTGGCGCTGGCGTATCTCGTGTTGACCATGTTCTGGCTCGGCGAGCTGGACCGGGTGGCGCTCGGCGCCGTGGCCCTCGCGGTTCTGGCGCGCGCGATCTGGCAGGGGCTGTTCGGCCTCTTCCTGGGTCTCAATCGAGCCGCCCGGTGGGGAGCGGGCGAATTGACCACTCGCTGGGCGGTCGCCGTCCTCGTCCCGGCGGGCGTAGCCCTGGGCGGATTCCGGGGAGCGTGCATCGGGTTCTTGCTCGGCGAGATGGTCAGCCTGGGCTTGGGATTCTGGTGGACGCGGGACCATCTCTCCTTCCGGCGGCCGGCTTGGCGATATCTCTCACCCTATCTTCGCCTCGGCCTGACGTTCTACGCCTCGAATCTGCTCGCCATCGCGTTCCAGGGCAGCGGGGAGGTCCTCGTGCGCGTCATCACCGGCGACTATGCCGAGGTGAGCTACTACGGTGTCGCCAACGGAGCGTTCCTGACCGCGGTGGCGGCGGTCCACCAGCTGAGCCTGGCCTTCGTGGCCGCGCTGGTCATGCTTCAGGCGGAAGGGCGCAGCTCGGCGATCGACGCCGCGGCCCGCCGTCTCGTGACCTTCCTGACCGCGGGGAGCATGGCCGTGGTGTTCTCGGTGCTCTTCCTGGCGGGGGATCTGGTTCCCGAGGTCGTCGGGCGGGCATACGGCCCCGTGGCGGTGAATCTGGTTCCGATGACCGTGACCCTGCTCCTGCAGTCTCTGAGCAGCACCGCCGCGGTGGTTCTGCTCGCTCACGATCGAGGCGCGACCGTGCTGATCGGCAGCGGCATCCGGCTCGCCGCGTTCTGGACACTGGGCCTTCCGCTGATCGCATGGGGAGCCAGCCTGGGCGCGTGTGGCGCGGTGCTGGTGGCCTCCGCCCTCCAGGCCGCATTCCTCGGGTGGCGGATCCGGGAGCAGATCCCGCGGGCACTTCGCGCCTGGGGCGCCGCGGTGGCGATGGGCGCACCCTTCCTCGCGCTGCTCTGGCTGCGGGGACCGTGGTGGGTGAACCTCGCCCTCTGGCTCCTCGCGTTGGGCAGCTATCTCGGCGCGCTGGTGCTGACCAGGATCATCGCACCGGGTGAACTCGGGGCCATTCGGGTGGCGCTCGGCGCGCACCAGGCCTCGCCGGACGAGCCGGGCCGAGCGTGAGACCGATCAGCCCGCCCGACGGGCGTACACCCTCACGAACTCCCGATGGTGGATCGCGTCCAGCGTGCCCGAGTGCTCGTCCTCGTAGTCAGGAGAGATGAAGAGCCGGTACGTGGCGACCAGCTCGTACTCGCGCTGAAGAACCTGCTCCCGGTCGTCGAAGCGAAATGCGATGACGATCAGGTCGGGCTTGCGCGGGGGCCAGCTGCGCCCGAGTGTGGACCGGTAGGCCAGCGCGTTCCCGTTGAAGAGTCCCTCGCTGCGCGAGCTCGTGATCACGTCGCGGGCTTCGGCGAGTGAAGCGCCGAGCGCCGCCGACGTTTCCTTCATCGTGTAGCGCGGATGCAGGTACGACGGGGCCACGCGGGCCACCACGAGGCCGCCGTAGCAGAGCGCGGCAGCGGGAACGAGCGCGAGCCACCGCGACCGCTCCCAGCCGCGGCCGGTCCGCACGAGAAGGTACGATACGAGCGCCCCGACCCAGGGTCCGACGACCCACCACGGCAGGGCCGCCGGCCCCGGCGCCGGCCAGAAGCCGACTTCGAGTACCCCCAGGCGCCGACCGATCAGCCAGAGGAGAACTCCGGCAATCGGGAAGACGATCAGCCAGCGCACGAGACAGTCCAGCGACAGGGCGCACCGCCGTACGACCCAGCTCGTAATCGCCAGCGAGACGACCACGCACAGAAGCTTGAGGCTGAGGTGAGTGGGATCCAGGCCGGCCCGGGCGCTCACTCCGGCGAGAGTCGGCGCCCAGAGCGCCGCCGTCGGCAGGCTCAAGGATAGAAGCGCGAGAGCGCCCGCCGCGCCGCGTCCGCGCACGGCCTCAGCAATCCTCCGTGAGCCCACCCGAGACGCGAGCGTGAGGCCGGCGGCAATACCCACCGCCATGGGAACCAGGATGTGTATGCGATACCGGTCGGGGAAGTACAGCGAGACAACCATGAGCGGGGCGTACAGGCCATACCAGACTCCAGCCGTGACGTACAGCCTCCGCAGCGACGGTTCCACCGGCTCCCCGCGATGGGCGAGCCAGGCCACGCCGGCCAGACAGAGACCGAGGGCCCAGATGTTGAAGACCGGGCCAAACTCGGTGTCGAAGGGAAACGCGGCAATCGAATAGGGAGTGCTCAGTCCGATGAAGGTGCCGAGGATACCGATGTTCGCCCAAGTGGCCGGGCGCGGGAGCCAGCCCAGGCCAAGCACGGCGAGCAGGGGTAGCAGTGGCGTGAGGAAACCGGCCCAGAAGGTCAGGAGCGCGCGCCCGCGGCGGACGGGCTCATCCCCGGGCTGTACGAGCACGATCACCGAGAAGATCACGACCATGAGAAGGGTCGTGGCCTTCATGGCGACCATCGCGAGCAGCAGCAGGCCGGCCCCGAACAGCCGGCCCCGGGTCGGCCGTCCGGTGACCAAGAGCACGTAGACGGCCAGCTGGAGGAGCATGGCGGGAATCTCGGGCACGGCCATACGGCTCAGCATGACCAGGTCCACTTCGAACGTGAGCAGGGCCAGCGCGACCAGCATCGCCGACGGCGCCAGCACGCGACGCAAGCCCAGCCAGAAGAGCACCAGGATCGCGCTGCCCGAAACGGCCGTGAGGAGCCGGCTGCTCCAGAGGCTCACGCCGAGCAGCATGAAGGTGAGGTAGCTTCCGGCCTGGAATAGCGGCGCGACAAGAAGGTGAACGAGCCAGTCGGTGTTCGTGAGATGACCGAAGAGCGCCATCTCGCGGGCGTGGGCCACCCAGCGGCCCTCGTCCGTGATGTAGCCGATCCACGCGTAGTAGTCGGGGTCGGCGTCGAGATACAGGAACCGGAGCAGGATCCCGGTGAGCACCACCCCGACTACGAGGACCTGGACACCGGCCCTCCCCGGCCGTGCCGGGACCGTCATGGTCTCGAGGCGGGCGTGGACCGGCTCAGGAGCGTCCTGCCGCCCGCTGCCTCAGGTCCGCTAGCCAGTTGTAGGCGGCGCTCACGAAGAAGCCGAGGGCGAACCCCACCGCGAATCCCCAGGCGAATCCGATCAGGCTACCGAGAAAGGATACCCGGTAGCCGATGAAGTACTGGCCGAGCAACGACAGGTGGGGGCCGACCACCCGGCCGCCCTTGAGGACCAGCCAGATGGTGGCGGTGAAGACGATCAGGCCGAGGACCAGTCCGGTGACGATGCCCTGGACGGTCGCGTTGAAGCGGACGATCCGCGTGACAAGCAGACGCTCGAGCGTGCGCGGGTCGTCCGTCCCGGTCTCCATGGCTTCCCTTTACACGAACTCGAGGAACCGGCGGAGCAAGTCGCGCTCGACTCGCCGACGGACAATCGCGATGTAGAGCAGGAGCACCGTGTTCCGGAGGAGCGCGAAGGTCCAGCCGAGCACTCCGCCCGCCACGAAGCCGTACAGCAGGCCGAGCACACCGCCCGACAGGGTCACAGTGTAGCCGGGAAAGTACTGCCCGAGCAACCCGAGCGTCGGGCCGACCACGGGTCCGCCCTTGAGGACGAGCAGCATCGTGGCCAAGAACAGCAGGAGGCCCCCGGCGGCACCGGTGGCCCCGGCGAGGGCGAGCCGGTCGAGCCGGGGGAAGTACTGGTCGAGCGCCGGACCGAGCGCCTTCTCGGTGACCTCCTCGTGGTATTCGGCTTCCGTGTTGACGCTCCAGAGATCATTGCGCTCGCCGAGGACGAGGTTCCGCACCGCGAGGATGCCGGTGAGCATCGCGTGGTCCTGATTGTTGTAGCGGTGGAGCCCATTGCGCCCCACCGTCTGCAGGTTCTCGAGGCCGTCCACGAACTCCCGCACGCGCACCATGCAGTCCGCATAGGTGGCGTCGTAGACCGGGTAGGCCTTGGGCACGCGGAAGACGCACCCGTCCTCGACGTCGGCTCGGGTCGCGAGGCCGATCGCCTCGAGCTCTCGTGCCCCCATCGCGATCAGCTCCTCGTCGGGAGTGTTCCAGAGCGTGTCGCCTTCCGAACAGAAGTACTCGAGACCCAGGCTGCTCTTGGAATGGTCCGGCACCATGTCCGGGCTCCAGTTGGCGAAGTTCTGGATCCGGCCGACGTTGACGGTGGACGAGTGCACGTAGATCCAGTTGTCCGGAAACAGGTCGCGTTTCCGCACGATCAGGCACACGGTGAGGAAGTCCCGATAGGTCAGGCGGCGCGCGGCCTCGGCGACCGGGGCGGGGACCGGCGGGGAGAGCTTCAGGACGAGCTCGGAGACCGGCATGCTCGAGATGAAATCGGTTCCGGAGATGGTCTCCTCCCGTCCGGCGCGGGCCACCACGATGGCATCGACCCGGTCGGCCGTCCGGCAGATCCGCACCACGTCGGAGTCCAGCCGGACGTGGCCTCCTTTCTCCTCGATCTCGGCCGCGACGGCCTCCCACATCATGCCCGGACCCAACCGCGGATAGTCGAACTCCTCGATCAGCGTCTTGATGGTGTGCCGGGGTTTGAGGAACATCGTGAGCAGCACGGTCCGGAGGGACAGGCCCTTGATCCGTTGAGCGGCCCACTCGGCGCGGAGCTCCGAGCAGGGAATTCCCCAGACCTTCTCGGTATAGGTCTTGAAGAAGATCGAGAAGAGTCGGTAACCGAAGCGATTCGTGACCCACTGCTCGAACGTGTCCTCCCGTCGGTGCGGGCGGATCTGCCAGCGCAGGTAGCTCAGGATCACGAGGATTGCCTGCCAGACCCCGAGGCCGAGCAGCGCGTTGAACGGCTTGAGGGGATAGTGGAAGAATCGGTTGTTGTAGAAGATCCGCGACAAGCGCGGGCGACGAAGGAACTCGCCACCCAGCACTTCCTGCCAGATCTTGTTTACCTCGTCCACCTTGGTGAAGAACCGATGTCCTCCCATGTCGAAATGGAAGCCCTTGTAGTTGACCGTGCAGGCGAGGCCGCCGACCCGTGGGGTCTTTTCGACGACGGTGGGGTGGTGCCCGAATTTGAGCATCTCGCGGCCCGCGGTGAGTCCCGCCGGGCCACCGCCGATGATGACGATCTTTCGCTGGGCTGGAGAGTCGGTCATGAGACATCCTTCACGGGCGTCACCCCCTCGAACAGATCGACCTCGGCCAGGCCGATGCGGGGACGCGGTTGGGCGAGAGTGAAGAGATCGGTGCCGCCGAGATACCGCGAGAGCGTCCAGGCGGCCCGCCTCGTGGGCCCGGTCGGCCCCAGCTGACTCCGATGACAGGTGCTCGCGGCCTGCCGGCGCGCGACGACCCGGCCCGACAGTCGGATCCGCGCGTGCACCGGAAAGTCCACGGCCGCGACGCTCGCGAGATCCACATCCCGGTTCCGGCCGGCCCGGCTCGGGTCCCGCCCCACCAGACGCAGGGCACGCACGCCCAGCCGGAGCATGGTGCGAGAGGGCACCCAGTAGTAGAGCTTGGTCGCGCGGAACGGCGTGCCGAGGTCGGGACAGTGCTCAGGCAGGCCGGCCTGCTCGAAGGCGCGCACGGTGGCCCGATGGACCACCACGTGATCTGGATGGTGGTACCCCCCGATCGGATCGAAGGTGATGACCACCTGCGGGCGTACCTGACGGATCGCGACGACGATGTCGCGGGCTACCCGATCGAGAGGCGCCGCGACGAGGGCGTTCGGGTGTCGGTTGTCGGGCGAGCCTGGCATCCCCGAGTCCCGGTAGCCCAGGTGGATCACGGTCGCCAGGCCGATCGCCGCCGCCGCGCACTCCAGCTCCGCCCAGCGCCGCTGGCCGAGGGCCCGGCCATCGGCGTCGATGTCCCCGGCCTCGCCCCGGGTGGCGCACGCGTAGACGACCCGGACCCCGTCGGCCGCGTACTTGGCCAGGGTCCCTCCCGGTCCGAACGACTCGTCGTCCGGATGGGCGCCGACGAACATCAGTGTGCGCCCGGCTGACACTGGCCCAGGCTCCTCGGAGGACTGCGCCTTCACCGCATCGTAGAGCGCGTGGGTCTGGCGCGCGACGTCCATCCAGTCGTGGTCCTGCGCGATGCGGGTCCAGGCCCGATAGCCCATCCGCGTCAGCTCCTCGGGATCGCCGAGGGCGCGACAGACCGCGGCCGCGAGCGCCTTGGGATCGCGCGGCGGTACGACGAGCCCGCACGAGTCGGGCTCCACGAACTCAGGAAGGCCGCCGACCCGCGTGACCACGACGGCGCGCCCGTAGCCCTGCGCGGTGACCACGACTCCGCTCGCCGCGATCTCCCGATACGGGACGACGACCAGGTCGGCGGCGGTGAAGTAGGAAGCGACCTCCTCCTGGGGCACGAAGGTCGGCCGCAGGACGACCGAGTCCCGCAGCCCGAGCCGCTCGATCAGCTCCGTGATCGGCGACAACGACATGAGGGCCTCGCCGGCCACTACGAGGAGACACCGAGGGAAGCGCGAGAGGATGTCCGGCATCGCGGCGAGCAGATCGTCCAGCCCCTTGTACGGCTTGAGCATTCCGAAGAGGAGAAGCACGGGCCGGCCCTCCTCGAGGCCGAGCCGCTGCCGCGCACGGACCCGGTCCGTCTCCGACGGCAGTGGCTGGGGAACTCCTCCGTGCGGAATCACCTTCACGCGCCCGGCTGCGTCTGGATACGCAGAAAGGACCTGCTGCGCGAGGGCCGGCGTATGGACGATCAGCGCATCGGCGCACGAGAGAAACCAGCGGTGGTGTCGGGAAGCGAGCGGACGAGTCGGCCCGGGCAGTGGATCGTGAACGGTGTGGACGATGCGCCAGCCGCGAGCTTTGAGCGCCCGCGCGAGGAGGCCGTCAAGCAGGGGCAGGAGCGCCCACTGCACGTGGAGGACGCTGGGCGGCCGGTGACGCAGCGTGCGCCACGTTCGCCAGAGGCCGGAAGGATAACCGAGCGCTTTCACCATTTGTCGCAGTCGAGTGCGGTGACGGAGCAGCCCGCCGACGCGTCCGCCCAGGAGGGGGAAGAAGCAGTGCTCGACCTGATACTGACCGCCGGGATCCACCGGCTCGAAGAGCGGCGGCGCCGAGATGACCCGGATGTCGACCCCGAGCCGGTGGAAGGCGCCGCACAGCCCATCGATGTAGTACGGCGTGAAGTTGCCCGGGTCCAGCATCACCGGACCGCTGGTGACACGGGGGACAGCGTGGACCGGGCGGTTCGTCATGAAATCAGGGTGAGGCCGGCGCGGGTGAGGGCTGGCCGGCGGCGCCCCGACCGGTCGCGATCAGATGGCGCTCGGCCTGCTTGATGCGCACGGAACGGCCCTCAGTGGCGGACTCGACCGCGGCCAGCGCGGTCTGGAGCGCGGCCCGGCCATCCTCGAGCGTGCAGCCGACGGGGCCGTCGGTTCGGAGGGCATCGAGGAAATGGCTCCACTGGTGGCGGTACGAGCTCCTGAAGTCACCGCCAGTCCACAGGTTCCGCATCCCGGTCGGCAGGGCCCGAAGGACCTCCGGAATCCGGCGCGCCCGCGCCATCAGGCTGGCCGGATTGCCACCCGCGGGATAGAAGGCCAAGCCTTCGACGCGAACACAGGAAACCCGGAGCCGTCCGGCGGCGCCGCAGACCTCGAACTCGATGTCCTCGGCGGTCCTCTCGGAGAACACGGCCGAGCCGAGCACCCCGTTGTCGAAGACCGCGCTCACGACGGCCGCCTCATCGTCCCGCCGCCCAGGCCGGCTTCGCGCGAAGATCTCGGCGACATCGCTGGCGAGCAGGAAACGCCAGAGATCGAAGTGATCGACCGCGGTTTCGATGAGTGCCCCTCCGCCCAGGGCGCGCCGCTCTCGCCACGGCGGAAGATCCGTGTCGTCCCGCGGGCCGTACCACACGGCCCGGATGCTCTCGAGCTCGCCCAGAACACCAGCGTCGATGACCGCCTTCGCCTGGCGCACCAGACGATGCCACCGCATGTGATACCCCACCATGACCTTGGCACGACCGCGGCGGGCCCAGGCGATCATCTGGTCCACATCGTCGAGGGCCAGCCCCGGGGGTTTCTCGACGAGGAGGTGCTTGCCGGCCGCCAGCAGCGGAGGGACTACCTGGCCATAGCTGCCGGCCGGCACGCAGATCCCGACCGCGTCGACCTGGGCATCGCGGGCGAGGGCATCGACGTGAGCGTATCGGCGGGGGATCTGGAAACGGTCGCAGATCTTGCGGAGCCGTTCGGGGCGCGGATCCACCGCCGCGACAACGCTCACGCCGGGCAGGCCCTGAAGCGCCGGCAAGTGCTCCTCCTCGGTGACGGCCCCACATCCGACGAAGGCCAGCCGGATCATGCTCGATCGCTTCGCGGGAGCGAGCCCGGGATCAGGCCCGCCAGCTGCCGCAGGCCACGCCGGGCGTGTACCCAACCCCAGACCCCGAGGTAGGTCAGGCTGCTGTAGAGGTAATAGAGCCAGTGCAGCGGCAGCGCCCCCGCCAGGAACCGTAGGCCACGCGCCCGGAGGAAAAAGCGGTACAGGGGCCAGTTCAGCGCCACCACAAGCGCCAAGGCCATGGCGATCGGGCCCAGGAGGCTTGGGTGTAGCGGCGCCAGCGGCAGCGCGGCGGTAGCGAGCAGCACGAGCAACCCGCTGAGCCGCTGCCCCCGCTTCAGATTGAGATCATTCGGCGCGCCCCCGCCCTCGAGGACGAGTCGCGACCAGGGCAGCGCACGGGCGAAGATGTCCGTCTTGAGCACCGAGTAGAGCGTCCATGCCTTGAAGTGGGTGCCCAGGAGAGCCTTGTCGAGGCGAATCCGGTAGCCTCGCCGGCGCAGACGGTACCCGAGATCGATGTCCTCGATGGTCGAGCGCCGAAAACGGCCAGCGTCGAAGCCGCCAACCTCGAGAAAGGAGTCCCGCCGCACCGCGCCACACCCCGCCCAGAAGGTGGAGGCTTCCGCACTACCCTGCTGGTGGACGAAGTGGTGCAGGAGATTTCGGTACTGCGAGATCAGCCCGGGTGCCCGCGGCAGGGCATCGTACGACCCGAAAACCGCTGCCAATGTCGGGTCCGACGCGAAGGTGTCGGCCACGCGGCGAGCCGCGTCGGAGGCGACCGCTACATCCGAGTCCACGAAGAACACGACATCGCCACCGGCTCTCGCCGCTCCATGATTGCGCGCCGCGGCCGGGCCCGAGTTCTGGTCGAGGCTGATCGTCAGGGCCCCCGCACGCCGTGCGACCTCCCCGGAGCCGTCCGTGGAGCCGTCGTCGACCACGATGACTTCGGTGCCTGGGAGGGCGGTGGCTCGGATCGCCGCCAGGCACTCCACCAGGTTCGAGCGATCGTTGTAGACGGGCACAACGATGGACATCCCAAGCAGAGATGCGGACATGTCAACCGGTCCCCGCGCATACTCTGTGCCAGGGAGTGCTTGGGATAGGTAGCCAAACTATGGAAAATTTGCACGAATTGACGGGCTCATACGGCCCGGATTCGAGCCGAAGCCAACCGCGGCTCAGCTTGGAGAGAAAAGAACTCTCCAGGTTGGGCACCTCGCTTCTGACCTTGGGTGCTTCACTCGCTCTTACCCAGGATCATGGAGGCCCCCATCTCCCCGATCATCCCCGCGGGGGCTTGCGTGCTGCCGCTCACGATTCGGGGCATGATCGACGTATCGACGACTCGGATCTGCTGGAGCCCGCGCACCCGCAGCCGGGGGTCTACCACCGCGAGGTCGTCGACCCCCATTCGGCAGGTCCCGACAGGATGGTACGTGGTGATCGCAGTCTGGCGCACGTAGTCGGCGAGCGCCGCTTCGGACTGCCGGTCGGCTCCCGGATACAGCTCCTCGCCGACAAATGGTCGGAAGGCGGGTGCCCGCATGATCTCGCGCGCGCGCCGCACCGCCTGCACCAGGCCGCGAATATCGGACGAGCAGGCCCCATACGCCGGATCGATGACGGGCGCCGTGCCCGGATCCCTCGACGCCAGGGTCACGGTGCCCCGACTGCGGGGCTGGAGGAACGCGGCTTCCAGGGTCATCCCGTGCCCGGCCACATGGGCGCGGCCGTAGTCGAGCCAGATGAGGGGCATGAAGTGGAGCTGGATGTCCGGGGTGCCGAGATCGGGCTCGCTCTTGAGAAACGCCCCACCCTCGCAGAGGTTGGACGTGGCCACTCCGGAGTTGAACGCGAGGAACTGCAGGCCGAACTTCAGGAAAGGGAGCGGGCGATCCCAGTGGTCATAGGTGATGGGACGGCTGGCTCGCGTGATGACCTGGGCGTTCAGGTGGTCGTGCAGGTTCTTCCCCACGCCCGGCAGGTCGAGGATGACCGGGATGCCCAGCCTCCGGAGGTCGTCCGCCGGGCCCACGCCCGATAGCAGAAGGAGCTTGGGCGAGTTGATCGCCCCGCCACTCACGATCACCTCGCGCTCAGCCGTCGCGGTGTGAAGCTGGCCGTTCGCGAGGAACTCGACGCCGGTCGCCCGAAGCCGGTCGAAGCACACGCGGGTCGCGTAGGCATGGGTGAGGACACGCAGGTTCGACCGACCGCGCGCCGCGGCCAGGAACGCGTCGGCCGCGCTACACCGCTTGCCATTGATCTGGGTGACCTGATAGGTTCCGACGCCCTCCTGGGAGGAGCCGTTGAAGTCGCGATTGTACGGAAACCCCGCCTGTTGACCGGCCTCGACGAACGCGCGCGTGAGGCGATGGGGATGCACCTGATCGCTCACGCTGAGCAGGCCGTCGCGTCCGTGGAACCGGTCCTGCAGGACCTGGTTCTTCTCCAGACTCCGGAAGGCGGCGAGCACGGTCTCGAAATCCCAGCCTTCGTTGCCGACGCGGACCCATGCCTCGTAGTCGGCGGGCTGGCCGCGAACATACGTCATGGCGTTGATCGCGCTGCCGCCGCCGAGGGCGCGGCCCTGGGGCAGATAGATCCGGCGGCCATTCATCGCCGGCTGAGGGATCGTCTCGTACTGCCAGCGGACGTGCGGATCGAACCAGCTCGTGAAGCGGCCGAGCAGACGCCTCGACGTGGAGAGGTTGCCGGTACCCGCCTCGAGCAGCAGCACCCGCGTCGCGGGATCGCGGCTGATGCGATTTGCGAGCACACAAGCCGCGGGACCGCCGCCCACGATGACATAGTCATACTCAGGGCGGGGGCGTGGCATGGCCGGTACTCTACGTCAGGTCGGGCGGGTATCTCAACGGCCCCGGCTCGGGTCTCGCACCTCGCAGGTGAGCCTGGACATTCGTTACGGGTGGGCTTACGCTGCCGGCGTCCCAGAGCTCGGCTCGAGCAAGGAGGTGTGGATGCACCGGTCTCGCAGTCTCGTACTTCTGGTGCTCGGGCTCGTCGCCATCGCGTCCTCTGCGATCGGCCAGTCCCGAGCGCCCCGCGACCCCGCGGAGATCCAGAGGAAGGTCCAGAGGAGCGCGGAGCTTCAGCGGCAGGCGCTGCAGG
>WNFL01371808.1_pt1 | contig 25276 bp, 23 predicted proteins | sample 5400361 | NCBI WGS metagenome assembly WNFL01 (sample SAMN13153351, study PRJNA577476) | soil metagenome | isolation source: 40 cm soil on Douglas fir-dominated hillslope | place: USA:California | collected 2013-09-17
GCGTCTCGGTACGAGGCGGAGAAATCCATGCGGCGGGTCAGAAGCACGAGCTCAGAAGCGTCGCAACAGCCCGACGACCACTCCCTGGACTTCGATGTCCTCGGCCGGGAACTCCATCGGCGCCAGGCGCTCGTTCGCGGGGACGAGTCGGATCTTTCCACCGTCCTGGTAGAACCGCTTCAGCGTGCACTCTTCCCGGCGCACCAACGCCACGACGGTCTCGCCCGCGCGCGGCACCTTGCGAGACTCGAGCACGACGACGTCCCCGTCCATGATGTGATCGTCGATCATCGAGTCGCCCGAGACACGCAGCGCGAAACACTCCTTGCGACCGATCATGTCGAGCGGAACGGAGATGAGGTCGGAGGTGGCGACCGCTTCGATCGGGCGCCCGGCCGCGACGCGGCCGAGCAACGGAATCTCGATCCCTGCCGGCACGGGCTCTTCGCGCACGACTTCGATCGAGCGACTGCGATTCCAGGCCTTCCGCAAGAGGCCTTTGTCGACGAGGTTCTGCACGTGCTTGTGCACGGTCGCCACGGACGAGAGCCCGAAGCGCTCGCCGATCTCTTCGAGACTCGGCGCGTATCCCGCTCGCTCGAGGTACTCGCAGACGAAATCGAAGATCTCTTTCTGCCGTTTGGTGAGGTGCATACGAACTCCCATCGCCCCTGCACCGGCACAGGAGCAGCTTTCGCGTCGAGTTTGCACTCGAGTCTACTCCCGCCCGCCCGTGTCCGGTGAACTACGGCGCTTAATTCCGGCGGTGAAGAGCCGGCGGTGAAGCGCAACTTCGGACCGGGAGCGTAATCGAAAGAATGGCGAAAATCAACTCGGGAATCGCGCTGCTGGCGGCCTTGCTCGGCGCCGGCGCCTGGTTCCAGCCCTCCGTCGCCGGCTCGGACCTGTGGTGGCACCTCGCGGCGGGGCGCGAGATCGTCGCGCGGAAGGCGGTCCCGACCGTCGATCACTTCTCGTTCAGCCTCGCGGGCCAGCCGTGGATGCACCACGAATGGCTCTGGGGGACCGGCTACTGGCTGGTCTATCAGCTCGCGCCGCAAGCGGTGGCGCTGGCGAATCTCGCCCTGATCTTCGCGGTCTTCGCGCTCTGGTTCGGCGTCGCGCTGCGGCACTCGGGATCCGCGCTCGCGGCGGGGATCGCGCTCTGGGCAGCCGCGGCGACGTGTTACTGGTTTCTCGACATCCGGCCGCACGAGGTGACGCTGCTCTTCGTCGGGATCGTCGTCGCGACGCGCGCCCTGCCCTGGGCGCGCTGGCTCTGGGCGCCGCTCATGGCGCTCTGGTGCAACCTGCACGGCGGCTTCGTGTTCGGGTTCGGGGCGATCGGCTTGTTCGCGCTCGTGGAGACGCTGGAGAGCTCGGTCGAGTCACGGCGCTTGCGCGTCGACCCGACGCTCTGGCTGGGCGTGGCGCTCGCGGCGCTCGCGTTCCTCTGCAATCCGTGGGGCTGGCGGATTCTCGAGTACCCGGTCGCGTATCTCGACGCCGACTCGCCGTTCCGCGCGATCCTCGAGTGGCAGCCGCCCCCGTTCGATCTCGACCCGCGGCGCTTCTCGGGGCGGTTCTTCGCGCTGCTCGTTGCCGCCGCGCTCGGGGCGGGGCTCGAGCTGCGCGCGCGCGCCCGCGGCGGCCGATCCGCGGGCGACGTGTATCTCGTGGCACTCGCCGCGGTGAGCGCCTGGATGGCACTCACGTCGCGGCGCTTCATCCCGCTCTTCGCGCTCACCTCCCTGCCGCTCGTCGCCCGGCTGTGCGGCGCGGCGATCGCGCAGCTCGCGAGCCGGCTGCCGCCGGGCGCGCGGCTGCGCGTGGCCGCCGCGCTGCCCGCGCTCGCGCTCGTCCTCGCGCTCTGGCTCTGGCACGACGTGCGCATGTTTCCGCGGCCGCTCGAGCGCTGGACCGAGTCACATCTGTATCCGCGCGCCGGGCTGCGCTACGCGCAAGCGGTCGGCGCCGGGCCCCGCGTATTGAACTACTACAACTGGGGCGGCTTCATCATGCTCCACGCGCCCGAGCTGAAGGTGCTGATCGACGGGCGCGCCAACACGATCTACAGCGAGAAGGTCTACAACGACTACGTCGCGATGATCGGCAGCGCCGACGGCCTGGCTTCGCGGCTCGCGCTCTACGCGCCGGACATCGCCCTGCTGCCGGTCGGCTCGAACTCACTCGCGAGCACGCTCGCGGGCCCGGAGCTCGGCTGGCGGCTGATCTACGCCGACGAAGTGTCTGCGGTGCTCTTGCCTCCCGGCTCGCCCCGGCTGCGCCGCCCGCTGCCGAGCCCGGACCAGATCGTCGGCGACGAGCCGCAGTGGCTGGTCTCGCGCGCCTCGGCGCTTTTGGCCAGCGGAAACACGGCGGCGGCGCGCGAGCTGGCCGAGCGCGCGCTCGCGCTCGACTCACTCCTGGCGCGCGGCTACGGCGAGCTCGCGGACAGCTACGCCGCGGAGCGCGACCTGCCGGGAATCGCCGCGGCGATCGAGCGCGGGATCGCGGTCGAGCCGCGCCTCGCCGTGGCGCTCTACCAGTTCGAGGCCAACGCCTACCAGGCGGCGGGAGCGCCGGAGCTCGCGCTCGGCGCGCTCGAGCGCGCGATCCCGCGCGGTCCCTTCTCCCGGCCCGAATCGCTGGAACGCAACCTCGAGATGCTGAGGGCGCGCATCGCCGCCCGTTGACTTCGCGCCTCGCCGGCGTAATCTGGCACACCCCTGGCACTCCCCTTGCGTGAGTGCCAACCAGCCATCGGAACCACCAGAGGGAGAACGCGCCATGAAGATCCGACCCCTGCAGGACCGACTGCTCCTGAAGCCCACGGAGGGCAAGGAGAAGACGGCCGGGGGACTGTTCATCCCCGACACCGCGAAGGAGAAGCCCCAGGAGGGCATCGTCGTGGCGGCGGGCAAAGGCAAGGTCCAGGACAACGGTCGAATCACTCCGCTCGACGTGAAGGTGGGTGACCGCGTCCTCTACGGGAAGTACTCCGGCAACGAAGTCACGCTCGCTGGAGAGAAGCACGTCATCTTGCGCGAGGAAGACGTCCTCGCCGTTCTCAGCTGAAGGAGCCGAAACCATGGCCGCCAAGGAAATCAAATTCGATACGAACGCTTCGGATGCCATCATCCGCGGCGTCAACACGCTCGCGAACGCGGTGAAGGTCACGCTCGGCCCGAAGGGCCGGAACGTGATCATCGAGAAGAGCTTCGGCTCGCCCGTCGTCACCAAGGACGGAGTCACCGTCGCGAAGGAGATCGAGCTCGAGGACAAGTTCGAGAACATGGGCGCGCAGATGCTGCGCGAGGTGGCCTCGAAGACGTCCGACGTCGCCGGTGACGGCACGACGACGGCCACGGTCATCGCGCAGGCGGTCTTCCGCGAGGGTCTGAAGATGGTCGCCGCGGGCCACAGCCCGATCGAGCTCAAGCGCGGCATCGACGCCGCGGTCGCCGCGATCGTCGAGGAGCTGAAGAAGATCTCCAAGCCGACGCGCGACCCCTCCGAGATCGCGCAGGTCGGCACGATCAGCGCGAACAACGACGCCGAGATCGGGAACATCCTCTCCGAGGCGATGCAGAAGGTCGGCAAGGAAGGCGTGATCACCGTCGAGGAGAACAAGGCGCTCGACACCGTGCTCGAGGTGGTCGAGGGCATGCAGTTCGACCGCGGCTATCTCTCGCCGTACTTCGTGACCGACCCGGAGCGCATGGAGGTCGTGCTCGAGAGCCCCGTGCTCCTGCTGCACGAGAAGAAGATCTCGAACATGAAGGATCTCCTGCCGCTGCTCGAGCAGGTCGCGCGCGCGGGCAAGCCGCTCGTGATCGTCGCGGAAGACATCGAGGGCGAGGCGCTCGCCACGCTCGTGGTCAACAAGATCCGCGGCACGCTCTCGGTCGCCGCCGTGAAGGCGCCGGGCTTCGGCGACCGCCGCAAGGCGATGCTCGAAGACATGGCCATCCTCACCGGCGGTCAGGTGATCGCGGAAGAGCTCGGCATCAAGCTCGAGAACGTGACTTTGAACGACCTGGGCAAGGCCGGTCGAGTCACGATCGACAAGGACAACACGACGATCATCTCCGGCGCGGGCAAGAAGAAGGACATCGAGGCGCGCTGCAACGAGCTGCGCAAGCAGATCGAGGAGACGAAGTCCGACTACGACCGCGAGAAGCTTCAGGAGCGACTGGCCAAGCTCTCGGGCGGCGTGGCGGTCGTGAAGGTCGGCGCGGCCACCGAGAGTGAGATGAAGGAGAAGAAGGCGCGCGTCGAGGACGCGCTCCACGCAACGCGCGCGGCGGTCGAGGAGGGCATCGTCCCCGGCGGCGGCGTCGCGCTGATCCGCGCGAAGAAGGCGCTCGACGGCCTCAAGGGCGCGAACCCGGAGCAGCAGGCGGGCATCGCCATCATCCGCCGCGCGATCGAAGAGCCACTGCGCATGATCGCGCAGAACGCGGGCCAGGAAGGCTCGGTCGTCGTCGACAAGGTCGCCAACGGCAAGGGTGCCTACGGCTTCAACGCTGCGACCGACACCTACGGTGACCTGGTCAAGGACGGTGTGATCGACCCCACAAAGGTCGTGCGCTGTGCGCTCCAGAACGCGGCGAGCGTGTCGGGCCTGCTGCTCACCACTCACGCAATGATTGCGGACCGGCCCAAAGAAGAGGAAGACAAGCACGCCGGACACCAGCACTGAGCGAGCTAGGGTGCCCGCGCGAACATGACTGAGCGCGGGTAGGGTGCCCGCGCGAACATGACTGAGCGCGGGTAGGGTGCCCGCGCGAACATGACTGAGCGCGGGTAGGGTGCCCGCGCGAACATGACTGAGCGCGCTCGCGCCCACGCCCTTCGAGACACTCGGCCGGCCGCTGCTGGTCGCGCGCGCGCGCTTCTACACCCTCGGCCACAACCGGCTGAAGTTCTTCGACCCGGCGATCTTCTTCGACCTTCCGGCGCTGGACGTCAGCCGCTGCAACGCGAAGCTCGACGTCGAGTCCGCCCTGCGCCGCGCCTGGGCGGCGCAGATGCGCGCGCTCGGCGAGGCGCTGGTGTGGCTGCGGAGGCTCCACGCGCCGACCCAGCTGGTCGCCGGCGGCGCGCGCCTGCGCTTCGTGGACGAGCAGGCCGGCGCGATCGAAGTGCGTGCGCCGCGCGAGGTCCTGCTGCCGAGCAGCGGCGCGTTGGCGCAGCGCTCCCTGGGCCAGGCGGGCGAGCGCCGCTTCCGGCCGTTGCCCAGCCTCGAGAGCGCGAACGAGCTCGCGATGTCGATCTCCTCCGCGGTTGCCGAGCGGGCCCGACACACCACCGACGCCGCCCCGCTGTCCGGCCCGGATGAGCGCAAACCGCTGCGCGGGAAGCGCGCGCGGCGCGCGATGGTGATCTCGAGTGCGCCCAATGGTCCGGTCGAGCTGGCGACCTTGCTCGCGCTGCGCCACGTCGAGCTCGACCACTTCCGCGATTCCGCGCACGCGCTCGCCGCGTTCCGCGAGCGCAGCTACGAGCTAGCGATCGTCGACGCGCGCCTGGGCCGCGACGACGGCTTCGAGCTCGCGGCCGACCTGCGCCGCCTGCCCGGCGTCGAGAACCTGCCGATCGCGATCGTCGACGAGCGCGAAAGCCCGGCCAACCGCTCCGCCGCGGGCCTCGCGGGCGCCGCGCTCTACCTGACCAAGCCGGTGAACTGGGAACAGCTCGAGCCCACCCTGCTCGACCTCCTCGACCACGCCGCCGGGCGCCGCTACCAGCGCTTCAGCGCGCGGATGGCCGTGCGCACCGCCGCCAGCGCCGGCGCCTGGGATGAGCTCACCGAGCTGGTCGCGCGCGGGGGCATCTGCCTGCGGACGCGCCGCGACATTCTCCCCGGCGCGGTCGAGCGCTACCGAATCCACCTGCCCGCGCCGCTCGAGCCGGTCGACGTGGACGGCGACGTGATCTCGCGCGCAAACCTTCCCGGCTACGCGAGCGTCCTCGCCGGGATCCGCTTCCGACGCTTCCACGATGGAGGCGAAGCGCGCTGGATCCGGGTGATCGAGGATCTGGCGCGCCGCGCACAGGGCGGCGCACACGCGGGGCTCTAGCCGACGACCTGTCGCGCCTTCTTGATGTCGTCGTCCATGATCGTCTTGCGCTTCTCACGCCCGGCCGCGTTTCCGGCCTCCTGCGCCAGGCGCGCGATGTATTCCTCGGCGGCCGCGACCGCCAGCTCGACCGCTGGCCCGGACGTCCGCAACCCACCACCGTGCTTCACGAGCAGCCGCTTCACTGCAGCCGCGGGAAGTTCCGCCATGTGCTCATCGCCCCCGGAACCGTTCTTGGTTCGGGCGGTAGGATTCCCAGCCGAAGCGCTGCCGTCAACGCTTTTCGAGACGGGCGAGGAATTCCACGACTCGCCGGGCCACGACCGCCTGCTCGAAGTCAACGGGCAGCACGTGGCCCGAACGCTCCAGCCAGTGCAGCTCGCGGTCGCCCGGCGGAAGCAGGCGGAGCAGCAGATCTGCGTTTCGCACCGGCACCGTCGGATCCAGGCGGCTGAAGATCAGTGCTACCGGTGCCTCGACCCGCGACAAACCCGCGCGAACTTCGGCGGCCAGGCGCAGGAGCTGGTTGACGGCGGCGAGCGGCATGCGGTCGTAGCCGGGGTGGCGCAGGCGCGCCTCGACGTCGAGGATCGCGGGAGTCTTGGGCAGCTGGCGCACGATCCGGTGGAGCCAGGGGACGCCGTGGTGGACGACCCAGCCCAGGTCGAGCGGCACCGCGAGCGCGACCAGCCCGCGCAGCGGGCGGCGCTCCGCGAGCGCGAGCGCGAGCAGCCCGCCGAGCGAGAGCCCGACGGCGTACACACGCTCGTGTCGCTCCGCGAGCGCGTCGTGCGCCGCGACTACCGCACTCACCCACTCCATGTAGGACACGCGCGCGAGCGCCTGCGGCGTCGTGCCGTGACCGGGCAGAAGCGGGCCCTCGCAGTAGAAGCCCGCCTCGGCGAGCGCTTCCGCGGGCGCTCGCACTTCGTAGGGCGTGCCGGTGAGTCCATGCAGACACAGCACCGCAGGCGCGAGGCCGGCGCGTGGATCGCCGAGCCGGAAGGCGTTCGCGTCGACGTTCACCCGAGCTGGTCCTCGGCGCTGCGCTGCGCCGCTCGCGCCACGGTCGCGATTGCGACGCCATGGCGCCGCGCCGCGCGCGCGCAGGCCTCGTACTCCGGCTTCACCGACTGTGCCCCATCGGGAGCGCGCGAGAGCTTCACGCGTATCGGTCCGTACTTCGTCGCGACCGAGCTGGCGGCGCGCTTGCGCAGCAGGCGCGGAACGCGCTGCACGCGCACGCCGAGTGCGCTCGAGTCGGAGAGGACCAGGCGCGCTAGGCGCTCCGCGTCCGAGGGCCGAGCGAGCACGCGCAGCGCCTGACCGGGCCTCCCCTTCTTCATGAGCAGCGGCGCGAGCGAGGCGTCGAGCGCGCCCTCGGCGTGCAGGCGCTCGACCAGGAACGCCAGGTGCTCGGGGGTCATGTCGTCCAGATGCGTGTCGAGCACCGCGACCTCGTCGCGCGCGAGCTCGGCCTCCGCCTCGCCGAGCACCGCGCGCAGCGCGTTCGGCAGCGGCCCGCGCCGGTCGTCGCCCGCCCCGAAGCCCTGCGCAGACGGGCGCAGCGCCGGCAGCCAGGCGAACTCGTGCACCAGGGTCGCGAGCAGCGCGGCGCCCGTGGGGGTCACCGTCTCCCACTCGACGTCGTACGGGAACGTCGGGATGCCGCGCAACAGCTCGACGGTCGCGGGCGCGGGCAGCGGAATCGCCCCGTGCGCCGTCGCGGCCTCTCCGCGTCCGAGCGGCAGCGGCGAGCACGTGACTCGCGCGACGCCGAGTGATTCGACCGCGGCGCACACGCCGACCACGTCGCCGAGCGCGTCGAGCGCGCCGATCTCGTGGAAGTGGATGCTCTCGATCGGCACGCCGTGGATGCGCGCCTCGGCGCGCGCCACGCGCTCGAACACCTCGAGGCTCTGGGCGCGCACCCGGGGCGAGAGACGCGCGCGGCGCAGCAGCGCGCGAATCGACTTCCAGGTGCGCTCCGCGGAGTCGCGCTTTCGCCCCTGGATCGCGACGTAGCGCGCGTCGAGCGCGCCGCGCGGAACCCGGGTGAGTCGCATGCGGATCGGCCCGACGCCGAGGCCCGCGTGGGCCGCGCGCACCGCGCGCGCGTCGGCGCCGACCTCGAGCAGCGCCCCCAGCAGCATGTTCCCCGCCGCTCCCGAGAAGCAGTCGAAGTGGAGCAGGCGCGCGCCCGCACCGCGGCGGCCGCGCTCAGGCGCGGTTGATGAGCGAGGCGACGTACGCCGCTCCGAAGCCATTGTCGATGTTCACCACGGTCACGTTCGCGGCGCACGAGTTCAGCATCGCGAGCAGAGCCGCTACACCGCCCAGTGACGCCCCGTAGCCGACGCTGGTCGGCACCGCGATCACCGGCGCCGAGACCAGCCCGCCGACGACCGACGCGAGCGCGCCCTCCATGCCCGCGACCGCGATCACGACCGACGCGCGCCGCAGGACGTCGAGTGACCCGAGCAGGCGGTGCAGACCGGCGACGCCCGAGTCGTAGACGCGCTCGACCTTGTTCCCGTACAGCTCCGCGACCGCGGCGGCCTCCTCGGCGACGGGCAGGTCCGATGTCCCGGCCGACACGACCGCGATCGGCCCGCGGCCCCGGGGCTGCAGCGGCGCCTGGCGCAGGATCGCGAGCCGCGGCGTCGCGAGTATCTCGAGCTGCGGCAGGACGCCGCGCAGCTCGGCCGCGACGTCGGGCGCGATGCGCGTGATCAGCACGTTGCCCCCCGCTTGCGCGAGCGCGGTCGCGATGCGCGCCAGCTGGTCGACCGTCTTGCCCGTGCCGAGCACCACCTCGGGAAACCCGACGCGCAGCGCGCGGTGCGTGTCGACGCGCGCGTCGCCGAGCTCGACGAAGGGCGCCACGGCCAGCGTCTCGACGAGCTCGTCGCGCGACAGCTCGCCGCGCGCGTGCCGGTCGAGGAGGGCGATCAGGCGCTCGCGGTCCATGCGGCCGGCAGTCTAGTCGATGTCCACCGGCGCCGGAACGAGCACGAAGCGCATGCGCAGCGAGCCGTGTCGCTCGTAGAGCACGACGTCGCCCACGGTGCGCACCGTGTCGTGAATCTCGCTCAGCTCCGGCAGCTGCAGCTCGCCCCGCGAGGAGTAGCCCGCCCGCGGCACCGAGGGCAGAGCGGTCCCGCCGAGCATCTGCGCGAGCGCGTTCGCCGCGCCCGACACCGCGATGTTCCCGACCTCGGCCAGCACCGCGAGCGGCGAGAGCTCGCTGCCCTCTTTGCCCGCGATGCGCGACAACACGTCCTCCACCGCGCCCGCCGAGAGCAAGAGCGCGGCGCGCGCCTCGAGCGGCCCGTGCAGCTCCGCGAAGATCCCGGCCACGCGCTCCTCGCGCAGGAACAGCGAGCCCAGCGGCCGGCCCGCGGGAAGCTGGCGCAGCCGCGGCACCTCGGTGAGCATGATCGTGTCGAGCAGGATCGCGAGCGTCGACGCGGCGTGTCCAGCGAGGATGTTCGCGAGCTCGGCCAGGCGATCGTCTTCGTCGGTCACGCGAAGTTCTCCACGAGTGACCCGATCTCCAGCAGGAACACCGGCGCGCCGTCGCGCAGGATCGCGACGCCGCCCAGGTGAGACATCTGCGTCAGCGGCTCCGGGGTCTGGCGCACGAAGACTTCGAGGTCGTCCAGCACGCGGTCGACCAGCACGCCGAGCTTGAAGCCGCGCGCCTCGAGCACGACCACGCAGCCCACGCCGGGCGCGACCGCGGGCAGGCCGATGCGCGGGCCGAGGTCGACGAGCGGCAACGGCTCGTCTTTGAACATGAAGAACGAGTCGACGCCGGCGTGCTCGACCGCCGCCTCGGCCGCGGAGAGCACCGCTTCGGTCGAGAGGATCGGGAGCGCGACGCGCTGTCCACCGACTTGCAGCACCAGCACGCGCTGCAGGGTCACCATCGAAGGCAGATCGAGCAGGAACGCGGTGCCCTTGCCGGGCTCGCTCTCGACGCTGATCGCGCCGCCGAGCGCCTCGACCTGGCGCTTCACGACGTCGAGGCCGACGCCGCGGCCCGAGACGTCACTCACTTCGTCCTTGGTCGAGAGACCCGGCTCGAAGATCAGCTCGCGGATGCGCTCGGCGGGCAGGTCCTCGGCCACCATCTGCACGAGCAGGCCGCGGTCGATCGCGCGCTTGCGGACTTTCTCGACGTCGATGCCGCGCCCGTCCTCGTCGATGCGCAGGTGCAGCCGGCCGTCGACGCGCGTGGCGCTGAGTCGCAGCAGGCCCACCGGATCCTTGCCCGCCGCGACGCGCTCCGCCTCGCTCTCGAGCCCGTGGTCCATGGCGTTGCGCACCAGGTGGAGCAGCGCGTCGTCCAGGTGATCGAGCACCGCGCGATCGACCTCGACTTCCTCGCCGACGAGCTCGACGCGCACGCGCTTGCCGAGCTCGCGCCCGAGATCGAACGCGACCCGCGGCAGGCGTTCGAGCAGGCGGCGCACCGGCGTGGTGCGGATCTCGAGCGCGCGGCGGCGCAGCTCGCGCACCGCGCGCGCGAGCTGCTCGAGCTCTTCACCGAAGGCGCGCTGCAGCTCGAAGTAGCCGGCGTCGCGGAACAGCTCCTCGAGTCGGGCCTGGCCCTGCATGAGGACGCCTACCGCGGCCAGGAAGCGATCGATCGCCTCCGTGCGAACACGGACCGTGCGGGGGAGCGGCGGTGCCGCGGCCGCGGGAGTTTTTTTTTGAGCGGGGCGGCGGTCGGCGCGGGCTCGGCGGGGGCGCCGGCAGCGCGCGGCGCCGAAGCGGCGGAGTGCGCGGTGAGTCGCGCGATCAAGTCGGCGCGCGGCTGCGGGGCGGCGCCGGTCAGGTCGACGCACGCGACCATCTCCTCGAGCGCGGCGATCGCCTCCGCGACCAGCGACAGACCGCCGGCGTCGATCAGCGCGCCGCTGCGCAGCGGCTCCATCCAGTCCTCGAGCACGTGCGAGAGCGACGACGCGGCGGCGTAGTCGAGCGACGCCGCCATGCCCTTGATCGAGTGCGCCATGCGGAACAGCGTGTCGACCGCCTCGCCGGCCGACTCGTCGCCCGCGGACAGCGCGGTGAGCGCGCGCGCCATCTCCTGGAGATGGTCGCTCGCCTCGTCGACGAACAGCGTCCTGTATTTCTCGAGGTTCAGGATGAGCCTCGAGTCACTCGCCGATCTTGCTGATCGCCTTCTGCGCGACCTCGATCACGTGATCCGGCTTGAAGGGCTTCACGATGAAGTCGCGCGCGCCGGCCTCGAGCGCTTCCATCACCAGCGCCTCCTGGCCGAGCGCGCTGCACATCACCACGCACGCGCCCGGGTGACCCGCGATGATCTCGCGCAGCGCCTCGAGCCCGCTCTTGCGCGGCATCACGATGTCGAGCGTCACGAGATCCGGGTGATGCTTGGCGAACGCGGACACCGCCTCGTTCCCGTCTGCGGCCTCGGCGACGATCTCGTACCCGCCGTCGGTCAGAATGTCGCGCAGCATCTCGCGCATGAATGCCGCGTCGTCTGCGATCAGAACCCGCTTTGCCATGGCTCCTGTCCTCCTGCCCTGCTGCGGAGCTCCGTCAGCAGCAAGACCCCCCGTTCGATCAAACCATCGGGATCGACCAATCCGAGCGATCGTTCCCCCTCAGTGACCCATTCCACCAGCTCGTCGCTGCGCGGCAGCTCGCCGCTCTCGAGCAGCGCCAGCGCCCGTTCGATGCGCTGCACGCCGCCGACCAGCACGCCGAGCCGAAGATTGCCGCGTTCCAACACCAGCATGTGTCGGTACCCGAGCGCCGAGCGACCGGTGAGCAGCGCGCCGCCGTCGACGGCCGGCAGCGGCTCACCGCGCATGTTCACGACGCCGCCGAGCTCGAGCGCCACGCGCGGAATCAGATGCGGGCGCGGCGCGGCCACCACCTCGAGCACCGCGCCCAGCGGCAGCGCGTAGGCCTGTTCGGCGATCTCGAAGCGCAGCCATGACTCCGCCATCGCGCCCTACCTCGTCCGGAACCGGCGCGCGACTTCGCCGAGCTGCACGGACATGTCGGAGAGCCGCGCCGCCTGGCGCACCATCTGCTCGACCGTGCGCGTCTGCGCGGAGAGACCCACGCGCATGTCGTTCACGGCCTTGGCGTTCTGTCCGACGACCGTCGAGATGCGCTCGACGTCGCCCACGATGCGCTCCGACTCGATCGCCTGCCCGCTCGCGTGGTGCGTGATCTCCTCGGCGCGCGACGAGGCTTCGGTGACCGCGCCCTGGACCTTCTCGAGCGCGGCGAAGATCGCCTCGAGGTCCTGGCGGCCGCCGCGCACGTCGTCGCGCATCGAGCGCGTCTCCTGCGCGATGCGCTTCGATTCCTCCTCGAGCTGGCGGATCAGCAATTCGATCTGGTCGGCCGAGGTGCCCGCGCTCTCGGCGAGCTTGCGGATCTCCTCGGCGACGACCGAGAAGCCGCGGCCCGCGTCGCCGGCGCGCGCGGCTTCGATCGAGGCGTTGAGCGACAAGAGGTGCGTCTTCTCGACGACGCTGGTGATCATCTCGGTGACTCGGTGCACCGAATGGATCTTGCCCTCGAAGCTCTCGACCCGGTGTCCGGCCTGCTCGATCTTCTCGAACAGGCTCTGCATCTTGGCCTGCGACGTGCGCGACACCTCGACGCCGGCGGTGGTGCGCTGGCTCGCCTCGGCGGTCAGCGCCGACGCGCGGCGCGCGGCGTCGGCGTTGGTGCGGAGTGACTCCGCGATCTCGCGGATGCGCTCGCGGATCTGCTCGACGTCCTTCTGCTGCTGCGCCGCGCCGGAGGCGACGCTCTCCATCGTGGCGCCCAGCGCATGACTCGTGCTGTTCACGCTCTGCGACGAGCTGGCGACGTCGCGCGAGCTCTGCGCGACCTCGTCGGCCGCGCGCTGGATGTGCTCCACCAGCTCGCGGAGCTTCTGCAGCATCACGTCGACGGAGCGCGCCAGGTCGACGGTCTCGTCTGGAAAGCGCCGGCCGGCCTCGATGTCGACCTCCGCGGTCAGGTCGCCGCGGCTGATCCGGTCGGTGCACGAGCGCAAGGTGCGGAAGTTCGCGGTGAGTTGGCCGGCGTAGATCCAGCCGAGGCCGACGCCGAGCAGCATCGCCACGAAGAACGCGCCCCAGCTCGGCGCGCCCAGGATGTGCAGCAGCGGAGTGATGCCCGCCCCGACGGCCGTCGCCGCGGTGAATCCGAGCACGAGCTTCTGCGACAGATCGAGGCGCACAAGGATCCTCATGACCGCGTGGGCACCCCTACCCACGCGATCCTCATGATCGCGTGGGCACCCTACCCACGCTCTTCCAAGGCGCAGTTCCGCCGGGAAATGCGGGGGCGCCTGGCTACTTCTCGGAGCCTGTCCGGGGCGCCTTGAAGTGCTCGAAGCCGCGCGTGCGCGGCTCGACCTCGCGGCCCGCGCGCGTGAACACCAGGCGGTGTTGGCGCGTGACGACGCCGATCTCGGTCACGCGACACTGCAGTCGCCGGCTGAGCACGGCTGCGCTCGGCGCGCGCGCCGGCGCGGCGAACAGCAGCTCGTAGTCTTCGCCGCCGGCGAGCGCGAGCAGTAGCGGATCGGCGCCCAGGCGCGCCGCCGCGCGGGCCAATCCGCCCGCGAGCGGCAGGCGCTCGAGCTCGACGCGCGCGCCGACCCGGCTCTCGCGGAGCAGGTGGCCGAGGTCCTGGGCGAGCCCATCGGAGACGTCGATCGCGGCGCGCGCCAGGCGCAGGCGCGCGAGGCGCGCACCCGCGGCGAACGGCGGCCGCGGCGCGATCTGCCTGCGCACCAGCGCCCGCTCGGCCGCGCTGCGCGCGCCCGGGCCCTCGAGCAGCGCCAGCCCCGCCGCCGCGCCACCGAGCTCGCCGGTCACGAACAGGCGATCCCCGGCGCGCGCGCCGCTGCGCAGGAGCGCCCGCCCGCGCGCCACCGCGCCCAGCGCCGTGACTCCCGCGCTGAACTCGCCCGCGCGCACGACGTCGCCGCCGACGAGCGGGCAGTGACTCTCGCGCGCGAGCGCGAGCAGCCCCGCGAGAAAGCCGTCGAGCCGCTTCCCGTCCATGCGGGCCGGCAAGCCCAGCGTGAGCAGGAAGCCGAGCGGACGCGCGCCCATCGCGCCCACGTCCGAGAGGTTCACCGCCAGCGCCTTGTGCCCCAGCGAGCGCGGGTCAGTCGTGCGCCAGCGGAAATGCACGTCCTCGACGAGCGCGTCCGCAGTGACCACGAGCTCCTCGCCGCGCTTCGGCAAGAGCACCGCCGCGTCGTCGCCGATCGCCACACGCCACGGAGAAGACGCGCGGGAGTTCCTCCGGCCGCGCGCACCGCGCGCGGCGGCGGCGCGACGAATCGCCGCGATCAGTCCGAACTCACCGAGCTCGCGCGGATCCACGGGCGGATCTTAGGCGAGCTCAGGAGCGAATGATCGCCGAGGGCGCGCGCGCCGCGGTGCGGCGGGGCTTGCGCTTGGCCAGGATCGGCTCCTGCAGCGCGAGGTCGAGCACCTCGTCCATGCCGCGCACGAAGTGGAACTCGAGCTTGCGCGCCAGCTCCGGCGGCACGTCCTCGAGGTCGTGCCGGTTCGCCTCGGGCAGGATCACGTGGCGGATGCCGCGGCGCAGCGCGGCGAGCACCTTCTCGCGCACGCCGCCGACGGGCAGGATGCGGCCGCGCAGAGTCACTTCGCCGGTCATCGCGATGTCCGCGCGCACCGGAATTCCCGTCAGCAGAGACACCATCGCGGTCGCCATGGTGATGCCCGCCGAAGGGCCATCCTTCGGCGTCGCGCCGGCGGGAACGTGCACGTGGATCTCGTGCTTCGCGAGCGCCTCGGCGATGCCCAGGTCCGCGCCGCGCCAGCGCACGTACGACAGCGCCGCCTGGCCCGACTCCTTCATCACCTCGCCGAGCTGCCCGGTGAGCAGCAAGCCGCGCCCGCGCACCATCGTGGCCTCGACGACCAGCACCTCGCCGCCCGCCTCGGTCCAGGCGAGGCCGCGCGCGAGGCCTTCCTCGGCGGTGCGCGGGATCGACTCGCCGAGCAGCGGCGCCGGCCCGAGCAGGGAGCGCAGGTTGCGCGACGACACCGAAACGTGTTGCGTCTCGCCCTCGGCGATGCGCCGCGCGATCTTGCGCAGCAGGCGCCCGAGCTCGCGCTCCAGCCCGCGCACGCCGGCTTCCTGCGTGTAGCCGCTGATCACGTCGCGCACCGCGGCGCGCGAGACCTGTACACGCTCCTGTGTCAGGCCGCACTCCTCGACCTGGCGCGGCAGGAGATAGCGGCGCGCGATCACTTCCTTCTCCTCGGGCGTGTAGCCCGGGAGGCGAATCACTTCCATGCGGTCGAGCAGCGCGCGCGGGATCGGGTCGACCAGATTCGCGGTGGCGATGAACAGCGTCTTCGACAGGTCGTAGGGCACGTTCAGGTAGTGATCGCGGAACGTGTGGTTCTGCTCCGGGTCGAGCACCTCGAGCAGCGCCGCCGCCGGATCGCCGCGGTAGTCGGCGCCGATCTTGTCGATCTCGTCGAGCAGGAAGATCGGGTTGCTGGTGCCCGCCTGGCGCATGCCCTGGATGATCCGGCCGGGCAAGGCGCCGACGTACGTGCGCCGGTGACCGCGGATCTCGGCCTCGTCGCGCATGCCGCCCAGCGACATGCGCACGAAGCCGCGGCCCATCGCCTGCGCGATCGAGCGGCCGAGCGACGTCTTGCCCACGCCCGGCGGGCCGACGAGACACAGGATCGGCCCCTTGCCGGCGGTCGAGCCGCGCAGCTTGTGCACGGCGAGAAACTCGAGGATGCGCTCCTTCACGCGATTGAGATACGCGTGATCCTTCTCGAGCACGTCGCGCGCGTGCGCGAGCTCGAGGTTGTCGTCCGAGACCTTGGCCCACGGGAGCTCGGTGATCCACTCGAGGTAGCTGCGGATGACCTGGGTCTCCGACGAGTCGGGATGCATGCGCGCCAGCCGATCGAGCTGCCGCTCCGCCTCGCCCCGAGCCTCGTCGTTCATGCCCGCGCTCTGGATGCGCGCGCGCAGCTCGTCCTGCTCGGACTTGCGGTCGGCGCCCTCCCCGAGCTCCTCCTGGATCTGGCGCATCTGCTCGCGCAGGAACTGCTCGCGCTGATAGCGGGAGAGCTCGTCGCGCGCTGCCGTCTGGATCTCGGCCTGCACGGACGACACCGCCATCTCGCGGCGCAGGAGCGCATCGATCTTGCGCAGCCGGCGCACCGGCTCGACGATCTCGAGGATCTCCTGCGCCTCTTCGACCCGCAGCCGCAGGTTCGACGCGACCAGGTCCGCGAGCCGCCCGGGATCGTCGACGCTGCCGGTGACCGACAGGATCTCCGGCGGCAGGTGCTTCAGGGGCAGCAGCTCTTCGAGCTTCTCGCGCACGCCGCGCACCAGCGCTTCGACTTCGACGCTGAAGGGCGCGGTCTGCTCCGCGGGCAGCGCTTCGACCTGCACGTCGATGTGGGGCTCGGTGCGCAGATAGTGAGTCACGCGGATCTTGGCGAGCCCCTGCACCAGCACCTTCAGGCGGCCGTCGGGCAGGCGCATCATGCGCATGATCATCCCGACCACGCCGACGGAATACAGGTCGTCGGGGCCCGGGTCGTCGACCTCGGGGTCGCGCTGCGTCACCAGCGCCAGGAGGCGGTCGCCCTCGATCGCCGTCTCGATCGCGTGCGCCGAGACGTCGCGGCCGACGAACAAGGGCAGGATCATCGACGGGAACACGACCGCGTCGCGAATGGGCAGGAGCGGGAGCTGACTCGGGATTTCGAAGGCGCCGGGGGAATCGCTTTCCACGCTTTTCGAATCGACTCGCGCGCCGGGGATCTTGATCTACTGCGGGGCCGCCGGTGCCGGGGTGGCGACGATGGCGTTCTCGCGCACGGTGAGGAACTCGAGTGACTTGCGGGCACCGCCCGTGGTGTCGAATGACTGGAGCCCCGATACGCCAGGGAAGCCACTCACGCGCAAGAGTCGATCGCGCAGCACGTCGCCGCTCGGCGTATCGCCTCCGGCCAGCACGAAGCGCAGCAGCGCAGCCGCGTCGTAGCCCTCCGCGGCGTACTCGTCCGGCGCCGAGCCGTAGGTGGCGGCGTAGTGGCGCACGAACTCGGCGACCTCGGGCCGCGCGCTGCCCGCGAAGAACTCGTCCGTGAACACCGCGCGCGTCGCCTCGCGCCCGGCGATCTTCACCAGCTGCGGATCGTTCCAGCCGCTGCCGCCGAGATACACGACGTCGCGTATGTCGAAGAAGCGGAGCTGCGGCAGGATCAAGCCGATGCTGGGCGCGTCGTCCGGAATGAACACCGCGTCGAAGTCGACGTGCGGCGGCAGGCCCTGGAACTTCGGCAGCGCCAGCTTGGCGGCGTTCTCGGGCGCGTGGCGGCGCAGCTTGTTGCGCTCGTCGACCAGCGCCTGCGTCTCGCGCGGCAGCCCGGCGAGACCGACCAGGCGCTTGATCTCCGGCTGCCAGTCGACGGAGCCCGGCGGATATTCCTCGACGCCGGTGACCGTCCCGCCCGAAGCCTCGACGGCCTCCCAGAACTTGTTCTTGAAGCTCGTGCCGTACTCGTCCGCGGGATACAGGATCGCGAAGCGCTTGCAGCCGCGCTGCTCCGCGCACCAGCGCACCAGCTGCGCCGCCTGGTCGCCCGGAGTGAGTCCCAGCCGGAAGATGTACTCACCGAGCTCTGCGACGTCGTCGCGCCGGGCGAACGAGAGCAGCGGCACGCGCGCCGCCTCGGCGACGGGTGCGGCGCTCTGCGCCTCCGACGAGCGCACGGGCCCGATGATCGCCGCCACGCCCGCGCCCGCCAGCTCGTTCACCGCCGCGGCGGCCTTCGACGCCTCGCCTCCCGAGTCACGCACCACCAGATGGAGCTGTGACGGCTTCTCGTCGTAGAGACCCGCGCCGAGCACGATGCCGCGCAGCACCGACTCGCCGACCTTCGCGTACGCGCCCGAGAGCGGCAGCACCAGGCCGAGGCTCGCGCGCGCCTCGCCCGCGAGGTCCGCCGCGCGCGCCACCAGGACCGCGCGCTCCGCCTCGTCGCCCTCCGACAGCCGGCGCGGCAGGCGATCGAGCGCCACGCGCGCCGCGCGGACGTCGCCGCGCGCGAGCGCGCGCCGCGCGATCTCGAGACTCACCCGGTCGAATACCGGCCCGCGCGGGAGCCGCGACACCAGCGCGTCGAGATCGGACTCGCGCAGCCGCACCTCGAGCAGGTCGGCGATCTCGACGTCGATCTCCGTCAAGCTCGCGGGATCCTGGACGTCCCGGCGCTGGTAGGCGAGCGCGAGCACGACCTCCGGCCAGTCACCGAGCCCGCGCGCCAGGTCCGCGTCCAGGCGACTCAGGCGCGCCCGCGCCGCGGCGTCCGCCGCGTCCGTGTTCGCGCGCGCCAGGACCGCGCGCCCGTCCGCCGGCCGCCCGAGCTTCTGGTACAGCCCCGCGGACTTCATCGCCGCGTCGACGTTGCGCTCGCTCTTCGGGTAGTCCTCGACCAGGCGCCGGAAGCTCGCTGCCGCCTCTTCCTTCTTGCCGCGCGCGAGCTGGGCTTCGCCGAGCAGATAGAGCGCTTCGTCCATGCGTTTGCTCTGGCCGAGCTCGGTCTGGAAGCGCACCAGGATTTCCTCGGCCTTCGCGGCCTGACCTTTGGCGAGCAGCGCGCTCGCGGCCTTCAGATCCGCGTCGGCCGCCGCTTCGTACGGAAGCTGGGCGCCGTTGCGCACCACCGTCGGCTTCGCGCACGAGAGCGCGAGCAGCGCCAGCCCGAGCGCGACGCGGAGCCGGGCCGCGCTCATTCGAACAGGTCTCGCACTTTGTCCAGGAAGCCGCGGCGCCGGGGATTCACTTCGTCCCCCGAGATGCGCGCGAACTCCTCGAGCAGCTTGCGCTGCTCGTCGTTGAGCTTGGTCGGCACTTCGACGAAGAGCCGCGCGACGATGTCGCCGCGCGGGCCGCCGCCCAGGCGCGGCAAGCCGCGGCCGCGCAGGCGGAGCAAGTCACCGGACTGGGAGCCGGCCTTCACGGTGAGCATCTCCGTGCCCTCGAGCGTCGGCACCTCGACCTCGGCGCCGAGCGCGCCCTGCGCGATCGAGAGCGGCACCTCGCAGTGCAGGTCCGTGCCTTCGCGCTCGAAGATCGGGTGCTCCTTCACTTCGACGACGACGAAGAGGTCGCCCGGCGGACCGCCGTCGTAGCCGGCCTCGCCTTCACCCGTGAGTCGCAGGCGCACGCCCGTGTCGACGCCGGCGGGGATGCGCACCGACAAGTTCTGCACCGTCTCGACGCGGCCCTTGCCGCGGCAGTCGGCGCAGGCGCGCTTCAGACTCTGGCCGACACCGCCACAGCGATCGCAGGTGCGCGCGATGCGGAAGAAGCCCTGCTGCAGCGCGACCTGGCCGCGACCGCCGCAGCGCTTGCACGTCTCGCGCTCGCCGCCCGAGCCTGCGCACTTGGCGCACGACTTGTGTTTCGGAATGCGCAGCTGCTCCTCGCCGCCGAGCGCCGCCACCGAGAATGCGACCTCGAGGTCGTAGCGGAGGTCGGCGCCGCGCCGGCCGCGGCCGCCGCGCCGCGAGAACACGTCGCTGCCGAAGAACTCCGCGAACAGGTCGCTGAAGTTCGCGAACGGGTCGAAGCCCTGGAACGGATCGCCGCCAGCGGCGCCGCCGAACGCCGCGTGGCCGAAGCGGTCGTACTGCGCGCGCTTCTCGTCGTCCGACAGGATCGCGTACGCCTCGCTCGCTTCCTTGAACTGCGCCTCGGCTTCGGGGTTGTTCGGGTTCTTGTCGGGATGGAACTGGTGGGCGAGCTTGCGGTACGCCTTCTTCAGCTCATCCGGGTCGACGTCCCGCGAGACGCCGAGAATTTCGTAGTAGTCGCGCTTCATTGGAGCGGCGAGAGGCTATGGTCCGGATGCATCGGCGCAACCCCGCCGCGACCCCGCGCCGCCGCGCCGCCGCGCGATTGATTCGCGCGGCCCACAGGCGGCTGCACGAGTCGGCTCAATCCTCGATCAGCTCGTCGTCCGGAGCGGCTGGAGCGGCCGGGGCGGCCGCGGGATCGACGGCGGTGCCGCCGTCCATCCGCTCGTACATCGCCTCGGTCATCTTGTAGGCGAGCTGCTGCAGGTCCTCGACCGCGGTTCGCAGGTCGTCCGCTTCGCCCCCCGCCAGCGCCTTGCGCGCGCGCGTCAGCGCGCTGTCGACTTCGGCGCGCTCGGTCGCCTCGAGCTTCTCACCGTAGAGGCCGAGCGTCTGGTCGACCGAGTAGACCAGCCCTTCCCCGGCGTTGCGCAGCTCGACCATCGCGCGCCGCTCGGCGTCGTCCGAAGCGTGCATCGCCGCCTCCTGCACGAGCTTCTCGATCTGCTCGGGGGCGAGGCCGCCGGAGGCCGAGACCTTGATCTGCTGCGCGCGCCCGGTGCCGAGCTCCTTGGCCGAGACGTTCAGGATGCCGTCGGCATCGATGTCGAAGCTGACCTCGATCTGCGGCACGCCGCGCGGCGCGGGCGGAATGCCGATCAGCTCGAAGCGCCCGAGTGTCTGGTTGTCGTTCGCGAGCTCGCGCTCGCCCTGCAGCACGTGCACGCGCACCAGGTTCTGGTTGTCTTCCGTGGTCGAGAAGACCTCGCTCTTGCGCGTGGGCACGGTGGTGTTGCGCGGGATGATCTTGGTCATGACCCCGCCCTGGGTCTCGACGCCGAGCGAGAGCGGAGTCACGTCGAGCAGCAGCACGTCGCTGGCCTCGCCCTTCAGCACCCCGCCCTGGATGGCGGCGCCGACGGCGACGACCTCGTCCGGGTTCACGCCGCGGTGCGGCGGCTTGCCGAAGATCTTCTCGACCTTGGCTTGCACCGACGGCATGCGCGTCATGCCGCCGACCAGGATCACGCGGTCGACCTGCTTCGGCTCGAGCCCGGCGTCGGAGAGCGCGGCGCGGCACGGCGGCTCGAGCCGCTCGATCAGCTCCGCGACCAGCTCCTCGAGCTTGTCGCGAGTCAGGGTCTCGGAGAGATGCTTCGGGCCGGCGTCGTCCGCGGAGATGAACGGCAGGTTCACGTCGGTCTCGGTGGCCGAGGACAGCTCCTGCTTCGCGCGCTCCGCGGCTTCCTTCAGGCGCTGCAGGGCCATCGCGTCGCTGCGCAAGTCACTGCCGGGGTTCTTGGCCGCGAACTGCGTCGCGAGCCAATTCAACACGGCCTGATCGAAGTCCTCGCCGCCGAGGAACGTGTCGCCGTTGGTCGAGAGCACCTCGAAGACGGAGTCACCGATGCGCAGGATCGAGATGTCGAACGTGCCGCCGCCGAGGTCGAAGACCGCGATCGTCTCCTGACCTTCCTTGTCGAGCCCGTAGGCGAGCGCCGCCGCGGTGGGCTCGTTGATGATGCGCAGCACGTTCAGGCCCGCGATGCGCCCCGCGTCCTTGGTCGCCTGGCGCTGCGCGTCGTTGAAGTACGCGGGAACGGTGATGACCGCTTCAGTGACTTCTTCGCCGAGATAGTCCTGCGCGGTCTCCTTCATCCGCTTCAGGATCAGCGAGGAGATCTCCTCGGGGCTGCACTCCTTGTCGCGCAGCTTCACCCAGGCGTCGCCGTTCGGCGCCTGACAGATCTGGAACGGGGAGATCTCGCGGAAGCGCGCGACGTTCTCGTCGTCGAAGCGGCGCCCGATCAGGCGCTTCACCGCGAACACGGTGTTCGCGGGGTTGGTCACCGCCTGGCGCTTGGCGATCTGACCGCAGAGCCGCTCGCCGTCCTGGTTCGCGGCGACGATCGACGGCGTGGTGCGGCTGCCCTCGCTGTTCGCGATGACGATCGGCTCGCCGCGCTCCAGGATCGCGACGCAGCTGTTCGTGGTGCCGAGGTCGATGCCGACGACTCTTCCCATGCCTTCCGTCGCGGGACTCGAAGGACGGTGGAGTGCGTCTACGCCTGCTCCGTCGCCACCGCGACCATCGCAGGCCGCAGCAACCGATCCTTCAGCATGTAACCCTTCTGGTAGACCTCGACGATCGTGCCCGGCGGCTTGTCACTGCTCGGAACGCGCCGCACCGCCTCGTGGATCTGGGGATCGAACGGCTGGCCCAGCGCCTGGATTTCGACCACCCCTTGGCGAGTCAGGAGCTGAAGCAGTGACCGGTAGGTCAGTTCGATGCCCTGCAGAAGGTTATCGCTGTCGCCGCGCTGCTCCTCCTTGCGGCCGTGCTCCACGGCTCGCTCGAGGTTATCGACGATAGGCAACAGGTCCTTGACGAGGTTCTCGTTGGCGTAGTTGTGCAGGTCCTGCCGTTCCTTGAGCGAACGGCGCCGGAAATTGTCGAAATCTGCGCCGAGGCGCAGATAGCGATCCTTGAGCTCGGCGAGCTCATCGCCTGGCTCGGCCGGCGCCGCGGCCGGACCCGGCGCGCCGGGCTCGGGCTTGGGGTCGGCCGAGTCGTCGAGCTCGTTCATGAGCTCCGACGGCAGCTCGACCTTGGGTCCTTTCGGCTCGCTCATGGCTCGCTCGTCCAGTGAGTGGATCCGCTCTTGGTCGTGCAGGCTCAGCCGAGCGCGGGGGCCAGCTTTCCCGACACGTAGCGGACGACCGGTATGATCCGATCGTAGCGCATGCGCACGGGGCCGATCACACCGAGTCCGCGCAGCGGCGCGGGCCCGAGCTGCTCGGCGACGACCGCGCAGCGCGCGACGCCGGGATCGCCGAGCTCCTCGCCGATCGCGACGCACACGCCGCGCGCCGAGATGACCTTGTCGAGCAAGGTCAGCATGCGCTGCTTCTCCTCGAGCGCGCGCAGCACGTCGCGCAGGTGCTCGCCATCGGCGAACTCCGGCTGGTCGAGCAGGCGGCTGCGATCACCGACGTACAGCTCCGCCGCGGCGGCGTCGCTCACGTCGAGGCCGCGGGTGCCCAGAGCCAAGGTCTCGCGCCAGAGCGCGTCGCGCCGCCGCCGGTCGCCTTCGATCTCCGCCTGCAGGCGCGCGCGCGCGTCCTCGAGGGTGAGACCGGCGACGAGCTGCGAGAGATCCGCCGAGACGCGATCGAGGCGCCGCTGATCGGACTCGCGCTCGTCGAGCAGACGCGTGCGCACCGCGCCGCAGTCGGAGACGAGCAGCGCCATCACCCGCTCGCTCGAGACGCGCACGAAGCGGACGTTCGCGAGGCGCAGCTGCTCGCGGTCGAGCGCGAGGCTGAAGCCGAGCTGGCCGGTGACTTCGGTGAGCACGTCGGCGGCGCGCTGCAGGGCGCTGCCATCGCCGCCCGCGAGCTCGCGCGCCAGGCGCGCCGGCATGCGCTGCTCGGCGAGCGGCTCGCGCTGCAGGTGGTCCACCCAGAGGCGGAACGCGGCGTCGGTGGGCTGTCGGCCCGCGGACGTGTGCGGCTGCTCGAGCAGACCGAGCTCCATCAGCTCGGCCATCGCACCGCGCACCGTCGCGGACGAGAAAGGCAGCTCGCCGAGGTCGAGCGCGTCGCGCGAGCCGACCGGCTGGCCCGACTCGACGTAGCCGCGCAGGACGGCGAGCAACACGTCCGCCAGCCGGCCCGGCAGCTCGCCGAAGTCGGGAATCGCCGAGATTTGCGCAACGCCGCGCGAGCCTTGGTGTTTCACCGCGCTTCGAGGCTAGCGGCGCGCGTCCGCGGGTGTCAACGTCAGAGGAGCTCCAGGAACACCTCGTCCGCGAACTGGAGGCCGCGCTCGGTGAGACGGATCGAGCCGCGCTCGTCGACCAGCAGCTCGCGCTCGCGCAGGCGCGCGAGCTCGGCGCCGAGGGAGACCTCGGGAGCTTCGCCGTAGCGGCGCAGGTACGCGGCGCGGCTAACGCCGTCGAGGCAGCGCAGGCCCAGGTAGAGCGCCTCGCGGCGCGCCTCCGCGGGGGAGATCGGCTCGTCCTCGACCGCGGTCGGCGCGCCCGAGCGGAGCGCGGCGCGCCAGTCCGCGAGCGAGCGCGCGTTGCGCAGCCGGCGCTCGCCGAGAAAGCTGGCGGCGGAGGGGCCGATCCCGAGCACGTCGCTGCGCGTCCAGTAGCGCTGGTTGTGGCGCGAGCGGTGGCCGGGGCGCGCGTAGCTCGAGATCTCGTACTGGGCGATGCCCGCGGCGCCGAGTCGCGCGCGCAGCAGCCGACTCATCTCGGCCAGGGTGTCCTCGTCGGGCAGCTCGAGCCGTCCCGCGCTCGCGGCGCGCGCGAACGGTGTCTCGGGCTCGAGCGTGAGCGCGTACGCGGAGACGTGCGGCACGCCGAGCGCGATCACGCGCTCGGCGTCGCGCAGCAGCCCGGCGACGGTCTGGCCCGGCGCCCCGTAGATCAGATCCGCGGAAAGTGACTCGAAGCCCGCCGCGAGGCAGGTCTCGAGCCCGCGCAGCGCCTCGTCCGCGCGCTGCGCGCGGCCCAGCCGGCGCAGGACCTCGCCATCGGTCGACTGCAGCCCGACCGAGAGACGAGTCACCCCGAGCGCGCGCAGCTCGGGCACGCGCGAGACCTCGAGCTGGCCGGGGTTCAGCTCGACCGTGATCTCGGCGCCTTGGAGCGCGAGATCCGCGGCCAGTGCCTCGAGCAGGCGGCCGAGCGACTTCGGGCGCAGGAGCGACGGCGTGCCGCCGCCGAAGTACACGCTCGCGACGGGCCGGCCGGCGACCTCGCCGCGCCAGCGGCGCCACTCCTCGAGCAGCCCCGAGACCAGGTCGTCCTCGTCGGCCCCGGCCAACCGGCCCACCGCGACGACGGCGAAGTCGCAATACGGGCAGACGTGCTCGCAGAACGGCACGTGCACGTACACGCCCAGATCGGCGCCGCTTGTTCCGGCACTCACCGTTCCTATCCTATGCGGCCCGCTGGCGGCGGGGGAGGAGCTGCGGCTTGCGACGAATCCCTGTCTTGTCCCTGGTGTCGGTACTCTGCGCCTGCGCCGTGGCCCCCCGCGGCGGCGCGCTGCCCCAAGAAAAGAAGGACGGAATGCTGCGAACCACGCTCGACAACGGACTCTCGGTCATCCTGGTGGAGGACCACTCGGCGCCCGTCGTGGCGCTGAACGTCTGGGTGCGAACCGGCAGCGCGGACGAACGCTATCCGGAGCAGTGGGGCATGGCGCACGTGCACGAGCACATGCTCTTCAAGGGCACCGAGAAGCGCGGCGTCGGCGAGATCGCGGCGACGGTCGAG
>WNFL01334135.1_pt2 | contig 25265 bp, 29 predicted proteins | sample 5400361 | NCBI WGS metagenome assembly WNFL01 (sample SAMN13153351, study PRJNA577476) | soil metagenome | isolation source: 40 cm soil on Douglas fir-dominated hillslope | place: USA:California | collected 2013-09-17
ATGTGGGCGGAGTCCTTCCGCAAGGTCTATCCGTCGGTCCAGGTGCAGGTCGAGGGCAAGGGCTCGGGCACCGCGCCGCCCGCGCTGATCGCCGGCACCGCGCAGATCGGGCCGATGAGTCGCGAGATGAAGGCCGACGAGCTCGACGCGTTCGAGAAGAAGTTCGGCTACCCGCCGACCCAGATTCGCGTCGCCATCGACGCGCTCGCGGTGTACGTGCAGAAGGACAACCCGCTCGAGAAGGCGACGCTCCCGCAGGTCGACGCGGTCTTCTCGAAGTCGCGTCGCTGCGGCGGCCCGGTGTCGATCGAGACCTGGGGCGACCTCGGCGTGAAGGGCGCGCTGGCCACGCAGCCGATCCGGCTGTACGGCCGCAACTCCGCATCGGGCACCTACGGCTACTTCAAGGAAGTGGCGCTGTGCGGGGGTGACTACCGCGACACGGTGAAGGAGCAGCCGGGGTCGGCCGCGGTCGTGCAGGGGGTGACCGAGGACAAGCAGGGAATCGGCTACAGCGGCATCGGCTACAGGACCTCGGGCGTCAAGGCCCTCGCGATCGCGAAGGACGCCACGAGCCCGTACGCGACCACGGAGCCCGAGCAGGTCTACGCCGGCAAGTACCCGCTGTCGCGCTTCCTGTTCGTGTACGTGAACCGCGCGCCCGGCAAGCCGCTGGATCCGCTGACGAACGAGTTCGTGAAGTTCGCACTCTCCCACGAGGGGCAGGAGGTGGTGGTCAAGGACGGCTATCTGCCCCTCCACGCGGCGACCGTCGGGCAGGAGCTGGCAAAGCTCCGCTAGCCATGGAGCCGGCGCCGCGCCTCGAACCGCCTCTCGAGTCACCGCCTCGCGCGCCCCCCGCCGAGACGGTGACTTCGCGCTCTCGTCTCTGGGTCGACCGGGCAGCGGCGGTCGTGGTCGCCGCCGGCGGGATCGCGGTGGTCGCGAGCCTCGTCGCGATCCTGTTGTTTCTGGTCGCCGAGGCCGCGCCGCTCCTGCGCGGCGCGCTCGCCAGCGCCGGACGACTGCTGCCGGTCGGAGACGCCGCGCCTCGGGCGCTCGCCATCGAGCCGCACGCCTTGCAGCTCGCGGAGATCGGCGCCGACGGACACATTCGTGTGTACGCGCTCGACGGCGGTGAGCAGACGCTCGACGTCGCGCCGGGGGCGACCCGCGTGATTGCGATCGCGCACGCGCCGGGCGACTCCGCGTTCGCGATGTTGGGCGAGGATGGGCGCGTACGCGTGCAGGCGATCGACTGGAAGGTCTCGTACGCCGGCGGATCCCGCGCGGTGATTCCCGAGGCGTCGCCGGTGGACGAGCTCGGGCTCGGCGTGGACGCGAGCCAGGTGCGCGCGTTCACGGCGCGAACCGCGCCGACTCACTCGACCGCGGCGGCCGCGCTCGCCGACGGCTCGCTCATCCTCCTGCAAGAGACCGTGCGGCTGAACGAGTTCAGCGGCGAGCGGGACGAGAAGACCGCGCGCAGCGTGGTTCCCGGCGCCCAGGGCCTGACGTTGCTGGAGATCGACCCGGAGCAGCGCGTCCTCTACGGGGCGGATGCCGGCGGTCGCTTGTTCACCTGGGAGCTCGGCGCCGACGGCGCGCACGGGCCGGACACGGCGGATGGCGGCGCGCCAGTCACCGCCCTCTCGCTGCTCGTCGGCGGGCGCAGCCTGGTTGCGGGTCACGCGGACGGAAGCCTCTCGGTCTGGTTCCGCGTGCGCACGGGTCGCGCGCGCACCGAGCTGGTGCGTGCCCACCACTTCGATTCACAGGGCGCGGCGATTCGCGCGCTCGCGCCCTCCGGCCGCGGACGCTCGTTCCTCGCGTTGGGCGCCGACGGCGCGCTCGGCCTGTATCACTCGACCTCGGAGCGCGTGCTGTGGCGCGGCGAGGCGGGAATCAAGGACGGGAGCGCGCTGGCGTTCGCGACTCGCGGCAACGCGGCGTTCGTCGCCGGGGCCGGCGAGGTTCGCGAGCTCACGGTCGCGAGCCTGCATCCCGAAGTGTCTCTCTCGGCCCTGTTCGGCCGGGTCTGGTACGAGGACTACCCGGAGCCGGCGTACGTCTGGCAGTCCACCGGCGGATCCGAGGAGTCGGAGCCCAAGCTCTCGCTCGCGCCGCTCGCGTTCGGAACGCTGAAGGGCACGTTCTACGCGCTGTTCTTCGCGATCCCGCTCGGAGTGCTCGGCGCGCTGTACACATCGCAGGTCATGGATCCGCGCCTGCAGCGCTCCGTCAAGCCCGCGGTCGAGATCATGGCGTCACTGCCCAGTGTAGTGCTGGGCTTTCTCGCCGGGCTGTGGCTCGCCCCGCGGCTCGAAAACGTGTTCCCGGGCTTTCTCGCGGCGGTCGTCGTCGGGCCGGTGCTCGCGCTGCTGGCCGGCGCGCTGTACGCCGCGCTGCCCGCGCGCTTCACGCGCCGGCTCCCGGTGGGCACCGAGGTCGCGCTCTCCGCGGCGTTTCTGTTCGCGGGCGGGGCGCTCTGTTTCAAGCTCTCGCCCGGGCTCGAGCGCGTGTTCTTCGCCGGTGACTTCTCGGCCTGGCTGCGCGAGGCGACCGGCGCGACCTACGACCCGCGCAACGCGATCGTCGCCGGCGTGGCGATGGCGTTCGCGGTGATTCCGATCGTGTTCGCGATCGCCGAGGAGTCACTCTCGAACGTCCCGCGCACCCTCTCGGCGGCGTCGCTGGCGCTGGGCGCGACGCGCTGGCAGACGATCGCGCGCGTGGTGCTGCCGGCGGCCAGCCCGGGTCTCTTCGCGGCGATCATGATCGGCTTCGGGCGCGCGGTCGGCGAGACGATGATCGTGCTGATGGCCACGGGAAATACGCCGCTCATCGACCTGAGCCCGTTCAACGGCTTCCGCACCTTGTCCGCGAACATCGCGGTGGAGATCCCCGAGGCGGCGCAGGGGGCGACCTTGTACCGCGTGCTGTTCCTCTCGGCGCTGCTCTTGTTCGTCGTGACGTTCGCGGCGAACGGCCTGGCCGACGTCGTGCGCGAGCGCCTCCGCCGGCGCTACTCGGGGACGTGATGACGGCGAGCGGAGGAGCAACCCGGCGCGCGCTCTTTGGCGCGGCCATGCTCTGGCTCTCCGCGGGCGCGCTCGCGACGAGTCTCTTGCTCGTGACCGGGCTCGTGGCGCTCGTCGCCTGGAACGGGCTCGGCTACTTCTGGCAGGCGCCGGTCGTCGACCTCGAGCTCGCCGACGGCAGTCGGGTGCTGGGCGAGGTCGTCGATCGCGACGACACGGAGCTGCGGATTCGCTTCGGCAACCGCGACCTCGGCGGCGCCGACTTCCGCTGGATCCCGAACGCCGACGTCCGCGCGGAGACACTGCCCGCGGATGCGCTCGTGCTGGAGCGCGAGGAGTACGGGCGCTTCTTCGGCTATCCCGTGGCGATCCGCCGCGGCGAGACGGTCATCGCCGAGGGCGCCGCCGCCGTCTTCGCGGCGCTGCCCGGGCAGCTGGCCGCCAAGCGCGCCGAGCGCGCCGCGCAGCTCGACCCGCTGCAGGCGGAGATCCGCGCGCAGAACCGCGGGCTCGAGCGCGCCGGCCGCGAGAAGCGCGACACCTCGGAGCTGCAGGCGCGCTACGACGCCTCGGCCGCGGAGCTCGCGACGCGCCAGTCACGCTATCTCGAGGACCTGCTCGCGATGCGCACCGCCGACGGGCGCGAGCAGACGATCGCGCTGGCGAACGTGGTGCGCGCGGTGCGCGCGAACGCCCTGGGCTTCGGCGGCAAGCTCGGGCTCTACGCGTCGCGCATCGGCGAGTTCTTGTTCGCGGACCCCCGCGAGTCGAACACCGAGGGGGGCATCTTCCCCGCCATCTTCGGCACCGTGCTGCTGGTGATCCTGACCAGCGTGGCGGTCTCACCGCTCGGTGTGCTCACGGCGCTGTATCTGCGCGAGTACGCCCGCGAGGGCTGGCTCGTGCGCAGCGTGCGCATTGCTGTGAACAGCCTGGCCGGGGTGCCCTCGATCGTCTTCGGCGTCTTCGGCCTGGGCTTCTTCGTCTACGGCGTCGGCGGCACGATCGACGCGCTGTTCTTCGCGGATCGACTTCCGACGCCGACCTTCGGCACGGGCGGTTTGCTGTGGGCGAGCTTGACTCTCGCCCTGCTCACTTTGCCCGTCGTCGTGGTCGCGACCGAGGAAGGTCTCGCGGCGGTGCCGCGCGTGGTGCGCGAGGGATCACTCGCGCTCGGCGCGACGAAGATCGAGACACTCTGGCGGGTCGTCCTGCCGGCCGCGCTGCCGGGGGCGCTCACCGGGCTGATCCTCGCGATGGCGCGCGCCGCGGGCGAAGTCGCGCCGCTCATGATCGTCGGCATGGTGAAGCTCGCGCCCAGCCTGCCGCTGGACGGCGACTTCCCGTTCTTCCACTTCGAGCGCAAGTTCATGCACTTGGGCTTCCACATCTACGACGTCGGCTTCCAGAGCCCCAACGTGGAAGCGGTGCGGCCGCTGGTGTTCGCGACCGCGCTCTTGCTCATCCTCGTGGTTCTGTGCACCAATCTCACGGCGATCCTGATCCGCAATCACTTGCGCCGGAAGTACGCCGGGAGCGGAGTGTAGCCGTGCAGCCGGCGTGGAGCCCCGACTTGGCGAGACGGCCCGAGTTCGAGAAGGCGGCGCTCCGCGTGCGCGATCTCTCGCTGTGGTACGGCGAGACACAGGCGCTGCACGGCATCGAGCTCGACGTTCCGGAGCGCAAGATCACGGCCTTGATCGGACCCTCGGGCTGCGGGAAGTCGACCTTGTTGCGCTGCATCAACCGCATGCAGGACTTGATCGACGGCGTGCGCATCTCGGGCGAAATCCTGTTCCACGACAAGAACGTGTTCGGGGCCGAGGTCGACGTGTTCGCGCTGCGCCGGCGCATCGGCATGGTGTTCCAGAAGTCGAACCCGTTCCCGAAGTCGATCTACGAGAACGTGGCGTACGGCTCGCGCATCCACGGCGTGCGTATGCGCGCGCAGCTCGACGAGGTCGTCGAGAAGAGCCTGGTGCGCGCGGGTCTCTTCGACGAGGTGAAGGACCGCCTGGACGAGAGCGCGCTCGGCCTCTCGGGCGGCCAGCAGCAGCGCCTGTGCATCGCGCGCGCGATCGCCGTCGAGCCCGAGGTGATCCTGCTCGACGAGCCGTGCTCCGCCCTGGACCCGATCGCGACGCAGAAGATCGAAGAGCTGATGCAGGAGCTGAAGGAGCGCTACACGATCGTGATCGTGACTCACAACATGCAGCAGGCCGCCCGCGCGTCGGACTACACGGCCTTCATGTACCTCGGCAAGCTGATCGAGTTCGGCGAGACCGGCGAGATCTTCGTGAAGCCGCGCATCCGCGCGACCGAAGACTACATCCGCGGCCGCTTCGGCTGAACGAAGCGCGGGTAGGGTGCCCGCGCGCTCATAAGTCATGCGGGTAGGGTGCCCGCGCGCTCATAAGTCATGCGGGTAGGGTGCCCGCGCGCTCACAAGCTAGGTCCGCGCCACGTCGCGCACCGTGAGGACCGGGACCTCCGACGCGCGCACGATCTTCTCGGCGACGCTGCCGAGCAGGAGATGAGCGAGCCCGCGGCGCCCGTGCGTGCCCATCGCGATCATGCCGGCCTTCTTTTCCTGACTCACCTCGAGGATCACGGTCTCCGGCACCCCGGGCCGCGCGACGTACTCCGACGAGATGCCCGCGTCCTGGAGCGACGTGAGGATCGCTTCGAGATCCCTCGTGACGCCCTTCGACAGCCGATCGAAGAACGGGTCGCCGTGCGTGGTGAGATACTGCTCCAGCTCGACGGGCACGTAGTAGGCGTGGACCAGGATCAAGTGCACGGCCCCCGCCGACTTCAGGAGTGACTTCGCCAGCTCGAGCGCGCGCTGGGACGCGGCTGAGAAGTCCATCGGCACCACGATCGCCCGCAGGTCGAGCTCGCCGGTCTTCACCGTGAGCACCGGGCACGTCGCGGCGCGCACCGTGCGCTCCGCGACCGAGCCGAGCAACAGGTGCTTCACGCCGCTCAAGCCGCGGCTGCCCATCACGATCAGGTCGGCGCGGATCCGTTCGGCCGCCGCCGCGATCGCGAAGCCCGGAATGTCCTCGAGCACCTCGACCTCGCAGGGTATGCCCTCGGCCCGGAGCTTCTTCTGGATCGGCGCGAGGCGCGCCCTCGCGTGCTCGCGAAGCTCCTGCCAGAAGGTGACTGGCACCGCCGGCATCTCGGGACTCACCGCGAGCAGCGGGAGCTGCACCACGTGGAGCAAGTGAATCGACGCCTTGAACGGCCGCGCGAGCTTCAGCGCCGACGCCAGCGCGTGGTCGGCTTGCTCCGAGAAATCCGTCGGGACGAGGATCTTCTTGATCTGCATGCTCAGCCCTCCTCGGTTGCGGTCAGACCAGGTCGCGAAGCTTCGTGTAGGCGCGGCGGATCTCCTCGGCGAGCGGGCGCGCGGCCTTGCGGATCTCCTCCAGCTCCTTCTTCGTCTCGCGCCCGACGAGGCGAAGCTGGCCCTCGAGCTTGCTCCAGTTCTTCTCGGCCACGGCGAACAGGTCGCGCGCGTCCTTCCCGGCCAGGTCGAGCTGAACGCGGAGCTCGTCACGCAGCGTCTTCAGCGCCTCGACTTCTTTCTTCAGCTTTTCGCCGCTCAAGTCGGCCATCGCGTCTCTCCTTCGCAGGGGGTGTGTAAAGCAGGTCTCGTGCCAGGGACTTTCGACTGCGATCAACGGCGCGGGAGTCTCCCGAGCTCGCCGAGCAGCTGTTCGAGGTGGCGCAGGAGGCCCGAGACCTCCTCGCGCAGCCGCACGATCACGGCGACCCCGGGCACGTTCACGTCCAGGTCGCGAACCAGCGTCTGCGCGACGCGCACGCGTTCGAGCATGAGCTCGGAGAACTCGCCGAGCTCCCCGCTGGGGGCGTCGCGCGCGACGATCTCCTCGCGCTCCAGGGTCACCAGGAAACCTTCGTCGACCTCGAGCAGCTCGAGCACTTGCTTGCGCGTGTAATAAGTCACGACGACTTCCGCAGGCGCGCGCGCAGGTCGCGGCCTTCGTAGAGCGGCTCGAGCTCCTTCGCGATCGGCTCGAGCCGCGGATCCGCGGGATCCGGCAGCTCCGCCAGCAGCTTCACGTACAAGTCGCCCTTCTCGGAAGAGCCGAGCTTGGGCGCGCCCTTGCCGCGCAGCCGGAGCACGCGCGCGCTCTGTGAGTGCGGCGGAATCTTCATCGTGACCGAGCCATCCGGAGTCGGCACTTCCACCGATGCGCCCTGCACGAGCTCGGGGATGCTCACCGGAAGATCGAGATGGAGGTCGCTCCCCTCGCGGCGGAAGAACGGGTGCGGTCGGACCTTCAAGGTGAGAAACAAGTCACCGGCGGGCGCTCCCGGATCGCCCGAGTCACCCTGGCCCGCGAGCCGGATCTTCGTGCCGGTCTCCGACCCGGGCGGAATCTTGATGCGCAGCGCGCCCCGGTCGGCGACCTGGACGCGCACCTCGCCGCCGCGCACCGCGTCGAGAAAGTCGACTTCGATCTCGCCGCTCGCGTCGCGTCCGCGTGCCGGACCGCGAGAGCGCCGTCCCCCGCCCCCGAAGAGCCCGCCGAGCAGATCCTCGAGGTCGATGCCCTCGCCCGAGGTGAAGGTCTCGGACGACGGGCTCCGGCGCGCGCCCTGTGACCAGCGCGTGTATTCGCGCGCCTGTGCGGGATCGAAGCCCTCGGCCAGACCCTGTACCCCGAACTCGTCGTAGCGGGCGCGCTTGTCCTTGTCGGACAACACCTCGTAGGCGAAGGAGATCTCCTTGAACTTCTCCTCAGCCTTGCGGTCGTTCGGATTCACGTCCGGGTGGAACTTCCGCGCGAGCTTCCGGTAGGCCTTGCGGATCTCGTCTTCCGAGGCCGTGCGCGAGACGCCGAGGGTCGTGTAGAAGTCCGGGGGGTCGGCCATGGGCTCCAAACTAGCCGGGGACCTATCATCGGCCTAGACGATGTCTAGCGGGGGTCTTTCGCGAATCCTGGTCGCCACGGACTTCTCGCCACACGCCGAACGCGCGCTCGAGTGGGCGGCGGCGCTGGCGCGGCGTTTCTCGGCCGAGCTCGAGATCGCGACCTCCGTGTACGTGGTTCCATTCGCCGCCGTTCCGGCGGGCTACGGCATGCCGCCCGACTATCTGCGCGGCGTGCGCGAGGCCGCGGATCGCCGCTTGGAGGATCTCGCGGCCCGCCTCGCCGGCGACGGACTCCGCGTGCGGCACACAGTCCTGCACGAGGACCCGTCCAGCGGTATCTGCGCGCTGGCGCGCGAGCTGCGGGTGGATCTGGTCGCGCTCGGAACGCGCGGGCGAGCGGGGCTGGCGCACGTGTTGCTCGGAAGCGTCGCGGAGCGGGTGGCGCGTCTCGCTCCCTGTCCCGTGCTGACCGTGAGCTCGGAAGTGGCTCCGGCGCGACCTCTGCGCAAGCTGCTCGTCGGCACCGACTTCTCGGACTCCGCGACCGCCGCGCTTCGGCTCGCCTGCACGCTCCTCGAGCCCGGCGGCAGCTTGGTGCTGGCGCACGCGATCCCGCCCGTGCTCGCGCCGGGAGATCCGGCGGTGCCGCTCGCGGATCCGCGCAGCGAGGCCTGGGCGCGCGCGGAGTACGAGAAGGCCCGGGCTACACTCGCGGGTGTCAGCGTCGAGTTCGACCTGCGCTTCGGGGCGGCGGACGCCGCGCTGCTCGACGCCGCCGCGCGGCACCGCGCCGACGCGATCGTGATCGGGACGCAGGGGCGCACCGGGCTCGCGCACATGTGGCTCGGCAGCGTCGCGGAGCGCGTGATCCGGCGCGCATCGCTGCCGGTGTTCAGCGCGAAGTCGACGTAGCGCCGACGAGCGGCACGAACTGCACCTCGCAGAGCTCGCGCCGTTCGAAGCGGTCGCCGTCGATGCGCGCGACGCGGACGAGTGACTGGCCCGCGTCGCCGCCGATCGGCAGGACCATGCGGCCGCGCGGCGCGAGCTGGGCTTCGAGTGCGGGCGGCACGCTCGCGGCCGCGGCCGACACCAGGATCGCGTCGAAAGGCGCTCGCTCGGGCCAGCCGAGGCGTCCGTCGCCGCTGCGCAGCTCGACGTTGGCACAGCCGAGCGCGGCCAGGCGGAGCTTCGCGCGCTCCGCGAGCTCGGGATCGAGCTCGATCGCGAAGACGGTGCGCGTCAGCCTCGACAGCAGCGCCGCCGCGTAGCCCGAGCCCGTCCCCACCTCGAGCACGCGATCGCTGGCGCCCAGCGCGAGCGCCTCGAGCATCAGCGCCACCACGTATGGCTGCGAGATCGTCTGGCCGCGCGCGATCGGCAGCGCGCGGTCGTCGTACGCGAGCTCCACCTGGTCCGGCGACACGAACGAGTGCCGGGGAACTTCGCGTATCGCGGCGAGCACCCGCGGGTCGGCGATGCCGCGCGCCTCGAGTTGCCGCGCGACCATCCGCTCGCGCCGCCTGGCCGCGAGTTCCCCCACTACGCGCTCGTCCACACGAGTCACTCCCGCTGCTGACGATCGCGCTACGGGGGGCCGCGATCAAGCGCGATGTCTACGGATGCTCGCGAGGCTGGGTCGCTCTGTGGGCGTCCGGCTGACCACCAATCCGTTCGCCGACGTGCTCGGTCGCCCCGCTCGCCCCGCTGGCACTCGCCGTCTGCAGGATCCTGCGCACGTACGTGGGGAACGAGCTGCCCGCCGTCGCCGACGGCCAGCTCGTTCCCGGCACGACCACGAAAGCCGACGTGTTGCGTCGAGCCGGAGAAACCGGTCACCACGCGACTGCGGATCTTCCCCTACACCGAGGAGCAAGAGAAGCGCGACCGCCTGGTCGTCCTCTTCGACCGGTCGGCGCTCTCACCGGAGTCGGCTTCCGGCGCGGTACCGAGCAGCTCGATCCCTACCAGGGCGGGGTCGGACTCAGTTCGTCGCGGGCTTCGGAGTCGTCGCGGCCGCGCCGTGGTGCTTCGGCTTGTGGTGCGCGACGAGGCTCGCGCAGTGATGACTCGCGCACTCCTCGTTCCCCTTGCAGTACGCGGTGCGCTCCGCGGACGTCTTCATCCCTTCCATCTTCTTCACGTGCTCGGTGCACGCGGCGTCCGCCGGGTGCTTCGGTGCTGCCGATGCGATGCTGCTTGCCATGGCGAGCAGCCCGATCGCGAGAACAGTGCGTAGCGACATTTTTTGATTCACCTCCGCGGGTTCGACGACCGGAAGGGAGAATTCGCCCATTTGTTTTGCGTGAGACTCGTCTCACCGTTCGCCACGGATGCGAAACCGCCCGCCACGGGGTACCGTTGCCTCGCGCCGGCCCCGGCAACGAACCTGTCGCTTTCACGACGGGCCTGCGCACAGGAGGGATCGATGGGCCGGAGCAGGGGGGATCTGGGCTTCTTCATGGCGCTGATGCTCGGACTCAGCGCGTGCGCGACGAGCGGTGACATCGACAAGCTGAACGCGAAGATCGACGATCTCGCGCGCCGCACCGATGAGCGCACCGCCGCCGCCGAACAGCGCGCCGCGGCCGCCGAGCAGAAGGCGGAGATGGCCGCGAGTCAGGCGCAGGCCGCCGCCGGCCAGGCGGATGCCGCCGCGCGCAAGAGCGAGGCGATCTTCAACAAATCGGTCTCGAAGGGCGGGCGCTAGCGCGCGCGCTCGAGTCGGCCGACGCGCACGGGAACGCCGCGCGACTCCGTGACGACGCGGCGGACCTCGGACTCCCGGATCGAGCCGGCGTCGACGAGGCCGAGCGCGTCCAGCGCGACGAGCCGCGCGAGTGTCGCGGGCAACGGGTCGAAGTCGCGGTCGTAGAAATCTCTGTGCGCTTCGACGAAGACGCCGCCGTCGCGCTGGCCGATCTTCACGCGCTGATACACGATGCGCACCCGCGTGCCGCCCCGAATGCGCTCGAACAGGGCGCGCATGTCGGCGTTGTAGAGGCGAACACATCCGTGCGTCGCCTCGCGGCCGATCGACCAGAGATTGTTCGTGCCGTGGATCCCGTAGCTCGACGTTCCCAACGTGAGCCAGCGGTCACCGAGGGGGTTGTCCGGCCCGGGCGGAACGACGGCGGGTAGGTCCGGTCGCTCCCGGCGAATCGACTCCGGAACGGTCCAGACCGGGTCGGTGCGCTTCTGGCCGATCCGGAACTCGGCGATCGGTGTGGGGTCCTCGATGTCGCCGACCGCGACCGAGAGCACCGTGGGCGCGTTCGGATCGCGCGTGTAGTCGTAGAGGCGCATCTCGGGAACGTTGATGACGAGCCCGGCGTGCGGCGTGTCCGGGAGGACGTAGTCGCTGGGCAGACGCAAGCGCGTGTCCTCGACCGGCACCCAGACATCGACGTCGGGATTCAGCGCCGAGAGCGGGAGAAAACCGACCCCGGCTCGTGCGGCGACGTCCAGCAGGGTGTCGCTCTTGTGCGTGTACTCCCAGGACTCGGCGCCCTGCACGGGCGCGAGCGGCGGCGCCGGCGGCTCGGGCTGCTTCGCCGCGGCGATCGAGAGCAGCGCCGCGCACGCGATCCCCAGCCAGCGCGGAGCAGATCTACGCAGCCAGCGCTTCCTCGGTCAGGCGTTGGATTCGGCCGCTGCGCAGCATCGAGGCGAGGGTCGCCGCCGCTTCGTCATCGGTCTCCGCGACTTGCTGAATCACTTCGAGCAACTCGAAGAGCGTGATCGGCGGTCGAGGCTTCTTGTCATCCACGGCGGTTTCCTTCCTGCGCCCTCGCGTGCCCTTTGGACGCCCGGCGCTGCCTGGCCGTTACAAGTCGTCCCGAAGGCGCCCGGGTCAAGTCGAGACGGACTTGCGCGGCTCATTGCCGGCGGAAGCGGCGACTTCCGGCTCGCCGTGGCCGTTCGCTGCCGCTTCGGGGTCGAGCCGGCGGCTGAACTCGGCGACTCGCTGGAGGACGCGGGACAGGTCTTCATCGAAACAGTAGAAGCCATCCCCGGCGGCGCAGTAGCCCCTGCCGAGGCGGCGGATCAAGGTCGTCATCACCCCGATGAATCGGCGCGCGAGCCCGGACGCTCAACACGACACCGGCGACGTTGCCGCCTCAGTGCGCGTCCGAGGCGGCGAGTGACCCCGGGGCCGGCATCGTCGCCGGCCGCCGCAGGAGCGGAACCAGGGGCGCGAGCAAGAGAAACAGCACCATGATGATCCAGTAGCAGTCGCGGAAGGCGAGCACCGCCGACTGCTGCGTGACGATTCCGTCGAGGGCGCGGCGCGCGGCGTCGAGCGCGCTCGACGGGTCGAGGCCGCGGCCCGCGAGTCCGCCGGCGAGCCCTTGCAGGCGCTGCTGCGTCGCCATGTTGAACGCCGACACGCTCTCGGCGAGATAGGCGTGGTGCAACACCGTCCGGTGTTCCACCAGGGTCGCGAGCACGGCGATCCCCATGCTCCCGCCGACCTGCCGCGACAGGTTGTACAGGCCGGCCCCCTGCAGCATGTCCTGCGGCGGCAGCCCGCGCAGCGTCGCGAGCGAGAGCGGCACGAACATCAGCCCCAGCGCCACCCCGCGCGCGATCTGCGGCCAGAACAGGTCCGCCTCGCCGCTCTGCAGGGTCCAGTGACTCATCGCGAACAGGGTGGGCACGAAGATCGCGATGCCCAGCGCGAACAGCGGCGCCGGCCCGAGGCGCCACACCAGCCGCCCCGCGATCGGCATGGTGAGCGCGGTCGCGAGCGACGACGGGGCGATCGCGATCCCCGACTGCCAAGAGCTCCAGCGCAGCACTTGCTGGGTGAACAGCGGAAACAGGAACACGCTGCCGTACAGGCCGACGCCCATCATCGCGCCGTAGATGGTGCCGATCGTCAGCGAGCGGTGCCGGAACACGCGCAGGTCCACCACCGGATGCTCGGTGTGCAGCTCGTGCCAGACGAAGCAGCCGAGCGAGAGCACCGCGGCCAGGGCGAGGAAGGTGATGAAGTCACTGTCGAACCAGTCGAGGCGGTTGCCGCGCTCGAGAAAGGTCTGCAGCGAGCCCACGCCGATCACGAGGAGGGAGATCCCGGTCCAGTCGACGCCTTCCGAGCGGCGCACGTATTTGGGCTCGGGCAAGTAACTCCAACACAAGGTCGCGGCGAGCAGGCCTAACGGGATGTTCACGTAGAAGATCCACGGCCACGACCACTGATTCGTGATCCAGCCGCCGAGCGTGGGGCCGAGGCTCGGCCCCAGCGTGGCGCCCATGCCGAACAGCGCCTGGCCCGTGCCCTGTTGCCGCGGCGGGAACGTCTCCATCATGATCGACTGCGACATCGAGAGCAGCGCTCCGCCGCCCATGCCCTGGATCACGCGGAACACGACCAGCTCCGGCAGCGTGCGCGACAGGCCGCACAGGAACGAGGCGGCGGTGAAGACCAGGATCGAGCCGGTGAAGTACTGGCGCCGGCCGAAGCGGCCCGCGAGCCAGCTGGTCATCGGGATCACGATCACGTTCGCGATGATGTAGCTCGTCACGACCCAGGAGATCTCGTCCACGGTCGCGCCCAGATTTCCCATCATGCTGGGCAGCGCGACGTTCACGATCGACGAGTCGAGGATCTCGAGCATCAGCGCGAGCATGACCCCGATGAGCATGAGCCAGCCGCGCAGGTCGAGGTGGAACTCGGCCTCGTCCGCGGGAAGCGCGAGTGACTCAGCGGACGCGGACACTCACGCTCACCGAGAGACCCACCGAGAGCGGCTGGGCGGGCGCGGCGGCGACGTCGGGCGGCCCGGCGGGAGGCTCGTCGAGGCTGATCCGCACGGGGATGCGCTGCACGACCTTGGTGAAGTTCCCGGTCGCGTTGTCGGGCGGGAGCAGGGCGTACTTCGCGCCGGTCGCCGGCGAGATCGACTCGACGTGCCCGTGCAGCGCCCGATCCGGGTACGCGTCGACGTAGATCTCGACCGGGTCTCCCACGCGCATGCGCCCGACCTGTGTCTCCTTGAAGTTCGCCGACACCCAGTTCCCCGAGCTGGCCGCGAGCGCGAGCAGCGGCTGGCCCGGAGACACGTTCGCGCCGAGCTCGACCGACTTGCGGCCGATGTCGCCGTCGAACGGCGCCGTGATGGTCGCGTGCGCGAGCGCGAGCTCGGCCTCCCGCAGCGCGGCCTCGGCCTGCCGCACCGGCGCCTCGTTCGCGATCGCCGCGCGCTCGGCGAGCTCGCGCTGCTCCGCCGCGCGCAGCTCTGCCAGAGCCGCGTCGTGCTCCGCGACCGCGGAGTCGAGCTGTGAGCTGCTCGAGACCTTGCGCTCGTACAGACCGTTGGCGCGCGCCAGCTCCTGCTCCATGTGGCGCACGCGCACCGCCGCGGCCCGCGCCTGCGCGGACGCGGCCTCGGCGGCCGCGCGCGACTGCGCCATGCGATTCTTCGCCGCCTCGACGTCGGCCCGGGCGCGCGCGACCCGCACCTCGAAGTCGGCGGGATCGAGGCGGACCAGCACCTGTCCCGCCAGCACGTGCGTGTTCTCGTCGACCAGCACCTCGCTCACCTGGCCGACGACGCGCGGCGAGAGGAACACGAGGTGACCCTCGACGAACGCGTCGTCGGTGCTCTCGCGGCCGCGCAGCTCGACATACCAGTACGTCGCGGCGCCCAGCACCAGCGCGACCGCGACCCCGATCGCGATCGGCTTCAGCCCGATGCGCAGGCGACCGCGCTCTTCCAGCACGGCTTCAGCCACGACTCACTCCGCCGCGCTTGCGTGTCGCGCGCGCGCGCATGCCGTCGAGAAAGATGGACGTGAACGCCTCGGCGACCCGCTCCGTGCTCTGCGTCTGCGGATCGCGCTGCCCGAACACCGTTCGCGCGATCAGCTGGTCCGCGACCATGCCGATGAACGCGCGCGCGGCGAGCAGCGGCTCGAAGCCGCGGAACTCGCCCTCGCGCTGGCGCTGCGCGATGTAGCGGGTCAGGAACTCGCGCAGCCTGCGCATGCGCGTCTCGTAGAACGGCCGGGCCATCTCGTGGCCCTCGAGCGCGGAGTAGAGCAGGAGGCGCAGGAAGGACGGATCCGACTCCACGCTCTGCAGCACCGACAGCGCGAGCTGCGTGAACACGCGCTTGTCGTCGCGCGCGCGCGCGAACGGCTCGACGGCCGCGATCACCTCGGGCACGGCCATGCGCGCGTCGAGGATCGCCGCGTACATCGCCTCCTTGCCCGAGAAGTAGCGATACAGGCCCGCTTCGGTGATGCCGACCGCGTTCGCCACGTCGCGCGTGGTGGTGCCGCGAAAGCCGCGCGTGCCGAAACAGCGCGCCGCCTCGCGGAGGATCTGATCGCGGCGCTCGGAGCGCCGGCTCGCTCCAGCTCGGACCGGGGTCGCCCGCATTAGTAAGCGTTTACTAACAGAGACCCGGCCGGGCCGTCAAACGCGACTCGTGTAGATTGCGCGCCGATGGCTGACGCGGAGACGGAGCCGGCCCAGTTGGTCGCGGCGCGCTCGTTCGCGGGCGAAATTCGCGCGCACGCCGCCGCGGCCGAAGCCGCGCGCCGGCAACCGCCCGAGCTGATGCGCCGCCTCGCAGACGCTGGACTCTTCGCGATCTGCATCCCCGCGGAGCTGGGCGGTGGCGAGCTCTCCGCGCGCGACGCGCTGCGCGTGATCGAGGAAGTCTCTCGCGCCGACGGCGCCACCGGCTGGTGCGTGATGATCGGCGCGACCACAGGCGTGCTCGCCGCCTCGCTGCCCGACGCGTTCGCGCGAGAGATCTACGGCGCGAACCCGAGCGTGATCACCGGCGGCGCCGCCGCGCCCCTCGGGAGGGCGCGCGCGACCGACGGCGGTCATTCAGTGACTGGCCGCTGGCCCTTCGGCAGCGGCTGCCAGCACTCCGAGTGGCTGGTGGGCGGCACGCTGATGGGCGAGGGCGACCCGGGGCCGCGGCTCGTGTTCTTCGCGCGCGACCAGGTGCGCATCCTCGACACCTGGCACACCGGCGGCCTGCGCGGCACGGGGAGTCACGACTTCGAAGTGAGCGACGCGTTCGTCCCCGAGGGCCGCTCGGTCCTGCTCGGCTCGGAGCCGCGCAGCGCTGGGCCGCTGTACCGCTTCCCGGTCTTCGGCCTGCTCGCGCTCGGTGTCTGCGCAGTGACGCTCGGCGTCGCGCGGCGCGCGATCGACGAGCTGGTCGCGCTCGCCAGCGCGAAGGTTCCCACCGGCAGCGGCCGCAATCTCTCGAGCCGTTCGGTCGTGCAGCGCCAGGTGGGCGAAGCCGAGGCTTCGCTGCGCTCCGCGCGCGCCTACGTGTACGGCGCGATCGACGCCGCGTGGCGCATCGCCGCTCGCGGCGAGTCACTGCCGCTCGAGACCCGCGCGGACCTGCGCCTCGCCGCCGTGAACGCCGCGTGGAGCGCGGTGCGCGCGGTCGACCTCGCGTACCACGCCGCCGGTGGCACGTCCGTCTACGACGCCAGCCCGCTCTCGCGTTGCTTTCGCGACATCCACGTCGCGACGCAACACATCATGGTGGCGCAGCCCATCTTCGAGGTCGTCGGCCGGGTCACTCTCGGCCTGCCGACGGAGCGCGGCTCGCTCTAGGTCGAGCGCGACACTCTTTTCTGTGCGGTTGCCGCTCCGACCAGGGAGGAGGGAGGCGGCGCTCGCCGGTCTCGCCGCGCTCAGATCCAGCGCAGGACGATCGCCCAGAAGCCGTCGAGCATCCGCTCGACGAGGCTCCGGCGGCCGAGTGACTCCAGGCTGACCTCGCGCGCCTGCGCGGCGTCGGCGTCGAAGAGCGCGCTGGAGCCCTTTGCGAACTCGGCGTCTTCGACGATCAGGTTGACCTCGTAGTTGTGCTCGAAGCTCTGGCGGTCGAGGTTCGACGTGCCGACGGCGCACCAATCGCTGTCGAAGCAGGCGAGCTTCGCGTGCATCATCGATACGTCGTACTCGAAGATGCGCACGCCGTGCTCGAGCAGCCGCGGCAGGACCGCGCGCGTCGCGCGCATCAGCGACGGATGGTCGGTGCGACTGCCCGCGAGCAGGAGCGACACGTGCACCCCGCGCGCGCTCGCCGCGCCGAGCGCCTCGAGCACGCGGCGCCCGGGCGCGAAGTAGGGCGAGACGATGCGCACCTCGCGCTCGGCCGTCTCGAGCGCCGAGAGGAGTAAGTCGCGCGTGCGGCGGCGCCGGTACGTGGGGCCGTCGGGCAGCACCGCGCAGCGCACGTTCCCGGCGCGCGCGGGCTCGCCCTCGAGCAGTGAGTTCCAGGGCAGCGCGGGGCCGTCGGCGCGGAACCAGCTCTCGAGAAATACCGCTTCGAGGTCGCGCACGCACGGCCCCTCCACGCTCACGTGCGCGTCGCGCCACTCCGCGCCCGGCTGGGGGCGGCCGAGGCCCGACACGTACTCGTCGCCGATGTTCAGCCCGCCCATGAAGGCGAGCTGGCCGTCGATGACCAGGATCTTGCGGTGATCGCGCCGGCGCGGCGCGAAGCGCGGCCAGAGACGGATCAGCGGGTTGAACGCGACCGCTTCGCCGCCGGCCGCGCGCAGCGGCTCGAGCGCGGCTTCCGCCAGCCCAAGCGAGCCGATCGCGTCGTAGAGCAAGCGCACCTCGACGCCGTCGGCGGCGCGCTCGGCCAGCGACGCGAGGAACTCGCGGCCGATCTGATCCGCGCGCAGGATGTAGGTCTCCAGGTGGATGCGCCGCCGCGCGCGCTCGATCGCCGCGAGCATCGCGCGCAGACCCGCGCGACCCGTGGTGTAGAGCTCGATGCGGTTTCCCTCGCTGAAGCGCAGCGCGCGGTCGCGCACCAGCGCGCGAATCGCGCGCGGGCGCGGCAGCAGGCCGTGACGGCGCAGGGGAGAGCGCAAGCGGGGGCGGCGGCGGCGACCACGCGACACGCGCCGAAGCTTAGCCGCCGCGGGTGATTGCGGTCACTCAGGCTCGCGCCCGCGCGCCGATCGAGAAGGCGACGGGTCACTCCTCGACAAACGGGGACGGGAGCGGCGTTCGGGGGGCCGAGCGCCGCTCCCGCTGTTTTTCGGCCCTCGAGCGCCGCGCGGCGCTACGATTGCCGAGCATGAGATCGCTCGCGTTCGCGGCGCTGCTCTGCGCCGCCCTCTGCTCCGCTGTGCCCGCGCCCGCGGACGGCGACGCGCTGCCGCTATCGGCCGCGGAGGTCGCGGCGCGCTGGCACGGCCGGCTCGCGCGCCGTCACTTCAACGCGCGGGTGCGCATGCACATGGACCTCGGCGGGCTGCGCGAGGAGCGCCGCTTGCGCGTGTTCCGGGACGACGAGGACGGCCGCGGCGAGCGCGTGCTCGTGCGCTTCGACGCGCCCGCGGATCTGCGCAACGTGGGCCTCTTGTATCTCGCTCACGCCGATCGGCCGAACGACTACTTTCTGTATCAGCCCGAGATTCGCCGCATCCGCCGCCTGCCGCAGTCGGTGGCGAACGACGACGTGTATGGCATCGACCTCGAGTTTCTCGGCTTCGGAGTCGCGCAGACCGTGCCGACGACGCTCGAGTCACTCACTCGCGAGAAGCTCGGCGGGCGCTCGGTCTGGAAGCTGGTCGAGTCCGCGCGCGAGCCGAACCCGCGCTTCGAGACGCGCCGCACCTGGATCGACCCGGCGAGCTGGGCGCCGCTCCGCACCGAGCACCTGCGCGGCGCGCGCGTCGTGCTCGTGGCCGAGACCTTGGAGCTCGCGGAGGTGCAGGGCGTTGCGACGCCCAGGCGGGTGCGCTTCGCGAAGCCGATCGAGAAGCGCGAGGTGCAGCTCGAGGTCGACTCCGTCGACTACGAGGCGCCGATCCCGGAGGAGTATTTCTCCGCGCTCGCGCTGCTGCGGGCGGCGACGCCCGAGTAGAATCGCGGCGTGGCGAAAGCAGTGAAGAGAGCTCCGAAGACCAAGAAGGCCAAGCCAGGCGCGGCGCGCAAACGCCTGACTCCCGCGAAGGAGAAGCGCGGGCTAGAGGCCGCGGACGCGCCGCTCGCGTTCGACGCGGCGGAGCTCGCGGATCTCGCCGCGATCGTGCGCGCCGCGGGTGGCGCGCCCGTGGGCGCGTACCGCGACCCGCTCTCCAGTCGCGCGCTGCTCGTCGCCGTGCTGCCGCTCGACGCGATCGAGCCCACCCCGTTCCAGCGCGACCTCTCGCCCACGCACGTGAAGCGACTCGCGCAGAAGATCCAGGAGTCGGGCCCCTTCCTCGATCCCGTGATCGCGGTGCGAGGCGCTTCGGGCCGACTCTGGACGCCGAACGGCCGGCACCGTCTGGCGGCGGCGAAGCTGCTCGGCATGCGCGCACTCACCGCGCTCGTCTCGCCCGACGAGGCGCTCGCCTACAAGATCCTCGCGCTCAACACCGAGAAGGCGCACAACACCAAGGACCGCAGCCTCGAAGTGATTCGCATGGCGGAGTCGCTCGCCAAGAGTCAGCCGCGCGCGCGCGAGTCCGAGCTCACGGCGGAGTTCGAGCAGCCGGCGTTTCTCACGCTCGGTCTCTGCTACCAGAAGACGCCGCGCTTCGCGGGCGGCGCGTATCTCTCGTTCTTGCGCCGCGTCGAGCGCTTCGCCGAGAAGCCGCTGCCGGCGAGCTTGCGCGAGCGCGCCGGCTTCGCGGCGCGCCTGCTCGAGATCGACCGACGCGTGAAGGAGATCGTCGCGGGTCTGCAGGCGCGCGGCTTCCAGTCCCCGTACCTGCGCACGTTCGTGGTCGCGCGCATCAACCCGGTGCGCTTCGTGAAGCCGAAGAAGGGGGACACGGCGCTGCCGATGCCGATCGGCGCCGCGCTCGTGCGCATGGCCGCGAGCGCCAAGAAGTTCGACGCGACGTCGGTGCGCGAGCGCGACCTGGCGCTGGTCGCCGCGGTCTCGTCGGGCGAGCCCGAGGCGGAATGAGGCGCGTACACTGTTGGGTGTCGGGCCGCGTCCAGGGCGTGTTCTTCCGCGGCGCGACGCAGGCGCGCATGCGCGATCTCGGCGTGCGCGGCTGGGTGCGCAATCTGGCGGACGGGCGCGTCGAGGCGCTCCTGGAAGGGGAGCCCTGTGCCGTGGACCAGGCGCTCGATTTTCTGCGCCGCGGCCCGCGCGGCGCGCAAGTCACGGGTTTCGCGGCGCATGACGAGTCGAGTGGCGACGCGCTCGGCGCGTTCGAGATCCGCGGCTAGTGGCGCGCATCGCCCTCTCGGGCGCGTCGGGGCTGATCGGCACGCGCCTGCGCGCCGCCCTCGCCGCGGACGGGCAGCGCGTGCTGCGCCTGGTGCGCGGCACTCCCGGAGAGGGCGAGGTCGCCTGGGACCCGCGGAACGGGCAGCTCGATGCCGCGAGTCTCGACGGAGTCGACGCGTTCGTGCACCTCTCGGGAGAGCCGATCGCCGGTGCGCGTTGGACCGCGGCGCGCAAGGCGGAGATCGTCGCGAGTCGAGTCGGCTCGACCCGCCTGGTCGCCGAGACGCTCGCGCGCATCGCTGAGAAGCCTGCCCTCCTGTGCGCCTCGGCGGTCGGGTTCTACGGAGACCGGGGGAGCGAGTGGCTCGACGAGGCGAGCCCGTGCGGGAGCGGCTTCCTCGCGGACGCCTGCGCGCAGTGGGAGCGCGCGTGCGACCCGGCGCGGGAGGCCGGGCTGCGCGTCGTGAATCTGCGCATCGGCTTCCTGCTGGATCCCGAGGGCGGCGCGCTGCCCACGCTCGTGCTGCCACACCGGCTCGGGCTCGGCGGGCGCATCGGCTCCGGCGCGCAGTATGTCTCGTGGATCTCGAGCGCCGATCTCGTCGCCGCGATCCAACACGCACTGGTGTCGCCCGCGCTGGTCGGCCCGCTGAATCTGGTCGCTCCCGCGCCCGTTCCGAACGCGGAGTTCTCTGCCACGCTCGCGCGTGTGCTGCGCCGGCCCGCGCTCCTGCCCATTCCTGCGCGGCTCCTGCGCTTCGCCCTCGGCGCAGCGGCCGACGAGCTCGTGCTCGCCGGCCAGCGCGTGCGCCCGGCGAAGCTCGTCGCCAGCGGCTTCGGCTTCCGCGACGCCGAGCTCGAGCCCGCGCTGCGCCGCATCCTCGCGTGACTGGGCCTAGTGGACGCCGAAGCCCGGCACGAGCGCGCCCGGCTCGACGCCGAGCGAGCGCAGCGCCAGGTCCCACATGCGCTCGGCGGGCGCGTCGAAGACCAGCTCGGGAGTCAGATCGGCGGTGAGCCACGCGCCCTGCGCGAGCTCGCTCTCGAGCTGATGCGCGCCCCAGCCCGCGTAGCCGGCGAAGAAGCGCATGCGCCGCGGCGGCTTCTCGACCAGCACGCGGAAGTTCTCCGGCGACGTCGAGAGCGAGATGCCATCGGTGAGCTCGAGGGTGCCGTCCGGCGCGAGCGACCCCGCCGGCTCGTGCAAGAGCCAGCCGGATTCGGGACTCACGGGGCCGCCAACCCAGATCACCGCGGACGGATCGCCGCGCCAGCGCATTCCCATGGGTGCGGTGATGTCGATGACCGGCGTCTCGCTCGGGCGGTTCAGCACCAGGCCGAAGGACCCCTGATCGCTGTGCTCCACCATCAGTACGACCGCACGCGCGAAGTTCGGATCATCGAGCTGCGGCATCGCCAACAGGAGGCCGGGCGCGATCGAGTCACCGCTCATGTTCGCAGTCTACCTCGCGCCAGCGCCCGCTGCAGCGTCGATCGCGGAATGCACGGCGTCCGCGAGCGCGGTGACGCCGGCCTGCCCGGCGCGCGGCTCGCTGAGTCCGTTCGAGAGGATCGCGACCGCGAGGTCTTTGCCGGGATCCGCGAAGGCGGTGTTCACCAAAAAGTGTCCCCCATGGCCGTACGTGCCCGGGGTGGCGCGCGTGCCGCAGTCGTCGAGGGCGGGCACGACGTGCTTCAGGTGGAAGCCGAGGCCCCAGGGGATGTCGCGCACGAAGGTTCGATCCCGGATGCCTGCGACGTGCGGGAACGTGGCGCAGCGCACCAGCGCCGCCGAGAGGATGCGCCCGTTCGCGCCGCGGCCGCCGTCGAGCAGCGCGCGATAGAACGCGACGAGACTGCGCGCGCGCGCGATGCCGCTCGCGCCGGGAATCACGGCGGCGTGGGTGCGCGGGTCGTTCCAGAACGCCGCTTCCGTCTCCGGCGGTGCGCCCTTCACGGCGCGCGTCTGCACGCGCATGGGCGGCCCCGCCAGATCCTGCGGTCGGCCGAGCGCGAAGCCGTCGCGCGGGATCGCGAGCGGATCGAGCACGCGCGCGCGCAACGCGTCCGGCAAGGGCCGGCCGTCGAGCCGCTGCACGAGCTCGCCCGCGACGAACCAGGCCGACGTCGGGTGGTAGCCGCGGTCGGTGCCCGGCTCCCAGGCGAGCGGCATGTCGCACACGAAGCGCAGCGCGGCATCCCAGTCGCGTGACACCCGCGACAAGTCCCGAGACAGCTCGGGCGTGTTGTCGGGAAAGCCGCCGCGGTGCGACAGGAGCTGTGCGAGCGTCACGCGGCTCTTGCCGTGCGCGCCGAACTCGGGGATGTGCGTCGCCACGCGAGTGTCGAGCTCGAGCTTTCCCTCGTCGACGAGTTGCAGCAGGGCGACCGCGACGAACGGCTTCGTCGCGCTCCACAACACGTATGTCGCGTCGACGCTCGCGCCCGGGCCGAGCGCGCGTTCGAACACGCGGCGGCCACGCCAGTCGACGGCGATCTGCAAGGTCGGCCGCAGGCCGCTCGCGAGCTGGCGCGCCATCTCGCTCTCGAGCGCGGCGAAGTCCGGTTCCACCCCGATCGCATGATACGCTTCTCGCAGGGAGGAACCGCCGTGCAGCTTCCGCTCTACTTCGACTACGCGTGCCCCTGGGCGTATCTCGGCTCGCATCGCGCCGAGGCCTACTTCCGCGACCTCGGCGTCGAGATCGACTTCCGCCCCGTGCACCTGCGCCGGCTGGTCGAGGCCGGCGTCGGCAAGCCGCCGGAGCTCGGACCGCGCAAGCTGGCCAACGCCGCGAACGACATCCGCCACTGGGCTGAAGCGCTGGGCGCCGAGTTTTCGCCTTCGGCTCGCGCGCTCTACAAGAGCGACACGCAGCTCGCGCTGCGCTGCGCGCTGGTCGCGAAGGACCTCGGCCGCTTCCGCGAGCTCCACTATCCGGTGTACCGCGCGCGCTGGGCCGACGCGCGCGACGTCTCGCAAGAGGACGTGCTCGCGGAGCTCCTGCGCGGCGCCGGGCTCGATGCCCCCGCGGTGCTGGCGCGCGCGAAGTCGCCGGAGCTGGAAGAGCGACTCACTCGCGACACGGGGGCCGCGATCGCGCGCGGCGTGTTCGGCGTGCCGACGATCTTCGTCGGCGACGAGATGTTCTGGGGCAACGACCGCTTCGAGCTGGTGCGGTTCTACGTGCAGAAGGCCGCTGCGCGCGGCTGAGGGGAGTCGAGATGTTCAAGGTCGTCGCCGCCTGGTCGCATCCGAAGAAGCAGGACATCGCAGCGTTCGAGAAGCACTACCTCGGCATTCACGCACCGCTCGCCAACGCGGTGCCCGAGCTGCGCCGCATCGTGCTCACGCGCACCGACACCGGGCTCGAAGGGGGGGCCCCGGCGTTCCACCGCATCGCCGAGATGGCGTTCGACAGCGAGGAAGCGCTCGCCCGCAGCAGTCACTCGCCGCAGTGGAAGGCGCTGCGCGAGGACGCGGGCGTGATGATCGGAAAGTTCGACGTGAAGCTCGACGTGGGCATCGGCTGGGAGGAGGCGACCAGCCTGGGAGGCGGCTTCGCTCTCGATGAGGTCGACCGCCTGCTCTCGACCACGCGCGCGGTGCGCAAGCGCCTCGATCTCGCGAAGCCGGTCCCGAAGCAGGTCGTGCTGGAGTGCATCCGCCTCTCGCAGCAGGCGCCCACCGGCTCGAACCGCCAGGCCTGGCGCTGGGTGGTCGTCACCGACCCGGCGAAGCGCAAGGCGCTGGCCGGGATCTACAAGCGCGGCGGCGCCGAGTATCTCGAGCAGGCACTGAAGGCGACGCCGCCCGCCGACGCCCAGACGCGGCGCGTATACGACTCGGCGCTCTGGCTCGTGGAGCACCTCCACGAGGTGCCGGTGCACGTGATCCCGTGCGCGCTCGGCCGCGTGAACGACTCACTGCCGCTCGGCATGCGCGCCGGCTTCTACGGCTCGATCTATCCCGCGGTGTGGAGCTTCCAGCTCGCGCTGCGCTCGCGCGGCCTGGGCTCGGTGCTCACGACCCTGCACATGAACCGCGAGGAGGAAGCCGCCGAGCTGCTCGGCATCCCGAAGGACGTGACTCAGGTGGGGCTGCTGCCCGTTGCGTATACCAAGGGCACCGACTTCAAGCCTGCGGATCGACCGGCGCCGGAGTCGATCACCTACTTCGACCGCTGGTCTTAGCGGGGATGAGCGCGCCCCCGCGGTCGCTCGGCTTCGCCTCTTTGGCTTGCAGGCCTCAGTGGGATGCTGCCCCAGCGAGAAGGACCTCGACGTGGCGCTCGAGCTTTGCGCGCAGGCCGGGCGAGGCGAGGCGGCCGCCGAGCTCGCCTTGGCGCGCGGTTCCGTAGCCGGCGGCGAGGATCAGCTCGACGAGCTCGGCGCGGCGGCGTGAGTCCAGCCCGAGTCCGCCCTCCTTGATCGCGCGCTCGAGCGCGCCGCGAAACGCGCGGTCGAGCTTCGCGAGCGGCTCGGCGGCGATCGTCGCGCTTCCGTCCAGCAGCTCCGGGGCGTGGGGGCTGCCGGCGAGCAAACGCTGGAAGTGGCCGATCTTCGCGTCGAGCGCTCCCGCGAGCCGGCGCGCCAGCCCGCCCGGCGCGGCGAGCGCCGCATCGACCGCTCGGAGCGACTGGTGACAGAGCTCCACGGCGAGCGCGGCGAACAGCTCCTCCTTGGAGCCGAAGTGGAGGTAGATCGTGCCCTTCGCGAGCCCGGCCTCGACCGCGACATCCTCGATCGCAGTGCGGCGAATGCCGCTCTTCCAGAAACACGTCTGCGCGGCCGCCAGGATCGCCGCGCGCCGCTCCGGCGCGGCGGCGGGCGGCGCCTTCGCGCGCCGCGTACCTTTCAGCCGTATTGGAATGTCGCCCTCCGCGAATGACCGTATAGACGAGTCCGGTCATTCGGTCTACCGTTGCTTCGCACCATCGAGGAGCAGCCCATGCAGATCCGCGTCAACGGAGCCGCGCACGAGATCGACGTCGAGGGCGAGATGCCGCTCCTCTGGGCGCTGCGCGACGCGCTCGATCTCACCGGCACGAAGTACGGCTGCGGCGTCGCCTACTGCGGCGCGTGCACGGTGCTCCTCGACGGGAAGCCCGTGCGCAGCTGCACGCTTCCCGTCGC